>Ga0208079_1000061_pt1 | contig 60457 bp, 39 predicted proteins | sample NGESurdeep092012_5_FD_184474 | JGI IMG/M metagenome (GOLD analysis project Ga0208079, IMG submission 184474) | Arctic peat soil microbial communities from Barrow, Alaska - NGEE Surface sample 210-2 deep-092012 (SPAdes) | ecosystem: Environmental > Terrestrial > Soil > Wetlands > Peat ... | reverse complement strand
CATTCATCCACAATCAAGTTAAACGATTACGCGAGGTTTGTCCAGAGAAATCGGAAGGGACACTGGGTGAACTGCCGCAAAACCAGGGGCGTGAACAGTTACTCATGCTGTCTATCGCGCTGCGTTCTCTCCAGATTGGAAGCGTTTACGCCGATCGCCTGTCGACGGTTGCCCGACCCGCGCGGGGCTTTTGGCATGAGAGACGCGGGCATTGTGGGGGTTAACGCGCGGCAACATTCCCGGTTAACCGTTAGCTGGAGCAGCCGGCGGGCGCCACCGTTCCATATAAGCTACAGATTCTGATGATATTATGCTCCGGACACAGTACCAAACCTAGTCTGCGGGGGCACTGCGCGTTACGATTCCAATCTAGGCTTATCAGCGAGGCTGGGCGGAGGAATGCGCCCCTAATAGTCGTGTAGGGGCTTGCAACGCCAGCCCCCGAAAGTGGAAATCTTGTTCCAACGTGGCAGCCAATCCAAGTTCTCCCGGACCGCGAGGTTCGGAGTCCCCGACTCTCGCTGGTCCGTTGGATGGGAGCCGCCCGGCCTGGAGGGTTCAAGGGGGGGAAGTCCGGTTTGCCTTAACCTTTGGAACTTGTACTCGAAAGCCGAAACATGACGCGACTCCGATCTCTAATCGGCATCTTGGGACTTTCGGCGCTGGCGGGCCCGGGCCTGTGCCGCGCTGCGGACAACAACGCCCTGAAGCTCTGGTACAGGCAGCCGGCCGGCGCGTGGACGCAGGCTCTGCCGGTAGGCAATGGGCGGCTGGCCGCGATGGTCTTTGGCGGCGCCGGCAAGGAGCATCTGCAACTCAACGAGGACACCGTCTGGTCGGGGGAGAAACGCGACCGGAGCAACCCCGAGGCGTCCAAATCCTTCCCGGAGGTCCGCCGCTTGCTTCTGGAGGGGCGTCCGGCGCAGGCGCAGGCGCTGGCGGATCGGACGATGATCAGCGTCCCCCGGGCGCTTCCCGTCTACCAGACTCTCGGCGATCTGTGGCTGGATTTCGGCGGCGCGGTGCGGGAGGAGAATTACCGCCGCGAACTCGACCTGGATACGGGTATCGCATCGGTCAGCTACACGGCGGGTGGAGTCCACTACCTGCGCGAGGTCTTTGCTTCCGCGCCCTGCCATTGCATCGTCGTGCGGCTGACCGCCGACAGACCGGGCAGCCTTTCGTTCCGCGCAACGATTACGCGGCCGGCCGACGCGACCAGTGAAGCCGCGCCGGAGCGCCTGATTCTGACTGGCCAGGCCCTGCCGAAAAACGCCCGGGGAGAGAACAATACCGGGGTGCGTTTCCGCGCCGAGGTGAAAGCCGCCGTCTCCGGCGGCCGCATGGAGAGCGCCGGCGATCATCTGGACGTTGCCGCCGCCGATAGCGTGACGCTGACGATCGTCGCCGCCGCCGAAATTCGGGAGAAGGACCTCGCCGTCGCCTGCGCGCGGGACCTCGCAACTGCCTCCCGCTCCTATGAAGTCCTGCGGCGTGAGCACCTCGCGGACCACCAGCGTTTCTTCCGGCGCGTTCGGTTGGAGCTTCCGGTGGATGCCGCGGCGCGCGCCCTGCCCACCGATGAGCGCCTCAAGAAGGTACAGAGCGGCGGAGCGGACGACGACCTGTTCGCTCTCTATTTCCAATACGGAAGGTATCTGCTGATTGCCAGCAGCCGGCCCGGAAGCATGGCGGCGAATCTCCAGGGCAAGTGGAATGACAGTCTCAGTCCGGCGTGGGGAAGCAAGTACACCATTAACATCAACACCGAGATGAACTACTGGCCGGTGGAGACCTGCAACCTTTCCGAACTGCACGAGCCTCTGTTCGACCTGATCGAAACCGCGCGGGAAGACGGCCGGCGCGTCGCGAAATTCTACTATGGCGCAGGGGGCTTCGTCCTGCATCACAATACCGACCTGTGGGGGGACGCCGTGCCGATTGACGGCGCGCGCTATGGCATCTGGCCGATGGGCGCGGCGTGGCTGTCGCTCCACCTCGCGGACCACTACGATTTCACCCGCGACCGCAAATTCCTCGCCCAACGCGCGTACCCGGTCATGAAGGAGGCGGCGCAGTTCTTTCTGGACTACCTGGTCCCGGACGGCAAGGGCCATCTGGTGACGGGGCCTTCGCTGTCTCCGGAGAACGAATACAAGCTGCCCTCCGGCGAGCGGGCCGTCCTCACCATGGGGCCGACGATGGACTCCGAGATTCTCCACGCGTTCTTCGGACGGCTGATTGAGGCGAGCGAAACTCTCGGGATCGACCGGGAATTCCGAGCGAAAGTTGCGGCCGCGCGCGACAAACTGCTGCCTCTGCGCGTCGGCAAGTACGGCCAGATCCAGGAATGGCAGGAGGACTACGACGAGGTCGAACCCGGCCACCGCCACATGTCCCACCTTTTCGCCCTGTTCCCCGGGGACCAGATCACACCCGAGAAGACGCCGGATCTCGCCCAGGCCGCCCGGGCAACGCTCGACCGGCGGCTGGCCAACGGCGGAGGCCACACGGGCTGGAGCCGCGCCTGGATTATCAATTTCTGGACCCGGCTGGCCGATGCCGGCAAAGGGTACGAAAACCTGGTCGCGCTGCTGGCGAAATCCACGCTCCCGAACCTGTTCGACAATCACCCGCCGTTCCAGATTGACGGCAACTTCGGCGGCACCGCCGCTATTGCCGAGATGCTCGTGCAAAGCCACGCCGGCGAAATACGGTTGCTTCCGGCACTGCCGAAGGCCTGGAGCGCCGGCAAGGTCTCCGGGCTTCGCGCGCGCGGCGGAGTAGAAATCGATCTTACGTGGAGCGGCGGCTTGCCCACGACTGCCACGCTGAAGCCCACGGTGGACGGCGTGCATCAGTTTCGGCTCCCGGCGGGCATCCGCATCCGGTCGATCCGGGATGGCCGCGCGGCGATGCGCGCGCCCGTCCAGGCGGGCTCAACACCGCGGCTGAGCGTCAAAGCGGGGCACGAGTACTCCGTGGAGTTTGAAAGATCCGCGGCATAGCGCGGGAACGAGGCAATCATCCATATGGCGGCACACCATCGAGCGAAAAACAAGGTAGTGGAGAGGTTTGCGATGCACAAGAGATTGTTTACAATGACGCTCGGGTTGGCGCTGCTGGCTCCGGCACAGGTAAAGACGGAGGTTCCTCCAGTCGAGCCTGCCGCCAAGCCCGTCAAGGTGGAACCCATCAAGATTCATGGCGCGTCCCTGGAGGGCAATCTGGAAGGCGAAGCGGTTGACCGCGACGTCCTCGTCTTTCTGCCGCCCAGCTACGCCACCGCCAAGTCCCGCCGCTACCCGGTAGTTTATGCCCTCCACGGATATTCCATCGGCGCCGAGCAGTGGTCGAAGGAAATCCATGTGCCGCAGACGATCGAGGGCGCCTTCGCGAAAGGCGCGCAGGAAACGATCGTGGTGCTGCCCGATTCGAAGACCGTGTACAACGGCTCGATGTACTCCAGCTCAGTTACGACGGGGGACTTCGAGAATTACGTCGCGCGCGACGTCGTCGCCTACATCGATGCTCATTACCGGACGATCCCCAAGCGGACGAGCCGGGGTCTGGTGGGGCACTCGATGGGCGGCTACGGTGCGAGCCGGATCGGCATGAAGCATTCCGACGTTTTCGGCAGCCTGTACATCATGAGCCCGTGCTGCATGTCCGCCCGGGGCGCCGGCGGCGGCCGCGGAGGTCCCGGCGGCGGACGCGGCGCCAACATGGAAGCGGCCCTGGCGGAGGCCAAGACGCCCGCCGAGGCGGCCAAACTGCCCGGCCTGTCCACGCAGCTTGCGGTGGCCGCCGCGTGGTCCCCGAATCCCAAGAAGCCGCCACTTTATTTCGACATGCCGTTCGGAGATGCCCAGCAGGAAGTCCTCAACAAGTGGGCGGCCAACGCGCCGCTGGTGTTCGTTCACCAGTACATCGGCAATTTGAAGCAGTATCATGCGATCGCCATGGATGTTGGCGACCAGGATGGTTTGCGCGTGGATGCGGGCAAACTGCACGATATCCTCGACAGCTACGGCATTGCCAATGCCTTCGAGATCTATCCCGGCACTCACACCAGCGCCGTCGCGGTCCGTTTCCAAAACTACGTAATGCCGTTCTTCGCCAAGAACCTGTGCTCCGGCAAGGACTGTAAGTAGCCGTATGCGAATGGCTGGGCAGTCCCGGCCTATGGAGACCATCATGCGAAAGACCCCGTGGTTCCCGATCGCCCTCCTGGCGGCGGCCTCGGTTTGGGGACAGCCGCCAGCCGACTCGCAGCCCGCGCCCACCAACGTCATGGGCGCCCAATACCCCAGGGTCCACGCAGATAACCGCGTGACCTTCCAACTCAAAGCCCCCGACGCGCAGAAGGTCCAGGTTTCGGTGGGCGGCCGTCATGACATGACTAAAGGGGCGGACGGAGTATGGAGCGTCACCACCCCGCCGCTGGTTCCGGGCTTCCACTACTATCAGTTGATCGTCGACGGCGTGTCGATAAACGACCCGGCCAGTCACGCCTTTTACGGCACCAGCAAGGATGCAAGCGGAATCGAAGTGCCAGAGAAGGGCGTCGACTACTACTCCTGCAAGGATGTGCCGCACGGCGAGGTGCGCATCCGGCCTTACCTGTCCAAGATCACTGGCCAGTGGCGGCGATGCTTCGTATACACCCCCCCGGACTACGATGCCGCCACCAAGGCGCTCTATCCGGTTCTGTATCTGCAGCACGGCAGCGGGGAGGACGAAACCGGCTGGACTTTCCAGGGCCGCGCCAATATCATCCTGGATAATCTGATCGCCGCTAAGAAGGCCGTGCCCATGATCATCGTCATGGACAACGGTTACGCTTCCAGGCCGGGCGCGGCTGCGCCGGACGCCGCAGTGGCGGGAAGAGGAGCCGCCGGAGGTACGTCCGCCTTCGAAGATGTCATCGTCAAGGATCTCATCCCCCTGATCGATTCCACCTACCGTACGATCGCCGACCGCGAGCACAGGGCCATGGCCGGTCTTTCTATGGGCGGGAATCAAACCTGTCAAGTCACGATGCGCAACCTCGACAAGTTCGCATATATCGGCGCATTCAGCGGCACAATGAATGGGCTGAGCACAGAGGCGCTCGATCCGGCCACCGCGTTCAACGGGATGTTCAAAGACGGAGCAACCTTGAACAAGAAGGTGAAACTGTTTTGGATCGGCATGGGCACGGCCGAACCGAACCCGTTTCCTGCCGCCATCGGCGCCTTCCGGGCGATGTTGGACAAAGCTGGCGTCAAGCATGTCTATTTCGAGTCGCCGGGGACCGCTCACGAATGGCTGACGTGGCGAAGGGACCTCAACGACTTCGCCCCTCGTTTGTTTCGGTAGAGGCGGCTCGTGACGATGGATGAATTGAGGTCGGCGGCGGCTCACTGGAACGTGGATACAAGCTGGCCTCAACAGGGTTGCGAATAGCTATGACCCAGGAACAAGTTGCGCGGCACGCGCGGGTTTCGACCGCTACCGTCTCTCGCGTGCTGAACAATACGTGCGCTGTAAGCAGCGGCGTGCGCGCCCGCGTAATGAAGGCCGTCGGGGAGCTGAAATATAGCCCCAACTTGCAGGCGCGCGGTCTGGCCGGAGGCAGCCGCAGCGTCGGCGTCATCGTTTCGAACTTCGAAAACCCCTTCTTTGTGGACATCTACAAGGCGGTCGAAGCTGGAGCCGGTATCGCCGGGTTTGACATCATTATGGCCAACACCGGCTACAGCCCGGAACGCTTGACTGCCAGCGTCCGATTGATGATCGGCCGGCGCGTCGCGGGGCTGGCGGCGATTGTCTCCGAGATGGATCCCGGGCTGATCGCGGAGCTGAATGAATACCGAATCCCGACGGTGTTCTACGACGTCGGCGCGCCGGGCGGCAATATAGCCAACATCCGCGTGAATTACCGGCGCGGCATGGAAAAGCTGATCGCTTATCTCTACAGCCTGGGGCATCGTCGCGTGGGCTTTGTGGGACATCACGCGACGTTGGGGCCCATCAATGAGCGTCAGAGAGCAGTGCTGGACGCGGTCGGGTGCTACTCCGATTTCCGCGTGGAGACCGCGGTGGACGAAGATACTCTCGAAGGCGGGCGCTACGCCGCAAGGATGGTGCTTGCGGCGAATCCGGCCATCACGGCGGTGATTTGCGCAAACGACCTGATGGCTCTGGGGGCTTTGCGTGAGCTTCGCGACAGAGGACTGCGCGTGCCGCGCGATATTTCAGTGACGGGCTTCGACAACATCAAGCTGGCTCAGTTCAGCGACCCTCCACTGACGTCGGTCCACATCTCCCGCGAGCAGATCGGGCGAATTATATGCGATTGCCTTTTCGGGCCGACGACTCTGTTAGAGCGCGAGTTCGTGATAGATCCCGAGCTGGTCTTAAGAGATTCAACGGGGCCGCCCGCCCCGGAGTTGTAGAGTTGGGGATACCCAGGTTGATTGAAAGGCTATTTCTTATGACAATTCGACTCATGTCCGCTCGACCGCAAGCCGTTCTGCTCGCTGTCGTGCTGTCCGTTCTGTCCGTGACAGGCGCGGATTTCACCATGAAGGTGACCGATAACGGCTACCTCGATACGCAGGGCTTCAGCGTGATTCTCTATCACAGCACCTACGATCGCACGTTCGTGGACCAGAAAAACACCGCCATGGAGATGATTCTCCACGGCCAGCGCATCGCGACGAATGGCGACGTGCGGCTGATGCCCACGCCGGAGCAATGGGACCTGGTCGCGCAGCTCAAAGGGCGCCAGCCCGATAAGGACAACAACCGCTTGACCGCCAACCTCTCCTTTCCCGATTTCCAGATGGACTACACCCTGGAAGTAGCCGCCGAGCCGGGCGGAGCGCGGGTCAGCGTGAACCTCGACAAGCCTCTGCCCGAGAAACTGGCCGGACGTGCGGGCTTCAACCTGGAGTTCCTGCCCTCCATCTATATGGGCAGGTCCTACTCGATTGACGGTAGCGCGTTCGGGGTCTTTCCGCGCAGCCCGCAGGACCCGATGGCGGTAGTCCTCCCGCACCCCGACGAGCCGAAGAAATTGCCCTACCAGCAGGAGTGGGATAAAGCCAAGGGGTACACGCAGCCGCTGCCGTTCGCCGAGGGGAAGAGCGTCACCCTGGCGGCGAACGATCCGATGGCCCGAGTCAAGATCACCTCGGAGAACGGGACGATCGCCATGTACGACGGCCGCAACCGGGCGCAGAATGGATGGTTCGTGCTCCGCACGCTGATTCCGGCGGGGAAGACGGCGGGCGCGGTGGTATGGCACATCCGCCCGGACGTGATTCCGAACTGGACGCGGCCGCCCATGGTCGCGCACAGCCAGGCGGGCTACGCGCCGAACTTCTCCAAGGTAGCCGTCATCGAACTCGACCCGAAATTCAGCGCGCCTAGGACTGCCAAGGTGCTCCGGCTGGTCGAGGACGGATCCTACAAACAGGCGTTCGAGGGTCCAATCTCGGAGTCCACACCCTGGCTGCGCTACACCTACGCGAAATTCGACTTCTCGTCCGTGAAAGACCCCGGCCTGTACGTCATCGAATATGCGGGCCAGCGCACCGATCCGTTCCCTATCGCCAAGGACGTTTACAGCAAGGCCTGGCAGTCCAGCCTGAGCGGCTTTCTCGCCGTGGAAATGGATCACGTCGCCGTGCGAGAGGGTTACCGGTTGTGGCATGGCGTTTCGCACCTCGACGACGCGCTCCAGGCGCCGCCGAACACGCAGCATTTCGACGGGTACGGCTCCGGTGCGAACATGGACTCTCCCTACAAACCCGGCGAGCACATCCCCGGTTTGAACGTCGGCGGGTGGTTTGACGCCGGCGACTACGACAACATCGCCGGAAGCCAGTACACGGTCATTCAGAATCTGGCTCTGGCATACAGCACTTTCAACCTGAAGTGGGACAGCCTGACCGTGGATGAGAAGGCCCGCTCGGTGGAGATGCACCGCCCCGACGGCGTTCCGGATGCGGTCCAGCAGGTGAAGCATGGCATCCTGCAGACGCTGGCGCAGATTAAGGCGGTCGGGCATCCCTTCATGGGAATCATCGAGCCGAACCTGCGGGAGTACACGCATCTGGGCGATGCGGCGTCCCAAACCGACGGCCGGATCTACTCATCGAAGCTTGGGCCGCTGGAAGTGGACGGGAATTTCTCGGGAGTACCCGACGACCGGTGGGCCTTCACGGCCAAGTCCGGGACATTGAATTTTGGCGCCGCGGCTTCGCTGGCCGCGGCCGCCCGTGTGCTCAAGAGCTGGGACGACGCTCTGGCGAAGGAGTGTCTGGACGCGGCGATCAAGCTCTATGCGGAAGAACGTGCGAACCCCACCCCCGGCGGCCGTGGAGGCCCGGGTGGTGGAGCGGGAGCACCGGGAGCGCCGGCCGCGCAGGGCACGCCGGCCGCGCAGGGCGGCCGCGGCGGGCCGGCCACACCGGGCGGACAAACTGCTCCGGGCGCCCCGGCCGGAGTGGGCGGACCTGGTGGACCGTTCGGCGGTCCCGGACAGGACTGGACGGCGGCCCTGGAGCTGATGATCGCCACCAACGGCGGGGCTCAGTACAAGGCACGAGTACAGGAGTTGTTCCCCACGATGCTGCAGCGCATCGGGCAAAACGGTTGGTCGGCTGTGCGCGCCCTGCCTTACCTGGACGCCACCTACAAGACGCAACTCGCGGAAGCGGTGAAGACCTACGTGGTCCAACTGGACAAAGACATGGCCGCCACGCCGTTCGGCGTGCCGCCCAGTCTCCGCGGTTGGGGCGGATCGGGCGGCGTCGTCGACTTCGGCTTCCGTATGTACTTCCTCCACAAGGCGTTTCCGGACATCGTGAGCCCCGAATATACGCTGCGCGCCGCCAACTACATACTGGGGACGCATCCGGCATCGAGCACGTCTTATGTGTCGTCGGTCGGGACGTCGTCCAAGCTGAAGGCCTACGGCAACAATCGCGCCGACAATACGTTCATCCCCGGCGGCGTGATACCGGGGTACGTGATCATCAAACCGGACTTCCCGGAGTGCATCGACGACTTCGGCTTCCTCTGGTTTGAACACGAATACGTGATCGGCGAGGCGGCCAGTTGGATTCTGGCGGCTAACGCGGCGGACGCCATCGTGAGGTAGGCGGCATCTTGGGAATCGTGACAGCGCAGATCGAGGTCTTGCGGGACGAGGAAAAGGTGCGTCGGCTTGGAGCCGGCTACAAGAGGAAGACAGGGAGGGCCGTGAGCGTGGAAGCACTTTCGCACGCCGAGATCCGGTATCCGATCGGCCTGCTACACTGCGAGTTCCGGATCCGGCCGAGTGAATAGCAATGATCAAGATTAGAGGACTCCGATGGTGGATGATCAGCCTGATCATGCTCGGCTCGGTCATCAACTACTTAACCCGAAGCACACTGGCAGTAGCCGCCCCGACGGTGCTTAAGGAACTGCATATCAGCACCCAGGAATATTCGTGGATTATCGGCGCCTTTCAGGGGGCCATCATGGCACAGCCGATCTGCGGGTATGTGCTGGATGTGCTCGGCCTGAAGATCGGGTTCGCCATTTTCGCGATCTCATGGTCGCTCGTGAATATGGTTCATTCCCTAGCCGGGAGTTGGCAGGCATTTGCCTGGCTTCGCGGGCTTCTCGGATTCAGCGAAGGATCGGCCAATCCGGCGGGCATGAAGGCAACGGCGGAATGGTTTCCAGCCAAAGAGCGGGGGCTGGCGGGAGGCGTGTATAACATCGGAGCTTCGGTGGGTTCCATGCTGGCGCCTCCGCTGGTCGCCTGGGCCATTCTGGCTTACAACTGGCGCGCGGCGTTTGTCATTACCGGCAGCCTGGGGCTGGTTTGGGTGGTGCTGTGGCTGTTGTGCTATCAATCGCCGGATCGACATCCTGCCCTTTCGGAACAGGAGAAGGCGTATATTTCGTCCGGCCAGGAGAAGCACCTTCAAAGCGATGGTTCGCGCCCGTCGCTTGTGAAGATCCTCGCGCAGCGCAACTTCTGGGGAATCGCCCTGCCGCGTTTTCTGGCCGATCCGACGTGGGGCACGCTGAGCTTCTGGTTGCCGTTGTACCTGAGCAGCGTCCGGCACATGGATCTGAAGCAGATCGCTATGTTCGCATGGATGCCGTTTCTGGCCGCGGACTTCGGATGTGTGTTCGGCGGCCTGCTGGCCATGAGGCTTCAGAAACGATTCGGCCTCAGCGTGATCGATTCCCGGCGCTGCGCCTTCACATTGGGCGCGTTCCTGATGCTGGGGGTAGGCTTCGTGGGTTTTGTGCAGAGCCCGTATGCGGCCATCGCGCTTCTCAGCCTGGGCGGCTTCGCGCATCAGACGCTTTCGGTAACGGTGATCACCATGTCGTCCGACTTGTTTCGCAGGAACGAGGTTGCCACGGCCGCCGGAATGGCGGGCACGTTGGGCAACGCGGGCCTCCTGATCTTCTCGTTGTTGATCGGCGGCCTCGTCGCAAAGGTCGGTTACACTCCTTTCTTTGTCTGCCTCGGTCTTCTTGACCTGTTGGGTGCGGTGGTCTTGTGGACGGTAGTCCGCGAACGCAACATCGCGATCGGCGAGAAAGGACTGCAGACTGGACAAGGAGAAATCTGAAGATGACGAATCATGCGGCCCGCATTCAAAATCCGATCCTGCCCGGGTTCAATCCGGATCCCTCCATCGTCTGTGTTGAAGACGACTATTACATCGCCACATCCACCTTCGAATGGTACCCGGGCGTTCAGATCCACCACTCCCGCGACCTGGTCCACTGGCGCTTGCTGACACGTCCTCTGAATCGAGCCCGCCAACTGAATATGCTGGGCGACCCGGATTCGTGCGGCATTTGGGCCCCCTGCCTCAGCTACGCCGACGGCCTCTTCTGGCTCATCTATACGGACGTGAAGCGATACGGCCGCACGACTCAGGGAGGGACGACCGGCGCGTCGCTGCGTGACACACACAACTACCTGGTGACCAACCCGCGGATCGACGGCGAGTGGTCGGATCCGGTTTACCTCAACAGCAGCGGCTTCGATCCTTCGCTGTTCCACGATGACGACGGCCGGAAATACCTCGTCAATATGCGCTGGGACCATCGGCCTGGAGGCAATCGATTCTCGGGGATCGTTTTGCAGGAGTACTCGCTCGCGGAGCGCAAGCTGGTGGGGCCGGTCCACCTGATCTTCCAGGGCACGCCGCTTGGATTTACTGAAGGACCCCATCTCTACCGGCGGAACGGCTATTACTACTTGTTGACCGCCGAGGGCGGCACAGGATGGGGACATGCCGTTACCATGGCGCGCTCGCGCCAACTGACCGGACCGTACGAATTGCACCCGGACGTTTATATTCTGACTGCACGCAACCGCCCGGATATCGAACTGCAGCGCGCCGGGCACGCCGACCTCGTGGAGACTCCGAACGGAGAGACCTACATGGTGCATCTGTGCGGCCGCCCCATTCGTAATCGTGGGCGCTGTACGCTGGGCCGCGAAACCGCGATCCAGCCGATGGTGTGGTCGGAGGACGGCTGGCTTCGCACCGTGGATGGAGCGGGAGTCCCCTACTCCGAAGTCGCCGCGCCGGCCCTGCCGGAACACGTTTTTCCCGGATCGCCCGAGCGCGAGGACTTCGACAGTCCGAGGCTGCCGTTGGATTTCCAGTGGCTACGGTCTCCTTGGCCGGAGGAGCTTTTCAGCCTGACCGAACGCCCTGGGTATCTACGCCTTTACGGCCGCGAGACGCTGGGTAGCCTCTTCCGCCAGTCCCTGGTTGCCCGCCGCCAGCAGGCGCACTGCTTCACCGCCGCGACCGTGATGGAGTTCGAGCCCGACCGCTTCCAGCAGATGGCCGGCTTGGTCTGCTATTACAGCGGCTGCAAGTTTCACTACCTCTACGTCTCGCACGATGCGGAGTTGGGTAAGCACATCCGGGTCATGTCGTGTCTGCCCGACCAGCTTCAGTCGGATGTTTTCAGCGCGCCGATCGGGATTCCCACGGGAGCGCCGGTGCATCTGCGCGTGGAAGTCGATTTCGAGCGCCTCTATTTCGCGTACCGCATCGCCGGCCGCGAGTGGTCCCGGCTGCCCGGTCCACTGGATGCGAGCATCCTGTCTGACGAGGCGGCGCCTCCTGGAACGCCCAATTTCACCGGTGCCTTTGTCGGCGTTTGTTGCCAGGACCTGGCCGGTACCTGCCGGCCGGCGGATTTCGACTATTTCGTGTACCGCGAACGTAGTTATCGTGCCGAACCGTTCGGCGAGGATAGGATATGAACCGAAGAACCTTCTCCTCGTTGGTTGCAGTTACGGCATGTCTCGTGACTGCTGCGCCTCCGGAGAGGCCGCGAACCTTCGCGAATCCGATCAATATCGAATACCGTTTCATGACGGACTTGCCGAGCCGGCGCGAAGCGGCGGATCCGGCAATCGTTCTGTTCGGAGACGACTATTATCTGTTCGCCTCGAAATCGGGTGGATACTGGCGTTCGACGGATATGGTCGAGTGGACGTTCGTCAAGCCGTCCGGTTTGCCGATCGAAGCCTACGCTCCGGCCGTCATGGCGTACGACGGAGCCCTCTACTACACGGCCTGCAACATCGGCCTGTACAAAACCAAAGACCCCAAGGAGGGCAAGTGGGAACTCGTTGGAAAGCCTTTCGACGTAGGCGACCCCGATCTTTTCGCCGACGATGACGGCCGGGTCTATCTCTACTACGGTCTTTCCTACAACGGCGGAATCTCCGGAATGGAGCTGGACCCGAAGAACCAGTTCCGGCCGGTCGGCGCGCCATTCGTGTGCTTCCGCGCGAACTACGCCCAGCACGGCTGGGAACGGCGCGGCGAAGAGAATCTGGGGGCGATGACAGGTGCGAGATTCCAGGAAGGCCCTTGGCTCGAGGGCTCGTGGATGACGAAACACGCAGGCACGTACTACCTGCAATACGCAGCGCCGGGTACCGAGTTCCGCACCTACGCGGACGGCGTGTATACGTCGCGCAGTCCGCGCGGACCATTCACCTATTCGCAGTACAGCCCGTTCTCCCACAAACCAACCGGGTTCATTACCGGCGCCGGGCACAGCGCCACCTTTGCCGACAAACAGGGGCGGTACTGGCACGTGGCCACCATGAGGATCTCCGTCAAGCATCAGTTTGAAAGGCGGCTGGGCATCTTCCCGGCCGGGTTCGATGCGGATGGCGAGTTGCACGCGAATACTCTCTTCGGAGACTACCCACAACTTGCGCCGCTGGAGCGAACGGGTGATGGCGTCGCGGTCCAGCCGGGCTGGATGCTCCTGTCCTTCGGAAAGGCGGCAAAAGCTTCCTCCAGTCTCGACGGTCTTCCCCCGGAGAACGCTTTCGACGAAGACGTCCGCACTTACTGGAGCGCCCGGACTGCGAACCAGGGCGAGTGGTTGAGCGTGGATCTGGGAAAGGTCTGCCGGATTGAAGCCGTCCAGGTGAACTTCGCCGAACACGAATCCACAGCTCTCGCCGGGACAGTCGGACTCTACCACCAATACCGGCTCGAACAGTCGCTCGACGGCAAGACTTGGGAAACGCTTGTGGACCAAAGCGCCAACCGCCGAGATGCTCCTCACGATTATTTGCAGCTTCCCGCTCCGGTGAACGCGCGGTTTATACGGATTACCAGTGTCCGCATGCCCGGCGGAGGGCCGTTTTCGATTCGCGACCTGCGGCTGTTCGGGAATGGTCTATCCAAGCCCCCGGCCGCCGCACCGCGATTTGAGGTGCACCGGGACACCAGCGATGCGCGCAATGCTCTGGTTCGGTGGGAGATGTTACCCGATGCGGAAGGCTACGTGGTGCGGTATGGGATCGCTCCCGGCAAGCTGTACCATAACCTCGAAATTCGCGGCCGGAAAGAGATCGTTCTACACGATCTGAACGCCGAAGCCGGGTATTACTTCGCGGTGGACGCGTTCAACGATTCCGGGCGAACTTTGGGAAGCCCCGCAGCCGCCCGGTAGGCCGATCGCGGCCTTAGGCGAACAAATGGCTCGTGGCATCGAGGCGGGATCGCCAATGCAGGGTAGCGTGATAAACTGGTCCAGCAGTCGAGGGAATCCTGGTGTGTCACAGGGCACGCCGTGGTGCATCCGGTGCCGCTCGAATGAAAGTCCTTGTGGATGACATCAAGTTGGCGACCGATTGGCGCCGGCCGCCCGTCCAGCGCACAGCGGCAAGCCCAGGTTTTCAAATTGGTTCAAGACAGTTTCCGAGGTGAAGAACTTTATGGAAGAACCGAATCGCAGGGCCCTGCTGAAGGGTGGTCTGCTCTCGATCGCGGGAATGGCGGGCCTGCCATCTCTGGCGCGGGCGGTCCAGGATGCCACCACCCCATACAAGCGCCCTAAGTTGAAGATCACCGATATCCGCACCGCTGAAGTCCGGGTGCACGGCTACCAGGTCCATGTCCGGGTCTACACCGATCAGGGCGTCATCGGCCAGGGCGAGTCTACCGACGCCGCGATGGGCAACGTGCCAATCATCAATTCGTTCTCGCGCATGCTGATTGGCCAGGACCCGCTCAATATCGAGGCTGCTTTCGAACGCATCCGCACCTCCGGCATCTTTGCCGGCGCGCAGTCCGGCCAGTATGTCGCCGCGCTGACGGCGGTCGAAATCGCGCTCTGGGACGTTGCGGGTAAGGCCCTGGGATTGCCCGTGTATCAACTGCTGGGTGGCAAGGTCCGCGAACGCGTACGCGTTTACTGCGATTCCGGCGCGCGGGAAATGACCCCCGGCGACGAGCGCTCGAAGGCGCGAATCCGCGAGATCCAGGATATGGGTTTCACGGCTGCCAAGATGGATATCGACGACGCGCTCGACCCCGCGCGCTTCGACCGCGTGAACTGGACGGCGTCGAACGGCGAGATCGACCACATGGTTGCGAAGGTTGCCTTCACGCGCGAGCTATATCCCAAGCACTTCGATCTGGCCGTCGACATGCACGGGCGCTATGACGCGGGTACCGGCAAACGCGTTGCCAAGGAACTCGAGCCGTTCAAGCTGATGTGGCTGGAGGAACCGGTTCCAGCCGAAAACATCGATGCCATGCGGGACATACGGGCCTCCACGAGCACACCCATCTGCTGCGGTGAGAACGTTTACATGCGCTGGGGCTTCCGCGAGATTCTCGAAAAACGTGCCGCCGATATCATCATGCCGGACTTCCAGAAGTGCGGAGGCCTGCTCGAGGCACGCAAGATCGCCGACATGGCGCATGCCTACTACGTGCCGGTGGCGCCGCACGCCGTGACGTCGCCCATCGGTATAATGGCCACCGCGCACGTCTGCGCGGCGATTCCGAACTTCCTCGTTCAGGAATGGCACTGGATCGATTCACCCGAGCTATGGCGCAACTGGGTGAAGGAAGGCGAGATCATCCAGAAGGGCTACATCGTCTTGCCGGAACGGCCAGGCATCGGAGTGGAAATGAACGATGACGCCGCGCGCAAAGCGCAGGTACCCGGCACGCCGTGGTTCGAGCCGAGGAGGAGAGGATAACCATGCGCCTCGCGACACTCTCTCTCGCGGCCCTATGTACCGTTTCGGCGTTCGGACAGCCTGGAATTCTCAGTCGCGAACTGCTCATCAAGTACACCCCCGATTGGAAAGGCGAGCGCTTTGAGGACGGCCGTCCGAAAGTGCCCGACGGCATCCTGCAGCGCATGAAATCGGTGACGCTCGAGGAAGCGTGGGCGCAGTTACGGACCGCTGGTTTCAATCACGAATACGCCGACGGCTGGCTCGTCATTCATCCCGAAAAGGTGCTGGTGGGTCGCGCCCTGACAGCGCAATGGCTCCCCGGCCGGCCGGACATCGAGCGGGTGATCGAGGAACAGGGAAAGAAGGACGGGCGCGTCGGCGGCACCAACGCTTGGCCCGTCGACATGCTGCAACCCAGCGACGTCTACGTCTGCGATCACTTCGACCTGAAGCAGGACGGACCGTCCATCGGCGATAACGTCGGCAACGCGATCTACGCCAAGAGCCACAATGGCATCGTTTACGAGGGAGCGGTGCGCGACATCAACGGTCTGAAGGAGTTGGAGGATTTCACGGCCTTCGTGCGCTTCTACGATCCCTCGCACCATTTCGGCATGCTGGGCACGGGGGCGCGTCTGAATTCCACCATGATCGGCATCAACATCCCGATCCGTATCGGGCCGGCAACGGTCATGCCTGGCGACGTGGTGCTCGGTCGCGACGGCGGAGTGCTTTTTATCCCGCCGCAACTGGCCGAACAGGTGGTCCAGTATTCGGAGATCACGCACCTGCGCGACCTCTTCGGCCACCAGCGCCTGCGTGAAAAGAAGTACACCGCCGGCCAGATCGACACTGCCTGGTCGGCGCCCATCGAGGCGGATTTCACCGGTTGGCTGAGGGAGAACATCGATAAACTGCCGGTCGGGAGGCAGCAGATCGAGGAAATCCTGAAACGACGCCAGAGATGATGGACGCGGAGGCTGAATGGTTATTTCGAATCGTCCACGACTTCGATGCCATTCACACACGCCATTCCCGCAACAGGTACAAAAGTGAGCAGGATCTTGCCTTGGGCGTTAGGCCGAATCGCGGAAAAGCTCCGGTCTATGGGCCGGCCTTCTCCGCCAGCCTCCTTCATGATGTCGAAGCCTCTCAGCAGGGCCACACCGTTACAGTAGACGTCAAAGACGCGACCGCCGGGCTCACCCGCGCCGGCGTTGCGTTTTCCGTAGTGCCCTTCACAGAACTTCAACGTGACTCGATACCTACCCTCCGCCACGGGCACAGCGTAGGAAAAATGTCCCCAACGCTCGCTTGTGTAGAGCGCCATGTCCGATGCGGTTGAGTTGCTCCCCTGAACGGGATTTGTCGTGCGGACCAACGCGTTTCCGCCTAGGAAGTAGGTGTCGGCCTGCCACTCCTGCCTGGCGGAATCCTGCCACGATGAGGTCCAACCCGCTCGAATTCGGACCGGTTTTGCTTTCCCGGCACTGACCGGCAGCACCTCGATTCCACTCAATATCGCCGTGCTTCTCATCGAGTTAAAGCTCAGGTGCAGGAGTCCATCCGCGGCCGGTGAGATGTTGCGAAAGACCCGCTCATCCGCGATGTTGGAACCGGCGGCATCAGCCACCACATCGAATGCAGTCAGGATCGGATTTCCGTTGGCGGAGACGCGGAACAGCCGTTGGCCCTCACCGCTGGATTCCGCGCTGATGAAATCCGCTAGACCAGTCTCGGCAAAAAAAAGGTGCAGTTCATAGTTGCCTGCCTGCAGCGGGATGTCGTACCGAAAGTCGCCACTCCGCAGGTGCCGGTAAATATCGGGGTCCAGTGTTCGAAAGATCCTCTCGGACGGACGGACGAGCACATTGCCACCGGAAAAGAAACGATCCGGGCCCCACGTGCGCCCGCCGCGATCGATGTAGGGAACGGTGGCGCCCGCGATCATCCGAAGATTCTCGACGGCCGATGCCGCTGTCGGACTCGGGCGGGAGACGGGCGTGGACTTGGCATCAACAGAGGCAGGATTCACCGGCCGCCAACGCCACACAGAAAAGGCGCCCGCAAGTACGATAAGAGCTGCGGTGCAGGCGATCATCCGGTGCGTGAGCCAGCTCGGGCGTGCCGGAAGATGCGTTTCCGCAGGCGGGGTCTCGGCGGCAGTCGCCTCCGCAACTGGCGCCTCCGCGGCTGGAGCCTCCGCAGTTGGCGTCTCAACATCTGGCGCCTCCACCGCCGGGGTCTCCCACTTGAATGCGGCGGAGTAGGACCCTGGCGGCAGATCGATCCTGACCGGGTGAAACGAACCATTCTCAGCCTGGTAGTGTTGAGCAAGCTTCTTTCGCACCTCATTGGCCGTCACACGAACTATGGTGTGCTGACCCGTATCGAAGTCCTGCGAAAGCTGGAAGAGTTCTATGCCGATCGAGCGTTCTTTGAGAGCGCCGGCCGGACCCCTAATGGTGTGCTCGATGATGTACTCTAGGAATTCCCGACATCGCTTGCTGGTTCGAAACGCAGGGCTCTCCAGCAGACGATTGAGTTCCGCCCGTACGTCCTGTTCGCGTGACTTGCTGAGTCCCCTGCTCTCGCTTTCGCACATCCTGGTGACCTGCAAATCATATCACAACTACTTTGCCCGGGGGCGAGGGTGGGTTAACGGCCCAGGCTAACCGTTAGCGGAGTGGGATGCACGGCTTTCCCGATCAAGCTCAACGATAAGATTCCATTAGGTTTGGACACCGGACACCGTACCAAACCTAGCGCATGCGCGACCTGCGGGCTAGCATCTCACAGGTTCAAAAAGTGGGATTCCGCCTCGTAGGGCTTTTCCGCCCATAGAAGGGCGGAAGGAACCAAACGGGTCGTCGGTCCTCGTTACTGGCGGCATCGCCAGACAGATTTGGAGGTGAATCATGCAAGCACAACTGAAACGCGTTCTACTGGCTTCGGCCATTTTCGTGGCGGTCTTTGCCATTCCTCTACACACTCAGACGTTCGGCGAGGTCACGGGCCACATCAGCGATGCGAGCGGGGCCGCCGTACCGGCCGCGAAAATAGCCCTCACCAACGTGGCGACGAATGCCGTTCGGAGGGCAGTTTCCACGGATTCGGGAGACTATACCTTCCCGGCCGTAGCGCCCGGCTTCTACACCGTTCGAGTCGAACAGCCATCCTTCAAGACTTCCACCGTCAACAACGTTCAAGTCCAAGTTCAACAGAGCCTCCGCCTCGACTTCACCCTCGAGGTCGGGCAAGTCACCGAGTCGATTGAGATTTCGGCCTCGGCTCAGATGCTGCAAGCGGAGAACGTTTCGCTCGGCACCGTGATCGAGAACAAGGGCGTTACCGAGCTGCCACTCAACGGCCGCAACTACCTGGGGCTGGTAGCGCTCGCGGCAAACGCGAACACGCTCTCCTCAGGTTCGGGCCAGGCTGGCGGCCGGCAGGGCGGCGACCGCGCAGCGCAATCCATCTCCGCCGGCGGCAATCGCATCATGTTCGATTACTTCACCCTGGACGGCGTCAGCAATACCGACCCGGACTTCTCCACGTACGTGGTGCTCCCATCCATTGACGCTATTCAGGAATTCAAGGTCCAGACCGGCATCTATCCGGCCGAGTTCGGCCACCAGTCCAGTCAGATCAACGTGGTGACCAAGTCCGGTGGTAACGCCTATCACGGCGCTCTATTCGAATTCGTCCGCAATGATAAGTTCGATGCCGTGCCGTACGCTTTCACAGCCACCCACCCTGTGAAGTCGCCGTTCAAGTGGAACGATTACGGGTTCGAAGTCGATGGCCCGGTGCGAATTCCCAAGATCGTCGACGGGCGCAACCGGTTGTTTTTCATGGCGAACGACGAATGGAAAGCCCAACGCCAGAATTCCCAGGGCACCTATTCGGTTCCGACACCCGCCATGTTCACGGGCGACTTCGGCGCCCTCGGCACGACGATCTACGATCCCGCTTCAGCCGCCGCCAATGGCGGCACCAAGCTGCCGTTTCCAAGCAACCAGATCCCGGCAAACCGGATCGATCCAATCTCGAAGAAGTTTCTGAACTACTACGTCCCTTCCAACCTTCCGGGTCTGTCGAGCAACTACACCCAGATGAACTCTTCTCCCAACAACCGCGATGCCTTCACTCTACGCATGGATTTTGTTGAATCGGCGAAGTCACAATGGACGGGGCGATATAGTTGGGGCGATGAAAACCAGTCCTCCACGGGCATCAGCATCACAGGCAGCAAGATCCTTACGAACTACGAGCAGTATCTGGGCACAAACACCCGCGCGATCTCTCCAACCCTGGTAAACGAAGCCCGTTTCGGTTACACCCGGTTGAGCAATTCGCTCGGCACGTATTCGGCGTACGACGTCGATTCGGTTTCCAAGGTGGGGATACCGAACCTGCAACCCGGCGCCCCGGTCTCGTGGGGGGTGCCTTTCGCTAACTTCGCAGGGGACGGCTTCGTGGCCATCGGCGACACGCAGGACGGTCCTTATTTCATCAACGACAACACACTCCAGTTGGTTGATAATGTGTCCTGGACTCACGGCAAACACAGCATACGCTTCGGCTTCGAATACAACCGCCAGAACTTCAACCAGATGGGCAACCAGTTTTCGCGAGGCCAGTTTGCGTTCCAGCCCAACGCGACACAGAGTTCGAGCAAAACAGGAGGCGATGCGTTTGCCGAGTTCCTGCTGGGCGATCTCTACCAGTCGATAGTGGCTGTAGCTTTGGCCAATGCCGACTTTCAGCGGAATGCCGAGGCGGCTTTTGTCGACGATACCTGGAAGGTGACGCCGAAGGTGACTCTGACTCTGGGCTTGCGCTACGAATTGACGCCGCCCTGGACCGACACTTTCAATAACGAGTTCACGGCGTACGTGCCGCACATTGAGGCTATTGCGAATGCCCCGGTGTCCGACACGCCGTACATGCTCCGCCAAGGCAGTTGCACCGATCCGTATGCCGGCCCTCCCGCACTGAACATTAAATGGACCACGGTCAGCGCGAAATGCAGTGGAGGGGCACTGCCCAATCAACTGCTGAACACGTCCTATAAGGATTTTGCTCCGCGCGTGGGGGTTGCGTTTTCGCCGGATTCCAAGACGGTGGTTCGGGCCGGCGGGGGTATCTTCTATAACCAGGAAATCGGGAATGCGTACTTTGACATGGCACGGAACATCGCCGGCCGCGTCACCATCACCTCGGATCTGGGTACACCAAACCTCTTCTTCAGCAACGCGGTTCCGGGCGGCAGCGGCGCGATTGCCAACGTGCCATCTCCCTACGCATATGCCATGTCGCCGAGCCACCACACCACTTATGCCATGCAATACCTGCTTAATATCCAGCGGCAGTTGACCCCCAACTGGGCGCTCGAGGTCGGGTACCTGGGCGGGTTGAGCCGGCACTTGCAAGGCTTCCAGGATGTCAACCAGGCCGTTCCCGGCACGGTCGGCGGCGCTACTTCGCGGTTGCCGTTCCCCGGTTTCAGCAATATCCAGATGGTGCAGGACGGCGGCACCGGCAGTTACAACTCTCTCAGCGTCAAGGCGACGCGGCGGTTCAGCCAGGGCGTCAGCGTGATCGGTTCCTATACCTGGGCGAAATCCATCGACACCACCAGCGGAATCCGCAACCAGGGCAACGACACGTTATACCCGCAGAACAGCTATTGCCTATCCTGCGAGCGCGGACTCTCTGCGTTCGACGTGCACCACAGGATGGTGACGTCCGTCCTGTACGATTTGCCGGTCGGTAAGGGCAAGCCACTGAATATATCCAACCCAGTAGCGAACACGGTCATCGGCGGCTGGGAATTGGGCGGTATCCTGACCCTGCAAACCGGCATGCCTGGCTATTTGACGATCGGCGGTGTAGATAATGCCAGCACAGCCGAGGGCGGCTATGACCGCCCCAACACCACGGGTACTAGCCCCTATCTCGACAATCCCACTCCCTCCAGATATTGGAGCCTGGCTGCTTTTAACGAAGCTCCTCCCGGACAGTTCGGCAATGCCGGGCGCGGTGCTATTGTGGGTCCGGGAATCTTCGGATTCGACGCCGAAATACACAAGCAATTCCGCATGCCGTATAAGGAGGGCCACGTGCTCCAGTTCCGGTTTGAGGCTTTTAACGTTCTTAACCACCCGAACTGGGGGATGCCAAATCTGAACGTTCTGTCGGGGGCGGCGCAATCCGGAATGCCAAGCACAGCCGCCCATCAGAACTTCGGAGTGGTTTCGAGCACGTCCACCGCCATGCGCCAGATCCAGTTAGGGCTGAAGTACTCGTTTTGATTTGGGACTACCCGAAGGAGAATGCATGAGAAGCGTTTTGCTCGCGCTGTTGAGTTGCGGTCTGTGCTGGGGGCAGGCAGCGGATGATTGCAAGCCCTCGTCGCTGAATATTCCAGGGGCGCCGTACCCCTGCGTCCACGCCGACCGGCGCGTAACCTTCCGCGTGGCGGCGCCGGACGCGCAGAAAGTGACAGTGCGGTTGGGCGGAGCCCACGATATGACCAAGGGACAGGACGGCTTGTGGATGGTCACCATCCCGCCGCAGGTAGTCGGATTCCACTACTACAGCATCGTGGTGGATGGCGCCGTGATGGCGGATCCGGCGACACGAACCTTTTTCGGCTCGGGATGGGACAACAGCGGGATCGAAATTCCCGAGCCGGAGGCGGATGCGGCCTACTACTCCGCCAGGGACGTGCCACGTGGTCAGGTGAGCCAGCGCTGGTACTACTCCAAGGTCACCGGCCAGTGGCGCCGCAGCTACGTGTACACTCCGCCCGACTATGAGAGCAATTCGCGGTCCCGTTACCCAGTGCTCTATCTGCTTCACGGCTGGGGCGAAAACGAGCAGGGCTGGCACACGCAGGGCCACCTCGATTTCATCATGGACAACCTTATCGCCGAGAAGAAGGCCAAGCCAATGATCGTGATCATGGATAACCTCAACGCGGTGAAACCAGGCGAGGATGCATCGCTTTACGCAGCCCGCGGCAGCCTCGCGCAGCGCTCCGTGGCGGCGGCTCCCGCTGGCGGCGGACGCGGCGCGCCCGGCGCAGGCCGCGGCGGGTTTCCCACGAACTGGGGCGGCGTGTTCACCGACATGATGCTCACCGATCTCGTTCCCATGATCGAGCGAACGTATCGCATCGCGCCCGGCCGCGAGAATCGCGCGATGGCTGGGCTGTCGATGGGCGGTATGCAATCGTTCCTGACGGTCCTCTCGAACCTCGATAAGTTCGCCTACCTCGGCGGCTTCAGCGGCAGCAGCGGCGGCCGGGGCGGATTCGACCCGAAGACCTCCAACAACGGCGTGTTCGCCGACCCCGACGCGTTCAATAAGAAGATGAAGGTCCTTTTCCTGGGAATCGGCTCCGTGGAAGGCCCTGGCACGAAGAATTTCAGCGAAGAGTTAACCAAGGCCGGGATCAAGAACGCCTATTTCGAGTCGCCGGGTACGGCCCATGAGTGGTTGACTTGGCGCCGGTGCCTGAACGATTTCGCTCCCCGGCTCTTCAAGTGAGCGGCGGCTCACACCCGTCGGGATGCCGGCGCCGCGATCTCCGGTTTCGGCCGCATGACACGGGAACGGTTCAGCGACCCGCGTAGGGAGAAATGTTGATGAACCCGAACAACCGAAGATCGTTCCTGAAAAGCGCCGGCGTCGCGCTGAGCGGCGTGTTTGGACTGCCTAACCTGTCTATGGCTGTGCAGCAGGCCACCTCGCCCTACCAACGGCCGAAACTGAAGATCACGGATGTGAAAACGGCGTATCTTCAGAATTTCCACGTTCGCATCTACACCGACCAGGGGCTGACGGGCGATGGAGAAGCCGTGGATGCGATCAGCGGTGCGGGCCCTATCGTCGCCGGGTTCCGTTTCCTCCTCATGAACCAGGACCCCCTGAATGTGGAGGCTATCTGGGAGCGCATCCGCACCAGCGGAATCTTCAGCGGCGCCCAGGGGGGCCAATACGTGACGGCGCTTACGGCGGTGGAAATCGCCCTCTGGGACCTGGCGGGCAAAGCGGTCGGGCTGCCCATCTACCAACTGATGGGCGGCAAGATGCGCGACCGCATCCGCGTCTACATCGACTCCGGCACCGACAATCGCAATGATCCGCAGGCCAGGGCCTTCATCGCACAGATAGTCGAGAACGGATGGGGCATGGCCAAGATCGACGTGGACGACGCCCGCGATCCATCACGCTTCGATCGGGTGAACTGGACTGCCAATAATGCCGAGATCGATCACATGGTGGATAAGGTCGCGTTCCTTCGGGAGTCGTTGCCGAAGGATATCGAACTGGCGGTGGACATGCATGGCCGCTATGATCTCCCCACCGCCAAGCGCTTCGCTAAAGAGGTCGAGCCGTTCAAACTCGTATGGCTGGAGGAGCCGGTGCCTCCGGAGAACATCGACGCGATGCGCGACGTGCGCCAATCGACCCACACGCCCATCTGCTGCGGCGAGAACGTCTACCTGCGGTGGGGCTTCCGGGAGTTGCTCGAGAAACAGGCGGTAGACATCATCATGCCCGATATTCAAAAGTGCGGCGGCTTGGCGGAGGCGAAAAAGATCGCTGACCTGGCTCATACCTACTACATTCCCATTGCTCCACACTGCCAGGCTTCGCCCATAGGAATGATGGCCGCGTGCCATGCGATGGCGACGGTACCCAACTTCCTGGTTCAGGAATGGCACTGGGGCCATCCGGCGGAGCGCTTGGCCCGATGGAAGCAGTACGTTCAGGAGGGCGACATCATCCAGAAGGGCCACATCACGGTGCCGGACCGTCCCGGAATCGGTCTGACGTTAAACGACGAGGCTTTGAAAAAGATGGTGCGGCCGGGGAGCGCGTGGTTCACGGATTGAATGACATGAGTCGCAGTGAGAAGTCATATCCAGAAATGAGCTTCCGTACAGCGTCTGCCGGCCTTTCACATTTTGCCCACGGCGGTCCGAAGGGGGTGGCGGGAGAACTTTGGCCGCCCCGGGCATGGGTAGATACAGTTCGCTCTGAAGGATATTCTGTGGAGATATGCCAGCCCCTCTGAATCCCCGTCTCGAGATGGTCGCGCTCGACGCTTTCCCCGTGCGCGAACCCGTGTCCAAGCGCGCATACACGTGTCTACGCCTGCGGACCCGTTCGGGCGCCGTAGGGTACGGTGAATGTTCAAGACTCTCGCCGGTGGACCTGGCCGTCCTGAGGGGGGCGGTCCAAGGCAAGGAAGCCAGCAGCTTCGAGAGCATTCGCCGCGGCTTGACGGCTTCATCCGCGGGGCTTGCTGGGCTCGACATGGCGATGCTCGACCTCGTTGGAAAGTTCACTAACGCTCCGGTCTACCAGGTGCTGGGCGGGCCCACTCGGAACCAGGCACGCGCGCTCGCGCGTCTCGAGGGCGAGACGGACAATGGCGTTGTGTTGGCCGTTGCACAGGCACGCGCGGCCGGCCACAGGGCTTTCCTGATTCCGGTTCCCGCGACGCATTCGCCAAACCACAGCGCTACGTTGGTGAACGCGACGCGGCAGAGACTGGACCGTGTCCGCTCGGCGGCAGGCGAAGGCAGCGACTTTGTCCTCGACGCGGCCGGCAAACTGACTCCGGGTGACGCATCCAGTCTCGCCGCCGCACTGGAACGCTCGCACCTGCTTTGGCTTGACGAACCCTGCCGGTTGTCGAACCTGACTGCGGCATACCGTATCGCCAGCGAGAACGTGACGCCGGTGGGCTTCGGAAGGTTCGCCACGGAAGCCGGCGTCTTTCAGAACCTGCTGCGCAACGATGCCATAGACGTGGTCCGGCCCGACCTCGCGCTGCATGGCATCACTCAATCGCGCCGCATTGCGGCCGTCTCCGAGCCGTATTATGTTGCAGTGGCGCCGTTCCACGACGGCGGGCCGATCGCGACAGCGGCTGCGCTGAATCTTGCGGCCAGCCTTCCAAACTTCTTTATCCAGCAGGTACCCTTTGCGGCGGATGAACAGGACCGCCGCATGCGCGCGCGGCTCGCGGGCGACGCCACGGAAACCGTCAAAGACGGCTTTCTGCAACTGCCGCGAGGGCCCGGATTGGGCATCAGTGTGAACGAAGCGGCGTTTACGGAATATCGGGAGAGCGAACCATGAATCGGCGTGATTTTCTGGCCGGAGCCGGGGGGACTGTGGCCGCAGGCAAACTGGCTGGCTCGCCCACCCGCCGCCAATCCCTATCGTTTTGCGATTGCGCGTTGCAGCCTCAGGCCGCGGTTCCGCCGGGTGCGGGCGCGCTTGCGTCCGTGGGTTCCAAGGTAAGGATCACAAACCTAAAGACCTTCGGCGTGACCATTCCCGGAGCGCCGCCCGACCGGCCCTACGTATTCGTGAAACTGGAGACTAACGAAGGCCTGATCGGGTGGGGCGAGGGTACGCTCGAAGGCAAGGCCGGCGCGGTGTTAGCCTGCATCAACGACTTCCGCGAGTTTGTCGTCGGCGCCGATCCGATCGCGGTGGAACACCACTGGCAATCCATGTACGTCCACAGCTTCTACCGCGCCGGCCCGGTAATCGGCTCGGCGATTTCCGCGATCGACCAGGCGCTGTGGGATGTGCGCGGGAAGATTCTGGGTGTTCCCGTTTATAAATTACTCGGCGGCCCTAACGATCCCGAGGGCGTGCGCGGCTATTACGTCGCCAATGCGCGAACCCTCGACGAACTGAAGCGCCTGCGCGAGACGGCACAGGCTCAGGGGATCACGGCGTTCAAGGGCGGCCTGCCCAATTACTACGAATGGATCGAGACCAACGAGAAGATCACCGAGGCCATTCGCCACGTAGAGACGCTGCGCGAGGGCTTGGGCCCGGACATCGATATCGCCGTGGATTTCCATGCTAAGACCAGTCCCACGGTAGCTTCCGTAATCATCAAGGAACTGGAACCGCTGCACCTTTTGTGGGTGGAGGAGCCGTGTCCGCCGGAGAACGTCTGGGCCATGGCGCGCATCGCGCGGCGGGTAAATACGCCAATCGCAACTGGCGAACGTTTGGTCGCTTCCTACGGCGTGCGCGAACTGGTGGAAAAGGCCGCGGTCGATATCATTCAGACGGACGCGAACCATGTGGGTGGGATTACCGCGCTCTGGAAAGTGGCCGCGCTGGCCAATTTCTCTTCCATTTCCATGGTGCCGCATGCCTGTGAGGGGCCAATCGGAATGCTGGCCTCGCTGCACGTGGACGCATCGATTCCCAACTTCCTCATTCAGGAATGCTGCGGCCAGGCCGTTCCGCAGGTGCGCGACAAGGTCTGGGAGGAATGGTTCGGATTCCCGGTCATGCGCATGGTTAACGGCAAGTACCCACTGCCCGACAAGCCCGGCCTGGGATTCGAACTCACTGAGGATGCTTTGAAGAAATATCCGTTCGCGGGGAGCCGGCCGATGGCCCGCGTGTTTCACAAGGATGGATCCGTTGCCGAGTGGTAGCGGAATCTCGTGCTCGCCCGATTCGGAGACTCCGCTATCGGTAAGAATGGGGAAGAAAGGAATCCAACGTGAATTTTGACCATCCATCGCGCCGTACGGTCATCGGCGGGGCGCTCGTGCTCCGTGCTGTGCAACGCGCTTCGGCCCAACCTTCCGGCGCCCTCACTGCAGACCAGGCGATCGAAAGGATCCGCCAGAACGTGGGAGTGCCATGGCGTGCGCAAACTGTCGACAAAATCGTGCTGGGTGACGGCGCATGTCCTGTGAAAGGCATCGCCACGACGATGATGGCGACATTCGACGTGGTGAAGCAGTGCGTGGCCGCCGGCATGAATCTGATCATCTCCCACGAAACGCCGGTTTACATGCACCAGGACGATGTCCAACCGCTGGCGAAAGATCCGGCGTACCTGGCGAAAAAGGAATACATCGAAAAGAATCGGGCAGTTGTGTTCCACTTTCACGACCACTGGCACGCCCGGCAGCCGGATGGCATCGCAACCGGCATGACCCGTGAACTCGGATGGGAGAAGAACCTCGATCCGGAGAATCCCCGCAGGTATGTTTTCCCGGCCACACCGCTGGCTCAGTTCGCGAAGGACATGCAAACCAAGCTGAACGCCCGTACCCTGCGTGTGGTGGGAGACCCAAAGATGCCCGTGAATCGAGTCACGGCCAGTTGGGGCTATATGTCGGCGGTCGCGATGGCGGCGCGGCCGGAGATCGAAGTCCTCGTCGTCGGCGAGACGCGCGAGTGGGAGGTGGTCGAGTACATCCAGGATTGCATCGCCGCGGGTCAGAAGAAAGCACTGATTGTCGTTGGGCACGTGCTCTCCGAACAGGCCGGCATGAAGTACTGCGCGGAGTGGCTGAAGACGATTGTCACCGAAGTCCCGGTGCAGTTCATCGCCGCGCCGGAACCGTTCTGGAATCCGAACAACCCAACGGCGTGAGAGATCGCCGTGCGCTAATCTGAGCAACATCGGCGAACCGATATTAAGGTATGCACGGAAGATACATCATGAAGAATCGCTCTACTGTGGTTACTTTCTTTCTGACTGCACTGGCGGCGACGGCCCTGCGCGGACAGGCGCCGGCGACGCTCAACGTGGAGGTGGGCCGGCCGAAAGCGGCGGTGAGCCCCACGCTGTACGGTCTCATGACCGAAGAGATCAACTACTCCTACGACGGTGGGTTATACGCGGAACTGGTCCGCAACCGTACGTTCCGATCCGATTGGTCGGGCATTCTGAACTGGTTCCTCATCGAAAAAGGCACGGCGTCGGCGAAGGTGAGCGTCGATCCGAAGGAAGGGCCATCGACAGCGCTCCCCTCGAGCGCGAAACTCGAGATCACGAAAGCCGATATCAACAGCCCCGCGGGTCTCCTCAACGAAGGCTACTGGGGATTCGCCGTGCGGCCAAACGCCCGGTACACCGGGTCGTTATTCGCCAAGAGCGATTCCGGGGGCGCACTGCCCATGCGGATTGCGCTCGTGGCGGACCAGTCCGGGCAGGTTCTTGCCAAGACGTCGGTCCCGGTGACTGGAAGCGGCTGGAAGGAGTATAAGTTCGAGATGCAGTCTGGAAATACCGCCGCGTCCTCCGAGAACCATCTCGAGCTGACCATCGATAAACCCGCGACTCTGTGGCTCCAGTTGGTGTCCCTGTTCCCTCCCACTTATCACGGCCGGCCGAACGGGAACCGCATCGACATCATGGAGAAACTGGCCGCCATGCGTCCCACTTTCCTGCGCTTCCCTGGGGGAAACTACCTCGAAGGCGACCGGATCGCGACCCGTTTCGATTGGAAGAAAATGATCGGCCCGCTGGTCGACCGTCCGACGCACCCCACCACGTGGAGCTACCACTCCACCGATGGCATGGGATTGCTGGAATTCCTGGAATGGTGCGAGGACCTGCACATGCAGCCGCTTCTAGGCATCTATGCCGGATACTCTCTCGGCGGACAGGTGGTGAAGCCGGGGCCGGACCTCGATCCCTACGTCCAGGAAGGGCTGGATGAGATCGAATACGTCACCGGAGGGACCGACACGAAGTGGGGCGCCGTGCGTGCGCGCGACGGGCATCCGGCTCCGTTCACCCTGCGCTACGTGGAGGTCGGCAATGAAGACAATTTCGACCGGGCCGGGACCTACGACGGCCGGTATGCTCAGTTCTACAAGGCCATCAAAGCGAAGTACCCGAACCTCCAGGTGATCGCCACCATGCCGGTGAAAGGCATGACTCCCGATGTTCTCGATGACCACTACTACAAGCGGGAACAGGGAATGTTCGACGAGGCGCGCCACTACGACAGCACCGACCGCAATGGCCCGAAGATCTTCGTCGGCGAATGGGCCACCCGGGAAGGGACGCCGACGCCCAACTTCGGCGCCGCGCTGGGCGACGCCGCGTTCATGACCGGTCTGGAACGGAATAGCGATGTGGTCGTGATGTCGGCATACGCGCCGTTGTTCGTCAATGTGAATCCAGGCGGGATGCAGTGGAGTTCCGACCTGATCGGCTACGATGCCCTAAACAGCTATGGATCGCCGAGCTACTATGCGCAGGTGATGTTCGCTTCGTGCCTGGGCGATCACACGCTGGAGTCCTCCGTTTCGGGAGCCGGCGGCAAGTTGTTCTACTCCGTGACCGCCTCGCCGAACCAGCTATGCATGAAGCTGGTCAACGCCAGTTCGGTCGAGCAGCCGGTCATGATCGCGATGAACGGGCTCGGCGCGGGGACGCATACTGCCCGCATCGACACCCTGAAGGCAAACTCGACTTGGGCGACGAACACTATCACCCATCCCGAGCGCATTGTGCCCGTCAAGTCCACTGCGAGCATCAAGGGCGAGCGCATACAGCATGTGATGCCCGCGTACTCCATTCAGGTCGTTCAAATCGACCTGAAATGACGTATTTAGTTGCGGTGTGCAACAAAATCTGATAATTGTCCCAATGAGGATTATTTAAATGCCCCAGTCTTACTTCGCCAGCATCCCGCCGATTGAGTTTGAAGGCACCACGTCCGAGAACCCGCTTGCCTATCGCTACTACGAGAAGGATCGGGTCGTCCTCGGCAAGAGGATGGAAGACCATCTTCGAATGGCGGTCTGCTACTGGCACACGTTCTGCTCCGAGGGCGCCGACATGTTCGGGCCCGGCACGTTCCACCGCCCCTGGAACATAGGACCGATGGACCAGACGCAGGCGGAACATAAGCTGAACGAAGCTTTCGAGTTCTTCACCCGGCTGGGCCTGCCGTACTTCTGCTTCCACGATACGGATGTGATGGCAGAGGCGCAGACTATCCGCGAGCATGTCGACAATCTCGCGCGGATCGGCGATCGAATCCAGGAGAAGATGGCGGCCACTGGAGTCAAGCTGCTTTGGGGCACGGCGAATCTCTTCAGCCACCCGCGCTATATGGCGGGCGCGGCTTCCAACCCGGATCCGGATGTGTTCCGGTTTGCGGCAACGCAGGTGCGGCACTGCATCGAACTGACGAAGCGTCTCGGCGGCGAAAACTATGTCCTGTGGGGCGGACGCGAGGGCTACGATACCTTGCTGAATACCGATCTCAAGCAGGAGAAGGCGCAGCTCGGCCGCTTCCTGAAGATGGTGGTCGAGCACAAGCACAAGATCGGCTTCCAGGGCACCATCCTCATCGAGCCGAAGCCGCACGAACCCACCAAGCACCAGTACGACCGCGATGTCGAGACCGTCTATGCCTTCCTGGTCGCCAACGGATTGGAAAGGGAAGTGAAGCTGAATATCGAGGCGAACCACGCAACCCTGGCCGGCCACAGCTTTGAGCACGAGATCGCGACCGCGGTGGCGCTCGGCGTGTTCGGGTCGATTGACATGAATCGGGGCGATCCGCAGAACGGATGGGATACGGACCAGTTCCCGAACGACGTTCGCGAGATCACAACGGCCCTTTACTACATCCTGCAGGGCGGCGGCTTCACGACCGGCGGCAACAACTTCGACGCGAAGCTCCGGCGGCAGAGCATCGAACCGGCCGATCTCTTTTACGCGCACATCGGAGGAGTGGACACGGTGGCGCGCGGATTGCTCAACGCCGCCGCGATGATCGAGGGCGGGCAACTCGCCGAAATCGTCAAGGAGCGATATGCCGGATGGCAAGGCGAACTCGGCCGCGCAATTCTTGACGGCAAGATGACCCTGGAGGCGGTGTCGGATGGAGCGGTCGCGGAAAGCATCACGTCACAGCCTCGGTCCGGCAGACAGGAACTGATCGAGAATCTGTTGGGCAGGTATCTCTGAAATGGGCTGACCTCTGACATCCCGCCAGAGCAAAGGACCGCCTTCATGAACAAATGTGACCTCATCGGGCGCAAGAGCGGCCTCGCAGTGCTGCTTGCGTCTCTTGCGCTTGTCGCCTCGGGCAGCGACGCCCGGAAACCATCTGCCTCATGGGCCGCCGATAACGGAAACGGGACGTATTCAAACCCGCTGTTTTACGACGAGTTCTCCGATCCCGACATGATCCGGGTCGGGTCCGATTATTACCTCACAGGCACAACCATGCACACCATGCCGGGGCTGCCGATCCTGCACTCCCGCGATCTGGTGAACTGGCAGTTCATCGGCTATGCCTTCGACCGCCTGGACCTCGGCCCGGACTTCCGCCTGGAAGGCGGCAAGAACATCTATGGCGGGGGCATCTGGGCGCCGAGTTTCCGCTACCACAACGGAACCTATTACATCTTCGCCAACGTGAACCGCTTCGGCCTTCAGGTGTTTCGCGCCAACGATCCGCGCGGTCCCTGGAAGCACAACCGGATCGAGCAGGGCCTCCACGACCTCTCCGTCCTGTTCGATGATGACGGGAAGATCTACGCCGTCTATGGCGCCAGAACCATCCGCATCGTGGAATTGAATCAGGACCTCACCGCTCTGGTGCCCGGCACCGATCGCGTGCTGATCGAGCCGGCTCTCGGGATGGGCGAAGGCTCGCACATGTACAGGATCAAGGGCAAATACTATATCGTCAGCGCCATACCAGGCGCCCATGTGCCCATGAAGTGCGCCCGGGCGGACAAACTCACGGGACCGTGGCAGGTGACCACGATCAGCGAAGAAGAGAGCCTGGGCATCGGCCAGGGTTACAGACCCAAGGATAATCGCCGCCAGAATCCGCCGTTCGAACTGAACCCGCCGGATCCCAGCGAGCGCCTCAGCCTCGACTTGCACCAGGGCGGGATCATCGAAACGCCGTCGGGCGAATGGTGGGGCTTTTCCATGCAGGACCACAACTCCGTCGGCCGGCTGACCTCTTTATCCCCGGTTACCTGGGTGGATGGCTGGCCCTATTTCGGCTTGCCCGGAAACCTCAGGCGCTCGCCGTCGATCTGGGTGAAGCCCAACACCGGCGCGGTCTCGCCAATCACTTCTCCCTACCAGCGCAGCGACGACTTTTCGGGTCCGAAGCTGATTCCGGTGTGGCAGTGGAATCACCTGCCGGACGATTCCAAGTGGTCGCTCTCCGAACGGCCCGGCTATCTCCGTTTGCATTCCCTCCCCGCCACCGATTTCTGGTGGGCGCGAAACTCGCTGACCGAGCGCGCGATCGGGCCGGAATCGACCGCCACCACGGAGTTGGACGGCAGCGGCCTCAAAAGCGGCGACGTCGCGGGATTGGCGCTTCTTAACTCGCCATATGCGTGGATCGGACTGCTGCGCGATGACAACGGCTACGCGATTGCGCAGTACGACCACATCACCGGGAAGACCGTCCGCGAGCCGGCCACCAGCCAGCACGTCTGGTTGCGCGTGCATTCCAATTTCGACACGGAGATTTCGCAATTCAGCTACAGCCTGAACGGAAAGGAATTCAAACCGCTCGGGCCCGACTTCGTGACGGTCTTCCAACTCAGAACTTTTCAGGGGGTCCGATTCGCATTATTCAACTACAACACGAGTGGGGCGCCCGGCGGCCACGCGGACTTCAATTTCTTCACCGTGGGTGAGCCACGGCCGCGCGGGTTGACCAAGCCGATTCCGGTTTCGCAATCCATCACGCTGACCGACCTCGCCAACGGAAACGCCCTCGCCGTGGTGGATGGGAAACTGCAATCGGTGAGCGGCGCGGAAAAGGCCACGGCCTTCCGGGTTGTGGACCAGCGGCGCGGCCGTATCGCGCTCCGTACGGCGGGCGGGCAGTTTGTCTCGGTTGGAGCGGCTGGGAAAGCCGGCGACGTCACGTTGAAGTCCGGCAAGCCCGGCGATGCGGAGACCTTCCAATGGGTGGACCTCCAGCGCGGCGAGACCCTGCTCCTGTCCCTGGCGACGCATCGCTACCTCGTCGCTCCGAAGGATCCCGGAGCCGTCGCCGCAGACCATCCCGGTCCCGCTCCGGACCGTAAGGATGGTTCTTGTTTCGCCTGGAAAGCCGTTTCGCGCTAAAGCAACCTAAGTACGACAGCCGCCGCCCTACTACAATCTGGCAGGGTCGGCGGCCGTTCCGAAAACCGTAAATTCGACGACACCCAAAGGTGCATTCCCCGTGCGCGGCCAATCCGTCAAAGTCAGCCGGACATACCGGCAGCGCACGGGAGGAATCTCGTCGAACTCCGTGTACCGCGTGATGCTGTTGTTCGATCTGTCCAGAACGGTGGAGTAGGACTTGCCGTCGGTCGAAACCTCTATCTTGTAGCGAAACGCGATCGTTCCCCCAGACGCAGGCGCGTCGGAGCGTGTCGCCGTCGCGCCGCGCCCGCCGCGTGCCAGAAACTCGATCCGGGTCGAGTCCACGGTAAAGAGTTGCTGGTCTTCGAATTCCGTAATGGAGCCGAGATCCACCGTCAATGAAGGCTGCCTGTCGTCTTCCGCGGGCTCCCACCAGGTTCCGTTCGAATCATCCAGCGCGTATGCCGCCTCGTGACCGGGACGCTGACTGGTGAACGCGCCGCGCTGGTTCATGGCCCGCAGTTTGTTCACGCTGAGAGGAATGGAACCGGAGTCGCCGTCGCGTGCGGGATTGGCCACCACGCCGGGCGCCCACTGCGGAGTTTCACTCGGACCGCGAACAAACATGGTTCCATCGGCCTCGAATCCCACCGGGTCCATGCCGAGCCGGCGGCCACCCGGGGGATTCGCCAACACGACCGTGTAAAACACCCACCAGTTTCCGTCCGGGCCTTTCACCACGGAGCCATGGCCCGGCCCCGTCACGATTCCTGTGGTCTTGCGCAGAAGAGGATTGCGCGGCCCGTAGGTGAACGGTCCCAGCGGGTTTCTGGATGTGTAGACGCCGCTGGCGTACGAAAGCCACTGCGTTCCCGACGCGCTGTACTCCAGGTAGTAGATCCCATTGCGTTTGAATACCCAGGGACCTTCGATCCATGCCACGTTGGCGTACTCGTTCTTGTCGCCCCATCGCTCCCAGACGTGCGATGGATTGAAACCGAAGAGATGCCTGGGCGCCGCGGCGAAGCGGTTCAGGTTCTTCGGGTCGAGCGGCGCCACGTAGATTCCGTCCGTCGATCTGCCGGGGAAGTAGAGATAAGGCTTGTTGTCGTCGTCAATGAAGATGTCCACGTCGAAAGCGCCGGTCCACGGTTTTCCGTTCGAAACGCCCGTCCATGGTTCACCCTTCTCGTTCAACCAAGGCCCCAGGACCTCATACGGACCCAGGATATTGGGTGCCCGGTACAACGGAGCGCTGTTGCCGGACATGTAGAAGGCCCCGTTGTATTTGGCCACGTGTGGCGCGACCGGCAGCCGGCCGCCGCGAACATCCACCGCCTGGTATTTCCAGTTGACGAGGTCGGGCGACACCCACGCACCTCCGCCGGTGCCGAAGAGGTAGTACAAATCGCCTTCGCGTACCACCGTGACATCGCCGAGACTCACACCCTGCGGCGAGCCGTCCCGCGACGATGTCTCCAATGGAAGCGGGTTGCAGTAGCGAGTGGATTTTCCGATCACCGGTTTCGCCGGCCCGCGGGCGCCGGGTTGCGGCCAGAGACTAAAGGCGGTCGCCAGAATAACCGGAGCGCCGCGAAGACCAGCCAGTGAGCGTCCGAATGACATACGATTGATCCTCCAGTTCAGCAGATGTGTTCGAATCACGGTTGCCGGTCGCGGGGCCGTAAGGCATCAGGGCTTGAGCCCGCCGGGCGTGTACTCGCCGCCCTTCATCAGAACTTCGAGTATTTCTCTGGTTCTGGCGGGGCATGCCCTGCCCTTCTGAGGCGTCAGGTTGTCGTGCTCGGATTCGATCATGGGCAGCGGTTCCGTAGGGCCGGCAATTTGGTTCAGCGCCGTCCAAACCCCGGCGGGCGGCGAAATCGTGTCGATGAAGCCCATCCCCGCAAGCACCGGCGCCTTGATGCGCGAAGCAAAATTGACGGTGTCGAAATAGAGCGCGGTCTTCGTCACGTCCGGGTTGTCCGATGGCCAGTTGGGGTAGCCGGCTTTCCGGCCGTGAAGATCTCCATTGGCGTCCGCGCCGGCCGGCACGCAGACCAGTGCCGCCGTGATCTTCTCGGGCCGCAGGCCCGCCAGCACCAAACTCTGCTGGCCGCCCATACTGCCTCCGGTGAGTACAATCGTTCTCCCGTCCCAATCGGGCCGCGTCAGAAGGTAATCCAATGCCCGGGAGTCGCGCAGGTACATATTCAGAAAATACGATTTCTCGCGCTCCGTGTTGCCCACGGACTGATAGTTCCGCGGCGCGTTTCCGGTCGCCTCCGACGGCAGCTTGTCGTGCGAATCCACGTTGATGAATAGCCAGCCTTCGGCCGCACGCTGAGCGGCGCCGCGCGCGTTCAACGCGTACACGCCCGCATACTGCAATTGGATGAGCGCGGGAAATTTTCCCTCCCTGGCGGGTTTGGCGAGGTAGCCGTGCGTTTGCGACCCGAGCGCGTCCAGTACGAACATACTCAACTCGACGCCCGCCACATCGGTCTGAACCGGCGTCAGAACCGGGTTGATCGGGACCTCCGCCTGGGCCGTGAGTTTGCCGTCCCAGAATGCGTCGAAATCGTCGGGACGCGGCGTCGAGAGCCCGATTCTGGCAGGGGCGACCGCGGCGCCGACCGCGTAGAGTCCGTTGTTGCGACCGGTGTTGCCTCCCACATATCCGGAGGCGGCGCCACGGCCCGCTCCGCCGGCGGAGGGCTGCGCCGCCGGACTTGCGGCGTCCGTTGCGGACGCATCGACAACGAGGTTGGCGTACGGTTCTATGGCGACGTAGAGCATCTCCGGCTGGTCGCCGGTGATTTCGATCTTATCCTTACCCGAGGAAAGATCGAGCTTGCCTTCTTTGAGAACCACCGCATTATTGCGCCGGATGGTCCACTTGTAGGCGTAAGTGGGCGTCACCGGACCTGGCGTTACCGTCCAGCCGGCCGTTTCGCCCACGTCGTAGATGCCGCTTGTGTGGTGCGGCGCGAAGGTGAGCTGCTGGTCAATTGGCCCCCGCTGGGCGAAACCGGACACAACCGCGGCCAGGAGGACGCAGAGCAAGCGTGCGCGAATCCGAATCATAACCATAGGTTGCCTCACTTCGCCGCCTCAACCACGCTCACGGTGAACCCCTTCAGCGGTTTATCCGCGGCGTCCAGAAACCGGGCGCAGAAGTCCGTGGCTCCGCCGCCGTTGACGATGGCCGCGCGCACGATGTTCGGCCCCTTGTTGAGCGTCAGGCGTTTCGAAACGCCATCATCGATCACTGTCTGGCGATCGCCGTAAATGCCGATGACTTCCTTGCCGTTGACCCACCACACGGAAGCCGCGTTGGAGCCGATGGCCAGGCGCACGCCGCCCATCTCCCGCGGGCAATTCACGACGGTGACGGCCCAGAACAGAACGTCGGACGTCGGCTTGCCCAGCGCGTGGGCGAAGTGATAGAGATTGACGTTGTAGTGAGTCGTGTCCACCGCGTGCCAGGTGAGTGGCGCGCCGCCGACGGTCACCTGGTCGCCGTCGTGTGGAACGACGGTGAACTGATTCGGGAAACACTCCTTCTTGACGGCAGCCTGGACAACGGTGTCGGTGAGTCCATTGGCGCCGATCGGTTCCAGGAGCAGCCAGCGCTGGATGAAGCCGTCGGCGCTGGGCGACTTTTGCGGCGAAGCTGGACTTGTCAATGTTGACGGTGGAATTTGAGCGGCGGCGATCGCCACAAGTGCCGAAACGGCCAGAGCAGCGAGTGCCGGTATGTGTTGTGTGCGGTATGAATTCATGGAAGGCCCTCGTCTGTTGGTCACGGCGTTTTGAACAACCAGCGGTGTCTCTCGCTCTTGGGATCGAACTTCGCCAGGGTCGCAAAACTGCTGCCCGTGGCCGAAAGTACAAACGCTTCTTTGTAGTTCGGTACCGATTTGGGCATGATCCGCCACGTGCCGTCGGCAAGCTGGTCCATACGCCACAGTTGTTCGGGCCCTCCCGTGAAGGCGGCCAGGACCACTAATTCAGCGTCCCCGGTGGCGGCCAGCGTGCGGTCCGTGCCGGCGATCGTGATCTTGAAATACGGCGAGCCGGGGTAGCCGCCGGTGTTGGGCACGGCCGCAACCGTCCACTTCTGCTGGGCCTGGCACAGGTAATTTGCCATGCGGACGTCAACGTTGCCCGCGGGCCAATTCTTCGAGACTTCCGCGATATCCTGCGGCGGAATCGGGGCGCCCGTGCCACCGAACATTCCGCGTCCGCCCGGCGCCGCTCCCGGTGCCGCTCCGGCGGCAGGGCCAGCCCCCGGTCCGGCGCCCCTGCCGCCCCTGGCGCGCCGGCCACCCACCGGCATACCTTCCACGGCCAGCTCGAGCGCCGTACCGGTACCGACGGATTCGATCTCAAAGGTGCCTTCCTTCAGGTTCTCGCCGGCAACGGGCCAGCCGTCTTTCCACAGCAGCGGGCGAATATCCAGCACGCTGGCGCCGCCCCGGTCCAGGTCGGCTTCAAAGTGGAGGGAGAACTTCTGCACGCCTTCGCCGAGATCGAGGAGGCCAAAATGACCGGCACCCACCACACGGCCGCCGGATCCGGCGAACAGCTTTCCGCCGCCTTGGATCATATCGACGCCCTCGTTGTCGAGGAAGGGACCGGTAACTTTCTTCGCGCGGCCCACCCGTATGTTGTACCCTGAGTCGGCGCCGCGGCAGCAACTGCCGTGAGTAGCCAGGAGGTAATACCAGCCATCGTGATAAATCATGTCGCTCGCTTCGCAGTTGATGGCGAGGTTGCGCGGCGGGTCGTTGGGGTTGAGCCGCTTACCCGTCTTGGGATCGAGCTCGACCAGCCGGATGTAGCCGAAATACGAGCCATAGACCAGCCACAGCCTGCCGTCGGTGGGATCCAGAAAGACGCCCGGATCGATGGCATTGCAGTCTTCGACGCCGTCGGACGAGGCGACCACGCCGCCCTCTTCCCAATTGTAGTCGGGGGAATCCGGGTCGAGAGTCTTATTCGAAATCATGTTGATGGCGGCCTTGGGCTGCGCTCCGATGTTCGCCGCTACATACACGTAGTAGCGGTCGCCGAGGTGAATGACATCGGGGGCCAGGCCGCGGCGCGGGAGCGCGGCGCCGCGTCTCCAGTTCCAGCCATCATCGGAGACCAGCGAAGAACCACCGGTGCCGTAGGTGTAGAACTTGCCGTTGCACCGCACCACCGTGGACGGGTCGTGGATGCCGAATTGGCCGTCTAGCGCAAAGACAAGCGAAGCCAGCGCAAAAACTGTTGCCAGAAGAGCGTATTTCATAGGAATATAGGTGAATCCTCCTTTACGGCAGGTACTCCCAGGCTTATGAGTGGAAGCGTGCGAATCATACGGGCGGGTGTGTCCGGCGCTCCATTCGTTCCGCTGCGGTAGCAGAGTGCTACAGCTTCATTTCCCATCCCTTGCGGAGGAACGGTTTGACATATCGGTTGGCCTCTTCACTGTTGCTGAAGCGCCGTTTGTTCGCGTCCCACATCAGCTTTCCGGGGACACGGGCCGCGATTGCACCCAGCGAGAGCCACTCGATGTATTTGGTTGCAACGGCGAAGTCCGACACGCCCGGTGCGCCGCCCTTACAGGCGCGAATCCAGTCCTGCTGGTGATTGACGCCGCGCTGTAGCATTTGTGGCGGCAGTTTGTATTCCGCCCACCGCGACGCCGGCAGCAGCCAGACGCCTTCTCCGCGCGAGGTGGTCGCCATGTAGCCCTTCGATCCGACAAACACAGCGCCGTTGCCGGGAGCGCGCATTTTGGGATCTTGAGAGACGCCGGGAGGAAGACCGCGTCCACCTGGACCACCCGCTCCGCGACCGCCGCCTGCACCACCCGGTCCGCGGCCGCCGCCCGCACCACCCGGTCCACGGCCGCCGCCCGGAGGAAACGCCCCGCCACGGCCCTGTTGCGCGATGGGCTTGCCATCCGCGGTCAGTTGGGTGCTGACCAGCATCATGCCATCGCCGCCCTGCACGAACGGGCGACCCTTCTCTGCCAGATTGTTCATCGCCGGGAAGAGGCGCTCGCCTTCGGCCATGCCGGGGGGATCCTGGAAGTCGCCGCGCATGTTCTGGTACGTATGCACGGTCACTGGTGGCATGCTGCCCCGCGCCGGAAATTCGAAGACAATGTGCGCGCGCAGCGGCCACAGCCACTGGTTCTTGCCTTCCACGTACACGCACTCGACGCTGGTCGGGCTGGCCTTATCGAGCTGCAGCGCCAGGTGGGCCGGTCCGAGATTGTGCACCAGCCAATCGCCCAGCGATCCGCCGGTGGAGAAATCGATGAAGGCGCGCCACTGATTGGTCATCAGCGGATTGAACGTGCGCGCCTCGGCACAGCCAAGCCACAGGTCCCAATCGAGTGTCGACGGGACGGGCGTTGCCTCAGGTCCGGTGGCCGGGAGGTTGGGCTGGCCTCCATATATGCCGCCGGTCCAGGCATGGAGTTCCTTGACCTCGCCGATTTCGCCCGACCAGAAGATCTCACACGCGGTCTTCGTGCCCTCGTGGTTCCAGCCCTGGTTGCCCATCTGGGTCGCCACTTTGTATTTCACCGCCGCGTCCGCCAGAAACTGCGCTTCCCAGGACGTTCGCGTTAAGGGCTTCTCGCAATAGACGTGCTTGCCATGCTGCATGGCGAGCAGCGCCACCGGCGTGTGCATGTGATCGGGGGTGGCGATCATTACCGCGTCGATGTTCTTGCCCTCGGTCTCGAACATCTTGCGATAATCTTTGTACTTTTTGGCCTTGGGGTATTGCGCGAAGCCGCGCGCGGAGCGTTCGTCGTCCACGTCGCACAGCGCGACAATGTTCTCGGTCGCGGCGGCGCCGATGAGAATCGCGGGACCCCGCACGCCGAGTCCGACGGCCCCGATATTGAGCTTCTCGTTCGGCGACTTGTAGCCCATCGCGGCAAGAGAAGGCGTGCTGCCGAACCCGCCCGTTGGGACCGCTCCCGCCAGCAGCGTGCCGTAGAAGAAATTGCGTCTGGAAATCCGATGATTGTGCAAAACGTGCCTCCTAACCTTGAAGATCTATCCGCCAAACTGGAACAGGAGGCGTCTGGGAACGCCGCCCACGCATTCACTTCCTAGGGAGTGGGGCGGCGCTTGGCGGAAGGCCAGCGTCCGATCCGTGGGCACGCAACCCCTTTCGCCGTAATCCACCAGTTCTACAGCCAGTCGGTCATCTCCCGGAACCAACCCTACCACGCAAAGTTGGTGCGGGCTAGGTTTGGCACGGTGTCGTGCGTTTAACCTGAATGGAATCTTATGGTTACTTCCGGGAGTGGGCTCGTTGGCGGCGGTTCTTAACGGTCCAGCTAACGGTTAACCGGGCCAGGTCAAACGCTCCGGTGATTCGACCCACCAAATGATTACATTAGCTTTGAGTGCCGGACACCGTACCAAACCTAGCCCGCGTGGAAACTCGTGTGTCATCATATCTCAGGCCAACGTGGGAATCACGTCGTTCGAGTCCCTTAAACAGCCATGGGTCGAAGAACCGTCACCTGTCATGTTATGAAAACTCTCGCATTAGTTGTTCTGGCGGCAGCCGTCGCGCAATGCCAGACCGCACCTACGCTCAAGGGAGCCTATCAAGGCATCTTCCGAATCGGGGCGGCCTTGAACCCTGCCCAGTTCGAGGAACGCGACCCGCGCGGTAACCCCATCATCGCGGCGCAGTTTAGCTCCATCAGCCCCGAGAACGCGCTCAAGTGGCAATCCATACATCCGCGTCCGGACGGCTACAACTTCGACCCGGCCGACCACTACGTGGCTTTCGGCGAGAAATACAAAATGTTCATCGTCGGCCATTGCCTGGTGTGGCACAGCCAGACGCCGCGCTGGGTCTTTGAGGACGACCAGGGCAAACCGCTGACCCGTGAGGCCCTGCTCGACCGCATGCACGACCACATCCGCACCGTCGTAGGCCGATACAAAGGTCGGATCGGCGGATGGGACGTGGTGAACGAAGCGCTGAACGAAGACGGCACCATGCGTCAGTCACCCTGGTACCGGATCATCGGCGAAGACTTTCTGGTGAAGGCGTTCCAGTTCGCGCATGAAGCCGACCCGCAGGCGGAACTCTATTACAACGACTACAATCTCGAAAACGAAGCCAAGCGCAAGGGCGCGGTCGAGCTGATTCGCAAGTTGAAGGCCGCAGGAACCGCGATCAGCGGCGTCGGGTTACAGGGGCACAACAAGATGGACTGGCCCACCGCCAGGCAGGAGGCCGACACCATCGAAGCGTTCGGCGTGCTCGGCGTTCGGGTGCACATCACCGAACTGGATGTCGACGTTCTGCCGCGCACCACGCGACAGAACACGGCGGACATTTCAGCGGTGGCGGCCGCGACCGCGGAGTCCAATCCGTACACGGCCGGCTTGCCGGAGGAGATGCAGCAGGCGCTCGCCAGACGCTACGCCGAACTGTTCGAGGTTTTCGTACAACACCGCAACGCGATCAGCCGCGTTACGTTCTGGGGCGTGACCGACGGCGACTCGTGGCTCAACAACTTTCCCACGCGAGGCCGCACAAACTACCCTCTGCTGTTCGACCGTGCCGGCAAACCGAAGCCCGCATTTGACGCAGTTTTGCAGAAGGCAAAAACGAAGTGAACCGGTTCGAGCTCTGATCGCGGTACTTAAGGGAACGGCGGCGGAGTAAGCTGCGCAACGCCCCAGCCCCAGGGCTTAACCTTGGGTGACAATTCGGGCTAACGGTTAGGCCCGGCTTCCTGTGCGAATCCAACCACATGATTCCATTGATCCTGAAGACGGGGACACCGTAGCAAACCTACTGCCTACGGGATTTGTGCGCTAGACTGACGCAAACCTGATTTGGAAGTCGCGTCGTCACCGATTTTCCTGGTAAGAAAGAGGTTAATCGAATGCGGTTCGCGGTTTTGGCAGTGTTGCTCTCGGCTACGTCGCCGCTGTGGGCGCAGATCGACAACGGGAATATAACCGGCCGTGTGACCGACCCATCCGGAGCGGCTATCGTCGCCGCTCAGGTCACCGTGACCCAAACGGAAACGAACTTTGAAACCGTCACGGCCACGAACGAGGAGGGCCTTTACCGCGCACTGAATCTGCGCCCCGGCCCCTATCGGGTTACGGTTGTGGCTCAGGGGTTTAAGAGGCTGGTCCGTGATAGCATTGACTTGCGCGTCGGCCAGACACTGGCGATCGACGCAAGTCTCGTGATTGGGGCGGTCGGGGAGACCGTAGAAGTGAGTGCGAAAGCCGCGCTGCTGGACACGGAAACTTCGTCCAGCGGCACCACCTTGGCGGGCGATTACCTCTACAACCTGCCGAACTACCAGCGGCACGCAGTAGCGGTTCTGCTGTTTACGCCGGGGGTTACGTTCGATTCAAACCACTACACCAAAAGCCTGAGCGGCATGACGATCGACGGCCTCGGTTCCGGCGTGATGGGGTACTTTGAAGACGGCGCAGTGGCCACCATGGGAGGCCGCGGAGACAATTCCGAGACCATTGAAAACAGTATCGAAGATATCAAGGTGTTCACGTCCGCCATGCCGGCCGAATATGGCCATTCGGCGGGCGTCGGCATTTCCGTCGTGAAGAAGACCGGCACCAACGCATTCCACGGCACGCTGTCGGAGCAACTCCGCACGCGCAGCATGCAGCAGCGCCGCTATTTCGAGCAGTACCGCAATTCGCAGATCCAGCCGGGTTTCTTGATCAATCCGCCGGGGCTGATCGTGCAGAACCCGGACGCCTTTGTGAGCGGCCCGGTCTATATTCCCAAAATTTATAACGGCCGGAATAAGACCTTCTTCTTTTACGGCACGTCGATGCTGATCGAGAAGCAAGGCAAGCAACTGACCGCCACCGTGCCGACGCCGGCAATGCTGAATGGCGATTTCACCTTCGCCGGAAGCGGAGTCACCCCGAACGCGATCTACGATCCCGAGACCACCAGCCAGGTGAACGGGCTCTGGTCTCGCTCCCCGTTCCCGGGCAACATCATTCCCAAGGCCAGGTGGAGCAAGGTGGCCAGCACGTTCCTGGGACTGAATCCCATTGGATTGCCTAACGTCCCCGGGAACTGGACCACCACCGGGCCTTCGAACAACGTTCAAATGGGTCCCATGAAGGTTACGAAGTGGCAGAACCACACGGCGCGCATCGACCACCAGTTCACTAGCACTCTGAAGGGGTTCGCCAGCTATACGTACAACCACGAGTGGGGTAGGCAGCCGACCTTATCCATCATCAACCCTCTTTTCGACAGCTCGTTGAACCTGGCCATTACGGACCGTCACACTGGTTCGCTCGGAGCGACCTGGATTCCGAGCCCGACGATGGTCAATGATCTCCGCTTTAGCTACTACGGGAGGGTCACTCCCACTCAATCGATCGCCCTAAACCAGGATTACGCGTCGTTGCTTGGCATGGGGAACTTGGGACTGCCGAAGACCTGCCTGCCGGGCGTGATACCGGGCCTTATCACCGATCAGGCCACCCTTTCGCCCGGCTGCGGGAGCAGAACCATCCAGGAAACATTCACCCTAAAGGACGACCTGAGCAAGACAATGCGCGCCCACAATTTCAAGATGGGTTACGAGCTCTTGCGGTATCACCAGAACGCCAACAACGGTCCGGGCACCCCGGACGGTTCGTTCACCTACGCCGGCGTGGGCGGCCTCCAAACCAACGGCAGCGCCATAGCCAATACGGGTGGCATCACGCTGGCGCAGTTCATGACGGGCGACATCAGCAGCTTTAGCTTCGGTATCAACACGGACAACGTATATACGCGGTCCTGGCAGCACAGCGTGTATTTCCAGGACGACTGGAAGGTTAGCTCCACCCTGACGGTGAACTTGGGCGTGCGCTACAACGTCGAGCCGCCGAAGGTCTATAAGGGGGGGTACATCAGCCTCTTCGATCTCAGCGCTTCGGACAATTCGACTTATACGAACACGGCTTACCTGCCCTTCTGCCCGGCGGGCGGCTGCAAGGGCGCGTACACGCATCCGAAGGGCGCAACCCCGTTCGACACGGACTGGGGCCGGATTGATCCGGTTGCCGGCCTGGCGTGGCACCTCATGCCCAAGATGGTGGTGCGCGCCGGCGCCCGCATTTCGCACACCGACACCTACACGGACAGCACTAGCCTTATCTTCACCAACGAGCTCTTGACCAAGGCCTATTCGGCTAGTCAGGTGTCGGGTAACTTCGCGCCGCTGTTCAACCTGAACAACGGAATTCCTGCGTGGAGCTATCCGGCTCTGCGTCCGGATGGCTCGACACCGACCGTCTCGACCAATGCCGGCAGCGTCAGCCCCACCATCGTCCCGAGAAATTTAAAGACACCGTACGTGGCGACCTGGAACGGCGGCTTGCAGCGGGAACTGAGCAAGGACTGGGGAACAACGGCAGCAATGTCTGGAACAACCAGAGACTCGTTGCGGCCAGCGCAGCCGTATACAAGGAGGTCGCGTTGAAGGGTGAACGGACCCGTCTGCAAATCCGCCTGGATCTGCAGAACCCCTTCAAGTGGTACAACTGGGGCGGGCCCAGCACAAGCCTGAACGTCCAGACCGCTGCCAACGCCTTGACCTTCGGCAAGATAAACCCCGGATCAAACGGGGAGACTGCCACCGGCACTGCGGGATACCGGGGGCACTCCCCTGTTGAACTTGACGATGGCGTTGAAGTGGTAGACACGCGTTAGTCGTAAACATGCGGGGCACCGGTGGCAGCGAGACTGGCGCGGGTACCGCCGGGTAACGGCGGCACTCTGTTGATGAATCCGACCTTGGCATTTAGGTGGTAAACGGCCACGGAGCGGTCGGCTATGGCGAACCGCTGACTCGTGGTCGCGGCACGGCGCGGCCGCGACCTCAAATTCTACTATGGAGGACTTATGAAGGCGACATTGATTCTTGCGGCACTGGGCTGCACATGGTGCTGGGGGCAGGCGACGGACGACTGCAAGCCTTCGGTGTTAAATATCCCCGAGGCAAAGTACCCCTGCGTCTATCCGGATAACCGGGCCATGTTCCGCGTGGTGGCGCCGGACGCCCAGAAGGTAACCGTCCGGATCGGGCGCGGGTTCGATATGACCAAAGGACCCGATGGCGTATGGAGCGTGACCACAACGCCGCTGGTGGTCGGCTTCCACTACTACAGTCTTCAGATCGACGGAGCCACCGTCGCGGATCCGTCCACCATGACGTACTTCGGATCCGGATGGCAGAATAGCGGCATCGAGATTCCCGAGGCGGCCGGCGTAGACTACCACCTTGCCAAAGATGTGCCGCACGGCCACGTCAGCCAGCAGTGGTATTCCTCCAAGGTTACCGGCAGGTGGCGGCGCTGTTTCGTCTACACGCCGCCGGACTACGGGACCAACGTCAAAGCGCGCTATCCGGTTTTGTATTTGCTGCACGGTTGGGGCGAGGATGAGACCGGCTGGTTCACCCAGGGGCACGTGGATCTCATCATGGACAACCTGATTGCCGCGCGCAAGGCCAAACCGATGATCATCGTGATGGACAACCTCAACGCGGTCAAGCCCGGCGAAAGCGCGGCGATATTTGCAGCCCGCGGGTTGGTTCCGGCGCCGGGCGCCGCTCCCGCAGCGCGGGGAGGAACAGGTAGTCCCGGGCAGGGAGTGCCTCCCGCCGGAACTGTCGCCGGCGCGCAGCCGGGCCGTGGCGCAACGCCCGGCGGACGAGGTGCAGGTGGAATGGGCCGCACCACGTTCACGGAGATGATGTTCACCGATTTGATTCCAATGGTCGAGCGGACCTATAGAGCGCTGCCCGGGCGCGAGAACCGCGCGATGGCCGGACTGTCAATGGGTGGCGGGCAGACGTTCACGACCGCCCTCAACAACCTGGACAAGTTCGCGTACCTGGGTGGATTCAGCGGAAGCTGCGGCGGCAGGGGCGGGACCTTCGACCCGAAGACCACCTGCGGCGGGGCGTTCGCGGACCCGGCCGCGTTCAACAAGAAGGTCAAGGTGCTGTTTCTGGGGATCGGCTCCGCAGAAGGCCAAGGAACCAAGGGTCTCAGCGACGCGTTGACTAATGCCGGAATTCACAACGTGTACTTCGAGTCGCCGGGTACGGCGCACGAATGGTTGACGTGGCGGCGATGTTTGAACGACTTCGCCCCGCGGCTTTTCAGATAGGCGCGCGGCCGACCGGAAAACAGGGCGCTCCAGCCCCTGCCAAGTGTCTCGGGCGCTTCGCTTCCCGCCTGTATTCCAGTCACGCGAAAAGAGGACTTCGGAGCCCGGGTCTGTAACGTCGCGTCCGGCCAATCAGACAGGGAACGCCGAAGGCCGTCGGCCGGATTCGCGCAGGGCGGAGGTACAAGGCGTTTAACGTCCCGGCTAACGGTTAACGGGACACAACACCGGTTTTTCGCAGGAGTGCAACACGAACATTTCATTAGTCTTATACGCTTGACACCGTACCGAACCTAGCTTGTGCGGGTTGGGGAGCTCAGGATAGCTCAGAACAGAATGGGGGTCGCGTCCTTTTCGGGGCTCTTCCGCAGAGACCGTCAGAGGGGCGGTGCCCCAAAACGCTTTGCGTCGGAAGTAAGATGTTTCCGGCATAGTCCGCAACGGGAGGTAAGAAAAATGATGGATGGAATTTCCGTACTGTTGGGTAACTATAGACAGCGCAATGGCATGGCGATGCTTGTCACGGCGCTTGTGCTCGGGATGTCGATTCCCCGGGCGGCCGCGCAATTGACGACGGGCACTGTCTTCGGGAGTGTTCAAGACGCGCAATCGGCTGCGGTGCCAAGCGTTAATGTCAGCCTCGTCAGTGAAACTCGCGGCACACGGCTCCCCGATGCCATCTCCGCGACCAGCGGCGAGTTCGTCTTTGCCAACGTGCCGCCTGACACCTACACTTTGGAGATCGCTCACAGGGGCTTCAAGACGCTCAGGCGCACGGGCATCGCCGTGACCGCTGGCGACCGCATCGGCCTTGGCCCGCTCACCATCGAGGTCGGCTCACTGACCGACACCGTCACGGTGAGCTCCGAAGCCCCGCAGTTGCAGACGCAGAGTGCCGAACGGTCGGCCACGATCACGCAAACCGAGGTCCAGAACATCCCGCTCGCGACCCGGACCTTCACTAACCTGATCGCCGTAGTTCCGGGCGTAGGTGGCACCGCGTCACAGCCATCCCGCGTCGGGGACTCGAGCTCCTATTCAGGCGGCAACGCGAACATCATGATGGACGGTGTTTCCACGATGGATTCCGGCAACAACGCCCTCGCCATCGCGGTGAATACGGAAGCGATCGCGGAGATTAAGATCATGGTATCGAACTACCAGGCCGAGTACGGCCGCCAAAGCGGCGTGCAGATGAGTGCCGTCACCAAGAGCGGCACGAACCACTTTCATGGCACGGGCTTTATGATCATGCGCCGGTCGGGGTGGAATGCCAGGAACAAGCTTGACATCCTCAACGCCAACCCCAAGGCATACTTGAGGCAAAAAGACTTGGGCTTCACAGTCGGGGGACCCATCGGGAAACCGGGCCACAACAATAAGCTGTTCTTCTTCTATAGCCATGAGTTCGACCCCCGCTCTATGACGGTGACGGGCGGCAGCGTTGTGAACTACCGCTTTCCGACCGCGGCGGAGCGCGCCGGCGATTTTTCGCAATCGGTCGACAATAACGGCAACCTGTACCCCTACATCAAGGACCCGCTTTCCACCAGCGCGTGCTCTGCTTCCAGCACAGCCGGCTGCTTCAAGGACGGCGGCGTCCTGGGAAAAATCCCCGCCGACCGCCTCTACGGTCTAGGGCTGAAGATCCTGAGTTTGTACCCCATGCCGAACCTCACCGCAACCAACCTTCCCTACAACTACACGGGGACATTGGCGCCGCAAAGTATCATGTCGCAGGAACCGATCATGAAGATCGACTATCAGCCCTTTCAAAAGCTGAGAGTCTCGGGCAAGTTAACCCTGTGGGAGCAGCCCGCCACTGTGCAACAAGGCACCCTTCCCGGCTTTAACGATACCCAGGTGTACAAGAAATGGTTCTACATGTGGGCCACCACGACTACCTACAGCATCAATCCGACCACTTTCGTGGAGGGTACCGTTGGCCGCACGCGGAACGACTTGGCAGGCTGCTTTGGGCCGACAAATGGTGTCGCGCCAGGCTTCTGCGTAAGCTCCCTACCCATGAACAAGGTCGCCAGCCTGTCGGGAGCCGGACTGACAGCCCTGCCCCAACTTTTTCCCAATTCCGGCACGCTGAACACCAGCTATTACGCCTACCAGGCCATGCAGACAATGAAGCCGCCCATCTGGGATGGGACCAAAATGAGCCTGGTCCCCCAATTCTCCTGGGGAGGCCGCATCGCCAACGGGCCCCCGAACTTCCCCTTCCCCGGCTGGCTGAATACCAACCAGAACAACGATTTTGCCTTCAGTGTCACGAAAGTGAAAGGCAGCCACACTCTCAAGGCCGGCCTTTACTACACGCACAGCTACAAGGCGCAGCAATCCTTGGCGGGGACGTGGCAGGGCTCCGTCAGCTTTGCCAATGACACCAACAACTCGCTGGACTCCGGCTTCGGTTTTGCCAACGCGGCGCTAGGCGTCTTCGACTCGTACACCCAGTTGTCAAAGTACGTCGAGGGAAATTACGTCTACCACAATATCGAAGGTTTCATCCAGGACAACTGGAAGGTCACCCCCAGACTCACGCTGGACATTGGCGTGCGCCTCGTGCATCAACCGCCGCAAAACGACAAGCTGGGGCAGGGCGTGAACTGGCTGCCCGATAAATGGAGCCTGTCCAGTGCGCCACTCTACTATCTGCCGGGTTGCGCCACAACCGCGCCCTGCAGCGGCTCGAACCGCCAGGCGAAGGACCCGCGCACCGGCGCACTCCTAGGGCCCAATACAGCCGTGGCGATCGGTACGCTCGTGCCCGGTACGGGGGATACCCTCAACGGCATCTACCCCTCGGGAAAGGACCCCGTGCCCAGCACCACTTACTACTGGCCGGCGCTCCGCCCGGGTCCCCGTTTCGGAGTTGCCTATGACGTCACTGGCAAGCAGAAGATCATTTTCCGCGGCGGCGCCGGACTCACTTTCGATCGTCCCTCCGGCAACACCGTTTTCAGCCTGATTGCTAACCCGCCCAACGAACTAAACCAGACGTTGTATTACTCTCAGTTCCAGACGATGGGTGGGCTCACGACCGCCAGCGCTCCCAACCTGAATGTCTATCAACTCCATAGCGGGCTTCCCAGCACCTGGAGCTGGAGCGGCGGTGTGCAGTATATGCTGCCCCAGAACACGATGCTCGATGTCTCCTACACTGGCTTGCACAGCTACAACATCGTCGAACAGGTCAACATCAACACCGTCGATATGGGCGGCGCGTTTTTGGCGGGTAACCAGGACCCGACGGTCACCAGCGCGCTTCCTGGCGGAGCGGCCCTGACCCAAAACATGATGCGCGCTTACCGCGGCTACGGCAGTATCAACATGATGCTTCCCCGCGGCTTCATCACCTCGCACACTCTGCAGATTGCGCTGAGTCGCCGCTTTAGCCACGGCCTGCAATTCGATATCAACGACACGATCATGCTCCACCGCATGGCCGATGCCGGGGCTCGTATTCAGCATGCCGCCGACGGCACCTGGTCCTACCGCGCCGACCAAGCCCAGGCCGATACGCTGTTTCAAAACTACATTCCCACCCGGCACACGTTCAAGGGCGATGTCGTGTATTCTATACCGGCTTTGAAGAACGTCGGCTCGGGGGCCGCCCAACAAGTGCTCCACGCCGTGACCAGAGATTGGCAGCTCTCCGGTATTTGGGCTGCGAATACTCCCAGCACTGGCGGCCAAGGCACCGGGAATTACGGCACGACCCCGATCAGTGTATCCTTCCAGAACGGCGCCGGCAATCAGAACATCACCGGTTCGCCGGACTTCGGCGGGCGCGTCTCCGTTAAGGGCTCTCCCGGCTCGGGATGCAGCAGCGACATCTACAAGCAGTTCAACACCTCCGCCTTTGCCCCGCCGCAGGTGGGCAGCGTCGGCCTCGAGTCCGGCGTCGACTACATGCGCGGCTGCTTCTACCAGAATTTCGATTTTGCCTTGCAGCGCGAGTTCCGTCTGGGCGAGGGCCGGCGGCTTTCGTTCCGGCTCGATGCTTTCAACGCGCTCAACCAGTCCCACATCACCGGGCGGAACACGACCCTGCAAGTGGCGAGCACGACCGATGCCACGATCGTGAATCTTCCGTTCGACTCCAGCGGCAACCTGCTTAGCTCGCGTCTGAAACCGAACGCTTCGGGTTTCGGCCAAGCCACAGGTTGGCAGAACGGGCGAACCCTGCAGGCGTGGCTTCGATTCACGTTCTGAAGACGGCGCGCCGGCGCACGGATAGCCGGGTGCAGTGGTATGCGTTGAGTTCAGGCGAAGGCGGCCAGAGAAGAGGAGCGTGCGGGCGGTCGAATACCGAAAAGCCCGCATGGCGAGGTCCCTGGCCGCTCAGGCGGGTACGGCCGGCCCCCCCAACCCGGGAGCGCCGGCCATCACCGACTGTAGGGCATACGCGGTACGGGAACCGGTATCGGGACGCGAGTACGCTGTCTTGAAGATCGAGACCGCAGCCGGGATTTCCGGCGGCGAGAAACGCGTCAGATCGCCGCCAGCGCCCTTGAGCGGGCGGCCGCCAACAACCGCGCGAACAACACGTTCATCGAGGTCGCCAGAGTAGATTCTGGCGGCCAATGCGGCTGACGCGTGTGTCAGATAGCGTCGAAAGGGGGTTCACATGAGCGAAACTCGATTCTCCAGACGATATTTCTTTTACGGAAGCCTGCTGGCCGGCGCCGTTCCGGCGGGAGGCTTTGGCAGCACGCCCTCGATGAAAGCGGCGGGCTTCAAGTCGGTGCTGGACAAACTCAACGTGGCCGGCATCGGCATCGGCGGTCGCGGCGGGCAGGATATCGCCACGGTAGCCACCAGCGAGAACATCGTGGCCCTCTGCGACGTGCACGAAGAGTACGCCGCCCGGGTCTTCAATCAGTATGAAAAGGCGGCGCGCTACAAGGATTTCCGGAAGATGATCGAGAAGGAAGGCTCGAACATCGATGCAGTCGTGATCGGCACCCCCGACCACAGCCACGCCGCCATCGCGCTATTCGCGATGCAGCACGGTAAGCACGTTTACTGCGAGAAACCGCTCACCCGTACCGTGTGGGAAGCGCGCCTGTTGCGTGATGCGGCCAGGAAATACAAAGTGGCGGCGCAGATGGGCAACCAGGGATACTCGCACGAGGGCACGCGAACGGCGGCGGAGATCGTGTGGTCGGGAGATATTGGGGCTGTGAAGGAAGTGCACGCGTGGACGGGTGGGATCTATATCGGCGGCGACAACGTCCAGAGTGAGCCTCCCGAGCAGCCGATACCAGCCGCTCTGGATTGGGACCTCTGGCTGGCGACGGCCGCCACACGTCCTTACAATCAGAACGAGTTCCGCCTGTGGCGCGCCTACATGGACTTCGGCACGGGCGGGTCGCTCGGCGATTGGCTGGTGCATTGCCTGGGCCCGGCGAACCTGGCATTGAAACTGAGCGACGCGCCCCCGATCAGCGTCGAGTGCGTCGAGATCAAAGGAGTAAGCAAATGGACTTGGCCCACCAACTCGCACATCCGGTATGAGTTTCCCGCGCGCGCCGGCATGCCGCCGGTGACGGTGCACATCTATCAGAACCTGCGAGGCGACGTGTCCTACCCGGCCGGCATGGCCGCCGACGAGCGGTTGCTGCCGCGAGGCAACAATCTGGCCGAACGCGGCCGGTACGCGCCGCCCGAACCCACCAGGGAACGCGCCGCCGCAACCGGCGGCGGTCGCGGCATGGGACAAGGCATGCAGGGCGCTGGACGCGCGGGGGCGCCGGGAACTCCGGGAGGGTCGGCGGGCGCTCCGGCCGGCATGCCTGGCAGGGGACCAGGCGGCCCGGTGGACCGCACCAGGGTCCCGGGCAATGGCGCGCTCTTCGTGGGCGAGAAAGGGTACATGGCGACTTGTGACCGCGGCGAAGGCGTCTGGCTGCTCCCGGGTTCGCGATGGGCCGACTACAAACTGCCGCCGCAGATTCTGCCGCGATCGGTCAGCCATCAGCAGGACTGGGTGCGCGCCTGCAAGGGCGGAGAGCCGGGCTGTTCCAATTTCGACATCGCCGTGCCGTACATCGAGTGGCTGATACTGGGCGCCGCCGCCCTGCGCGTTCCAAACACAAAGCTGATGTGGGACGCCAAGAACATGCGCTTCGACAACGCGGAAGCTAATAAGTACCTGCGGCCGTACGTCCGTAAAGGCTGGGAGATGAAGCTCTAACCAGGTTGTCGACGGCTTGTGGGTAAGTTCATAGCTTCAGGCCTTGAAACCTGAAATGGCCGTCGCTCACGTTCCGACTGGCTCGTTGGGAACGTGAAAGAATACGGGGCGCCGATCCGCGACGCTGCGGGCCGCCCCTTTTTGTTGGAGGACCGGAAATGCATAGCACCAAGCAGTGGTTTCTTATATCGATCCTGGTTGCGCTTCTTGCGGGAATCGCGGCGGCGCAACCTGTGGCCGCCGCCATCGATGCCGCGCACACGGGGCAGCCCATCACGAAGCTGATCTTCGGCGGCTTCATGGAGCCGGCCACGACCCAGGTTTGGGCCGAAATGTTATCCGACCGGAAGTTCTTCAACGAGATCAACTCAAAGCCGGCCGCCTCGCCGGCCGGAGGCTTCGGTCGAAGGGGGCCGCAACGCCGATGGACCCCTGTTGGCGCCGACGAGTTCGTGGCGATGGACAGCAAGAACGCGTACGTGGGCGAGCGGAGCCCGCGCATCCGGTTGGAGGCGGCAACGCCGCACGGCATCAGCCAGTCGGGGATCACGCTGCGCGCCGGCAGGGCCTACACGGGGCGCGTCGTGATGGCAGGCAGCCCCGGCGCCAAGGTGGACGTGACTCTCATCTGGGGACCGAATGCGGAAGATCGCCAGACGATCAACATCCCAACCCTTACCGCCAACTACGCCAGGTTTCCCCTGAAGTTCACAGCCAAGACGGACACCAGCGAAGGACGCTTCGAAATCGTCGGCAGCGGCAGCGGCACGTTCCACATCGGGGCCGTTTCCATGATGCCCGCGGACAACGTCTCGGGTTTTAAGGCTGCGAGCATCCGTCTGCTGAAGGAGCAGGGAATCTCGATCGCGCGCTGGCCTGGCGGGAACTTCGTGTCCGCCTACGACTGGCGTGACGGCATAGGCGACGCCGATCAGCGGCCATCCCGGCGCGAGCTTGCATGGAGCGGGATGGAGTCCAACGACATGGGCATCGATGACTTCATGACCTTCTGCCGCCTGCTGAGCGCAGAGCCCTACATTGCAGTGAACACGGGGTTCGGCGACGCCCACTCGGCCGCGGAGGAGGTCGAGTATGTGAATGGCCCCACCACCAGCCGGCTGGGACAATTGCGCGCAGCTAACGGACATCCCGTGCCCTACGGCGTGAGGATCTGGGGAATTGGCAATGAGATGTACGGGCCGTGGCAGTGGGGCCACATGGCCGTCACCCAATACCCGGAAAAGCACAACCTCATAGTCAAGGCCATGAGGAAGGTCGATCCGGCGATCAAGGTGATCGCCTCCAGCGCCACTCCCGAGGAACTATCTTGGACCTACATCGAAAACCGGCAGTTGGGCACCTTCCCAGGACGGGAGCAGGTGAACGACAAGGTGCCGTTCGGCTTTGGGACGAAGTATGACTGGACGGGAGCGCTGTTGGAGCGTTCCGCCGACTATATCGACTATCTCGGTGAGCACTTCTACGGCTATCCCAATCTCGCGATCAACGCCGAGAAGCAGGCGTTCGTGGAGGCTGACGACGCGATTGTCGACAGAGTGCGCCGCATGTCGAACAAAGTGCAAATGAAGTTCGAGGCATGGGAAGAGTACTTGAAGAGGATGCCCTCGCTCAAAGGCAAAGACATCAGGTTCGCCTTCGACGAATGGGCGCCGAGGAACCGGGCGGTGAGTTCCACGAGCGCCGCTCCCGCCGTCAGCAATCCGATGTTGAATCCCCTGACCAACGCCTTGGTCTACCACGAGTTCTTCCGGCACTCGGACATGGTGGCGTTGGGCGTGGCCACGGGAGGCATGGGGACGCTTGCGATGGACGCCTACGGCGATGCGGCCGGGTTCCGCATGGAAGGGCTGGTTATCAAGGTGCTGCACGACCACTTCGCCGGCAGAATGCCGGTTGCCGTCACCGGCAACTCGCCCCAGCACGTCGTCAAGGGGACTCTCGGGGTGGATCTCCCGGCGCGTGCGTCCGGAAGTCCAACCTACCCGCTTGACGTGTTCGCGGCGCTGAGCGCCGATCGCAAGAAACTCGCTATTTCGGTGGTGAACCCCACCGAAACGACGCAGGTTTGTGAGCTGAATCTGACCGGCGTTCAGCCCGGCGGGGCTGCCCGGCTTTGGCAACTGACCGCTCCCGCCGGGGCTGCGCCGCCGCCGGCCGGCCCCGGACGCGGCGGCTTCAGCGGCCCTCCGGCGACGATGGCGGAAGACTCCTTGGCACAAGCGCCACGCAGAATCACGTTACCGCCCAGCAGCATCAGTGTTTATGAATTCGAAGTGAAGTAGTCCACGTGAGGTCGCAACTCGTGGTGCGGATCAGGCCGAGGCTGCGTGCTACGGTGATGATGGAACTGCAATGAATCAGGGCGTCAATCGGTAATCCCTCAGTCTCGGGGACGGGCTTGAGGTTGCGCGCACTGGTGCGGCAGCGGCGGAGGGTACTGCTCGATGGCGGTAGATTGGACGGCTGGATTCGGCTCAACTGGTGTTGAGCAGCAAGGCAACGGGGTCTTGCGTGGGGTCGGCCGCGAGTTGGTCGAGCACCGCCTTGAAGTGTGCCTCCGGATCGGGGACCCGTTTGACCAGCGTGTGGACTGCGCTCATCAGTACCCCGCGCGTTTTCGCGCCGGCATCGGACTGCGAGCCGAAGCTCACCTTGCGGGCGATCACCGTCGGGCGCAGTTCACGCTCCGCCCGGTTGTTGTCGGCCGGCACCGCACGGTTTTCCACCCAGTGGTACAGACGATGGGCGTTGTCGCGGAAGATGCCCTGCACCTGGCGGACACCCAAGTGTTGGGCGGGTTGCTCAATCAGATCCACGATCTGTTGCTGAAGCGGGCGGGACTGATCGTAATACTCGGCGTCGGCAAGCGGCCGCCCGCGCAAGTGCATGGCCTCGGCCAGCAGCGGAATCAACGTGGAAGTGAAGGCTGTCACCTCGGCCTCGCCGGGAAACTCCTCGGCCAAGTCTTCCACGTCCCGCATCAGATGCGCATAACAGTATTGCAGCGCGCAGGGTGCCCGGTTGTAGGCGGCGTAGCGGTCCACCACCAGCACGCCAGCCAAGGCTTGCTCTCCCAGCACCTCCTTGGGCACCTGCGCCAAACGCGTCGCGCGGAACAGAAACAGGCTCACCGTCGCGCTGGCGAACAGCCAGGCGTAGCCCGAGCGGCCGTCCGTACGCCAACCCGTCTCATCGGCGTGCCGCACCGGGGTTTGGCGGTAATCCTCGATCAGCTTCGGCAGCACACCCCGGAACAATGCCGCCATGCGATGCAGAATCTCAAATACCGCGCCCAGTCAGATGGCCAGTTGATCGCACAACCGCCCCATCGGAATCCCTTGCCGGTAATGCAGAAACACCACCTGGGTGACCAGTTGATTGCCGTACAGACTCTTGGGCAACACCTCCGGCGCGCGCGCCTGAACCGTCTTGCCGCAACGCGGACAGCGCGCCCGCTCCAACTGATAGAGGATCGGTTCCGCGCGTAACGGCTGGCTTTCGATGACCGAGCGGTCGCGGTACTCCTTGTGCTCCAACGCTCCGGTGCAGTGCGGACACACCGGCCCCACGGCGATGGTTTCGATCCGCACGGCGGCGCTATCCTCCACTGCCTTGCGCCCGTGACCGGTGTGCCCCGGCTTGGCCCCGCCCGGCTTGCTGTGGTGCTCCTCGGCCGTGTTGGCTTTCACCGGAATCTTCGCCGACGGCGTTGAGGAACCAAACGGTCCGGCTTCGGCCTTGCGCTCCAGCCGGTGGACCTTCTCCCGCAGGCTTTGGACCTCCTGCTTCAGCCCGTCGATGGTGCGCTGTTTCTCCAGACAGCTTTCGCACAGGTTGAGGTTCACGCTCACGGCTGGCTCGCCTCTTGCTCCGGCTCTTGCCACACGGGCGCCGTGGCGCTCCGTAAGCGTTGTGGAACGTGACGGCACAGCGGATACACGTAGAGATCTTTGACGGCTGCCCCGTGCGCCTCATGATCGCGGTCCATGCGGCCGCGCCCGGTGGTCTGCCCCAGCGCAATCCAGTTCGCCGCCCGGTAACAGGTACCGCGGAATCGTTCCGCATCCACCAGTGTCTCCAGCAACAGCGGCCGGTAGCCGTACAGCTTCTCCCAGTCCCGCGGCAACTGGCGCGCGCACCGCCCCAGAATCTTGCTGGCCAGTCCCTTCACCCGCACCCAGGGCAGGATGAGGAAGCGGCTGTTGTTGACGATGTATTGCAGGTTGCGCGCCCGCTCGCCATCGTTCCAGCCGATCCATCCATCGCGCGCCGCCATCCTCCAGGCCGGCGAGGACCACAGCAGGCAGGCCAGCACGTTCTGTGGCCCTCGCTCGCTACGCACCAGATACCGCAGGCTGGCGCCAAACGGCACCCGATAGCCCAGATAGTGATGCCGGTCGAGCAACTCTTTGAACAGCGCGTGATCCCCGCCGCGGTCCGCCTGCCCCCCGCGCACCACCTCCAGGCGCAACGGTTCCAGTTCGCCGGCCGCGCCGTGCATCTCCGCTTGCGACTCGCCGCGCGGGGTACGCTCCACCCGCCGCGGCCCGGGCGCGCCGCAGCCCCGCCGCTCGGGCAACCGCAGCAGGCCCAACCCGGCCAAGTGCTCGATCAGCCGCCGGCATTCCAGATTTTTCAGGCCGCCGCTGGGCCGCTTCCATTCCAGCAACTCACACGCCGTGCGCGCGATCTCGGTGATGCCCAAGCCGGCAAAATCAGAGGCGATCTGACGGATCAGTTCCAGCTCGGCTGAAGAGAACTCACGACCGGCAAAGCTCAGTGGCGGCAGGGCTGGCTCGTTCATCGGCTCTAATTCGGACTCCGAGAGTAGAGTACCGGATCTGCCGTCAAATGTCCAGCGAAATCTTCAAGCCCGTCCCCGAGACTGAGGGATTACGAGCAGATTGCGCAGCCGCTTGACTTTCTCCGGTCCGGTGCCCTGGTCGGGATCGGGGATCGCCGCCAGGAACTGGGCCAGTTGATCGTCGCATAGGTACTTGAAATCTTCCGTGGCCTGGCGCACGCGCGGCGACTTCACCCCCACGGCGGGATTATCAGCTCGCAGGCCCGCATTGCGCGCGGCCTCGTAGAAACGCCGCACGATAGTGAGCTTCCAGCGGATGGTGATGGGCTTGTAGGCGCCCTCGAACAGCGCTTGCCGGTAGCGCTTGATGTGCGTGGGTGTGACAGTCGCCGGGTCAAAGTTCTGGGAGGCGCACCAAGAGACCCAGCGCGACCTCGCTGCGGTGACTGCGCACGGTGTCCGGTGAGGCGTCGCCGTTGGCCACGTCGATGCACAGAAAGTCGGCGAAGGCGGCGTGGAAGTCAGCCGGAGGGGCGGCGCGTGGCAGCGTCAGTGCGAGAACTACAAGAGAAGCCATCGAGTTATCCTTTGTACGAATTGCGGGATGTCGACCCCCATGAAGGCTCTTCGGGGGGGAAGTATCAAGGCCGTCTACCGGGCGCAAAGCGCATCGAGCACGGGTTCGAGCCACCGGCGATCGGCGCTGGCGCCGTAAGCGTCCCAGGTTTCCAGCACGGTTTTGATGCGCGCGATTTCGGCGTCCGTGAGGCCGAACTCCTTCGGTGGGAGCGACAGCGCGGGGTTCCAGACGGCGCGCTCTTGGCCGACGACGACCTCGCGTTTCAGTTCGATGGCCTTCTCCTCGTCGGCATCGAGCGCGAACTTGTCTTGTACGGCCCAAATCGCGCGAATAGATCCAACGTCTGCTCGTTGCGTGCCCAGCAGGGCGTGCAGGTTCAGACGCTGGGTGTGGTCCAGTGTCAACTTCATCGGTTTGTCCTTTCGGGAATTACGGATTGGAATACAACAGGATGTAGCCAGCCGTGGCCCCGGCAGGTGTCTTCACTTTCATTACACCAGACCATCCGGATGGGTTGGATGGGTTGGTGGCTCCCATAAGGTATGTTCGGCAAGGCGGTAGCCGTTGCCGGTACCGCTCGCGAGAATCAGTTCGCCGCCGGAGGTGACCTCCAGCAGCCTGTGGTCGGCCAGATTCGAGCCGGGACCGTAGATCCGCAGCGGCGACTCTGCGTTGTCCTTGGCAGCGAGCCCAGTCGCACCGCATGCGATCCCTGCTACGACTTCAGCAGTCTGCGACGCCCAGGTGCGGGCGTAGCCGTTCTTCGGATCGTTGCCCTGTTGCAAGCATGCGCCCCACAGGTAGATGGCGCCGGCCGGCCAATTGTCACCGTTCCCGGCAAACTGGCGCACTACGATCCACAGGCCGGTCTGCCCGCCAGCGAGCGTACCGGTGATCTTGAACCGCTGCCAGGCGGGCGTGAGCGTGACGCTCGTCGGGCCCGCGAGGTAGCCGGCATAGGCGTTGTCCACGATGGCGATGGATACCTGCTTCGTTCCGGAGGCGACCTTGGCCCACACGTAGAACGTATACTGGCCTCCGGAGACAAGGCCCGCAATCTGCTGCTGAATGACCGGCGTCGCGGTCACTGCCGGGATGGTGTCCGCGGTGGTGTTGCCATCCGGCGCGGCCGTGCTGTTCGCGGAGGCCGAGCACGACGCGCCGTTCTTGTCCCAGGTTGCGACGGTGAGGTCCTCGGAGTACTTCGCCATGTTCTCGAAGGGACCGCCGACCGTTTGGTAGGCGCCGGATTCGAGCGACTGGAAGTGGGAGTCCAGGTATGCCCACTGATTGTTCGCCGCCACATAACCGAAGGACGCGCCGCCGGAGCCATCGCGCAGAACCAGGGTGCTGGCCGTCGCGGTTGCCGTTCCCGAGGTGCTCGCGTTATCGAGGGTGCCACTGACAATATCCGTGGCGGCGTGGGTGTGGGCGGCGTTCGCCTTGACCGCGCTTGTCCCGTTCGGCCTTCAGGTCGAGAATGATCCGGTTCAGCTCCACCTTACGCCGCCTTCAGGAGCCGGGCAACATATTCGTGCCGCCACGGTGAACCTTGCCGGGTCCGGATCTTCAGCCGGTTCAACTGGTCGGCTATCTTCCTGAGCGATTTGCCGGTCTTCCTGAGCCGCTGAATCCGCTCCAAGATGGCCTGCTCGCCCGGCTCCGGTTCCACGTGGCGCTTGTCGGCGGCTTGCCGAAAACCATACGGCGCGTTGCCCACGAATTCCAGCTTCGACTTCTTGTGGCGCATCGCGTCCCGCGTCCGCTCTCCAATGGCTTCCCGCTCCCACTGGCTGACCGAGACCATGATGTTAAGGACCAGCCTGCCGGAGGCGCTGCCGGTATCCAGGGACTCGGCGACCGAGACCAACGAGACGCCCCGGCGCTGGAACTGCTCCAGCAGGACGGCCAGGTCCTTCACGGAGCGGGTCAGCCGGTCCAATTTGGCGACGATCACCATTCCCACGGCCCGCGACTGGACCATTTCAAGAATGCGAACCATGCCAGGCCGGTCGAGATCCTTGGCGCTCTCACCGGCGTCAACAATCACGTCCAGAAGCTCGACATCGTGAACCGTTGCCATTGCCCGAATCTTCTCGACCTGCGCTTCCAGCGAAACTCCGTGCTCCGCCTGCTTGTCTGTCGAAACCCGCACGTAA
>Ga0208079_1000058_pt1 | contig 60992 bp, 49 predicted proteins | sample NGESurdeep092012_5_FD_184474 | JGI IMG/M metagenome (GOLD analysis project Ga0208079, IMG submission 184474) | Arctic peat soil microbial communities from Barrow, Alaska - NGEE Surface sample 210-2 deep-092012 (SPAdes) | ecosystem: Environmental > Terrestrial > Soil > Wetlands > Peat ... | reverse complement strand
GGCCTTCGACCAGCGCTCCAACAAACACGGTATAGAGTACAAAAATGGGAGAAGGAGATTCCTCGCTGACGCTCGGAATGACACCGCAAGTAGTTGGCTATTAGGGGGAAGAAGTGGCGATTCGCAGAAGAATTCTTTTGGCGTATTAACCTGTGTTGCGAATCGCCACTTCTTCCCCCTCTCCTTACAAAATGAAATGTCATTCCGAATGGATCCCGCGTAGCGGGAGGAATGAGGAATCTCCAATAGTTGTACGGATTGTGGAAAAATGGATCTTAAGAACCCCGGAGGGGTTCCATCAATAAACCTTATAACCGGAAAAAGAACCTGCAAAACTAAATGGGATGGTGTATCCATTATTTTGCAGTACAGAAGCATTTACCTCATCCCCCTTATTTAGCTTCATAGTAAGAGTACCTCTAAAACTTCCAATTGAATTTGTTGGACCAATTATAGTTTCATAAGGATCACCAAACAAATTAATGATGACAGAACTGCCAATTGGTAAATTTATGAAAACACTAAAAGAATAAATCCCATTGAAAGGAGCAGTAAAACTACCTGAAGAAGAATTGTAATATATCCCGTCTGAATAGTAAACTCCTGATACTTGATTAAAAACTATATTAACAGGTGTATTGTTCGGAAGGTTGACTGTAGATGCAATTCCAGCTCTGAAGGCAATTATCTGTCCAAGGCTAGCTGTTCCTCCACCATTAGATAATGACAATTGATAATTATCCGGATTAAAACTTAGAATCTGAGTAAATTTTGACAGATCAATTGCAGTTGCAGAAGCATTCTTAGTTATTTTAAGTTTGTTGTTGACGTCAAGAACTAAATCCTGTATCTGATTGGTCAGACCTACCTTGTTGCCACCTAAAATTGATAGTGTATCACCGAGTAAAGTCAGCTGATGCGGTACATTAAGAGTCGCCAGGTTCACAGTATTCCCTCCGGAAATCGAAAGATTGTTGCCATTAAATGAAAGTGTCTGTTTGTCACTTGATGGATCGCCGGCGTCACCCTTCGGACCTGGATCGCCTTTTGGCCCTGCCGGTCCGGCCTCAAGCGATTTTTGTGCATAAAGAGCATACGGCACCGAAAGGAATGACATCGTCCCCATATCAATAAAATCATTATCGAACTTCACTTCTACCTTGAGATAATGAGGAGCTGAGCCCCATTGTATCTGCGATAGTTCACCGTATGTGCCGCCTGTTGGAGTTCCGGTACCTATGACCAACACAAAAACGCCGAATTTTGAAGTTATCTGTTTCGCATGCAATTCCTGATAAACAACTGTTCCAAGGGGATTCCCTGAAATAATTGAAAATTTTACATCTATGCTTTTGTTAATAAGTTCCTTCCCGTAATTATCTCTTGCCACTGCCTGGTAGGAGATCCCCAGGGGAATATTCTGCCCCATCGAAACTGATCCTGCTAATAAAGCTATTAACAACACATAGTACCTCTTGAAACCTTCTAAAGTCATAGTCTTCCGGATTACATTTTCTCGATCTTAAATACCCTGTTTATTTTTGCATCATCACTGGCTACTCTCACGAAGTAAAAGCCAAATGTCAGACCAGAAATATCAATCTGCTGCACAATATTATAGCTGGTAATAAAATCCATAGTCGTAGAACTGACTATCGTACCTGCTATATTGATTATCTCAATCCTGAATTTTCTGGCATCACTTCCAAACAATTTAACCTTAATAAAATCTGTTGCCGGGTTCGGATAAACATCGACACCGGTTCCTACAGGAGTGGGATCAGATAAATTCTTCATTCCAGGTTGTTGAAAACCCTGCGTCAGAATAAATCCTGAGCCATTTATCATTTCAACTGCTGTTTCGCCTATCGATTGTGAATAATTTATTACCCCTGACGTCGCCAGTCCGGAAGCAGGAACTAAAACCTGATGCGACAATTGTTGCGAAAATCCGATTGTCGAAGAGAGTAGTAATAGTAGTATTAAAACCTTAGGTCCCCTGATCATGTTAAATTTCTTCTGGAAGATCAAATATAAACGTATTTTTGAAAAAGCAATAATTTTTGTTGATAAATATGTTAATAACTTGGTTAATAACCTACCCTTCAGGTTGATATTTTATCTTATATTATGGCCCCGCCCGAATTTAAATCTGATTTGATCTTTTTTTATAGCTTCGAAGTTTAGTTTACAATGTTAAAATCATTCCTATATCATAATCTTACAGAAGCTGGATGCGATGAGGCTGGCAGAGGTTGTCTTGCCGGACCCGTGGTAGCTGCTGCGGTCATCCTTCCAAAAAACTATAAACATCCTGTTCTTGATGATTCCAAAAAACTTTCAGCAAAACAGAGAGCCTTGCTTAAGGATGAAATTATCAATTCTGCCATCGCATGGAAGGTGGCATTTGTCGATAACACTGAAATTGATGAAATGAATATCCTGAGAGCCTCAATTAAAGCTATGCATATTGCAATCGGGGGGCTTGAAAAAGTTCCTCAGTTCCTGCTCATCGACGGTAACAGGTTTTATGCTTATAAAGACATAAAACATCAGACAATTATTAAAGGGGATGGTCTCTATTTTTCTATTGCAGCTGCTTCAGTTCTTGCAAAAACCTTCCGCGATGAATTCATGGAGAAAATTCACAACGAATTCCCACAATATAGCTGGAATAAGAATAAAGGATATCCTACAGCTGTTCACAGGGCAGCAATTATGAAATACGGAATAACCCCCTACCATAGAAAATCCTTTACTCTTTTCGACTCCCAGATGAAAATTGAATTCTGAAAAGAGATCACAGGAATAAAGGTAAATGCTAACTATTTTTAGCTATATGTCTCGTTAATACGTATTTGAAGAAAATAGCTTAATAATTGTTAATGATTTCATATATCATATTGATTATAATGTATAAAAATTATCTTTACGACTTAATTTAAAATCAATCTAATTAAGCTATAATTTATGAAAAAATTGTTTGCATTACTATTGATCCTTGTCCTTAATTTTGGATTCAAAGCTAAAGCTGATGAGGGTATGTGGCTTCTGCCACTGATTGAAAAGTTAAACATGGGTAAGATGACTGAACTGGGGCTGAAACTATCTGCCGAAGACATCTACAGTCTGAACAAAGTATGTGTTAAAGATGCTGTTGTTATTTTTGGCGGAGGATGTACTGCAGAAATAGTTTCCTCACAGGGTCTGGTCCTAACTAATCACCATTGCGGATATGGTTCAATCCAGGCTCACAGCAGTGTCGACCATGATTATCTCCAGGACGGTTTCTGGGCTAAAACCAAAGAAGAAGAGCTGCCAAACCCAAACCTCTCCGTCACATTCCTTATAAAAATTGAGGATGTAACAAATCAGATACTTGCTAATGTAAAACCCGGCATGAGTGAAACAGATCGTACTGCCGCCATAAGCGATGCCAGACAAGTTATCGAGAATAAAGCAAAAGAAGGTAATAACTACAGAATACAGGTTGGATCATTTTATGGCGGAAATTATTTTTATCTTCTTGTTTATGAGAGATATACCGATGTTCGCCTTGTAGGAGCACCTCCATCATCAATAGGCAAGTTTGGTTTTGATACCGACAACTGGGAATGGCCACGTCACACAGGTGATTTCAGTGTTTTCCGTGTTTATTCAGCACCTGATGGGAAGCCTGCTCCATATGCAAAAGAAAATATCCCGCTTAAACCCAAACGTTTTCTGACTGTTTCGATAAAAGACCGTAATGAGGGTGACTTTGCAATGATCCTTGGATATCCGGGAAGGACAAACAGGTATATGACCTCTTTTGAAGTCAATGAACAACTCAAAATTGTACATCCCGACAGGATAAAAATACGCGGTATAAAACAGGAAATATGGATGAAGGATATGCTCGCAGACCAGAAGGTAAATATTCAGTATTCTGCTAAATACTCAGGCTCTTCAAACTACTGGAAATATTCCATAGGCCAGAAAAGCAGTCTTGAGAAATTGAATATAATTGCTAAGAAAGAAGAGCTTGAAAACCAGTTTAATAAATGGGTCGTTGCCACTCCGGAGCGTAAGGCAAAATACGGAGAAGCCCTGAATATGATAAAAACCTCAATTGAAGGAAGGGCAGAAAATTACAATGCACTTCAATATCTTAATGAGTGTATGCAGGGATGTGAACTTCTCAGTATGAACCGCGTGGTTGCCGGACTTATTACGGCACTCAAAGCAAAAGATAACCAGAAGATATCCGATGCAGTCGATCAGGTTAAGAAAAGCAGCGCTGACTTTTATAAAGACTATAATCCTTCCACGGATATAAAATCAATGAAAGCTATGATGAAGCTGTACAGAGCTGATGTACCTGCTAAATTCCTTCCCGATTTTTATACCAATGTTGTTGATAAGAAATTTAAAGGCGACATTGACAAGTTTGTTGATGACCTGTTCGCTAAATCTGTATTCTCCAGCGAGGCAAAACTGAATGCTTTCCTTTCTAAACCGGTACTTAAAACCATTGAAAGCGATCCGGTTTGCGTTACTGCAACATCGATCTATAAAACCGGAGGCGATGTGTCAAAAGGATCAAGCCAGTTTGATGCAGCTCTTGCAACAGCCAAAAGATTCTGGATTGCGGCTCTGATGGAGATGGTTCCGGAGAAAACCCAGTATCCCGATGCAAACTCAACCATGCGTCTTTCATATGGAACTGTCAGGGATTATGATCCGAGAGATGCGGTTACTTATAAATATTACACCACTCTTCAGGGAGTTGTGGATAAGTATAAACCGGGTGATTATGAATTCGACCTCCCAAAAAGACTAATCGATCTGAACAATAAGAAAGAATATGGACGATACGGTTCTCCGAAAGGATATATGCCTGTTTGTTTTCTTACAACCAATGATATTACAGGCGGCAACTCCGGGAGTCCGGTTATGAACGGAAACGGTGAACTTATCGGACTGGCCTTTGACGGTAACTGGGAATCCATGAGCGGTGATATTGCTTATGAACCTGAACTGCAACGAACAATTGTTGTCGATATACGGTATGTACTTTGGATAATGGATATCTACGCCGGGGCAAAAAATCTTGTTGACGAGATGAATATTGTGCAGTAGAATCTATAATGTACTCACCCCCTTTTCCCCCTCTCTACTTCGTAAAGAGGGGGATTTTATTTCTATACATTGCATTACACTGGCATTTAACGTCACTTTTCATGAAAAGAAGACAATCCTCTAACATCCTGCGCATTAACCACCCTTTAGGGGGGAAGGGGGGCAAAAAGGGAAAGAGGTATTTTGGGGCAGAGAGGCAAAACTAAAAGGAGTAGCGAATAGGTACAGTATTTGGAGCAAAATTTAAGGTGAATTTAATTATCTTTGCACCAAACTAGGAACTATGCATTTCAGCCTGATAGAGATTCTCGCCGCTTTTATGGTCCTTTTTGCTATCATTGACATACCCGGGTCTATTCCTATCATAATTGATATCAAATCCAAATCAGGTCAGATTAAATCGACTAAAGTCACGCTTGTATCGTTCCTGATACTTCTGGCTTTTTTATTCATAGGAAGCCCATTACTTGGTATCTTCGGCATAGATGTATCATCTTTTGCAATAGCCGGTTCATTTATTATTTTTTTGATTGCCATGGAAATGATCCTTGGCATTGAGCTCTTTAAACAGGATTCGCATGGGGAAGGATCGATATTTCCGATAGCATTTCCTTTGATTGCCGGCGCAGGGTCAATAACAACCATCCTTTCATTGAAAGCTGAATATCAAACGATTAACATTTTCATTGCTCTCGTTCTAAACATGGTAGTAATTTACCTTGTTTTGCGGTTAACTTCAGTTTTTGAAAAAATACTGGGAGCAGGCGGACTCCAAATCCTCAGGAAGGTTTTTGGAGTTATACTTTTATCTATTGCAATAAAGCTTTTTATTACCAATACCGGTATAGTTCTCCATCATGCAAAGTAAAATCACAATATATACCGATGGAGCTTCGAGTGGAAATCCCGGCCCAGGGGGATATGGTGTAGTGCTTATCTACGGGAAACACCGTCTTGAAAAATCAGCAGGCTACAAGCTTACGACAAATAACAGGATGGAACTTCTTGCTGTCATTGAAGGACTTGAGGCACTTAAGATAAATGGAAGCAGTGTAGTTGTTTATACCGACTCAAAATATGTTGCGGATTCTGTGGAAAAAGGATGGGTATTCCAGTGGGAATCAAAAGCTTTCAAAAAGAAAAAAAATCCTGACCTATGGATACGATTTCTTAAGATTTACCGGAAACATAAAGTAAGGTTTGTATGGATAAAAGGACATGCCAATAATCCGGAAAATGAGAAATGTGACCAGCTTGCCGTCGAAGCTTCGAAAGGTTTTCTTCTCGAAGATACGGGCTATTGTTCTGAGGATGAAAACGATAAATTAATTTAGAGTAAACTGAATAAACGGGGAAACTGATGGAGAAACTTTATATTCGTTCTACCAGCACAACGCCTGAGGTTCATTTTTCGCCAAAGGATAACCTATTTCTTATTAAGGGAATATCTTCACCGGAAGATGTCAGGGCTATGTATTACCCTGTTATAGAATGGATTAAAGGTTATATTAATGAACTACTGTCAGCTGAGGAAAAAATTTATACCCCCGAGTCTCCTTTGAAATTCACTACCGAACTGGTCTATTTCAATTCATCGTCGGCAAAATTTCTTTATGATATATTTCTCGAAATAAAAAGACTCTTGCCTGCTGGCATTCCTTACATTGTTGAGTGGGTTTACGAAGAGGAAGATATCGATCTGAAAGAGGCAGGGGCAGATATCGCATTACTGGTTGAAATGGACTTTTCCTATATCTCAAAGTAAAGTATTATGAGAGGACAGGTTGAACTTTATCAGCTTTTGGAAAAATTGGAAATTCAGTTCGAATATCACGAACACCCTCCGCTTGCAACTATTGAAGATGCCAAGATTCACTGGAAAAACTATAAGTCGGGAAGATGCAAGAATATTTTCTTCCGGAATCATAAAGGAGACAGACACTATCTGGTTATCCTTGAATATCTTAGGCAACTTAATATAAGGGATCTTGAAAAACGTCTTAAACAGGGAAAGCTGACATTCGCCTCTGATCAACGATTAAAAAAATATCTCGGAGTCGAACCAGGCTCCGTTTCTCCATTCGGGCTTATTAATGATGCAGTAAAACATGTTCATCTTTTCATTGATGAAAAATTGAATGAATTTGATCGTCTTACCTTTCATCCCAACATAAATACCGCCTCCCTTGTGGTCTCGAAATCCGACTTTCTGAAGTTTCTGGAGTATACAGGAAATTCATTCGAATTTATCCGGCTCTACGAATAGGGTAAAAGCCATTTTTAATGGTCTTCTCTTGGTCCTGCCATTTTAAAATACCTGTAGGTGAAAAAAACTGACTTTTTTTTGCATCAAAATCCATTCTTATACGTCCTTATTCAGAAAACTTCTTAACCGTATTCTGATGAAAAGAATTCTCAGCTCAATAATGCTCATTTTTTCCCTTCTTCCGGGACTCTTGGGACAAGACCTTGCAAAGAAGCAATATATTGCTACCCAGATAACTGTTCCTCCTGTAATCAACGGAGTTCTCGACGACGAAGCGTGGCAGTCGGGTGACTGGGCTGGCGGATTTACACAAAACCAGCCATATAACGGCAAACCGGAAACTCAAAGAACAGAATTCATAATTGTATTTGATGATAATAATCTTTATGTGGCAATTAAAGCTTATGACACCGCACCCGACAGTATAGTCAATCGATTAACAAGACGGGATGAGGCTGACGGTGACCTTGTAGGCATTATTCTTGATAGTTTTCATGATCTTCGCACAGGTTTTCTTTTTGGCGTTAGCTCTGCAGGTGTCAAATACGACCAGATGTTTGTCAACGACTCCGGAAACGGTGACTCATCATGGGATCCAAACTGGTGGGTCAAAACCTCAGTAAACAAAGAAGGCTGGGTTGCTGAAATGAAAATTCCTTTCAGCCAGGTGAGATTTGAGAAAAACTCAGGAGAAGTATGGGGACTTGATGTGGCAAGGATTTTATACAGAAAGAATGAACAATGTTTCTGGCAACATATTCCAAGAGATGCCCCCGGGCTTATACACCTCTTTGGAGAACTAAAAGGTCTTGAGCGGATTAAGCCGAGGAAAATTTTTGATGTAACCCCTTATGGCGTTGCCAGGACAGAAACATTTCAGGCTGTACCGGAAAATCCATTCCAGGCAAAAGGGAAGCTGTCAAAGCTGAACGGAGGTATAGACGCTAAAATAGGTGTTACCAACAATATGACAATGGACCTTACAATCAATCCCGATTTTGGCCAGGTTGAAGCCGACCCATCTGTGGTAAATCTTTCAGCTTATGAAACTTTTTTTAGCGAGAGGCGTCCATTTTTTATCGAAGGAAACAATATCACAAACTTTGGATTAGGCATAGGCGATGGCGGAGTAGGGAATGACAATCTCTTCTATTCGAGACGAATAGGCCGCCAGCCACAGGTATACCCAAACATGAAAGACGGGTGGTACGCCGATATTCCGACAAGAACCAACATTCTTGGTGCAGCAAAGCTTACAGGAAAAACCAAAGACGGACTTTCAATTGGTATTGTTGAAGCAATGACCTCTGAGGAAAAAGCAGATATTGATACAATTGGCGGAAGAAAATTATCGACAGTTGAACCACTTACTAACTATTTTGTCGGACGTGTACAAAAGGACATTAACAATGGCAACACCTTAATCGGCGGGATCTTTACCAGCACAAACAGGGAACTCAATGCCGATGTACGGGATATATTGCATAAAGCAGCTTATACAGGAGGAGTCGATTTTACACAATACTTCAAGAATAAAAGCTGGATGTTTAATCTGAATACAGCATTCAGTCTGGTTGAAGGTTCTAAAAAAGCAATAACAAATACACAGGAATCCTCAGCACATTATTTCCAGAGACCCGATAAAAATTATGCTCTTCTTGATACCAATCGTACCTCGTTGGAAGGTGCCGGAGGAAGAATGCAGATCATGAAACTGAACGGACACTGGAACTTTCTCGGCGCCGTTTTATGGAAGACTCCGGGATTTGAAACGAATGACCTTGGTTATATGCGCGTAACAGACCAGGTCCTGTCAGTCCTCTGGGCAGGTTACAGCCAGTTCAATCCAAAAGGTATTTATAAGAGCTTCAATCTTAATTCTGATTTTTTTGCAGTCAACAATTTTGGAGGCGATTGGATCGGAGGCGGTTATGAATGGAATGCAAATATAAACCTAAAAAACTTCTGGAATATATTTACAGGAGGAAGCCTCAGTACTCCGTCAATCTCAACCGACATGCTTCGTGGCGGACCCTCGATGAAAATGCCCGGAAACATAAATTCAAGACTGGGTTTTTCAACCGACAGCCGCGAAAAACTGACTTTCAACGTATATGCAAATATATCAAAAGGATTTGAAAACAGCAGCGACAACATATACACCCAGGTTGATATTTCTTATAAGCCATCTAATTATATTGTCTTTACAATAAGTCCGGGATACAACAAATCATACTCGGAGCTTCAGTATGTAACACAGACGGATTTTAATGGTAATCCCAGATATATTTTTGCCAGCATCAATCAGAAAACTATCAGTACATCCTTCAGGGTTAACCTTAACCTGAGTCCTAATCTTACTTTCCAGTATTGGGGTCAGCCATTCGTTGCAACCGGTAAGTACTATGATCATAAGTTCATCATACAACCGATGTCCGATTCTTATCATAGCAGGTTCTGGACATATTCCCCGAGTCAGATCAGTTATGATGGAAGTCAGTATAATGTAGATGAAAATGTTGACGGGAAAACCGATTACACAATAGGGAAGAATGATTTTAATGTGAAGCAGTTTCTTTCAAACCTGGTGGTAAGATGGGAATACAGTCCGGGATCAACAGTCTTCCTGGTCTGGAGTCAGACCAGAAGCTATTACACCGACTCAGGTCAGATGGATTTTTTCAATAATGTAGGCGATCTGTTCAATAAAGGTAAAAACGTACCACATAACGTATTCCTGATCAAATTCAGTTACCGGTTTGGTTTAAAATAGGCGCAACGGACGCACGACGAACGACACAGGACGCAAGGAAGAAAAGAATCGGATATCCGTGTGTCGTGTGCCGTGCGCCGTGCGCCGTGCGCCGTTTGATTTGTGGCTTTTTGCTCCTTAATATGTTGAGAGGTACCTCTGATTTTACATAGTTACACGGTTGTCTGTGAAGTATTAACAACTAAAAACTATCAGAAATGAAGAGGAAAAATGAAAAGGTCCCGGAATTTGATGAAATCATTTTCGAGAACCGAAACAAGACTTACGGAGCATATGAACTTCGGAAACATTACAAATCCGCCGCCAATCTCTCTATTCTTACAGTAATCTCATTCAGCGCAATTCTCTTTACAGCGCTCTCCTTTACGATCGAAAAAGGAACTACTACGCACGCACCAAAAAATAACCTGGTGCTCTATCTACCCAAACCCGATGATCCTCAGATTGCGAGGCCACCTGAGGTGAAGGCCCCTCCTGAACTGATAAAGGCAATAAAAAACCTGCAGCCTAAAGTTGCAACCGATTCAACCGAAGAAACACCTTTCATTCCAACAACGGATGCCCTAAACGAGACAACAAAGAATGGCAATCTTACAGACCCTGTTGTATATAACGAACCGGTCACACCAGAAATACCGATTGAAGAGAAGATTTTCATTGTCGTTGAAGAAAATCCACAATACCCTGGTGGTGAAACGGCTCTCTTTAAATTTATAGGTGAAAACCTAAAGTATCCATCGGAAGCTGAGAAAAACAATGTCCAGGGCAGAGTCATTCTGAAATTCGTTGTGAATCCCGATGGATCTGTAGGCAAGATAGAAGTACTCAGAAGCATTGACCCCTTACTCGACAATGAGGCAATAAGAGTTGTTAAAACGCTGCCAAAGTTCAGACCCGGGAAACAGGGAGGAGTACCTGTAAAGGTCTGGTTCATGCTTCCTGTTCTTTTTAAGATTGAAAATAACTGACAGATCTGATCTAATGTACTCCCCCCCTTCATTTCCCCCTCTTTGCATAGCAGAGAGGGGGATGGGGGTGAGTTCATGATATCTTGGTAGGATTATTTTTTCACTTCCATCTTCTGAATTTCCCCAAACAATGCCTTAAAACATGCTACCTGCGAATCCGCTGAATTATCCGTTTTCCGTCCATAATAATTGTCAAGAAACTGTCCGGCTCCCGACCAGATTGTCTGCATCATTCCCAGGTAACGATCTTTCATTTCAGGGGTTGAACAACTTCTGAATTTTACCATATCCTGTGCCTGAAGAACAGCATTTGCAGGATTCCTCCAGGGACAGGTAATAACGCTCAGACCCTTCATCGCAAAATAGACAGGTGTCTGATCGGGACGATCATAATGCCAGTCACAAATGATCACATCCTTCGGAATCATATCGATGGCTCTGAAGGTATTGTTATAACTTGCTTCCCATTCTCCTATTCCAGTCGTTTTCCCATCGAGAAGTCGGTCGCCCCATATCCAGAGTTTACGCCCTTTCGTGGCCAGATGATCCCTTATTGTGCGAACTTCACCTGCAAACAATTCTGCTTTATCTCTTCCCGAACATCGGGGGCACTGAGCTTCTCCGATATAAAATACTTCGTCCATTCCTGCATGGAATGCCTCAGTTTCAAACACATCGCAGATTTCATCAACAATATCAAATACAATCCTGTGAACCTCCGGGTGCAGAGGACAATAACTCTTGCAATACAACCCTTCAGCATTTGGCCAGACATATTTTTCAGGCATCTTAACCAGGGGAGTCTCATCAAACTGAGGATAAACCTTTAATAAATTCGTTGTTTTGCCCGCCCACGACTGGTGACCCAGGAGGTTTACCTGCGGAATGATACGGATGTTGTTCTTCTTGCATGCCTCAACCAGTTTTTTTACCTCATTTTTTGATAGAGCATCAGAATCGCGGAGCTCCGGATGACTTTCGTACTGATAATTATAATCCACTCTCAAAACAAGAACATTCACAGACCTCGGAGCAAGTTCATCATTAATGAATTTAATGAACGCCTCAACATCCTTTGATAAAGGAGCTGCAATACAAAAACCACGGACTGGGAAGATATCAGCCTGAATAGGTTTTGAATTCACATTTGGTTGTGAATATGAAAAACCACAAATTGCAAATAGTAAAATCGGAAGGATGTGTTTCATAGGATTATTAAATAAATTCTGAGTATACAAATAAATAAAAAAAATTTGATAAATTTGATTCCAGTCTTGCTGTCAGGACAATTCCTTTAATATTTGTTTTACGAATTTTAGAGATATCATCATGGAGAATTCACAGATCATAATCCGTAACCTGAAAAAATCGTATGGCAGGGGGGATAAGAAAAACGAAGTGCTGAAAGGGATTAATCTAAACATCAATCCTGGTCAGATTATCGGATATATTGGTCCGAATGGCGCCGGGAAAAGCACTACAGTAAAGATTTTATGCGGAATCCTGCCCGATTTTGAAGGAGAGATAACCATTTTTGGAAGAGACCTGAAAAAGGAGAGCCTTGAAATAAAAAAGCGTATAGGTTATGTTCCTGAAACAGGTGCGCTGTACGATCTTCTTACTCCGATGGAGTATCTGAACTTCATTGGAACATTATATGGGCTCGAAAAAGACAAAATTGAATCAAGAACCACGAATCTGCTTTCATTTTTTGGAATGGAGAAACATGCGGATCAGCGGATGGATACATTTTCCAAAGGGATGAAACAAAAAATTCTCATCACAGCAGGAATAATCAATAATCCCGATATAATTTTTCTTGATGAGCCTCTTTCCGGACTGGATGCCAATGCAGTAATCCTGGTTAAGAATCTGTTGACCAATCTGGCAAAAGACGGGAAGACAATTTTTTATTGCTCACATCTCATGGATATTGTTGAAAAAATCTCTGATCGTATCATACTGATAAATAATGGCATCGTTGTAGCTGATGGGACATTTAAAGAGTTGAAAACCGAAAAAGCCGATACACTTGAAATGCTGTTTGCCCAGTTAACGGACCGGCATGAGAATACAATAAGTGCCGAAAATTTACTTAACGGTTTCCAGGAGAATTAATCATGCTGCAGGTTGCACTTTTCATTGTAAAACTTTTTAAAATCCCTCTTCAATGGCTTGGAGTTGACTATCCTCAGTTCGAGATCCTTATGCGGATAAAACTGACTATGGATTTTCGAAGTTCACCTACCGGATTTCAAACCTCATCGAGAAAAAAACGTACATTTATCTATCAGCTGTTTACCTACTCGATGCTTGGACTTCTCTTCGGAGTAGCAGCATTCTCAATAGGTGACCTGGTTCTTAGTCTGACTATATTCTTCTCAATTATCATGGTATCACTTACAATGACTTTGCTCAGCGAATTTACAAGTGTGCTTTTCGATCAGCGCGATAACTATATCCTTCTGCCCCGTCCGGTCAGCCACCGGACACTTCTCATGCTCCGCCTGGTCCATATTCAGTTTTATATTGGTTTTATTGCACTCGCTTTATCTCTGGCTACCGGTGTCCTTATGGCTGTAAAATATAAAGGAATAGCAATAATTATCTACTTTTTCGCAGTAGGTCTGAGCACGTGGATAACTTTAATATTTACAACTTTCATATACCTTTTAATATCCAAAGTCGTCAATGGTGAAAGGTTTAAAGATTTTGTCTCTTACACCCAGATTGCGATTGCCATAATCATTTTCGGAAGCTATCAGCTTCTTCCCAGGCTGATGGATTCGCATATACTGAAAAATGTATCGATGTCGTTCGGCCCGTGGACCTATTTTTGTCCGCCTGCCTGGTTAGCGGCGTTGGTAAAACTAAGCTTATTCACAGACCCGACAACTCCCTTACTGGTTCTTTCTTCCCTGGCGATATTTGTACCAGCTGGAGGAGCCATTTTTCTTGTAAGGTTCCTTTCTAAAGGATTTGGAGATATCCTGGCAGAAGGTTCAACCGAGAGTGCAGCCCCTCAAAAACAGGGGACTTTAAAAACCAGGTTTGCTAATAAGCTGAATAATCTCCTTTGCGTATCCAACCTTGAAAAGGCAGGCTGGAATTTTGCTGTTTCGACTACCAGGCGCGATCGCAAATTCAAACAGGCTGTCTACCCCTACTTCGGAATAATGATAGTTTTTGCAATTGCCATTCTGAAACCCGACCTTACCAACCTGGCTGTCTCATTGCAGGAAAAGGGTCAATTCAGTAAATATCTGTTCATTGTAATTGTAGGTTTTTCAGGCAATGCGGCAATAATGCAATTGCCATTTACCGACTCTCCCGAAGCTGCATGGATCTACAGGGCGCTTCCCCTGAAAGAGTATGGGCATATCATGACGGGGGCTTTAAAAGCAATTTTATCACGGTTTTATATTCCTGTATATCTTATTCTGACAATTCCTTGTGTAATACTCTGGGGAATATCGATAATACCTCAGTTAATTCTTAGTGGTCTCGGGAATATATTGATTGTAATGTTATCTGTTTTATTTCAAAAAATGGAATTACCATTCACAAGGGCACGCGATATGCAACAAAAGGGTACAAATACCTTAATGGCAATTTTGAGCATGATACTTATGTTCATTACAGCAGGGGGTATTTACCTGACTTCTTTCCTGCCCGGATGGGTTACATTTCTAATATGCGGATTAGCTTCGGGACTGATAGTCTTAATATTCAGATATGTCAGGAAGAGTTGGATATCTCAGAAAGGGTGGGTAACTTTGTGAGATATATTAGAATGACGATATTCCCCCCTGATGAATTATTCACCCTTTATCTGTCTGCAATTATTCCATCATAAATATTTTTTCAGGTATTGTCTGTTGCTCAGCTTTGGAATAATCTGGGTTTCTCGCGAAGCATCATCACAGAGTTATTTTCAGCAGGAGGTAAATTATAACATTCATGCTACTCTTAATGATACAAGGCATGCATTGAGTTGTTTTGAGACTATTGACTATAAGAACAATTCTCCCGACACCCTTGAATTCCTGTACTTTCATTTATGGCCTAATGCCTATTCCGACAATAACACTCAATTAGCCAAGGAGTTGTTTAAGAGAGATGGCAGGTCAAAACTGTTCAAAAGAGAAGAGTTAAGGGGATTTATAGATTCATTGGATTTTGAAGTTGATGGTCAGGGTATAATATGTAGTTTCCAGGAAGGTTATCCTGATATCTGTCAGCTCATGCTTAACCAACCTCTTAAACCTGGCGAAACAATTAAAATCACTACCCCTTTTCATCTGAAAATTCCTGAAGGAGTAACATCACGGTTGGGCCATATTGGTCAATCATACCAGATCTCGCAGTGGTATCCAAAGCCAGCAGTTTATGACCGCACAGGCTGGCACCAGATGCCATACCTCGATCAGGGGGAATTTTATTCGGAGTATGGTCGTTTTGATGTGGATATTACCCTCCCTGATAATTATGTGGTCGGTGCAACAGGGAACCTTCAGACAACAGAGGAACTAGGTCGGCTCGACGGGCTTTCTTCAGATACAGCCTGGATGAGGATACCTGATTATATAAATACTGAGTTTCCTCTTTCCTCCAGACAGATGAAAACTATAAGGTACACTGAAAACAATATTCACGATTTCGCGTGGTTTGCCGACAAGAGATTTCATGTTCTGAAAGGAAGCATCAAACTTCCTGTATCAGGGAGGGAAGTTATCACCTGGGCTATGTTTACAAACGAGGAAGCATATCTCTGGAGAAAATCTGTCTCATATATAAACAGCGCGCTATTATATTTTTCAAAATGGAATGGTGAATATCCTTACAATAACTTCACGGCTGTTCAGAGCGCTCTTAATGCCGGTTCCGGAATGGAATATCCCGGATTGACCGTAATTGGTCTCACCGGCGATCCTTATTTTCTTGATGACGTAATAGCTCATGAAATATGCCATAGCTGGTTTTACAGTGCATTAGGATCCGATGAACGCAGGTTCCCTTTCATGGATGAGAGCATTACAACTGCTAATGAATCGAGATATATGGATATAAGATATCCCGATAAAAAGTTGTGGGAAGTTGAAATAAAGAACAGGAAAATAGCTGCTTTTATGCATGCGGAAACAATGCCCGCACGACTTATTCAGGAGCTTGACTGGCTGATCCCTGCCCGCAAAAACCTCGAGCAAAGCATAAATCTTGCAGCGCCGGATTATAGTAACAATAATTATGAAAGTATTATATACAGCAAAGCCGCACAGGGATTCAATTACCTCAGGGCATACCTGGGCAATTCACTCTATGATTCCACAATGCATGATTATTTTAGAATATGGGGAAACAAACATCCCCATCCCGATGATCTGAAGACAGTCTTTGAGTCCAGTACAGGCAAGAATCTTTCCTGGTTCTTTGATGATTTTCTTGGAACAACCAAAAGACTTGATTATAAGATAGCTGGTTATCGTGACGGAAAGGTGTTAATAAAAAACAAAGGAGAGCTGATAGCCCCGCTGGTAATTGCCGGAATTAAGGGAGACTCTGTAATTTCAAAAAAATGGGAAGATGGTTTTAGAGGAAGCAAATGGATCAATCTGGTTCCTTGTAACTATTCGGAGATCCTGATAGATCCATATCATAAAATGACTGAATTATACAGACTGAATAATAATTATCACACTTCAGGGATCTTTCACAAAACAGATCCCGTTCAATTACAGTTTCTGTATACTCTTGAAGATCCTGAGAAACGGTATTTAATTTACTTCCCCTCTTTTAACTGGACCACAGCAGATGGTTTTATGGTTGGACTGGCCTTCCAGAATGCAACACTTATCCCAAAACCGGTTGAATATTTTGCCTTGCCATTCTATACATTCCGTAACCATGGACTTACAGGCTATGGAAAAATTTCGTTTAATAAAATCCCTTATGATAATTTTATCCGGCTTGCTTCCCTTTCCCTCGAAGGTGAACAATTCGGGGCTCCGGGAAATCAGGACTATCACAAAGCAAAGATTGGCCTTGACTTATATCTCAGATCAAACAGTTTTACTGATCCTTTGAATCAGAAGATCTCCGGCTCTTTTACAACTGCATCCGATCTGAGGCAGATTGAATCACTCATACCGGCCGGCATGCGCTCATATCTGCAAGTCGGATACCAGATGGAAAGGCCCTGGATTATCAATCCCTTCAAAGCGGAGATTCATTTTGAGGCAGGACGGTCATATCAGAAGAGCTCTGTTGAGCTGAATTATAAATACAGTTATGAAGGGAAGAAAAGCGGTTTGGATATAAGAGTTTTTGCGGGGACCATGCTTAAAAGTGACCCTGCAGAACCATTTTACTCTTTTTCAGCAAGCGGGAGAAGTGGTCGTGAACAATATTTGTTTGAAGGGGTCTATCCGGGACGTTTCAGTGAATTCCCAAAAACATTCTTTTCACGGCAGATGACATTTTCAGAAGGGGGGCTCGTCTCTGCTGTAAATGACAGTCTCGGATATAGCCGCTCACTTTGCTCAATCTCACTGACAAGCTCTCTCCCCGGGAAACTTTCAAAAATACCGGTAAAACCATTTGTAAACTTACTGCTGAATGATCATGGTCTCAATTCAATAAACAGATCGATATTATTCTATGAGGCAGGTTTGAAGGCGGGTTTATGGGATTATTTTGAAGTTTATTTCCCTTTCATTGTGTCGGACAATATAAAGTCAATAGCCGGTTCATTCAAAGAAAGGATCCGATTTGTCTTCAGGCTCGATAAATTAGTCCCGGTAAAATCCAAATCTTAGTCTTCAAACAGGTCAGGATTGATAGTAGACAGATCTCAAAATCATTTCTCTAACTGCGTCTTCAAGAAGACTGATACCAGTTATAACTCTGTTTTGGAATCTGCTCCTGTGTCTGAAAATAAACATTGTATTTAGAAGGAATTTGGGTGTGGCTTATATACTCTAGCCATCATAAAAAGAGGATGTATCATAAGCTTCTTTTAACTCAAAGTTCCGCTGAGAAGACGCAGAGGTTTGCAGAGTTGGAATATGGAGATACAATGCTCAGCGGTCTTTTGCGCTTTTCTTTGAGATTCTTTTCGTTTAAATGAATTTCAACTTTTGACACAACCTCTTATATAATTATCTATCAGCTCCCTATTTTTTAGGTGTTGTTGTATCAAGCACCTCCCATATCTCGGATTTTACGATTGTCCGTATCTGGTCAGTTTTGGTTACCTGGTCAAGCATTTCATATACTTCTGCCGGTTTCTTTTCAGCCATAACCTTGCCCATTAAATCGTTGTAATTCACGTTATTTATATCTGAAAATTTTGTAAAGCCATCAACAGCAACTGCCTGAAACGAATTGTCATTGTTTGGCCAACGGGTCCAAATTCCCCATGAATTTCTCTGACCCAGTTTTTTTTGCTTCCTGATGCATTGGCATATAACCTGTTTTCTCCATGTTAATATATTTGTCCAGATTATCAGTACGGATAGAATTTATCACAATGTATTTATCCGGAGTTTCAGACGGGATACTCACCTGCAATTGATAAGTTTCTGAATATATCAGATCTCTCGATGCAACGGTTTTCTTCAGGAAATCGGCAGAATTGGGGCCGAAAGCTTTCTTAAAATCAGCATCGGTAATTGTAGTTTCAGTCTTACCAAAATTCTCGTAGATCGTAACAGTTGCAAAATTGTAGGGTGAGCTTGTACCCGAATTGCGAACGTAATATAACTCCCATCCAAGAATTGCTCCGGATTCTACCCGGCTCTGGTGCAGGTTTTTCCATTGTTTTTCGACTGCCAGATAGGCATCCTGACCATTACCGGGGACTTTCATAAAATCCACAACAGCAACTGTTTGTGCCTCAATGGCAATAGAGGCAAGTACAAGGAGACTTGTAAATAAAAGATGTTTCATAAGTTTTTTTATTAGTTATTAATAATACCTGAACAAAAGATTATTTAGATTCCTTATAAATATCCAACCTTGAACAAAACCTGATTAGAAAAGTTCACATACAACTAATTAGAGAAGAAAATGTGTTTGGGTTAAATAAAAAATCCCCCGGCAAATTGTCCGGAGATTGGTTGAATTCAGTTGTGGGGCTCCAGGGAAAAAATCAGGAAGTGCTTAAAACTATTTAACTCTTAAGAAATTATTAAAATCGCCTTTTTGATGTATTTATATGTGAGATTCATTATAAAAAGCATGAAATTGTGTCAATTTGCTAAAATTTAATCCTTATAGTTAAGCTGTTCGTCAAAATCGATATTTATGAACTACAATTAAAAATAGTTTCTTAATATACATATTATCAATGCTATAGGTCATAATAAAACTGATAAATAAGATTCTCTCCTTACTTCTGATAAAATCCGACTCATTTTTGACGAAACACATCTATTTTGTTATAAGCAGAAAACTTCTGGTTATGTTTCTTCCCATTCCTTAGACCAAGGAGAGTTAAAACTATTCAATTTCCCATTAAATGGACATTCACAACTTGACACGAATGCACTGATGTTTTAACTTTATATCATAATTTAAAACCTGAAACAGAGCCTTTTTGATACAAATCATAAATGAAGATTAGAGCGGCACTCAAGGTGAAATCAGAAACATCCTGACATGCTGCAAGACCCCCTGCCGAAAGCAGGGGGTTTTTGTTTTTGAGTATCTTTGAGCAACGGTTGTTAAGTAAGAAATAATATAATGGAAAACATTAAAGAGAAAAGAGAATTTTCAATTGATAATAAAATATTTACCAAAGGTGATATATTATTGCTTATTAAGCTCTTTGGTAAACTCTCCAATGAGATTCTTGATAAATCAAAAGAAATTAAATATAAAGACTTAATTCAGGAAGGCTGGAAAGAATCAGATATTAAAGAAAAAGACATAGATACAAGTTATTCAAACCTGGAATTTACTTCTTATGATAATTCAACATACAGTGGCACACGTGAAGATATTTTAAAAGACAATGAAATTTTAGATAATAAAAAAATTGTCGAAATTAATCTTAACTTTTCTGAGCGCGTGTTAAATAGTCAATTTTTGATTAGAATCAAACATACAGAGTCAGACTCATATTCAAGTTCCAGTTATGTTTCGGTTGAAGGACAAGATAAAACCTGGGTAAATGCGACAACCAGACTTGTAGAAGACTTTCTATCTAATTGCAAAAGTCAGTCTGAGTTTGTTAGTAAGTTTCAGATTCCGATAATGATAATTACCATTTTTATGCTGGTTTTCTTTATGTTTAATCTGGTAGAGCTTTTTATTAAAACAAATCTATCATTTCCCAGAATGATAGATAATATGTTCAGTAAACATTTGATTTCTTTTGTAATTGTTTCATTTCTTATAGCGGCAGCTCCTGCTTTTTTTATTAAAGAGCGGTTGAAAAAGCTTTTTCCAAGAATAGAAATTCAAACAGGTAAAAACTTTCATCAGATAAAAAAAGAAAAACAAAGTAAATTATTTATGATAGCTTCAATAGTATTAATTCCGGCTATCATTTCTTACTTGCTTCGTCTAATAATAAATTAAAGAAGTCCGTTGTTTCTTAAGACCTTTCAGATACTTTCCTTTTAGAGTCCATATACCCCATGTACCTGAGAATTTTTAAATATTCTTTATCAAAATTCGGGGGACCTTTCAACCAATCCTTGTGGCGCTCTGCGCCACTCGGGTCTATTTTGTTTTCGCCCCTCAGTTATGCAAAAATCTGAGTGCATATTTCCCCCTCTTTACAAAGTAGAGAGGGGGAAATCCTGAGCAGTGCGAAGGAAAGGGGGTGAGTACATTTTGTATGCTTCGGACGAAAACCAAAAAATCCCCGGCACTGAGTGCCAGGGATTGGTTGAGGTCGGTGGCGGATTCGAACCGCCGTAAACGGTTTTGCAGACCGCTACCTAGCCACTCGGTTAACCGACCATATATTTTAAAGCTTTGGTGAGAATGCACCAAAACTTTGGTGTGCAAAAGTAATAAATTTTGTTTATTATCAATAATCCGAATCATACAACTTTTTTCTGCTGTTCCATCAGATATATGAGGATAGAAAAGATCTCTCTTTCAATAAACATAGTTTGTAGCGTAACAGGCTCAAGGCGTGTGATTAAAAGAAATTCATCGATCAGATACGACCCCTTAATGTAAATACTCAATTTTCAGATAAAATGATAAACAAAAAAATTATATCTTTGTTTTTTATAGATCTGTACCTACAAAATTAACAATATTTGAAACTTTACATCAAAAATATGGTCTGCATCCGTTGCAAGATGGTTGTCAAATCCGAACTTGAAAAGCTTGGATTGCACTATACTACCGTCGAACTGGGTGAAGTTGAAATTAGTGACAAAGTCTCACAGGATCAGCTGGTCAATCTTGGAGCTGCACTGGAACTTACCGGTCTTGAACTGATGGATGATAATAAAAAAATTCTTGTTGAGAAAATCAAAACCATCATCATTGAACTTATCCATTACAATGATGAACAGATCAAAATAAACCTATCCGATTATCTGAGCGAAAAACTCAATCATAATTACACCTATCTCTCCAATCTTTTCTCAGAAGTTAAAGGGACAACAATTGAGCAATTCTACCTGGCTCATAAAATAGAAAGAGTAAAAGAACTCCTGGTTTACGATGAGCTCAATCTTACGGAAATTGCCTGGAAATTACATTATAGCAGCGTCTCCCATCTCTCAAACCAGTTTAAAAAAATGACCGGACTTACTCCTTCTCATTTTAAAAACCTCAAAAACAAAAGACGGGCTGCACTGGGGAGTCTCTAAAAGATCTGAATCCTTTATAATACTCTGAAAATGTTCTCATTCTGTAAGAATGGTCATATATTCTATTGACCAAAACTGAAACTGTGAATGATGTAACTTATTCCCATAATTATATAACAGCAAAAGATATGGGTGGACCTAACTTTGTGAAGGTTAAAATTAAATTTATAATCAACAATCTTAATACATAATTCATTTTCTAAACATAATAACACTAATTAAAAAACTTTCAATCATGGGAAACTTACTTTACATCGTAGCAGTAGTTTTGATAATTGCCTGGGCGATCGGATTTATCGGATATAGCATGGGCGGTGTCATACACATTCTTCTTGTAATAGCTGTAATTGCAATAATACTCAGAGTTATTCAGGGCAGAAGAGTACTTTAAAACAATTAATAATTAAAAAATATAATAATGAAAAAACTAGCAATTTGTTTAATGATGACATGCTTATCATTAACATTAATTCCACTTCAATTGAACGCTACAAGCAAATCAGAACCAACATCTGTTCCTGCTCCGAAACCGGCAGAATCTCCTGAGGTCAAAGCCTTAGAGTTAAGGTTAAATGAGATAAATGCGATGGATAAGTCTAAAATGAAATCAGCAGAAAAGAAAACACTTCGTAAAGAGGTTAAAACTATCAATCACAAAATGCATGATATAGGCGGTGGTGTTTATCTTTCAGTAGGTGCAGTAATCCTTATTGTTATTTTACTTGTTGTTTTATTATAATCAATTTTATACATATAAACATGAGCACAGGAAAAGTATTATTAGGTGTTTTAGCCGGTGTTGCTGCCGGCGCATTGTTAGGGATATTATTTGCCCCCGACAAAGGTCTGAATACACGGAAAAAGATCACTAAAAAAGGTGAAGACTATGCCGATTCCTTAAAAGAAAAATTCGATGACTTTATCGAAAATATTTCAGCCAAAATGGATGAAGTAAAGGAAGAGGTCTCAGATATTGCTGAACAAGCCAAAACGAAAGTTTCAGAAGCTAAGAAAGCGGCAAAAACCGCAATGAGCTGAAACAAATAATACCCGGATAAATGTTATCAGTCTAATAAAAACAAACTATGGTATTAGAAACATTAAAGTTGAATCAACCTCATATAAGGAATCACAAATCATCTGGGTGTTCTTTGTTAGCTTTTGATTTGCCCTCCCTCATTGCTACCATGAAACACAGTGATACCTGGGCAAACGGGGAGCTAAATGCACTGATCCTTTTGAAGAGCCCGGAAAAGCAGATTATTCTTACTGCAATGCATGAAGGAACAGAAATAGAGTCGTTTCAGTCAAATGATTCAATAACATTTCAGATAATAGAAGGCCGGCTTAAATTTCATTTAAGAAAGGATACTGTAACCCTGAATGAAGGTCAGTTAATGACACTTGATGAAAATATTAATTACCGTTTATCAAGCCAGGTAGAAACAGTATTCCTTTTAACAATATCAGATGCCGTTGCCAGACCTTCTGCTAACTTCTGATTGAGGTAGTTGTACCACCATATTAAGATCTGATAAATGGAAGAGAATACAAAGTTGCTTGAATCGTTGCTGGAAAAAGCTTCCGATTACGGGAAATCAAGCTTCGAACTTGTAAAGCTGAAAACGATTGACAAAACAGCCGATGTGGTATCTACTATGGTACCACACTCTGTTGTTTTTGTACTGATTGCATCATTCATGCTTTTTTTAAACCTGGGGCTCGCATTATGGCTTGGGGATATTCTTGGCAAAACTTTTTACGGTTTCTTCGTAGTTGCAGCATTCTATATTCTCGCAGGGATTGTTATTCATTTCTTTTTACATGGCCCGATTAAGAAACTCGTCGCGGATTATTTTATTAAAAGTGTGCTTAAATAAGAATATATGCAACATATAACCTCTTCTGCGGGTCTAAAGGATGCAATTCAATTGCTCGAAGTTGAGCAGGAAATCAGGGGGCAACTTTTAAAGGGACAGCTCTACGTCGCTTACGAAAGTCTAAAACCACTGAACCTCCTGAAACATACACTGAAGGAGATAACCTCATCTCCCTATATGATAGATAATATTTCAGGTGGCGCTATGGGGCTGGTAAGCGGATTCCTTTCAAAAAAAATATTTGTGGGGACATCAGGAAATCTGATCAGGAAACTTATTGGTTCTCTCCTTCAGTTCGGAATAACAAATGTTGTTGCTCAAAATTCCGGCGCAATCAGATCTGTCGGTCAGGCTTTATTTCATCATTTTTTCCATAAAAACGAATTGAATTCAGAAAGCCGTGCCAGGTGAAGATTCAAAACTGCCATTTTATGCAAAAGTGGCCATTTTCCTTGTAGGCCTGATTGCTTTACTCGCAATAATGTATATTGCAAAAAGCATTATTATTCCTCTCGTTTTCTCAGTAATTTTTGCCATAGTACTCCACCCGGTCGTAAGTTTTTTTGTGCGCCTGAAAATTAACAGGATATTTGCTATTGTAATCACTATGTTTCTTACCTTTTTAGTGATTGCTGCGATTGGTGCTGTATTAATCTCTCAGGCAAGCCGTTTAGGAGAATCATGGCCTATACTTGTGGAGAAATTTACTTCTATTATTAATCAAAACATTTCAGACGCTGCTGATTATTTCAACAAAGATCCTCAGAAAATACACGACTGGATTACAAAAGCCCAAGGCGAAATAATCAATGTTAGCACTGCTGCAATTGGACAAAGCATAGTTATTCTCGGTAATGGATTAGTAGTATTACTGCTAATTCCCTTTTATATTTTCATGATACTGTTCTATCAACCTTTGCTTATGGAGTTTGTAAGGCGGCTGTCAGGATTGAATTACGAGACCCATGTGAAGGAAATCGTTTCCCAGATTAAAACTGTTATTCAACGTTATCTTGTGGGACTGATTATTGAAGCAGGAATGATGGCAGTGATGAATACTGCCGCTCTTTTAATACTTGGTATTGAATACGCTCTCGTTTTGGGAATTCTTGCAGCAGTACTTAATGTCATACCATATATCGGCGGAATCATTGCGGTAGCATTGCCTATGATAGTTGCCCTGGTAACCAAACCGTCACCATGGTATGTCTTCTATATTATGATAGCCTATTATGTCATTCAATTGATAGATAATAATTACATCGTTCCCTATATTGTTGCAGCAAAAGTAAAGATCAATGCATTATTCTCCGTAATAATTGTCCTTGCCGGAAATGCATTATGGGGTGTACCCGGGATGTTTCTTTCCATGCCATTACTCGCTATTATTAAACTTATTTGCGATCATATTGATCCTTTAAAACCATGGGGATTTTTATTAGGCGATACAATGCCCCCCATATTAAAAATCCAGAAGATTTTTAGAAAAATTAAATCCAAATGATCGGATTCGCAGATGGAAGTTCTGATTCAAATTTAATAAGAAGAATGCTCAGTATCTACATAATATTAAATCATATACACATCTGACTCAAAGGTAAAGAATTTGATCACCCTGGAAGGTGTGAATTATGTAACAATCAGAAATAACTGTGTAACAATTTTGCAACTTTTACCCCTAAATTTCTTCCTTTAAAATGTGAGAAAACAGATAAAAACAGCTCAATAACTTAGCTGGGCTTTGGATTGTTGTAACAAACAGTGAAGTAGCCGTTTATGCCTATTTTTTTTATCGCAGGGTACTGTTTGAAGCTCTTTATCAAATATTTTTTCAGCAATGGAAAGAACAAATTTACATGAATCCCAATATGCCAGCAGTTTAATAGAAGCCAGTCTTGACCCATTAATTGCCTTCAATACTAAGGGTAGCATCACTGACGTGAATCAGGCAAAGGTGAACATAACCGGTGTTGAACGTGAAAAACTTATTGGCACAAACTTCTATGATTATTTCACAGAACCAAAGAAAGCGCTTGATGTTTACGAGGAAGTATTTGCAAAGGGATTTATTACCGATTCTCCTCTTACATTTCGCCATATAAATGGCAGGCTTACCGATGTTTTGTTCAATGGATCTGTTTATAAAGATTCAAAAGGGAAGGTGGTTGGAGCTGTGGTAGTGGCAAGGGATATCGCAGAGCAAAAATGGGCAACAGAATTAAGAGCTGTCAACAAAGAGCTCGCTTTTCAAAATGAAGAAAAGGAAAAGCGGGCAGTTGAGTTAAGCATAGCTAATAAGGAACTTGCTTTTCAAAACAAGGAAAAAGAAAAAAGAGCAGCAGAGCTAATTATAGCAAATAAAGAACTCGTATTTCAAAACGAGGAAAAAGAAAAAAGAGCAGCAGAATTAATACTTGCAAACAAAGAACTTATATTTCAAAACAAAGAAAAGGAAAAGCGGGCAGCAGAGTTGATACTTGCTAACAAAGAGCTTGTTTTTCAAAACGAAGAAAAAGGAAAACGTGCAGCAGAGTTAGTCATAGCAGACAAAGAACTCATATTTCAAAACGAAGAAAAAGAGAAAAGGGCTGCAGAGTTAAAAATTGCCGACAAAGAACTTGTTTATCAGAACGAAGAAAAAGAAAAACGGGCTGCAGAGTTAAAAATTGCCGACAAAGAACTTGTTTATCAGAACGAAGAAAAAGAAAAACGGGCAGCTGAGTTAATAATTGCTGCCAAGGAACTTATATTTCAAAATGAAGAAAAAGAAAGACGGGAGATTGCAAATAAAGAACTTGAAAAATTCAGCTATTCATTAAAACTGGCTTCCCAATATTCTCTTAGTCTGATTGAAGCCAGTCTTGACCCATTAGTTACTATAAGCCCCGAAGGTAAGATCACTGACATGAATGATGCAACTGTTAATATTACCGGGATAATCCGCGAAAAACTAACAGGCACCGACTTCTTTGATTATTTCACTAATCCTCAAAAAGCCCGTGAGGTTTATCAGGAAGTTTTTGCAAATGGCTCGGTTGCAGATTATCCTCTTACACTTCGTCACAAGGATGGCAAGCTTACCGATGTGCTATTCAATGGATCGGTTTATAAGGATGATAAAGGAAAGGTTATTGGTGTAGTTGTAGTGGCCAGAGACATTACCGACCAGAAAAGGATTGCAACGGAATTGACAGAAGCGATTGTATTTGCCGAGATGGCAACCCAACTGGCTGAGGAGGCAAAACTTAAAGCTGAAGATGCTACCCGGATTGCGGAAAATGCAGTGAAGGCAAAACAACAGTTTCTGTCAAATATGAGCCACGAAATCCGCACTCCGATGAATGCGATTATCGGATTTACAAAGGTGTTGTTGAAAACAGATTTGTCAGTAAAACAAAAAGAATATCTGACATCTATAAAAATGAGTGGCGATGCTTTAATCGTGCTCATTAACGACATTCTTGATCTGGCAAAAGTAGATGCGGGTAAAATGACTTTTGAAAAAATACCTTTCAAAATGTCGCTATCTATAGCAGCTATGCTTCATTTGTTTGAGACAAAAATTCAGGAGAAGAACTTAACTCTGATCAAAAAATATGATGACAAGATTCCTGATGTTTTGGTCGGAGATCCGGTGCGATTGCACCAGATAATTTTAAATCTTGTCAGTAATGCAGTCAAATTTACATCAAAAGGAAAGATTACAGTAAGTGTTCAATTGCTGAGTAAAGATGATGAAAAAGTAACAATCCAATTTTCTATTTCGGATACAGGAATAGGAATAACAAAAGATAAAATAGATAAGATCTTCGAAAACTTTCAGCAGGCTTCCAGCGGTACTGCCAGGCTGTATGGCGGCACCGGATTAGGCCTTGCTATCGTCAAACATCTGGTGGAAGCGCAGAATGGAACTATTTCACTAAAAAGTAAAATTGATGTTGGTTCAACCTTTAGCTTTATTTTACCTTTTCAGAAAACAAAAGCGGATGTGGAAATAGTACCTCAATTAGTTGAATTGGATCCTGGAATTACAAACATAAAGGTATTGGTTGTTGAAGATATTGCACTCAACCAATTATTAATGAAGACACTTTTGGATGAATTCGGATTTGAATGCAATATTGCCACAAACGGGAAAATAGCTATAGAAATGCTACAGGCAAAATCTTACGATATTATTCTGATGGACCTGCAGATGCCTGAAATGAATGGATTTGAAACAACAGAATATATCCGTCATACTATGAATTCTCTTGTCCCGATCATTGCCTTAACAGCCGATGTAACCACTGCTGATTTAACAAAATGCAAGGCAGTAGGCATGAATGATTATATTGCAAAACCTGTTGACGATAGATTATTGTATAGTAAAATAGTCGGATTTGTTAAAAAAAATATGCTGCAAAATGAACAAACTGAAATCCTAAACGATGAAAACATAAAGTTGAAATGCACAAACATGGATTTTTTAAAGCGGCATACAAAGTCCAATCAGGCATTAATGACAGATATGATTTCACTTTACCTTGAACAAACGCCTGCTTTAATAAAAATTATGAAACAATGTTTATCCACTAAAGACTGGAACTTATTATCAAAAACAGTACATAAACTAATTCCTTCATTTTCAATTGTGGGAATAAGCGCTGATTTCGAAAATATGGCAAAAAAAGTTCAGGAATATGCCGGCACCCAACAACAGATAGAGAAAATAGACAACCTGGTATCACGGATTGAAAGCATTTGTAACCAGGCATGTGCGGAGTTGGAGGAAGAGTTTAACCTTATAAAAAACACCTGATTATGAATAGCAATAATAAGGCAAAAATTTTCGTGGTAGACGACGATACAATGTATTTAAAAATGATAGAAATTGAGTTTCTTCAGTATCCCGGTTTTAAACTTGAAACTTACCCAACAGGAGAAATTTGCATCGAGAATTTGTCACACGAGCCGGATCTGATAATCCTGGATTATCATCTTGATGAAGTCGATAAACATGCAATGAATGGTATACAAACCCTCGATAAAATAAAAGAAATCAATCCTGGTATTCCTGTGGTGATGTTATCAGCACAGGATAAGATTGAAGTGGCCATAAATTGCATACATCATAAGGCATTTGATTATATTGTAAAGAATGAAACCGCTTTTTTAAGGTTACAGAAGGTCATTGCCACTATTTTGGAGACCCAGAAACTAGAAGAATCATTAGAATGGTATATGGAGAGGATGTCATCACGTTTTAAATAATCATTTTGAAAGCGAAATTTATAGTTAAGCCGAATATTGCCTGAAATCAGTACCCCTTTTTCTTTCAATAAGTTAATAAATTGGTTGCCGGATCGCAAGTATGGTCCCGGATTTTCGCTGAAAATATGTGTGAATAATGTAACTTTTTGCAAAAGTTCTGTAACACTTCTCCATCCTAAGTTGTGCACCTTTGCAACATTATAATCAATTTCACCTAATAAAGGAAATAATGAAAAACACGACGGAACTTAGTGGTGACTGGAACACGATAAAAGGTAAACTGAAACAGAAATTTTCAATGCTCACTGATGATGATCTATTAATGGTCGAAGGTAAAAAAGATGAGCTGTATGGCAGACTTCAGATTAAATTGGGAAAATCACGAGAAGAAATCCGGAAGCTGATTGCCAGTTTGTAGATATCATCTCTTTTCAAATATTGTCTGCTTGCCTTTTTGTGGACCAGCTGTGCAATCTAATTAATTTATTATGAACCGAGCATGTTTCTCAATAATCGGAAACTTGCATGAACAAAATCAACATGCGAGTTCCATCCGACCATTAAAAAATAATTTTGTACGGATGAAATCAGAAAAAAGATTATTAGTGGTGCTGAACAGTTTGGTCAGTGGTAAACATTCAGCATTAATGATTGCACAAAATAAAGTGAGGAAAACCCAAACAAACCTTCTGAAAAAAGCAGATGTTTTTGCGGAACCACTCTCCGAGATATTTAACGAATTTATTGACATTATCGCTGTTTCCTTTGATGAAGTAAAGGATGCTGTTTTTGGTTCTAATGAACAAAATAAAGCCAAAACAGTTGAAACAGGTATGAAAGTCAGAACCACACCCGGCAGATACGCAAGGGTGAAGGTTTAAAATAGATGAAGTTAAATTATTTCTCATGGTAAAGGTAAATAAAATAGGCATATTATTAGAAAAAACCGATCTCGAATTTGAGAATGAAGGGGTGCTTAATCCTGCAGTTATTCGTGAAGGTGACAGTGTTCATGTTTTTTACAGGGCAGTACAAAAAGGTAATTATTCGAGCATCGGATATTGTAAGCTTGATGGCCCCCTTACTGTTGTTGAAAGGTGGGATAAACCTATTCTGGTTCCTGAATGTGAATATGAATCGCATGGTGTTGAAGATGCGCGTATTGTAAAGATTGATGGATTGTATTACCTCACTTATACCGGTTATGACGGGACGAATGCCAGGGGAGCATTATCAACATCCAAGGATCTGAAGAAATTTAAAAAACACGGGATGATCGTACCCCCTATTACATATGCAGAATTTGTATTTCTGGCAGAATCAGAGGGGAAAATTAATGAGAATTATTACCGTAACCACAAGTTCTATTACAGGCCGGCGGATCCCAACAAAAAGATGATGTTGTGGGATAAAAACGTGGTTTTCTTTCCGAGGAGAATAAACGGGAATCTTGTTTTTCTTCACCGGATAAGACCAGGTATCCAAATTGCCTATATCAAAAAACTCAAAGATCTTACTGTGGAATACTGGGATAATTATTTTCTCAGTTTACACAATCATATTGTACTCGATCCGGTCTATTCCCATGAGTCGAACTACGTGGGCAGTGGCTGTCCTCCTATCGAAACAGAACATGGATGGCTGCTGATCTACCATGGAGTAGAGCATATTGGCAATGATCACATATATTCTGCGTGTGCTGCTTTGCTTGATATCAACAACCCCGGCAAAGTGTTAGCCAGATTGCCTTACGCCCTTTTTTCACCCCAGTACGACTGGGAATTAAAAGGTGAAGTAAATAATGTGGTTTTTCCAACGGGAGCAACTGTTTTTGGCGATACCCTGTTTATTTATTACGGTGCTGCCGATTCTCAAATCGCTTGCGCCTCATTGAATATCAAGGAGCTAGTCTCTGAATTGTTAACCTATAGTCAAAATGATGAAAAATAAGATCCTGTCAAGGCAAAACAGTGAAATTGTGATTAATCGTGAGGGTTTGTTCAGCTTTGATAACTCACTTTATCCCGCGATTATCCAACCTACTGTCGGACAAGAACTTCTTGCTGATAAAACAAATGACCTGCCTGAAATATTATTTATTACGTCATATCCACCAAGGGAATGTGGTATAGCAACCTATTCTCAGGATCTGATCAAAGCCATTAATAACAAATTCAGCAATTCATTATCAATTAAAGTTTGTGCGCTGGAATCAGGAGAGGTCGATTTCAAATATTCCGATGATGTTAAATATACTCTTAAGACATCTTTGGCTGATTCGTACGGGAATGTGGCTCTGAAAATAAATAATGACAACAGAATAGGAATAGTATTGATCCAGCATGAATTCGGCTTTTTTAAGAAGCAGGAAGAGGCATTTATCAGGTTTTTATCAATTCTGACAAAACCGGTCATAGTAGTATTCCATACTGTGCTTCCTCATCCCGACAACCTTCTGAAAGCGAATATTTCTAACATTGCAACAAGATGTGAGTCAATAATAGTAATGACTCATAACTCGGCTGAGATATTAATGAACGATTATGGTCTGCCTGCAGAAAAGATATCAGTGATAGCCCATGGCACACATCTGGTGCCACATATAAGCAAAGAAGTTCTGAAGAAAAAATATGGGGTGCAAGACCGCAAAATTCTTACAACATTTGGACTTCTGAGTTCGGGAAAGAACATTGAAACGACTTTAAAAGCATTACCTGCTATCGTGAATAAAAACCCGGAAGTGTTATTTCTGATAATAGGCAAAACCCATCCCGAAGTATTAAAAGAGGAGGGAGAAAAATACAGGAACAGTCTTGAGTCACTAATACTTAGCAATAATTTAACTCAACATGTAAAATTCATTAACAGCTACTTACCATTACATGATTTACTTGAATATCTGCAACTTACCGACATTTATCTTTTCACTACCGATGATCCTAATCAGGCGGTAAGCGGAACTTTTGCCTATGCAATGAGCTGTGGCTGCCCAATCATTTCCACCCCTATCCCTCATGCTAAAGAGGTTCTTACTGAGGATACAGGAATTATTTTCGAATTTCACAACTCAAAGCAGCTTGCTGATGATGTCCTTCTGTTGCTTAATAATCCGGTAAGGAGAAAGAATATGAGAATCAATACCCTGCAGAAAATAGTATCAAGTGCATGGGAAAATTCTGCAGTTGATCATGCCAAATTATTTGAAAAAATAACAGTTGATAAGATTAAAATTCAATATAACCTCCCGGAAATTAATCTGAACCATATTAAACAAATGACAACCAATACAGGGATAATTCAGTTTTCAAAAATTAACCAGCCCGATCTGTGTACCGGTTATACCCTCGATGATAATGCCAGAGCGGTGGTTGCTATGTGTATGCATTTTATTCTTACCCGCGATAACAAGAGTATCTGGTACATAAACAGATATCTTGGTTTTATTAAGTTCTGCCTTCAACCCGATGGCCGCTTCTTAAACTATGTGGATATTGAAGATAAGTTTACCGGTCAAAACAAAACTGAAAACCTGGATGACGCTAATGGCCGGGCTCTCTGGGCTCTGGGCTATATAATTTCTGAGAAGAGGTTCCTTCCCGGTAAAATCACTTCTGAAGCTATTGAAATCATTCGAAAAGCGATTCCCGTTGTAGAAATGATACATTCCACGCGTGCAATGGCCTTTGCCATAAAAGGGTTCTATTTTTATAATATGGCAAAAAAATCTTCAGAAAATCTTAACCATGTAAAAACCCTGGCAAAAAGATTAGTTCAGATGTACAGACATGAATCAACCGAAAAATGGCAATGGTTTGAGGGTTATCTGACATATGCAAACAGCATTCTGCCAGAGTCAATGTTATACGCCTGGCTGTTAACAGGAGAAACAATTTATAAAGAAATCGCATTATCATCATTTAATTTTCTGTTGTCGAAAATCTTTAATGATAATGGCATAGAAGTAATTTCAAATAAAAACTGGCTGCAAAAGGGTCAGGAACCGGCTCGTTTTGGCGAACAACCTATTGATGTCGCCTATACCATAATAACATTAAGTAAATTCTATGATGAATTTGATGATGAAGAATATCTTATAAAAATGAAAACCGCATTCACCTGGTTTTTAGGAAACAACCGTTTGCATCAGATTATTTATAACCCATGTACCGGCGGATGTTACGATGGACTGGAAGAAAACCATGTAAACCTGAACCAGGGAGCTGAATCTTCAATAAGTTATCTGATAGCTCGGCTGACTGTTGAAAAGTACGAAAAACCTGAAGAGGTAACAACGAGAAGCCGCTTCCATAGTACATCTGACAACAATTCAAGAATGAAGAAAGCTTTCGTATTATCCGCAGCACAAAATTCATCGAATCGGGCCTCTTACTATTTCATCTCAGATCCGGATGGAATAACCAAAAAGAGAGCAAAGAAACCTAAAACATGGGAATAATAAGTAAAAATCAGAATCAATTATTCAGGGTTATTCATTTTAAAGCACATAATCCAGATTAAAAAAGTTCAGAAAATGGGTATTACGATAAACCGAAAGGATACTAAGTTTCTGCCTGATCCCAGCAGGGTTATAGGCCGGTTCTGTTATTTCTCCAATGAAAGAGGTAAGAATATTATACTTAGCGTTTTAGCTATGTCTGACAGTGAGGTATTCAATGCTTTAAATCAGGTACTGAGACGTTATTCCAGACGTCACAGAAATATTTCAAAACTATTTGAAACGCACTTTATTAAACTTGCCGGATTGTTTAAAGAGCTGGGAATAAAACCAGCAAAAATCAATCAATCACGTAAAGCACTTATTGGTTCCTATTTCACTATGGAATTCTCTATTGAATCTGCCGCATTTTTTAATCCTTCAATTGTAGAAGATCCTGATCAATCCGGAGCAGGCTTTAATGAAAAAAGAGTGATTCTTAGTTTCAGGGCAACAGGAGAAGGACATATTTCATCTATTGTATTCCGCTCAGGAATAATCGATAATAAAAATAATCTGATCGTTGAGCCTGTTGGTGAAATGCTGGCTGAAGCGGAACGGATCAAAAGGCATATTTACAACAAAAAGTCCTTTATTAAGAAACTGGATGAAATGCGTGATTTCGACAACAAGCTATCTCCGGTATTTGTTTTGGAAAAACTGGGAGACAGATTTACTTATGGTGAATTAAAAAGGGCTGTGGAAGAAACAAGGAAGACACATAAACTCACTCCAGGCAAAGAACTCATCATTAATCAAATGGTATGGCTGGCCCGGTCGCATTATGAAATTGAATTTTCACTCGACTCGGCAATTTCTGAAAGAGTGATTTTCCCCATATCCTATACTGAAAGGAATGGCATTGAAGATGCACGTTTTGTCAGGTTTACCGACGAACACAATGAAGTTATCTACTATGCTACCTATACTGCATATGATGGCATGTCTATTTTGCCGAAGTTGCTTTCAACCAGTGACTTTTATAAGTTCAAAGGAATGCCAATTCATGGGGAACTTGCACAGAACAAGGGAATGGCATTGTTTCCGAGAAAGATAAACGGAAAATATGCTATCCTTTGCAGAATAGATGGTATAAATAACTATTTAGCCTTTTCAGATAATATTAATGTGTGGCGCGAAGCAAAACTTCTTCAGACTCCTAAGTATTCCTGGGAACTGGTCCAGGTCGGAAATTGCGGTTCCCCTATCGAAACTGAGGAAGGCTGGCTTGTTATAACACATGGAGTCGGCCCAATGAGAGAATACGTCTTAGGAGCATCCTTATTTGAACTTAATAACCCTCAGAATGAAATTGGCAGACTAAAGACTCCTTTACTGGCTTCCAATAGCATAGAGAGGGAAGGCTATGTGCCGAATGTAGTTTATTCCTGCGGATCCATTATTCATAACAAACATCTTATCCTTCCTTATGCAATGTCAGACTATGCATCTACATACGCAACAATTGATTTAAATGAACTCCTCACTGAACTGAAAAACTCAAAATAGAGACAGAAATTTTTTTTCGTTTGATTTAGCAGACAGAGCAATGATTCTGTGAGTAAGTTATTCATCTATGATATTTTTCTATGGTGCGGAATTTTTCCGGGCCTATGCTGATTTTGTCAGTGGTGAAGTACCTCCAACCGAAGTTGCTGTAAAGATTACACTCTGAGACAGTACAGTATACTATCAGATACTTGGAAATAAACAGGTTAAAATATGCGAATAATGTAACTCTTTTCAAAAATTGTATAACAATTCTTAAGACAAACAGAATCACCTTTGTATAGTTCCTGATAATCTTTCACAACTTAAAGTCAGGTTAATTAATGTCCATCACGTTTCCTATAAATCTACAAATGAATACATAGTGACTATTTAACTAAAACTACAGATATGAAAGGGTTTAAAAGCAGTATTGAAAAGGATGCTCTGAAAAATACTAATTTCAGGAAAGTATTGTATACAAGCAAACATCTACAGGTCGTTTTAATGAGCCTGAAACCAGGTGAAGAAATCGGTGCAGAAATTCATAAAAACATTGATCAGTTTTTCCGGTTTGAAGGAGGTAAGGGTAAATGCATTATTGACGGAAATGAATATGTGGTGGAAAATGGTGATGCGATTGTTGTGCCTGCCGGTTCTAAGCACAATGTAATAAATACGGGTACTGCCGAAGGATTAAAAATGTACACAATTTATGCTCCGCCTAACCATAAGGATAGCATAATCAACCCAACAAAAAAAGACGCAGAAATCAACGATGCCGAATTTGACGGAAAGACAACGGAATAAATATCCGGTAAAATCATTAGTAGGGATTTAACTGAGCAAAGAAAACGAAAAGGCACACGAGCCTTTTACCCGTTATTCAGTTATAAACAATAGGACTACCACTAAACGGAGTTTTTTTTACGAGTGGATATGATTTCTTAACCTGACATAGTCTTCAAATTGTTTCAGTATTAACATAGGTTAATATAGCTAATTTATCAGGAATAACTGTCTTAAATTAAAATGCGTGAATAATGTAAAATAATAATAAAGTTGTGTAACAATTATCTTTTGCTTGTGGCTGATCTTTGTTTAATAATTACTAATCTGTTCCACTACAGTGAAAAAAACGAATCACTTCACTAACTTATATTTCTGATTTCAATTTTAAAGTGAAATGACCTTACCATCCCAAAAGACAGTTGCAGTTATTGTTGCCCACCCCGATGATGAAACATTATGGGCCGGAGGAACAATACTCAGCCATCCTGACTGGAAATGGTTTATTGTCTGTCTTTGCAGGGGAAATGATGAAGATCGTTCTTCCCGGTTTTATAATGTATTAAAAATTCTCAAATCTGAAGGAATAATCGGTGACCTCGATGATGGTCCTGAACAGAAACCGCTTAAAGAAAATGAGGTTAAACAGGCTATACTGAAACTGCTGCCTGCTAAACACTTCGACCTGATAATTTCACATAATCCAAACGGGGAATATACCCGACACCTCAGACATGAAGAGGTAGGTAAGGCTGTGATTAAATTATGGAATGCCGGTGAAATTTCGACCTCTGAACTCTGGGCCTTTGCTTATACCGACCACAACAAAAAACACTATCCTGAAGCAGACGAAAATTCCAGCAGAAGCCGGCTGCTTACAAAACGGATATGGCTGCGTAAATACCGGATTATTACAGAAACATATGGATTTGAGAAAGGTGGTTTTGAAGCAGAAACCACACCCAAAACGGAATCATTCTGGCAATTTACCGATCCGTCTGTTGCCAAAAAATGGCTTAAACAATTTGAAAATAAGCCAATTTAAAATTAAAATACTAATCAGTTATGAAAGTTTTATTATTATATGATTATCCTCCTTCACCCGGAGGTCTGGCGACCCAGGGAGATCTTCTTTACCGGGGACTTCTTGAAATGGGTGTTGATGCACAGGCCGTTCATTTCGAATCATCACAGGAGAAAGAGTGGTACTATCGGTGGTTTGAGCCAAATATTGTTGTTGGTGTGGGTTATTGGGGACATACTCCTCAACTCATTTTGCACCCGCAACGGTACGGAGTGCAACCTGTACCATGGTTAGTCGCAGATGGTTATATTGCAAATTATCAGGAGGTTCTGAATGCTCTCCCTCTCATTCTGGTTACCTCGAACTGGGTTAAGGAGATGTATGTGCGCGACGGCATAAGCGGGGAAAAAATTGAAGTCTTACCTGTCGGGTGCGACACGGATTCTTTCATCCCTCATGATAAAAGCGACCCCAAGATAGTGGCAGTTCGTGAGTCACTTGGTCTTTCTCCCGATCAGATAATGATTCTGACAGTCGGTGGTGATGCAGCTTCAAAAGGCGCCCAGGAAGTAATGCAGGCACTGGCTATAATAGATACCAAAGCTCCTGATTGGAAATATGTGTGTAAAGTATGGCCACAGCCTCGAACTGAACAACAGAACATAGCTGATCTTGACATGGCAGCACATCTTGGAATTGAAAAAAGTGTCATTTATGCAACCAATAAAATTTCAAGAAATTTCATGCCTTATCTGATAGGCGCCTGCGACATTTATGCAGCCCCCTCCCGACTGGAAGGATTTGGCATGCCACAGGTCGAAGCCGGCGCCTGCGAAAAACCGGTAATAGGTATTAAAGCAATGGGTATGCTCGATACCCTTATACACGAGGAAACAGCATTTCTTGCAAAAGTTGCTCAGAAAATTGTTGTCGACCAGGTAACTCTGGGTGGTGAATCGGGATTTGAAGAAAAACACAAAGTATTCTTTAATGAGCCACGCACCGTGGATTACCGGGCCGATGTACATGATATTGGCAAATATCTGATGCTGCTCATGACAGATGCTGCCTTACGGGAGAGGATGGGCAAAGTAGCCAGGGAAAGGGTTGTTAAAAACTTTGATTATCGTGTTGTAGCCCGCAAATTCGTACAGATAATGAACGATAAATTAGGAATTAAATAATGGAAACTTCTGATCAGCAGCAGATTGACGAGGCTAAAAAAGCCGCCATTGAAGTGTTGCTGTATAATGCACATGGGCCATATCATGGTCTTCCGAGAACGGCAGGATGGGGATATCCTGAACCATATACAAGAGATCTTATGTTTTCCATTTTGGGCATTGCAGTATCTGGAAACAGAAAGCTGATGGAGAATATCCGGAAAGTACTGGAGACACTTGCAAAAAACCAGACCAAACATGGTCACATACCATCACTTGTACACGACAGAGAAGACCGCGGTTCAAGTGATACAACTCCCCTGTTCTTAATGGCAGTCGGTATTTTCAGAAAAGTTACAGGGGAAAAAGACTTTTTGACTGAAGCGGTTGAAAAAGCCCTGACCTGGATGGATTATCAGAGTCCTTCTGACAGGAACATGATTGCCCAGCAACCAACAAGCGATTGGCGCGATGAACAATGGGTTACAGGTTATGGCCTTTTTGTCAACACTATTGCATATAGTTATCTCCGGCTACTTGGAAATAATGATAAGGCTGACATGATGTATAACGAAATGAGCCGCTTTACCATTACCGGAGGAATAACACATGGCCAAGTTCACGAAGGTCTGGTTGTAAAACACAAACCCTATTATGCTTTCTGGTCATATAAAATTTACAGCAGCGAAAGATTTGATCTTCTCGGTAACAGCTTTGCCATTCTTTCAGGAATAGCATCACCCACACGTGCAGCAGAGATGATTTCCTGGATCGAAGAGGAATGTAAGAATATGAGAAAAAATGGAGACCTGGCAATCGATCTGCCTCCTAACTTTTTCCCTTATATCAAACCTGAAGATCCTGACTGGATTCCACGATACGCTATATATAATAAGCCGGGTGAATATCATAATGGAGGAATCTGGCCTTTTGTATGCGGAGTTTATGTGGCAGCTCTGGTTGCAGCAAAAAAATATGGACTGGCAAGGGAAAAACTTATGGCCCTGACCAGGCTGATTAAAAGGTCAAATAATGCAAAACTTACTTTTGGTTTCAACGAGTGGATACAAGCACAGGATGGGAAACCAATGGGTCAGGACTGGCAAACGTGGAGTGCAGCACTCTATCTGTACGCAGCAAAATGCGTTGAAGAAAAACAAACGCCATTTTTCGATGAATTGCGTCTCTACCCGATGCATAAAACAGTTGTTAAGATCACAAACTAAAACCAAAATCATGAATGCTACTGAATTCGGTGAACAATTAGTTGTTCTGGAAAAAAGCTTACTCAAATATGCATATCACCTAAGACTCAATAATGCTGACGCTAGGGACCTGGTGCAGGAAACTTTCCTGAAGGCAATTCTGAACAGAGAACGATTTGTAGATGTAGGATATTTAAAAGCCTGGACATTCACAATAATGCGAAATACCTTTATCAATAACTACAGGCATAATTCGCTTCAGAAAACACATTGCGACCATACTGAGGAGTCTTTTTTAATAAGCCATACAAGCTCCTCTGCTTCAGATAACCCTGATTCTGAATATTCATATAAAGAGATCACTCAAAGTATCGATCAATTAAAAGATAAATTCAGTGTACCCTTTAAAATGTATATAGCAGGCTATAAGTACCAGGAAATTGCTGAAAGTAATAATCTGAAGATAGGAACTGTAAAAAGCAGGATCTTCCTGGCACGTAAGCTATTAATGAATAAGCTGAACAGCTGAAAAGGACATCTTTAAAGAAAGCATCTGCAAATTGGAGCATATGTGAATTATATAACTCTTTTTGAAAGTTATGTAACACAAAGGCTAAGTCAATCCTTTAATTTTGGTATGATTAAGGGCTTCCCATTTAAGTTTGGGACTGTCGCTTAAGAAGCACATTTTGACAATATTAGCCAGATGACCATGAAATCAAAAATTAAAGTTCTTGTCTTACTCCTAGCAGTTTGTTTTGCTTCTGCAGCTTTCCCACAAAAGTCATCTGCCCAGCAACCCAATGTAAGTTTCCAGGTCTTCTATGATGAGTTAAGTCCTTATGGAGAATGGGTTAATTATCCTAACTGGGGATTTGTCTGGATACCTGATGCCGGATCTGATTTCGTACCCTATTCCACTGACGGACATTGGATACTATCTGACTATGGCTGGACCTGGGCGTCGGATTATAGCTGGGGATGGGCTCCATTTCATTATGGCCGCTGGGATTTCGATCACTATTATGGCTGGTTCTGGATACCTGGGAATGAATGGGGTCCTGCATGGGTATCATGGAGAAGAGCTGAAGGTTATTATGGCTGGGCTCCAATGGAACCCGGGATAAGTCTCTCTGTCAGTTTTGGAAGAAGTTATGACAGCCACAATGATCACTGGATATTTGTAAGAGACCGTGATATTGACAGAGGTGATATCAATAATTATTATATCAGCAGAGCCGATCATGATAGAATAGTCAGACGCTCTTCCGTAATTAATAATACATATGTCGATAACAGGAGACATACAACATATATTGCCGGACCGGCAAGAGCAGATTTTCAACAGGTTGCGGGCAGACAGGTGAGGCCTGTTGCGATTCAGGAATATAGCAAACCGGGTCAGGAGATTAGTAATGGTCAATACCGGATATACAGGCCAACAGTTGTGAATAACCGGATTAATGAGGCGAAACCTGCCCCGGCCAAAATTGTTAATCTTAAGGATGTTAAACAACCATCAGAAAGAAATTCAATCAACTCAAACAGGAAAATAACTACTGTAAACAGTTCTCAACCTAAGATTATTACGCCTCCACAGAATATCAGGAGTGACCGGCAACCAAATAATGTAAAATCGCAAAATTCAATTCCACCTCAGAATGTCAGAAGAGATGTGGTGCCAAACAATGTTAAATCGCAGAAGACAAATTCTTCGCAGAATGTCACAAAAGAAGTCCAACCAAACAATATTAAGTCGCAGAATGCAAATCCTCCGCAGAATGTCACAAAAGAAGTGCTGCCAAATAATGTAAGGTCACAGAATCCTCCTCCTCTGCAGAATATCAGAACGGACCAACAACAGAATAATGTTAAAGAACAGAAATTAATCCCACAACAGAATGCCGTGAGGCGCCAGCAGTCTAAGACTACTAAAAACTCCGGAAACAACAATAAAGGACAAGAGAAAAAATCCAATGCAGTTAAGGATATCAAAGAGAATAAAGAAAATAAAGAAAATAATTAGCATTAGTACCCTGAATTTCATTTTACTAAATCAAAAGCCATGAATACAAAAGTAGCAGGTTACTGGGAACAGAAAAAAGAGAAACTGAAACAAAAATTTCCAAACATTACTGAGGAAGATCTTCGTTACCGGGAAGGTAAAGAAAAGGAGATGATTGAAATGTTGGGCTACAAACTGGGAAAATCAAAACAGGAGCTGCTTAATATTATTGTAGCCATTTAAGCATGACAATCATTCCTGATGAACTGAATATTATTGGTAGGGATGAACTAAAAAATCTTTCATGGAAAAAAATCATCCTGCTATTAAGGTAAAAAATATAGCTAAGCAACAATCAATCAAAATCAGCGAAAAAGCAATAGCAAAAACCGTTGAGGCGCATAATCTTTTAACTGATATCGCCGACTTTTTTCTGTTTCTTTCGCGTACAACCAAAGAAATTTTTTCCCGCGATTTCGAATTCAGGGAGTTTTTGCATCAGTCTTTCCAGATCGGGTATAAATCGTTACCTCTTATTTCAGTCACCGGATTTATTATGGGTCTTGTTCTAACAATTCAGGCGCGGCCTTCATTAGTTCATTTCGGGGCAGTTTCTTTGCTGCCCGGAATGGTGGCAGTATCTCTGATCAGGGAAATGGGCCCGGTCATAACAGCTTTGATCTGCGCAGGTAAAATTGGCTCCGGTATGGGAGCAGAATTGGGCTCAATGAAAGTAACGGAACAGATTGATGCAATGGAAGTATCATCTACAAACCCAATGAAGTTTTTAGTTGTTACAAGGGTGCTTGCTGCAACACTGATGATCCCTGTTTTAGTTTTATACGCTGATGCCCTTGGTATGCTTGGCTCATGGGCAGGAGCAAATATTAAAGGAGATGTCTCATTTGTTTTGTTTTGCTCACAGGCATTCAGTCATCTTGAGTTTATAGATTTTATTCCGGCTGTAATTAAATCCTTCTTTTTCGGCGCTGTGATCGGTTTAGTCGGATGTTATAAAGGATATACTGCCGGAAGAGGTACAGAGAGTGTCGGTATTGCAGCAAATTCAGCTGTCGTTCTCTCCTCTCTCCTGGTAATAATTGTAGATCTGGTAGCGGTACAGATAACCGATCTACTATAGTGAAATTTGAAAATTTGAAAATTAATGGATCCTATCCCGACATCAGTTGTCGCCCCAACAAAAAATCAAAATTCTGGGCAGGTTATTGAAATAAATAACCTCAGGAAAGGATTTGGCACACAGGAAGTATTAAAAGATGTGTCACTAAAACTTTTTAATGGAGAGAACCTTGCAGTGCTTGGAAAATCAGGCTCCGGAAAATCTGTTCTGATCAAGTGTATTGTTGGTCTGTTTAGTCCCGATTACGGAACAATTCATGTACTCGGAAAAGATGTGAATACATTAAACTCTGAGAGCCTTGGAGAGTTGCGGAAAAAAATCGGATTCCTTTTTCAGAGCGGCGCTCTTTACGATTCTATGACTGTAAGACAAAACCTGGAGTTTCCTCTGAGAAGAATAAGAAAAAATCTCAACCAAAAAGAAATCAACGATAAAGTAAATGAAGCCCTGGAAAATGTTGGATTGTCTGATGCTCTTAATAAGATGCCATCCCAACTTTCAGGTGGAATGCGTAAACGAATCAGTCTGGCACGGACAATTGTAGTCGATCCGCTTATAATGTTGTATGATGAACCTACAACCGGACTCGACCCTGCAACATCAGATGAAATAAGTTTACTCATAAACGATATCCAGAAAAAGTATAAAACTTCTTCCCTTATAATAACCCACGATATCGAATGTGCACGTAACACGTCAGACCGTATTATTATGCTGCACGATGGAGCGGTGTTTAAAGAAGGAAAACTGGCAGAATTTGAAAACTCTTCTGATTCGTTAATCAGATCGTTTTTCAAATGAATATTCAATTAGACTCATATAAACAACATAAGATCATGGAAAGATATACAACAAAGTTCAAAGTCAGGTTAGGATTGTTTATTACAGGCGGACTTCTGATTTTTATTGTCGCAGTCTTTATAATAGGCAGACAGAAAAACCTGTTTGTTCCTGTCTACAGGCTTACAACAACATTTTATAATGTGAGCGGATTACAGGTTGGAAATAATATCCGTTTTTCAGGAATCAATGTCGGAACTGTGGATAACATTAAGATCATCAATGATTCAACGGTTCAAGTTGACATGCTGATTCAGAAAGATGTCCAGAAATTTATTAAATCAGATTGTGAAGCGGCAATTGGTTCAGCGGGGCTGATCGGAGACCGTATTCTTGTAATCACCCAGGGAAGTTCTGATGCTGCTCCGGCGAAAGACGGCCAGCAAATCACATCGAAAGAACCTGTTGAACCCGATGCTATAATGGCAAGTCTCCAGGTAACAGCAGATAATGCCGCTGTTGTTTCATTTCAGCTGGCAGGGATCATGACAAAAGTGAACAGCGGAAGTGGAACATTGGGAAGATTTATACAAGATTCGACAATTGCTGAGAATATTAACCAGACTATTGTCAATCTTAAAAAAAGCAGTAAAGGGCTCGATGAAAACATGAATGCAGCCAAAGAGAACTTCCTGTTCAGAGGATATTATAAAAGAAAATTAAAAGAAGCTGAAAAAATAAAGATTGACTCAGCAGAAAAAAGGTCGGAATCAATAAAAGCAATTGATAAAAAGAAAAAATAACTTTCCGATGAAGATTTCAAAAAGAGCAAGCCCGGATGTACATCAAAAAAGTTCTCATACTGCTTCTTATTTCAGTTTTATTCAATGCTTTTGCGTTTGGACAGGAAACTTCTGTCAAAAAAGACACAACTCGTCTTTACAGGGATATTGAAACATTTTCGAAGCGAAACAGGTTCAATACTTTTATGTACAGATTGATTTTCAAACCTATCGCCAAAGTATCAAAAAAAGTAACAAGCAAGAAAGTTTATAAAAAACTGATCCAGAAACCATACAGCACATTCCAGGGGAAAATTATCCGGAAAATAAACATAGTTACCCTCGATCCATTTGGTTATTCAGCCACAGATACAACAACAGGCTCTCAAAATTGGCTGACTAAAGCAGGAAACACACTCCATATAAAAACACAGCTCATCGCCATCCGGAACCTGTTGCTTATCAAAGAAAATGAACCCTTCAATTCTTTTTTTGTAAAGGAATCAGAGCGATTAATACGAACCCAGAGATTTGTTCATGATGTTAATTTTTATGTCACATCATCAGGACCGAAATCTGACTCTGTTGACATCTATATCCGGGAACTGGATATCTGGAGTATCAATGGGGAAGGATCAGTATCAACTTCACATATGAATGCCGGAATTTCAGATAAAAATTTTTTAGGATCAGGCCATGAATTTCAAAGTGTCTTTTCAAGAAATATTACCACCGGTATCAGTGCTTTTAATACTAACTATTTCATTCCGAATATTAAGACCACTTATATAAACTCAAAATTACATCTTGGGATCGATGGTTATGGAAATATAAGGAAGAGTATTGCTTTCGAACGCCCTTTCTATTCTCCTTATACCAGGTGGGCTGGAGGAATAGCTTTTTCCTCTCTGGTTAAAAAAGATTCATTAAAAAATCAGAATCCATTATATTTCCCTTTGGATTACAAATTCAGATCTCAGGATTTCTGGATAGCAAAAGCAATACAGATATTCAAAGGCTCAACAGAGGAGGAACTGGCGACCAATCTGATTTTTGCTTTGCGCTACCTGCGGGTGAGATATTATGAAAAACCTGTTGATATCAGGGACCCTTTGCATATTTATTCAAGCGAAGACTTTTATTTAGCAGCTGTTGGAATATCTACAAGGAAATACGTTCAGGATACATATATCTTTAAATATGGAACAGTTGAAGATGTCCCGGTGGGAAAGGTTTTGGAACTGACCGGGGGCTATCAGTTAAGGCTTAGCTCATGGCGGCCCTATTTAGGGGCACGTTTTTCAATTGGAAATTACCATGAGTGGGGCTACCTGAGTACCAATATTGACTTCGGAACTTTCTTCCGGGCTTCGCATCCGGAACAGGGAGCGATAACTGCAGGAATAAATTATTTCACTGGATTATTTGAAGTAGGGAAATGGAAATTCAGGCAATTTGTAAAACCACAGATCACTATAGGGCTGAACAGGTTCTCTTATGATACTTTAACTATTAACGAGAGTTATGGATTAAAAGGATTCAACAGTACTACTTTGTCGGGTACTAATCGTATGCTGCTAACTTCTCAGACACAATCCTATTCACCATGGAATCTTGCGGGTTTCCATTTCGGCCCCTTTCTCGTTTGCTCTCTCGGAATGCTTGGTGATTCAAAAACCGGATTTAAAAATCGCAGGCTATACTCCCAGTTTGGTTTTGGAGTATTAATAAAAAATGAGAACCTGATTTTTAGTACATTTCAGATATCCATCTCATTTTTCCCTCTGATTCCAGGCAGAGGGTATGACATTTTTAAAATGAATTCATTAAACTCAGGTGATTTCGGTTTCCGCGATTTTGAAATAGGAAAACCTGTTCCTATAATCTACCGTTAAGCCGTTGAGCCATTACGCCATTGTGCCATTATACCTCAACACGTGAATGATGTAACAAATTGACGGAATACTGTAATGGTTCACAGTCAAAAGGGTAAGATCTTTGCTGGGTAAAATAATTATCCAAATATTCACATTAAAACTGTTAAAATGAAAAAATTAATCTTATCCCTTGCTGTAGTTGCATTTATGGCAGGAACACTTTCAACTTCTTTTGGACAGGTCGTTGATAAAAAATCAGAGAAAGCCAGAGAAAATCTGAAAGAGGAGAAAAAAGACGTGGTAGTAGCAAAACATGATCTGGCAGTAGCTAAGAAAGATTCTGTTACAGAATATCAGACATTAACTAAAGAATCAGATCTTAAATTCAAAAGCAACGAGAAATCTATTGCTGATCTGAGAACTGCAATTACACGAAGTAATTCAAAAGAAATGGCAACAGATCAGAAAAAGGTCAGCCTCCTGGAAGATAAGAACAATAGCCTGAAAAAGGAGTTAGCTGATTATAAAGAATTAGGACAAGCTAAATTTACGACTTTTAAAACCGAATTCAACCGTGATCTGGCTCAGCTTGCAAAAGAACTTAAGGATTTCAAAGTTCTGTAGTAAAAATTTTCAGTCAGTCATATCATATTATAAAAGGCGGGTTTAAATATCTGCCTTTTATTTTTGTTTTATACATCTATACCCCTGTTAATAATTCCGACTAAAAAAAGATTAACTTGAACTTACAACATCCTCTCCAAAAATACAAAGGGTTAACATCCGTTGAAGCTAAAGAAAAGCTAAACAGGGAGGGTTATAACAGCCTCCCTTCCTCAAAACCTAAAGGCCTCTTTTCCATCGCGCTTGATGTGATAAAAGAACCTATGTTCATACTGCTGGTCTCATGTGGTTCACTTTATCTGATCCTGGGAGACATGAGGGAAGGTTTTATGCTTCTTGGCTTCGTGTTTGTAATTATGGGCATTGAACTCTTTCAGGAAAAGAAGACTGAAAAAGCCCTTGATGCACTTAAGGATATGGCGAGCCCCAGAGCACTGGTTATAAGGGATGGATCGGAAACAAGAATTGCCGGTATCGAAGTTGTAACCGACGACATAATTGTACTTCAGGAAGGAGACCGGGTTCCGGCAGATGCTACTGTTCTGCAATCGGTAAATTTATCTGCTGATGAATCCCTGCTAACAGGAGAACCTGTTGCCGTCAGAAAGAATGACTGGGACGGTGTTGAAAAGAATCTTCAGCCAGGCGGCGATGATTTGCCATTCGTATTTTCGGGGTCAATGATCGTTCAGGGAAATGGTATTGCCAGAGTAACCGGAACAGGAATCAATACCGAGATCGGGAAGATTGGCAAAGCACTCGAGAGTGTAAAAGAAGAACCTACAAGACTGAAACAGGAAATGGGTTCGCTGGTGAAAAAACTTACAATTATTGCCATAATACTATGTATTCTGGTAATCATTGGTTTTACCCTCACACATGGAAGTCTTATAAATGGATTACTTGCGGGCATTACTCTCGCAATGGCAATATTGCCGGAAGAATTCCCGGTTATCCTTACAGTCTTTATGGCCCTTGGGGCCTGGAGAATGTCAAAACAAAAAGTTTTAACCAGGAAACCTTCGGCTATTGAAACCCTTGGCACTGCAACCGTATTATGTACCGACAAAACAGGAACCCTTACAGAAAATAAAATGACGGTTGCCAGTCTTTTTAACGGGAAAGATTTTTTGTCCATTACAAAAACAAGCAGTTTGAATCCGGAATTTCACGAATTAATTGAGTTTGGTATTCTTTCCAGCCAGACCAACCCATTTGATCCTATGGAAAAGGCTATCATAAATGTTGGAGATCTGTACCTGAAGGGAACTGAGCATATTCATAAGAGCTGGGATATGGTAAAAGAATACCCTCTTTCCAAACAACTGCTTGCCATGTCGCATGTCTATTCATTTAAAGATACTCAGGAGAAGATTATCGCCACAAAAGGAGCTCCGGAGGCTATTTTTGAACTGTGTCATCTGGATGAAACCAGCAGAAACCGGCTGTCGCTTGCTGTTGAAAAATTAGCCGGCGAAGGATTAAGAGTTCTTGGTGTGGCAAAAGCTAAGATCAATGAAAAAAATCTACCGGAAATTCAGCACGATTTTACTTTTGATTTTATTGGTTTGATAGGTCTGTCCGATCCAATCCGCGATAATATTAAACAGGCTGTCGGCGAATGCTATAAAGCCGGTATTCGTGTAATAATGATCACAGGTGATTACCCGGTAACAGCAAAACATATCGCCATGGAAATAGGCCTTGAAAATCCGGAAAAGTGTATCACAGGCAAAGAATTGACCATGATGACAGAAGATGAATTATGCAAATTGATAAAAGAAATCAATGTTTTTGCACGTGTAATCCCCGAACAAAAGCTTAAAATTGTCAATGCATTAAAGAAAAATAAAGAGATAGTTGCAATGACCGGAGACGGGATCAATGATGCCCCTGCATTAAAATCAGCTAATATCGGAATTGCCATGGGTGAGAAGGGAACAGACGTCGCCAGGGAAGCTTCTTCACTTGTACTGATGGATGATAATTTTTCATCCATTGTTGGTGCAATAAAAATGGGAAGACGGATCTTTGATAACCTGCAAAAAGCTTTTGGATATACTTTCGCAATTCATGTGCCTATCGCGGGATTATCTTTAATACCAATCTTACTTGGTAATTTCCCACTGATTTTATGGCCCGTTCATATCGTTTTTCTCGAACTGATCATTGACCCTGCATGCTCCATAATATTTGAAGCCGAAAAAGAAGAACCGAATATAATGGACCGGCCACCAAAAGGTATTGATGAACGTTTCTTTGGCGGGAAAAAGATCTTATTCAGTTGTCTGCAGGGAGTTGGGATTCTTATTATAACTCTTATTGTTTATCTTGTTGGCTTACGTCTAGGTTATGAAGCCGGTCAGGTACGGGCAATGGCGTTCATTACTCTCATAGTATCCAATATTGCTGTTATATTGACCAACAGATCGTGGACAAGCAATATATTTAAAATTATAGCCTCACCAAATAAAGCCGTATTATGGGTTACAGGTGGGGCAGTTATCTTCCTGGCACTGATTCTTAATATCCCTTTTTTCATCGATCTATTCCAGTTTCAAAAACTCCCTTTGATCAATATCATTATATGCAGCGCTGCCGGATTAACAACAATAATCTGGTTCGAAATATACAAGGTAATTAAACTGAGAAAACATTTGTCTCTGTAAAAGAATATTGCTTTTTAGATAAGCAATCAGGACTGATAAATTTATCTGCTTGAATACAATTAATTATTACTAACGCTAACTTTTTGAGAATGGAAATATGTTAGTCCGTTAACCTCTTTCATTTCCATTATTTTAAAACCATGAACATCTAGCATCCGGGAAACACTACTCTCAGACATGTATGCATCAGTTTTTGAATCCATTATGCTATAGAGCATATTAATAAATGGGAACCTGGAGACTATACCTAATTCTACATCGTCAGAATTTCTGACTTTTTTCCCCGCTGTAAGATTTTTTCTTAACTTATATCTTTCAATCTTTCTGTTATTGACAAAACAACCTAAAAAGTTACATCTCTGAGGCAAAAAATGCAGGTGGGAATAAAGAAGACTTTTTATTTCCTTTATCCGGTTTAGTTCTTTCAGGTAAACAACCGTTTTTGCATTATTTATTTCTTCAAAATCATAATAATAATAATGACTTGAAGAGAGCACAATAAGACTAGGGTCTTTTGATAATCCACGCGAATCAACATAATTAAAAAAACTTTCCCCTCCTTCAGTGGTCAGTTTATCAATAGCCTCGTTTGCCACTACCATATCAAATGATTTGACAGGCTGAACAGGGTAGGTACTTGTCACTGGTCTTATGGTTTCTATGAATTCTGTTATAACTCTCATTATTATGTTCTATATGTAAGTGTTGTTTTTTTCGTGCTTTTTCCATATGTGCCGATTTATTTATTTTAGTCCCTAATCAAAGCCTTTAATTATTAAAAAGTGTGTTTTCAGGAGCTGATACAAAGTTCATATATCTTATAAACCGGGAGTTACATAATCTTAGCAATAAGTTACATATTTCACACATCGGAGGGTTGGATTAGGTATTGTTGTGTCGAACTTTTATTATATGTGTAAATGATGTAAATATTTACAAAAATTATGTAATACTATTCCCAACATTAAGGCTGACCTTTGCTTTTTGAAAAATCAATTTTTTGAACTTTCAATAGTTTTTAATTAACTATTCAGGGCAATATTTAATCTTAAGACCGGGCAACAGCGGAACTGAAGGAAAATTAAATAACTTATTATAATGAAAACAAAAATCCTGTTATCATTTTTCGCTTTAGTGATAAGCGGTACTATGGCCTTTGCACAAGACACCACAAAAGTTGTGAAAAAGGAGATGATGAAGACAAATATGCAGATGCAGTCGGATTCGGTATATTATACCTGTACAATGCATCCAAATGTAAAACTTGACAAACCAGGTAAATGCCCGGAATGCGGAATGGATCTGGTAAAGAAATCAGTTAAAACAGAAACGAGTGTGAAGAAATCTGAAGGATTGGTAACTTATACCTGCCCGATGCATAGCGATGTTACTTCTGACAAACCAGGTAAATGTCCTAAATGCGGTATGGATCTGGTGGTGAAAAAATAAGGGACTTAAGCCATCCGGTATCCGGATCTTAAGAATACGTATAGAAAAAATTCTGTTTGGTGGCATGTTTCCTGTTTGAGCTTAATAACTCTTAAACGGTTTTTAAAGAAAATAATGCCACTGATCAGAATCTCTAAGTATAGTTGCTCATCTTCGTTAGTATAAAATTCAATAAATAATTTAAATAAAAGAAAAACAATGAAAGGAAATAAAAAATTAATGCCGGTCCTGAATTCACTCCTTGCTGATGAACTCACTGCAATAAACCAGTATATGGTACATTCTGAAATGTGCGAAAACTGGGGTTATGGTAAAATTCATATGGCTATAAGAAAACAGGCAATGGATGAAATGCACCATGCAGAATGGCTTATTGAGCGGATTATTTTCCTTGATGGATCTCCAACAGTATCCAAACTTAATGCTATAAACATTGGTAAAACAGTACTGGAAATGATAAGTAATGACGACAAGGATGAACTTCATGCCGTTCACGCATATAATGAAGCAATAAAACTTGCCTGGGAAGTTGATGATCAGGGATCAGTTGAACTTCTTACCAAAATACTTAAAATGGAAGAAGGTCATGTTGACTGGGCAGAAATACAAAAAGCGCAGATTGAGCAAATGGGTATCGAGAATTACCTTGTTGCCCAGAGCGGCAGCCCAGTTGCCTGACAAATAAAAGAAAATACCGGGCCTGCTCCTTGTCTAAATATAATCGGGCATGGAATAATATATTTCATAACAAAGCCATGAAAGATTTCGAAAACAGCTTCAGTTTAAATGTTAATAATCATAAAGTAAGTTATACTGATGAAGGTAAGTATGGGGCTCCGGTAATTATCTTTATTCATGGCTTTCCTTTTAATATGTCAATGTGGAACCCGCAGATAGAATCACTCTCGAATTACTGTCGTGTTATTACATACGACATTCGCGGCTTCGGTAATTCCGATGCCGGAAATGAAGAATTTACTATTGAGTTATTCGCAAAAGACCTTATCTCGCTAATGGATGCTTTGAAGATTGACATAACAATACTTTGCGGATTATCAATGGGGGGATACATTGCCTTAAATGCTATCGAAAACTATGCAGGACGTTTTAGTGCACTGATCCTGAGTGATACCAGCTGCAAAGCCGATACCTCCGAAGCAAAGGAAAAAAGAATAAAAGCAATTGAAAACATCAAAAATACAGGAGTCGAAAAGTATGCTGATGAGAGTATAAAAAATCTTTTTGCGTCTGAGTCTTTTACCGGCAGATCGGACGAAATTTCTGCAGTAAGGGCAATGATAGTGAAAACTCGCGTTCAATCGCTCTGTAATGGACTAATTGCATTATCAATGCGAAAAGAAACGAGCAGCATTCTAAAGGAGATAAAGGTACCTGTGCTTATTTTAGTGGGAAATGAAGATAAAATAACACCTCCTTCTGAAGCAAAATTTATACACGAAAAAATTAAAAACTCTTTTCTCAAAGTATTAGAGCATGCTGGTCATTTAAGCAACATGGAAAATAGTGAGGAATTCAATTACCAATTAACAAAATTTGTTGAATTGGTTTACCCGCAATCCATTTTGCCTGTCCAAATCGAACCAGATTAAAATAAAACTGAAATAATACATTTTAAACTATGGAAAAAGTACTTGATAAATTAATTTCTGAGATTACAAGGGCAGAGTACATTGAAGTAGAACCCAATGTGCGTCTGCATGTTACTGACGCCGGCGAAGGCAGACCTGTTGTGTTAATACCGGGATGGCCATTAAGCGATGAGATGTACGAATATCAATACAACGAACTTATCAAAAATAATTTCCGCGTAATTGGCATCACTTTAAGAGGGTTTGGCAAATCTGACAAACCTTATAAGGAGTATAATTACGATAAACATGCAATCGACATAAAAAAGATCCTGAGCAAACTTGATATAAAAGATGCGGTGTTATGTGGCTTTTCAATGGGTGGAGCCATAGCTATCCGTTTCCTGTCAATCTACAATGGAGCTCATATTTCAAAACTGGTTCTGGCCGGAGCTGCTGCACCGATCTGGACCCAACGTAAAGATTTTCCATATAATCTCCCTCAAAGTGCTGTTGACGATTTAATTAAATTGAATTATAAGGACAGGCCAAAACTTCTTTCAGATTTTGCTAAAATATTCTCGGCAACTGAAACATCACTTAGTGAAGGTATTGGCAGTTGGTTAAACAATATTTGTCTAAGCGCTTCATCTTTTGCAACAGCTCAGTGTCTAATAGCATTGAGGGATACAGATCTGAGAAGTGACATGGGGGAGATAAAGATTCCCACTTTGATTATGCATGGTAAAAAAGACAAAATATGTTCATTTGATCTGGCCCTACAGATGAAAGCAGTAATAGCAGGTTCACAAATTATTGTTTTTGAAAAAAGCGGTCATAGCCTTTTTCTTGAAGAGACTGCTAAGTTCAATAAAGAGCTAATCAGATTTTCAAAGAATAATTAAGTTTTACTTCTGCCTGATGTTCAATATGATCATCAACCAGGCGGATGAACTTATCCTGGCATTCAGCTCCGTCAAGTATTATTATCATATTATTCTTGTCTTCCTGTAACTGGGTTAACGTAATATGGTACACTGTTTCCCTGTATCTGTAATGAATCTTTATACTTACCCAATCAGAAGGAAGGCAGGGTTCAATAAATAATTTTTCTGTTTCAAGCCTTAAACCCAGCAACGATTCCACTATCAGGCGATACATCCAGCCGGCTGATCCGGTATACCATGTCCATCCACCCTGGCCAATATGTGGCGATAAGGCATATACATCAGCAGCAACCACATATGGTTCAACTTTATATCTTGCCACCTCTTCAGGAGTTTTGGCATGATTGATAGGATTGATCATTGTTAAAATGTCCCATGCATTTTTCCTGTCTCCTAATTTTGAGAATGCCAGTGCTGTCCATATAGCAGCATGTGTATACTGACCACCATTTTCCCTTACTCCGGGAACATATCCCTTAATATAGCCGGGATTTAAATCCGACTTATCAAATGGAGGATCCAGCAACTGGACCAATGAATGGTCTCTCCGGACAAGTCTATTATTGACAGATTCCATTGCCCTTGCTGACCTGTCGGTGTCACCTGCTCCTGATAGTACAGACCAGCTCTGAGAGATAGAATCAATCTGACATTCAATGTTCTCTGACGATCCAAGAGGCAATCCGTTGTCGAAATATGCACGGCGGTACCATTCCCCGTCCCATCCGTTCTTTTCTATATCCTGTTGAATTTTAATTGCTGTTCCCCTGCAGAATTCAACAAATTCAGAGTCACCTCTTAATAGTGCCACTTTGATAAATTGTGTCAGAACTTCAAACAGGAAGAATCCAAGCCAGACGCTTTCTCCTTTACCCAGGTTTCCAACTTTATTCATACCGTCATTCCAGTCGCAGGTACCTATTAATGGAAGACCATGTTCACCAAATCTAAGGCCATGAAGGATAGAGAGTTTACAATGATCGTAAAGTGAACTTTTTTCTTCTGAAAGGTTTGGAAGATCATAATATGAGTCGTCGTCGGGGTTTAGCAGGCGTCCTTCAAGAAAACGAATCTGTTCATCCAGCACTCCGGTATCTCCGGTTGAAAGTACGTAACGACATGTAGCCAGAGGTAACCATAAGTAATCGTCTGAACAATGAGTTCGAACACCTCTTCCGACCGGCGGATGCCACCAGTGCTGGACATCTCCTTCGGGAAATTGCCGGCTGGAAAAAAGAATAAGATGCTCCCGCATAATATCTGGCTTGGTATGAATTAAAGCCATTATATCCTGCAGCTGGTCGCGAAAACCATATGCTCCGCCCGACTGATAATATCCACTTCGTGCCCATATACGGCAAGCCAGAGTCTGATATAACAGCCATCCGTTTGCCAGAACATTTATTGAGGAATCAGGCGTTTCAATCTGCACTGCCCCAAGTGTATGGTTCCAGTATTGCCATACTGCTTCAAGAGCACTTAAGGCAGGAGCTGAACCTCTAAACCGGTGTATAATGTTGTTTGCATCCTCCAGATTACGACCTGTTCCAAGCCTGAATATTATTTCGCGTCCCATCCCTGCTGCCAACTCAAAATTGACTTGTATGGCAGCACAAGGATCATATGCCTCTCCTTTTCTTCCTGAAAGACGCGAATGCAACATTGCTGCCGGTTTTTTAAGCGTCCCGTTGCGTCCAATAAATTCAGTACGGTCACAGGTAATGGAGCATGATGTATCGTCAGTCTGAAGAAATGCAACTCTCCTTGCATAATCAGTATTATAGGGATTTGCTGCATATATAACACTGCCGTTTAAATCAGCGCTTGTATTGACATGCATGGAAGTTTTGTTCCGCATATCGCCCAATACCCATTCCACATAGCTTGTTGCAGATAATTTGCATGATCGCTCCGTTTCGTTCCTGATCTTCAAAACTGAAAACTTCACTGATGCATCAAGAGCAACATACACCCAGAGTTCGGTTACTATACCTCCTTCATTGTGTTCGAATACGCTGTAGCCAAATCCATGACGGCTCAGATATATTTCTGATTCGCTGCTTGTCAGGGGTGTAGGTGACCAGAAATGGCCTGTCTCTTCATCACGAAGATACATGGTTTCTCCGCTTGAATCGGTTACAGGATCATTATACCATGGCGTCAGACGATATTCATGGGAATTTTCAGCCCAGGTATAAGCCATTCCATTTTCAGAAATAACTGTCCCGAACCCATTATTTGCCAGAACATTTACCCATGGTGCCGGTGTTGGGTTACCTTTCGATGTAGTAATTACATATTCTCTTCCATCTTTTGTAAATCCTCCGATCCCGTTTTGAAAAATCAGATCTGGCCTGGGTAATACCAATTCCGGATGTGTTTTTGGCTTGTAAGAACGGGTTGGTTTGAAGCGCGAAACTGATAAGTCTCCAAACCGGCGACGTTTAATCTGATCTTCAAGAGTTCCCCTGGAATCGCTGATAATAGCCCTTGATACGGTCTGAAAAAGGATCCGGTCCTCTGTTGATATCTGATCTGCAGAGCGCACAAATATTCCTCCCGGCCGGTCAACAACATTAGCTTCAATTCCTGCAGCAATTAGTCCTATAATCTGTTCCTGGAGTAACTGACGGTAACCCGCCCTGTCCTCGTTCCATATTACAAGATCGACTGCTAATCCTTTTAATCTCCAGTATGCATGGGCCTGCACCAGCTGACGTACCAGGTTTATGTTCGACGGGTCTTCAATCTGTAAAAGTACAATCGGCAAATCACCTGAAATGGAATACCCCCACAAACCAGACTGTCCGCGACGGTTTTTTATAAGGATTCCCGGGTCGGCACGCAATGATGAATTGGCAAAGATGACTGAACTGGCAAGCCTGCCATATAACTGAGCATCCGTTTCCGAAGCATTAATTTGTCGCAATACCACCTGGCTGTGAGTCCAGGCCATTTCAAAAACTCTGTTGGCAATTTGTTTATCCTGGTACTTTTCTATCAGATTTAGCGCTCCTACCCTTGTTTCTCCAATGCCTGTGACTATATCTATTATTGCAGCCCCTTCAGGTTCAAGAACTATCTGAAATTGTATGGCGACTATCGGATCAAGGACTGATCCCTGGCTTCCTCCAAGCGATTTGTAATCTGTCATCGCAATTGGTGATACAAGATTGTTTCCCCGTCCAATGAACTGCAGACGGTCAGTTTCGTAGGTGATATTCCTGATTTCAGCGCCATGAACTGCCATAAGGTGAAACATCCATACCGAAAGTTCATCTACTGATCTGGGCCTCCTGGTACAGAGAATTGCCTGCCGTTGCGGTATAATTTCTGTCTGAACAAAAAGATTACTGAATGCAGGGTGTGCTAAATCATCTCCATGTGGGGCCAGTACAACCTCTGCATAACTGGTAATATCTATAATTCTTTTTGTCCGGGTGCGGTTTATCAGTTGTACTCTTCGCAATTCGATATCATCTTCAGGTGAGACCACAATCATTGTATGTGTATCAATATCGAAATCGCGACGACGAAATTCAGCCCGGCCTTTTGAAAAAATGGCTTCATATTTCTCAGCTCTCCTTAGAGTGGGTTGATGTGTAGCTGACCAGAAGTTTCCATTTTCGGCGTCACGTATATAACAAAAAGCTCCCCAGTTATCGAGTGTGCTGTCTTCGCGCCAGCGAGTGACGGCAATATCTTTCCAGCGACTATATCCACCACCGGAATTTGTAATCATAACCCTGTACCTTCCCTCATTTGATAATAAGTTGACTTCCGGGAATGCGGTATCAGGTGTATCAAATATACGAAATGGTGCTTCCTGATTATTTGCAGTTGGCTGAACAGTTGTTAATGCGGAAGTATGTGAAAAGAATGTAGTGGCCTTTGGTATTTTTTCCTGTAGCAACAATAATGTAGCCTGAAATATTGGACTAGACTCAAACCTTTTTTGCATTTGCCTGTTAAGTAAAACATAAGCCAGAGAGAGAAAACTCATACCTTCATGATGTGCCATAAAAGACCGTATTACAGCCTTAGTCTGCCCCCTTGGCAACCTAATTGATGTGTAATCTATCGCTTCATAGAAGCCAAATTCACCCATGAATCCTTCGCCCGCAAGATGTTCCAGGTTATTGCATGCTTCAGCCGGCATAACCATCAGGGCAAGTGCAGTTGCATATGGTGTTATAACCAGATCTTCAGAAAGTCCTCTTTTGAGCCCCAGCCCGGGTACTCCAAATGCACGATACTGATAATTTTGATGGATATCAACACTGTTGTATCCCGATTCCGAAATACCCCATGGCACGCCTCTTAATCTTCCATATTCGATCTGTCTTTTTACTGCCGATTTGCAGCTCTGAGAAAGTAAACTATTTTCATATTCAGGCATAATTATAAGCGGCATAAGATACTCAAACATTGAACCACTCCATGAAAGAAGAATTGGTTCACCATTTATATTTGAAAGAAGACGCCCCAGGGCAAACCAGCTTTCCTGGGGTATCTGGTCCTGGGCAATTGCAACAAAACTCGACAATCTTGCCTCTGATGCCAATAAATCATAATAACTCGAATCGCGCCGCCGGTCATCAACATTATAACCTACTGTTTGTAAATGAGTTGAAGTATCATATAGAAAACCGTATTCCATATCAGCAAATGCTCCTGACTGACTTACCAGTGAGTTAATTTTTTCAATTCTTTCCTTTGCATTTTTAACAGCTTCTCCGAAAAGACTTTTTACTTCAAGATTTATTTTCGGATCACCTAAATCTACCTCTATTGATGATAGAGTCCAGTTGCCAATTTCCCGTAATGTTGGAATTGAATTCATACCGGGAAATGCGTTTTGTATTTCAGAAGAATACGGATGTAAAAGCCATGGGACCAAATGCGTTAATTCATCAAAAGCATTCCGGCATTGCTGTAAAAGGTTTTTAGCCCAGATTCCGTATTGAATGCCGCTGTCGGAATTTAATTTATTTGCAATTTCAGTAGAAGCTGAGGAAAGTTTTTCCAGACATTTAAACAAATAACCAATCGAATGAGGGTATTCCTTTAAAATTGCATTCAAATATCTTCTGAACTGTATAATCTCATTAGCTATTGATTTACCCGACTTATTTATAAGAATTTGTAATGTGTCATCAATCCCTTCAAATATCCTTGTTCCTGGTATTAACTGATCTGGAAGGGAAAGAAGTCCCTGTTGTAATGTTAAAAGGTGACCGGCAAGGTTTCCGCTGTCGACCGATGAGATGTAAAGTGGCCTTAGTGGCTTCAAAGATTGAGTATCGTACCAGTTAAAGAAATGCCCCTGATATCTTTCCAGCGATTTCATTGTAATGAAAGCATTATTAGTCCGGTTAAGTAGCTCTCCGGTATAAATATAACCAAAATCATATGCTGACAGATTGGCAAGAAGTGAAAGCCCCATATTAGTGGGTGATGTACGGTGGGCTATCACTGAAACTGGATGCTCCTGATAGTTATCGGGAGGTAACCAATTATCTGAGGGCCCAACAAATGTTTCAAAAAAGGACCATGTTTTCCGTGATAACTCCCTGAGAAATCCATATTGTATATCAGACAGTTTTGTGGAATCTGCGACAATAGGTTCACTTATCCACCATACAATAACGGGGAAAATAAACCAGAGTCCCAGTATTGGCCATACAATTAAAAGGGTTTGCGGAAAGAAAAGAAAAAGAGAAGTTGAAGTAAGTAGTGCAACTAATGGGGATGCCCACATGGTCCGAAAGGATTCAATCAGTTCAAACCTGCTCTGGTATTCATCTTTTGTTGCAGAATTCCATTCCAGAAGCCGCTTTTTTGAGATAATCAAACGCCAGCATGTTCTTAATAAAGCATCCATACAGTAATATGCTTCGTATGGAAGACTGACAAGCACAAATACAGATTGGTACAATTGCCTTAAAACCGATTCTACTGCTCCCTTTATATGCTGCCGTAATAAGACCTCCTCTGGTTTGTGTATCAGATAAACCACTGAATGAATCAATGCAGGAATCAAAATAATTCCGATTACAACAAGAGTCCAGAACCGTGGAGAAGATAAAATGGTCCAGCCTGCCAATAAAAGTAAAGTAAGTGCAAATGGAACAAGACTACGTCTCAGATTATCCAGAATTTTCCACCACGATAAAAGAGACAGAGGATTTTTTCTGGGAGCTCCATTAATCCTCGGTAAGAATGGCAACAGCCATGGAATCAGTTGCCAATCGCCTCTTATCCAGCGTGAACGACGATTGACATCTGCTTTGTAACTTGCAGGATACTCTTCAAATAACAGAGCATCGCTTAACAATCCTGAGCGGGCATAACAACCTTCCACAAGATCGTGGCTCAGAATTCTGTTCTCAGGAAATCTGTCTTTAAGAGCCTGTGTAAATGCATCAACATCATAAATCCCTTTGCCTATAAATGACCCTTCGCCAAAGAGATCCTGGTAAACGTCAGAGATTGCACGGGTATAAGGATCTATGCCGGCTTCACTCCCGAACAGCATCGCATATTTTGATCGGTTGGTTCCCGGAAGACTGATAGCAACCCTTGGTTGAAGAATGCTGTATCCTTCTGTTACCCGTCGTTTTACAGTATCATATTTAGGTTTGTTAAGAGGGTGCGACATTGCCCCTATAAATTGCCTCGCTGAATCGCGAGCCAGTTGTGTATCAGTATCAAGTGTAATAACATATTTGACTTTGCTTAATAACCCGGTATTGCCTATTATCAGCGAAAAGTTATTTTCCGGGCCTCCCCGAAGCAAAGAATTCAGATCTGCCAGTTTCCCCCTTTTTCTTTCATAACCCATCCAGATACGATCTTTTGGATTCCATTTTCGTGGGCGATGAAAAAGAAAAAATGTATCCCTGTTTTCTTCCTTATATTTTTCGTTTAGTTCATTTATTTTTATACTGATCTTATGAATAAACTGATCATCTTCCTCCGATTTTTCCTGCGGTGAATCTTTAAAATCGGTTAACAAACCAAAATACAGGTTTTTATCCTGATTTGCCAGAAATCTGACCTCTAAGGCTTCTGCAAGATCTTCAATATTCCGGAGGCTTATGAGCATGGCCGGCACTACAACCAATGTTCTTGATTCCAGTGGTATTCCTTTTGAGTAATCAAGACGTGGCAAAGGATTTGGGCTGACAAAAATCGTAACAAGCCAGTTCACAAAAGCAATTGAGAGATAACTTGTACATAAAGTAAGGAGAAAACCCAGTACCCATAAATGCCAGCCTGTCATTCCGTCACCCTTTGCTTTTTCCAATACGCACCAGCTTAAAACTAAAGTCAGTACTATTATTGAACCCAGATAGAAAAACAGAGGAAAACTGAAGATAGTTTTTTTAAATGCCGAAGAGAAGGAATGTTTTACTTTTATAAGATCTTCAAGCTGAGACAGCCCCTTGCCAATAAGCCAATACCCAACATGGGCTGTGCGATCCTTTTTCCCATTTAATTCAGCTCCTTTCTTAGCAAGCTCTATCGATTTCCGTGCCACTTCAATTTCGGAAAAGTCACTTTTTTTTGCCACCTTTTCAATAACATGACGGTAATGGTCACGTGTATGAAAATCCATTAAAATATATGCCTCAGCAGGGTCATCATGCAAAACCTGTTCTACATAGCTCATTGTTTCGACAAATTCACGCCAATCCAAAGAGCTCAGAAAACGAAGACTACCTATGCTGTTACTTATTGAAACCTGATCTGCAGCCTGTTGCTGATTTCCATATTGAATTAATTGAATTATGGTCTGATTTGATTCAGCCAGCCGCTGTTCAATCCATGTCAATGGAAATGCCAGTGCCGGACTTTGACCCT
>Ga0208079_1000055_pt1 | contig 61902 bp, 42 predicted proteins | sample NGESurdeep092012_5_FD_184474 | JGI IMG/M metagenome (GOLD analysis project Ga0208079, IMG submission 184474) | Arctic peat soil microbial communities from Barrow, Alaska - NGEE Surface sample 210-2 deep-092012 (SPAdes) | ecosystem: Environmental > Terrestrial > Soil > Wetlands > Peat ... | reverse complement strand
ATTTATAGCTGGACGAATCAGGCTTGCCTGAATGAGTACAGATATGAATTAAAAAGCCTTATGAGTGAAACGAATAAGGAAGTAATTTGGGATGCAAGGTTCTCCTCACGGGATCATTGAAAATAATCCCCCTCTCTCCGCAAAGCTTAAATGAACCCCGCTGACGCGGGGTTGTTTATTCTATCTCCAGCTCTGTTGCTTTTACGTTCCATCCTTCTACTTTCAGAAGTGGTTTATCTCCGTTAAGATCTTTAAGGTTATATTCAACCTTAAGCACTCTTTTTTCCTTCGGTAAAAGAGAAATATAATTATCTTCCCAGAGTACAGGAAGGACAGGATCTTTGGAAGTAAGCTTAAGTATCTTCGGATTTACAGCAAAAGCTAATCCTGCTCCTGAGTTTTCTATTGTAACCGTAAGATGACATTTATTACCTTCCATGGATATTGGGGATGCGGTAACATTTACACTAGCAGGAAGAAGTTTGTTGAGATCTGTAAAATCTGCTTTCTCATCACCATTTGCACTTAACCAGTAGAAATTGGAGGATACTAGCTTCCCTGAAGTATCCTGTAATTCCAGTTTCAGGAAGAAAACCTTTGTGATATCCTTTGGAATATTCAGGGTAGAAATTTTCTCACTTCCATCTGCAGAAACCTTTGCATCCATCATATTTGAATACACTTCCTTCATATTAAAATCGAAGATTTTCACTATTGCTTTCAGATTATTAAAATCCTGGTAAAAGCTATTCACAACTTTTATTGAATTGTCATCATAACAGTATTGTATATGAAGAGGTTCGCATGCATTTTTTGCTCCATAGAATGCTCCGTTTGGCATAAAGTAATAGTCATACAACTGCCAGTACATTTTAGGCCAGGCCGAATTGTACATCCAGTAGATAATGCCGCTGGAACGGTATTTATTGCCTGCAAAAGCTTCAAACATTGCCTTTACAGCCTCATTCTGAAATACCTGTGATTTCACACAATATTCTTCAACACTGGAAGGTTTGCCATATCTCGATTCCAGAGCAGCCCTTGCAATCGGATAAAATGCCTTATGCAGACGAAGATCCCAGGAAGGACTCATTGGCCATAAATCCTTTTCAGGCATCATCCATCTCATTGTTTCAATAGGAGGAATTTGTTCTCCTGTGGGGCCAGCTTCTGTATTGAATTCAAGTTTTGTGTACCAGTAGGTTGGAGTCTCATAAGCATAGACCTTCGGATAAGGGCCCATATAAACTCCGGTTAACCCGGCAATCTTGCTCGCAGCCTGGGTAGCAGATGATTCATTTGGCCTGGTTTTGTCATAAGTATCCAGTACCTTTAAGTATCTTTTTTCCACCTCTTCGGGAGGGAAATTATCACTTCCGTATAACCATGTAAATATTGATGGATGGTTTCTGAGATGAATAATCTGATCTTTCCAGCTTAATTCGGCTACATCACCTGTATGAGGAGTCCAGTTTTTCCAGCGCTCAAAGGAGCTGCAGCAGCACCAGCCAACCATAAGCAGAATACCCTCTTCATCGCACCTTTCGAACAGGTAATCAGATCCACGGGGCCCTTCCATTCTGAGAGTATTCAGGTTCATATGCTTTGCATACAACAGGTCAGCATCCACCCTCTCGTTTGACTGGCGAAGCATCAGATCCTGCACATAACCGCCACCCCTGATCACTATGTTTTTACCATTTATCTGGAAGACTTTTGTATGATGAGTATCGAAATCGTTCATCCAGGCAGTGATCTCGCGAATTCCAAACCGTACCTTCTTCGTATCTGTCGTTTCGCCGGAAACGTCAAAACTTAGGTTAAGATCGTAAAGATTTTGCGGGCCAACTGTATGAGGCCACCATAGACGTGGATTGGCAATCACCAACTGAGGGAAGGACTCTGGCGGAAAACTAACCATTTTTGTCTCTCCGGCTCCGAGTGTTACATCCTGTGAGAAAGCAATATTTTCAATTTTCCCTTTTAATACTCCTGATACCGATTTTTCCGAAGCGTTTCGAACTTCAGCAGTTATTGTCAGTTTGGCCTGATCAGTTGAAGGAAGATTAAGTTTTGTAACTATATTAGGATCCTCAATTGCAACATCACCTGTTGCATGAACTGATACATCGTACCAGATACCCATGCCCCTGTCGGGAGTAGTAGGATTCCAGTCGACCCATGTGATGGTCAGGTCCAATCCTTTCGGTGGAAATATTTCAATCGCAAGACAATTATTCTCACCAGGCAACGCAGCTTTTGAAATATCGAGGTTAAATAGCCGGTATGCTCCTTCAATTTTGGTCGTATCAGCAATAAGTTTACCGTTCAGCCAAATATTTGCCCTGTAATTGATACTCTGAAATTGCAGCCATGTATGCATCTTTTTAAAATCGGAAGGAATTTTAAACTCCGTTCGATACCACCATGCTACTTTAAACGGACTGTCATCCGGCATTTCTCTCTTCGGATATGGAATTGCTCCCGGAAGGTTGTTGAAATTGATACCATAGTAAGGATCGGGGTAAACTTTGTTTGCTACCAAAGCAGCAATAACAGTTGTCGGTACTGAAGTTGGATACCAGCCTTCGGTTTTGAAACCAACCAATGAAAGAGTTTTGGCATCTGTTTTAATCTCATTGGAAGACTGAATAGCCCAGTTATCCTTTAATAAAAACTTCCCGGTAGAAGGTGCCTGTGCCAGACAGTTTAAGGTAATAATAGCAAATAAACCGAAGGAAAAGACAATATGTGTTTTCATATGAATTCTTATAATAGTAGTAGTAACCCATTTTGAGTAATAAAGTTAGTCAAATAAATCGATTGGTGATACATGACAAATTACTGAAAGTTCTGAGGATTATTTTTTCAGACGTATGTTTGAATTAGCTTTATAATTATTAGGTTTATGAATAATATTTTTAAAACAAGCATGCAAAATGAGTGACTCACACACAGCCTCCTCAGGTCCGGGATTAAAACGTGTTCTTGGACTCTCATCTCTTGTGCTTTATGGCATTATTCTCATTCAACCAACTGCGCCAATGCCGCTATTCGGTGCTGCCGCAAGTCTGGCACGCGGTCATGTAGTCACTACAATACTGATTGGAATGTTTGCAATGCTATTCACAGCAATCAGTTACGGACGAATGGCAAATGTTTATCCCAGTGCCGGTTCAGCATATACATATGTAAGCAGGGAAATACATCCATCGCTTGGATATTTTGTAGGCTGGGGTATGATTTTCGATTATATAATGAATCCTATAATATGCGTAATCTGGATCAGCAAAGCTGCGATCAATCTGATTCCTGAAATACCTTATGGCGTGTATGCAGTCGCCTTTACCTGTCTGTTTACTGCAATGAACCTGCGTGGCATAGAATCGAGTTCCCGTACAAATACCATCATTGCAACCGGCCTTGGAGTAGTTATAATACTTTTTCTTGCAGCTGCTGTCAGGTATCTTTTTTTGAATCCTCCGGCAAACGCTGGCGAATGGACCCGCCCATTCTATGATCCAAAAACTTTTTCATTTCCGTCAGTATCAGCAGGTGCCTCACTCGCTGTTCTCACATATATAGGATTTGACGGCATTTCGACTTTATCGGAGGAGGTCCATAATCCTCGCCGGAATATCCTGCTGGCATCTGTTCTGGTTTGTGTTATTACAGGAGTACTGGCATCTGTACAGGTATATTTTGCTCAGATGGTCTGGCCGGGAACAACTTTTCCCGATCAGGATACGGCTTTCTGCTATGTGGCCGGCAAAGCAGGGGGACAATGGCTGTTCCATGTTGTCAACCTGGCTTTACTTGTCGCTACAATCGGCTCAGGAGCAGGGGCTCAGCTTGGAGCAGGACGACTACTATATGGAATGGGAAGAGACAATGCAATCCCGGGGAAATTCTTTGCAAAAATAAATCCAAAAACACATATCCCCTCAAACAATATTATACTGATTGGCGTGATAGTACTCGGAGGAGTATTTGTATTAAGCTATCCCTTAGGTGCTCAATTGCTTAATTTCGGTGCACTTATTGCATTCATGGGTGTCAATGTCTCCTCATTTGTGCGTTACTTTCTGCGGAGTGAACATAAAACTTTCAGCCATTTTATAGTTCCCGTTCTGGGATTTACAGTATGCCTCTATCTCTGGTTCAGTCTGGGAATTAAAGCGAAAATAGTTGGTATTTCCTGGCTCTCTGTTGGCCTGATCTATGGTGCATACCGCACTAATTTTTTCAGGAAACCATTACAGTTCGCAACACTGGAAAGTACAGAAGAAGTTGAAAATACAAAGGAAATAAAAGACTAAGAACTGTCACAGAGGGCCACAGAGGAGATACAGAGTTGCATAGAGAGACTTAAAGAAAAACGCTCTGTGGCTCTCAGTGCCTTCTCTGTGTTTCTCAGTGTAAGTTCTTAAATTCTTTATTTGATTTTCCCGAAATCAACATTTAGCCCGACAAAAAACCTTCTTCCCGGAGAAATGAAATCGATATTCTGGGGAATCACTACATTAAATACATTGTCGAGCCCTGTTGATATACGCAGCCATTTGTATTGTTGCGAAATAGTTATCCGCCAGTCGGCATAAGGCCTGTCCTGCAAAGTTCCGGTTGAAGTAATCTCATAGAATTTTTGCCCCATCAGTTTACAGTACAACTGAGCCGTGAATACATAATCCTTCTTTCTGAAATTATATTCCGCAGAAACATTACCCGAGTTTTTTGTGGAGCCGTACAATTGAAGTTGAGTCACATTATCATGCAAATTTACATAACTGTATCCTGCGCTCAGCCAGAATCCATCAAATAATTTTTGTTTCGAGATAAGATCAATCCCCCAGACTGAAGCGCTGGCAACATTTTCATATTGACGGGTCAGTTGTGCGGAATCCAACCATCTGTCGGTGATCATATTTGTTAAAACATTTCTATAGACAGTAATGGATGAATTGATCCATGGTTTTGAATATTCAACAGATCCGGATACATATCTCGAGGATTCCGGTTTTAATTTTGGATTTCCAATTATATACCATTCACCGAAATGATCAAAGTACATGTACAATTCTTTTAACGACGGAGAACGGAACCCTGTTCCAGCAGATGCCCTGAAATTTAAAGGCCCCTGTTTGAACATTAGCGAAATTTTAGGTGCTGCATTTAATCCATAATTGCTGTGGTAGCTTGTCCTGATACCGGCAATCAGATCCCATCGTTCTCCCAAACGAACATCTTCCTGAACATAAAATACTGCTTCGCCTGCAGCTTTCGGTTTGCTGTCTTTAAGTCTTACCGAAGAAAGATTTTCCTGGTTGTATTCCAGTCCCGCAATTAAATAATTTTTATCCGTCAGATGAAAGTTTCCCTGTGTCCTCAATGTTTGAATGATATCATAGGACACCAATGAATCCTTTCCATTATTAATCTGTTCAAAGACCTTGAATGTATTGTACCGATCGCGATAATAAGAAAAATCAAATGAGTGCTTTCCAACGAAATATTGCCCCTTCAATCCGGCATTAAAGTCTTTATAAAGATCATGGGCATGAGTTAACATCCCATTATTGCGTTCGAATTGATAATATCCGAAATATGGAACCAAAGAAAGATTGGAGGATGGCGTGATTTCAAATTTCTGATTTAAATTGATTGAGTTATAAGAATTCTGTGTCCAGTCGGATGGAGTCTCAGGTGTGATGTCATATCCATCGGTATGACTATAATTAAAACTTGTCCTCGATCCTAACATTCCCTTTTTCAGTCCAATACTCCCTCCCGTGTACACTTCATTATATTTTGAATAACGTGAATAGAATTTAGCATCAAAGGGTTCATTGATCTTTTTAGTTATAATATTTATAACACCACCAATGGCATTTGAACCATAAAGTGATGATGAAGCTCCTTTTATAACCTCAATCCTGTCAATATTCTCGAGGTTTAGCATTGAATAGTCAATGTCTCCGTTTACTTCACCTGCTATTCTTTCCCCATCTATGAGAAAGAGCACGTACTTTGCATCCATTCCCTGAAGGGTGACCGAAACCTGAGGTCCGAAATGGCTTATATTAAGACCAGGAACCATCTTTTCCAATGCATCAGTAGCATTTGTTATCCCCAGTTCCAGCATTTTTCTTGCGCTAATCACCTGGGTCAGGACGGGAACATTCTTAAGTGTTTTCTCTGATTTTGTACCAGTCACCACAACTTCATTCAAATCTATATTTGATTCTTTTAACTGAAAATCCAGATGACTATCTGCTTTCTGAATGTCAACAGTCTTTTCCTGGGTTTCAAATCCTATATATGATACTCTCAGTATGTACCTGCCAGGATTGATTTTGTCAAGCCGGTAAAATCCCTTTTTGTCAGTTACTATTCCAAAAGTGGTCCCTTTCAGTGAGATAGTTGCACCGATGACAGAACTACTGTCTGTCCCTGTAACATAACCTGACATGCTTACAACCTGAGAAAAGATAACAGAGCCAGGAGACAATAAACAAATTAGAATAAGTAACCTTCGCAGCATCTACTCCAGGTTTTTTGATCCGTCAGGCTGATATTTATACTGTATGGTAACATATCCGGAGGTTGCATAAGCATTATAATAGCTTTTGAACCATACTTTTGCATATTTCCCGGTTCCTGTTTTGACAATGTAGACATAATCGCTTGGTACTATCTGGGTGCCAAGCGCTGCAAACTCAAGAGAGAACCATGTATATAATACCGGATTAACTATGTATGTGGCATAACCCTGCTGAATGGCGATACTGATTGAAGCATCGTTGATAAAGGTTGATGTATCCGAAACAACACTTATTGCATCAAATCCGGTCTGACCTTTCTGATATGAATTTGCAGCGCTCCCTGAACCATTACCGGAAAGCCCTCCATTGGTCCTGATCCTGTAACGCTGAAATGCCAGATCCCATCCTGTTGAATTTGCCGGGTCTGTTATTGTTACCGTATCATTGGTTGCAAAGCTAAAGTATTTCCACACTGTGGAACTGGTAGATTTTACTTCAAAAGTCTGAGCCTTGATAGGCGCTTTAGTGTCTGTTTTTTTGCATCCAAAAAATGCGATGACCATGATTGCTGACAAAAAAATCTGTTTCTTCATAATTCATACAATTTTATTCAGCAAAAGTAAAATCGCATGAAGTCTGAAAATGGTAAAAATCAGGGTTTTTGTGGTACTAATTTTTTATGAATGTCACGAAATCTTTTGGGAGTAAGGCCGGTTTTATTTTTAAAAACCTTGTTGAAATAAGAGTTATCTTCGAAATTCAGCTTATAGGCAATTTCTGAAACTGATAGCTCAGAAGAGAGGAGTAGTTTCCTGGCTTCCTGCATGAGTCTGTTCTGAAGAATCTTTTTCAGTCCACAGTTAAAATGCTTGTTGCAGATATAATTCAACTGGCTTTCTGACATATTAAATGCGGAGGTATAAAATCCCAATTTTTGCTCCTGAATGAAGTATGAATCTATGAGGTGCGATAATGAATGGATCAGAATGCTGTCACTATTATTCGATTTCCCCGATTTTGTTTCATAAAGCTCAGATAGCTTTAATAACATAATATTAAGATGGGAACGGATGATAACTGCAGAATTGTTTGAAGGTGTGTACAAATCATATTCGCATTCTATCGATTTTATTACTGTATTGACCGGGTTAAACTCACCGTCTGATAAACACAAACAAGGATTGCAAATATTGTTCCCCGTTTGTGAGGTATAGGAAAATAAATTTAACAGACGGATAAAACTGAATTCTTCAACATAAAAATCCTGACAAAAGAAGAAGATAATTCCTTCTGCGTCTTTAAGGTGTTCAAATGAGTGCATCTGATGCGGAGCGACAATACAGATGGTATGAGGCTTAACAGGATAGCTATCATTATTGATTATTATGCTACCTGTCCCTCCGGTAAATAAAATTACAGAATAGAAGTCGTGCGCATGTTCCTTTCTGATGAAGCAATACAGGTTTAAAAACTTTACCAGAGAATTAAAATAGATGCCATGCACTTTAATATCCCGCAGGAAACTAAAATGGTAAAGTGACTTTTTAATATTCTGATATGGCTGCAAACCGGACCTCATATGGCCGGTAAAAATACCTAATATATTATATGACTACCTTCAAGTATAATATATATCATATTTCAGGTGAATACCATATGTTTGGAAGACAACATAAACCTGGCTCCGAAAGTGCACCTCTTACCTGATATTAAAATATCATATTAAAGGTTGCACCTTTATTAAGATCGGAAACTGCTTCAAGTCTTGCATGATGAAGCAACATTATCTGTTGCGACAGGCTTAATCCTATCCCCGAGTTATTTGCTTTGGTTGAATAGAATGGAAGAAAAATACGTTCAAGTTCTTCATCTCTGATACCTTTACCGTTATCGCTTATTGAAATCTGTACGTGGTCTGATTCATTTTTCGCAGCAATAATTGTCAGTATAGGATCATTAGTATCCTGCATGGCTTCCATGGCATTCTGAATAAGGTTAATGATTACCTGCTCTATAAGTTCGAGATCAGCTTCAATGGAAAGGTTGGAAGGATTTATTTTGCATTTAAATATCACACTTCTGTCCTTAAATTTAACTCTATAAAGAATTGTAATGCGTTCGAAAAGGTCGTGAATAAAGATCTTTCTGAGGTTTGGCTTTGGAATTTCAGTGAGGCTTTTTGTGGCCTTAACAAAGTTTATAAGTCCCTGCGTACGCGATTCAATAATTCTTAAGCTGTGATGGATATCCTCTGTGACCTCTTCACCGATTTCTTCCGGTTTCTGAACAACGCCCGACTCATCTTCAAGCATCTGGGCTGTCATCCCTGCAAGATTGGTAATCGGAATAGCTGAATTGACTATTTCATGAGAGATAATATTGACTAGTTTCTGCCATGTACTGATCTCTTTACTTACAAGTTCATCTTTTTGCCGTTCGATTTCATCTTTCTGGGCTTTCAACTCCATATTCTGCAGGTCAAGCTCTTTGTTCTTTGTGTTTAATTGCTCCTCAAAACGGAAATTCAGCAACCTTAGATAATAAATGCTGGCGTTAATAAAGAGGAAAAGGGCAATTTGAGCAATCTTATAAAAAGCGTAGAAAGTATTTATCCGGTCGACAATAGGAAAACTTCTTGTACTGAACCTTACCATAATTTTGTCAATTACTATTACCAGTATCAAATAAAATATCATCGAAATCCACCAGAGAACTTTTTCTTTCTTCGGGTATATCAATAATTGTGGAATAATAGAGACGCAGATAAGCGCAAATGGATAATATGTATAACTTTCCTCCTCGACATAACCGATCATTGTCGGACCGATAATGAATACTATCGGCGTGAGGAAGATCAGTGATAGCCTGCTTAGTTTTGTGTAACCATAGCGTGAAAGCATCAGATTCAAACAGACAACGATAAGAAGATTTGCCTCCCTGAGGGTTCCGTAAGATATGGTATCATGAGTTAACAGAAGTGTAAGTATTGTGGTCAGCAGTAATAAACACATAGAGATGAACATTACAAAATTGAGCTGATTGCTGATAACCATTGTTCTAAGCTTCCACGGATCTTTCTCACCTTTAATACCCAGATTGGAAATATAACTCCAGATTTTATGCATATCGTCTTTTCTTGAAATACTTAAAGTCATTTATTCATGTGCCATATTTATATATGAGAAAAAAACTAATAAGATCAGTTTTCCATTCCGAACCGGGCTATCTTGCGATAAAGAGTACTCCTTGCGATACCTATCTCCTCAGCTGCTTTCGAAAGATTTCCATTATGTTTCATCATTGCCGTTGCTATTGCCTTTTTCTCATAATCCTCCACTCGAACTGACGATTCATCTGCTGTTGTGACTGAAGCAGATTTAGTCTTAAAGGTAAAGTCTTCAGGTCTCAGGGTTTCATTCTTACAAAGTATAACCGCCCTCTCAATCGCATGTGCCAGCTCCCTTATGTTACCCGGCCAATGATATTCTTTCAGTCTTTGAATGGTTTCATCCAACATTACAATTCCCTGTTTGTAATATTGTTCCGAAAAGAGTTCCAGATAATATTCTGAAATCAGGCTAATATCTTCTCTTCTTTCTCTTAAAGGAGGAAGAGTGATTTCAACTGTGTTAATACGATACAGAAGATCCTGCCTGAACTGGAATGAATCAGCCATTTCATACAAAGGCATGTTTGTAGCTGAGATCAGCCTGACGTCGATAGGAATAGGTTTATTACTACCAATTCTGACTACTTCTCTGTTTTGTATAGCGGTAAGAATTTTTGCCTGCAGGGGCAGGCTGAGATTTCCAATTTCATCGAGGAATAAGGTTCCGCCTGAAGCAGTTTCAAACCTTCCCTCCCTTTCTTCCCTGGCATCAGTAAATGCACCACGGGTATGTCCGAATAATTCAGCTTCAAATAGTGTTTCAGGTATGGCTCCCAGGTCAACATGTATGAATTCATTATTCTTTCTCATTGACTCATTATGCAAAGCCCAGGCTGCCAGCTCCTTGCCTGTCCCATTTTCTCCCATAATAAGGATATTGGCAGTAGTAGGAGCAACGGTTTTTATTGTTTCAAGAACTTTTACCATAACAGGTGAACGACTTATGATCCCGGGATGTCGGATCTTTCCCGGACTCAGGGTTCCGGGATTTTTGCTTTTAGTCTTTTTAACATCCTGCTTTTCACTTCTAAGTGCCATTGCTCTCTGAACTGCGCAAATCAACTGGTCCTTGTTCCAGGGTTTGATGAGAAAATCCATTGCACCCTCTTTCATGGTTTGGACCGCAAGGCTTATTTCACCATAAGCTGTTGTTGTTATTACACATACATCAGGATCAAGTCGTAGAATCCTGCCAAGCCATTCCAGTCCTTCTTTCCCAGATGTGTTGCCACGGGTGAAGTTCATGTCAAGGATGATCACATCATATTTAGATGATTTAAGAAATTCAGGTATAAGCGCCGAACGGTTCAGAGTGTCAACTTTTCCAAACAGGTCTCGCAATATAAGCCTTGCAGTATACAAAACATCGTTATCATCGTCAACTATCAATATGTTACCAGATCCGGCTGATTTCATTAAGGTTAGATTAATGATACCTAACAGGTAATTTACAAATATTAGTAAAGATAATAAATGTAGCGTTCTGAGTCAATGCATTGTAGCAAAACGCTACACATTAAATAATATTTCCAGCTTCTCTCTGATATATGTGCCTGATTTTAATATCATTAAGCAGATTGGTCCGATAATTGGATTAAAGAAGAATTGTTAAAAGCATAAATAATGAAGACAAGTTTTGTCAATATAGTAATCAATCCTGAAGCCGGAAATGGAAAAGCATTAAGGGTTGCACAAACCTTATTGCAAAAAATAAAAAGCACCTGCGATTTTGAAATTGATATAAGTTTCACCAAAGAGAAGGATGATGCAACTTTCATTACCAGACGAGCCATTCTTGAAGGAGCATCAATGATTATTGCACTTGGTGGTGATGGAACAATTAATGAGGTTGTTAACGGATTCTTCAGCGAAGGAAGGTCTCTAAATCCCTTATGTGAACTTGGAATAATACATTGTGGCACAGGAGGAGGTTTTGCCCACACACTTAACTTTCCCCGCAGGGCAGACAAGCAGATTGAACAACTTCTTAATCCGGTGAACAGAGTTTTGGACCTCGGTCAGATTACTTACCTGAATTCTTCAGACAAGGTACAAAAGCGACTTTTTATAAATGAATGTCAGGTGGGTATCGGGTGCAGAGTTGCGTCAGCAGTTGGAAAAAAATCTAAATTTTTTGGAGGAAGAATTGCCTTCGGATTTTCAGCAGCGCTTCTTGCATTGTCTATGAAACCGTTGAAGCTGTCGATAGGATTTGATAATGATCCGATGCAGGAATTAGCTCTTATCGGTCTTGTTATCGGTAATGGCACCGAATGCGCAGGAGGGATGAAGCTTACCCCTGATGCAAAACTGAGTGATGGCTTTTTTGATGTACTGTCAATGAATGATATGAAGGTAACTGACAGAATGCTGAATCTATCAAAGGTATATTCAGGAAAACACATCCTGTCACCATATTTTTCGATAAAAAGGTGCAAAAAACTGAAGATCAGATCAGACAATAAAATTTTTATGGAAGGTGATGGAGAGATACTGGGAAATTCTCCATTTGAAATAGAGATCCTCCCGTCCGCAATAAAAGTCAAATGTTCCAATATTAACTAATAATTACATGATGACTTCTTTTGGTGAGATACGCAAAACATGGTTTGAGGTAAGAATTTTTATTTCATTATCCATTGTTATAATAATCTCAACCATTTCATTTTTAGTTTTCAAAAACAGTTCTTCAATAATAGAAACAGCAGGAAGCTGGTTTGGGTTGTCATCTCAATTGTCAGTTCGTTATGGATACTTGTTCGTAGCCTTGCTGGTTTTGTTTGCAACATTTATCCGCATGTGGGCAGGGAGCACTCTCTCTTCAAAAACAGTGATGGCTTTTAAGATCCAGAACAGCAAACTGACTATCTCAGGACCCTACAATTTTGTAAGAAATCCAATATATTTTGCTGACTTAATTGCCTTTTCAGCATTGTCTCTGTGTTTGCGACCTGTTGGCCTACTGATACCAGTTTTGATCTGGTTGCATTATTACCAGCTTATTAAGTATGAAGAGGAGAAACTGATCTCGCGATTTGGCAGTACCTATTATGAGTATATTCGTTCAGTGCCAGGGCTTAGCCCGGGTATAAGGCAAATCAGGGCTCTATTCAACATTCCGCTGAATTTCAGATTAAATTTCGATGGATTCCGTCATAATGCCCAATATCTGCTGTTTATCCCGGGTCTGATAGTGGCATCCTACTCCGGAAAGTTTATTTATGCAATTTTAATCGGACTTCCTGCGGTTATAGACTGGGCGGTAATTCATACGATAATCGGCGTCGCGGCTACCGAAACAAAAGAAAAACCAATTTTAAAAGACAGAACGCTTAGCCACTCAAAAGTATTCAGGGATATATTATATGCGCAGTGTTGGGAAGATCCCGAGATGGACAGGGCAGCTTTTGACATTAAACCTGGTGATACTGTATTTTCAATTACATCAGGCGGTTGTAATGCGCTGGCATTTCTTCTTGACGATCCCGGAAAGGTTATATGCCTCGACATGAACCGTTTTCAAAACTATCTGCTCTCATTAAAAATATGTGCATTTAAGACTCTCGGGTATAATGAAACTCTTGAATTCTTGGGCGTAAGATCTTCAGCCCGCCGGTGGCAATTATATGAAAAATTAAAACCTGAGCTTACCTGTGAGGAGCAGTTCTACTGGAACAATAAAAAAGCTGATATAAACCGTGGCATTATCCATTGCGGGAAATATGAAAGATATATGCATCTTTTAAAGAGAGTGTTCAGAATTCTTATCGGGGAAAAGATTATAAATGATTTATATAATTCGTCAAGTCTCAGTGAACAAAGAATTATATTCAAAACAAAGTGGAATAATTTCAGATGGAAGGTTTTTTGCCGCATTTTTCTAAGCCGGACATTTGCCAGTATGCTCTTCGACAAGGCATTCTATAAATATCTTGAACCAACATTCTCATTTGAAAAGTATTATCGTTCGGCAGTGATGAGAGCGGTAACAGAACTTCCTGTTAAAGAAAATTATTTCCTTGCCTATATTCTTTTAGGAAATTATCCTGATGATAATCTGCCCGTTTACCTGAAAAAGGAAAATTTTAATACAATCCGTTCTCGGGTTGACAGGATAAAATCTGTTACCTCAGGTTGTCACGAGTTCCTGAGAACCCTGCCGGCAGACACAATTTCAAAATTCAATTTCACCAATATTTTTGAGTGGATGTCAATGGAAGAATTCACTCTCCTGTTATTGGAGACTTTACGGATTGCAAAAGACGGAGCCGTAATCACATATCGTAACCATCTGGTAACCAGAAACCGTCCTGAAATCTTTGCTGATAAGATAATTCCCGATATGAAACTGGCCCTGGAACTCAGGAAAAAAGACCGGTCATTTATTTACAAAGCATACGTGGTTGAACGAATAAATAAGAGTTTATGTCATTCTTAGTCAGAGAAATAACAATTCAGGATGGAATAGAGGATTTTCTTTCCCTGCCAATGGAGATCTATAAAGATAATCCGAACAGGATAGCACCTCAAAACGCTGAAATAATGAGAGTACTAAATCCTGTAAAAAATCCCTATTTTTTAAATGCCTCATTGAAGATTTATGTATGCTATTCCTCAGGGGAACCGGTTTGCAGGTCAATAATGGTAATAAATCATCATCACTGGACCAGGTGGAAGAAGAAGTCCGCTTTCTTTGGATTCTTTGAATCGTTTGAGGACGTAAATGCTGTTCGTTTTCTATTTGAGAAAATTGAATCAGACTGCAGGTCGGCAGGCGCAGAATTTCTTGAGGGACCATTTAATCCCAATCACTATTCTGAACTTGGGATTTTAACGGATAATTTCAATTGTTCCCCTGCTTTCTTTGAGACTTACAATCCTTCATATTATCCTACTCTGCTCAAAGGGGCAGACTTCGGTGAATGCTACCGGTTTCATACCCGGAAAAATAACGACATTTCTTCCATGCTCGCTAAAAAATATAAAAGTTCCAATGATGAAGTCCCCAGTAAGCATATCACGATCAGGAAGTTCAATATTTTCAGATTTAAAAAGGACCTTGGAATTCTGCGTGAAATCAATAATGATGCTTTTAATAATAATACATTCTTTCTACCCCTTTCGATTGAAGAATATAAATTCTCTGCAAAATATCTCTTTCTTGTTACCCGTCCCGGACTGATCATGATTGCTGAACATAACGGTATCCCGGTTGGTGCAGCTCAGTTCGTAATTGACATTAACAATCTTGTCAGAACTTATAATGGCGGGATCAATGCATGGCAAATACCAGGTTTTCTTTGGAAAAGAAGAAAGATTAAGGAACTCATAATTTTTACTGCCGGAGTAAAAAAAACATTCCGAAAAACAAGAGTGTTCTCTGTAATGCTCAAATCTGCCGTAAAGATATTCAGAGATTATTCTGCAATATCCACAACATGGATTTCAGACGAGAACCTGGGAGCAAACCTTGATGATCTGCTGGAAATGAAACCCGATAAACATTTTGCAATTTTTTCAAAACACTTACAAAATTAGAATATGCTGCCTGACAAAATGATATTGAGCAGTTTAATCAGAGGATGGAACCTCGATGCCTCAAATACTGGGGAGCTGATCATAGGCGGATGCAACGCCCTGGAACTTGGCAATATTTATGGTACCCCGCTTCATGTAGTCAATGAAGCAAGGCTCAGAGGTACAGCTTATTCTTTTCTCGAAACTATTAAATCAAGATACCCGGGGAAAATTTCAGTTCATTATGCTTTCAAATGTAACCCTGTTCCTGGAATAATTAAAATAATCAAGGAAGAGGGAATTAAGGCTGAGGTGATGAGTGAGTATGAGTTAAAACTGGCTCTTAAACTCGGATATTCAGGCGAAGAAATCATTGTTAACGGACCACACAAAACTGACCAGCTTATTACTGCCTGCCTCGAAAATAATATCAGGTTTATAAATGTGGATTCACTTTTTGAGCTTGAAAATATCAATCGCATCTGCAATGACTTAAATAAAAGTACTGAAGTCCTTCTGAGAATAAACCCCGATTTTGTTCCATCCGGGATGAACAATGGAAGTGCTGCAGGCAGTCGTTCCGGTTCTCAGTTTGGTATGGATCTCAAAGGTGGAGAAGTTATACAGGCGCTTAAAAAAATAAAAGGGATGAAGTATATCCTCTTCAAAGGATTTCATTTGCATATAGGCTCAGGTATTCAGGATCCCGTGGATTACACCAGAGCACTTTCGGGGCTTAAAAGGTTGCTGAATGAAGTTGAAAGAATGGGGTTCATTGTCGATGTGATCGATGTGGGAGGCGGATTAGGGGTGCCAAATTCGCGTGAGATGAAAACTTTGGAATTGCTTATGTACCAGGGATTTGATCTTCTTCATTCAGGGAAACACCCGAATAGAAGAGTATCATTTGCCCGTTTTGCCGAATCAGTGACAAAAGGGATCATCACCCTTTTCCATAATAAAAAAATCCCCGAACTCATTTTCGAACCGGGAAGATGCATTACAGGACCTAATCAGCTGCTGCTTATAAAGATCCATCAGGTAAAGGAACGAAAAGGAGTCAAAAAATGGCTTATAGCTGATGCCGGTATCGGAACAGTGACTATGCCTACTTATTATGAACATCATGAAGTTGTTCTGTGCAATGATATCAGGAGAAAATATTCAGAGAAAGTTACCATCACCGGACCGGGTTGTTTTTCTGCTGACGTGGTATACAGGAATATACTGATGCCGAAAGTGGTTGCAGGTGAAATGCTGGCCATACTTGACAGTGGAGCATATTTTACCTCATGGGAATCCTCTTTTGGATATCCGCGGCCGGCAATAATTTCTGCAATTAACGGCAGGCATAAACTCCTCAGAGAAAGAGAGTCATTTGAACATACGATCTCCCTGGATACATATTAATAATAAAGGCAATTCTTAATCCATTAAGCCATGAAATTTAAAATTAATAAAGTGACAGAATGCTCCGATCTGATAAGCATGGGGAATGTTTTGACCGGGGAAATAATAAAAAAGGGCAATGAACTGGTCTCATCAGAGGTGACTTCCAATTTTGTCCTGAATTTTATTGACCTCGAACGCCCTGAAGCATTCAGGAATGTGAATCATAATCAGGCTGGTACTTCTTACTGGATGACTGCCCGCGGGGTCGACAAATCAAACCTTAAGGGGCCGGGGAAAGATATACTCCTTGTAAAAGGATATGACAAAGGAACCGGAGAGATATTGATATCCGTCCCTGAAGAATATGACCCAAGGATCAGAGTATCAGTTGATGCCATTGAACACTATATGATTTACAGGGAATTCCCCGGAACAGGGGCAATAGTTCATGTGCATGCATGGATTGACGATGTTCTATGCACTTCTCAAAGCTATCCATGCGGAACAAGTGAGCTGGCTGAGAATGTTGTTGAATTGCTGAAAAAGACATCCTCACCTGAAAGAACAGAGGTTGGATTAAAAAATCACGGACTGACTATCACCGGCCCTGATATCAAAGACACATTCAGCAGAATCCGCGGAAGGCTGAAAATAAAAGTTCCAATGATGAATTGAACATATATTCTGATATAAGAACATACAGGGAGATACCTGAAAATCCCTTAAAAAGAGTAATGAGTGTATGCTGAAAAACTTAAGAGTAAGCTAAATGAAATGATTCACACAATGAAAAAAGTAACTTTTTTAATTACGTTATTGTGCTTTTTTGCTCTGGCAGCATCGGAAGCACAAATAAATAAAGGCCGGACTCTGCTAGGTGTTTCAACCTCCTTTAGCTCCATCAATTTTGGATCAGACCTGATGAGCCTGGGATTTTCCAGCATTAAATACAAAGCAAGTGCAGGAACTAATATAGATCCTGACGTTTTAAAGGTAACGACCTTAAATCTCTTACCTAAGTTTGGATATTTTTTCTTTAACAATCTGGCGCTGGGTTTGAATTTGTGTATTGGAACTTCCATAGATAAACCTGAGAGTGGCGGGAAAAGCACTATGACTTCCTTTGGTCTGGGACCATTTGTGCGGTACTATATTCCCGGAAGCAAGGTTATGCCATTCATTGAAGTAAGCAGTTTATTTGGATCAATAAGTGAGAAGTATGAAGATCAAAGTTACAGTAGTTCAAGTAAGAGCAGCATGAGCTCGTTTGGCGGCGGAGCCGGTTTAGCAGTAAAGTTGGGTGATAAAGTGACTTTTGATATACTGGCAGGTTATAATTCAATGACTGAAAAGGCTAAACAAAATAACCCGAATGATCAAAGAACTGTACAAGGTACCTTAGGCGTTAAACTTGGATTCGTAGCAATCTTTGGCACCAACTAGACATTTCAGATTAATAGTCTTTTTTAAAATCTGTGCTAATGTGTATCATATGTTTATTCTAATATTTCAAATGTTTAATTAATTTTTAGCAGAACCAAATGAAGAAAGTAATTATAGTGACATTTCTGTTGTTAATCTCACTTTTCAATTCATCAGGACAATGGTATGTGAAAAAGTATCAAGTTACAGATATTAATTTTCTCACAAAGGGACAACTTGAGGAATCATTAGCGAATTCAAAAACCGGTCTTAAGGCCGCTGGTATAATTACAGGAACAGGAGGAGTTTTCTTTCTCGGTTTTAAGTACCTGCGCCCTGGGATGAGCGATGATCCGACTGTAATTGAACAATTGCTCGGTGACGATGGGGTGAACATGGTCGGTATGCTAATAAGCGGAGGAATACTGATCGGTGGCACAATAGCCAGTATAGCCTACCTGGGCCGGATCGGAAGGATCAATTCCGTCATTCACAGAAATTATCCATCTTTTGGATCACTGAATTTCTCTCCGGCAGTAATTTTAAACAGTTGTACACGATCATATTGTGCAGGATTTAGCTTAACTTATAATTTCTGATCATGAACTATAGTAAGATTATCTGTAGGGGTTCCATTTGTGCTGATCACATAATCATTAATAACTCTTATCTGAACCAAAATTGATTAAGACTTAATTGTTGTACGGATTATATTAAAATCAACCAAAATGGAAAAACAATTACAACTCCTGAAGATCAGCTGTAAATTAATGATTTTCACAACGTTCCTGCAGCTAACAGGTTGCTATAGCTCTAAATTTATATCGAAAACTGATTTGCCCGTTTCAGGTGGAAATTATGTATTTCACGGGAAAAAATCAATTTATCCACTGGTCAAAAATGCCATTATATCAAATGGGATAATATCAGGCAAAGCAGATTTTACTGAGGAAAACTCTTCAGCTGTTGAAACATTCCAGATATATGTCTCGGACGATTCATTAATAAAAATAAATAGTGATAATGTTAGCGTTCCACTTGATGGCATAACAAAAATCATCATTTCAGGCAATGAGTACAGGGTAAATAAAACTAAGTTTGACTATCGTACTTACTCCTTAAAAAAGGGTGATCCTTATAATCCATCCAGTGCCGGCTTTGCATCTCTGATAATCCCTGGTTTGGGACAAATGATATCAGGAGAAAGTGGCAGAGGATTGTTATTTCTTACCGGTTTCACTAGTTGTCTGGTGGTTTCAATGGCGGGATTTCTCAATTTTGCAAACAGCTATGAGGGACAAAATGTTAAAGGACTTCAGGTTTCCTTCGCCGCACTTATTGGTGCAGCATGTATCGATTTATGGTCAGTAGGAGATGCTGTAAAAGTGGCTAAAGTTAATAATTTAGCTCTTAGAGACAGACATAAAACCTCATATAACCTTAATATTAAACCCTTCTTATATACACCTGAAAATGGGTTTAAATACAATGTTCTTTTGGGGCTGGATTTTAAAGTAACTTTTTAACTTCCGTGTAAAAGAATAACCCGGTGAAAATATTTGCTTTCTATATGTTACCAGTCTAATACTTAAGTGTATGAAAATAATAACTCTGATTATAGCTGGATTACTTATTCTTAACATAAGTACCAATGCCCAATACAAGATTAACAAATCAAAGTATGATCTGAAGACTTACCATTATCAGTTTGGGGATCCATATAATCCCGGAGTTATGGGGTTTGCTTCTTTAGTTATACCAGGGCTAGGTCAAATACTTGAAGGCGAAACAGCAAGGGGTTTCGGTTTTATTGGTGGCTTAATTGGCCTAAATATTATTAAATACAGTTTGTTAATGAGACCTGAAAGCGGGTCACTACATAATGTAAATAATATTAATAAAGTGCGTTATGTACTAATAGGGCTTCATATATGGTCGCTCTTTGATGCCATTCATGTGGCGAAAGTAAACAATATGGTTTTCAGAGATCAGAATAAAACCACCTTTGACCTTAAGTTATTGCCATACGTGCAATCATATGACTATTTCAGTTTTAAAAATGAAGTTCCTCTTGGCTTAACTTTATTAATAAATTTCTGATTATTGAATTCCTCGTTTATCAATAATATGTTTTTAACCAGATTAGAATAGCCTGGTAAGATTCGTTAAAATAAGGAGATACCTGAAAATCCTTTAAAGAGTAGGGAGCGAGTGTCGAAAAGCTTTAAGAGTAGACTGACTAAAAAACAACACTATGAAGAAAATTAGATTCGTTGTACCGGTTTTGATGTTACTAACTATAGTAGCCTGTAACAAGGAATACCGCGAATTGAACATGCAGCCTGTCACAAAAGGCGAAAATGAAAACTACTGCCTTAGTTCCAGAACCTTAAAAATTGCTGTACTATCCGACCTGCACTATATGGACCCGTCTTTACTTAAAAAAGATGGCAGTGCATTCCAGATGTATCTTATGCAGGATCCTAAATTACTTGCTGAGAGCGGAGCTATCCTTCAACAAATCCTTCACAAGCTGGTGATTGAAAAACCTGATCTGGTGCTGATTTCGGGTGATCTTACAAAAGATGGAGAGCTTGTCAGTCACAAATCGTTGCTTAAACAACTTCAGATCCTGGGTTTGAATCATATTAAAGTACTTGTAGTGCCAGGCAATCACGACATTAACAATCCGGATGCAAAATTATTTAATGGCGATAATGCTACATCTGTTGCAACTATTACCCCCGACAATTTTAAATCGCTTTATGCTGATTACGGATATAAGAGTGCCATTTCCAGAGATCCTTACTCTTTGAGTTATGTTTCGGAGCCTTTTAAAGACTTACGCATTCTTGCAATAGATGCAAATGAATATTATAACAATACACCAATATATTGTGTCGTTGCAGGCAAAATAAAAGATGCTACAATGATATGGGCAAAGAAACAACTGGCGGATGCAAAAGCTAAAGGAAAAACTGTGATTGGGATGATGCACCACGGAATTGTTGAACACTTTATGGGAGAATCTGTTATGTTCCCCGATTACCTGGTTGATAACTGGGGTACCAGAGCAGATGAACTTATGCAGGCAGGCTTAAAAGTAATATTTACCGGACATTTTCATGCAAACGATGCCACACAACGTATATCGGGGAACTTAACCTTAACTGACATAGAGACAGGCTCTCCCGTGATCTGGGAGTCGCCCTACAGAATTATGAATTTCGTCAACAACAAACTATATATAAAGACAAATCATATTGAACATATAATCTTCCCAGGGCTACACGGAATTTCATTCCCGGTATATGAAAAAGCCTTTTCACTCAATGGATTTGCAATTCAGGCAAAATATATGCTAATGAGTCCTCCTTACTATGTTCAAGAAGATGTTGCAACTCAGATTGCACCAGTTTTTGCTGACGCAATGCTGGCTCATTTCGGAGGTGATGAAACTATTTCAGCCGAAGCAACTGCACAGATACTGGCAATTTCAGAGATCTCGCCAGATCTGGCTAATATAATATACGGGCTTTATACCGATTTACCTCCGGCTGATAACAAATTGGTTATTGATCTGAAATAATTGAAAACCATTAACCACAAAGGACACAAAGAAGGCTCAAAGCACGCAAAGTCAAAATCTTTTAATTCAGCTCTTTGTGACCTTTGTGTAACCCCTTTGTGACCTTTGTGGTTAAAAAGAATTGTTCCCGAAGTTCCCTTATGATTTATAAGTTATTTACTATCAACCAGCATCGGAAGGTTTTTCCCGTTGGTCATAAAAATCAGTTTGGCATTAGGCGAATTAGTAATGGCTTTAATCATTTCATATTGAAGCAATTTGTCGCTAAGCCCTGTACTTAATATTTTCTGGTAATCGGCAATACCCTGTGCCTCAACTCTTTTTCTTTGAGCTTCCTGAGTTTCTTTTTGCAGAACAAATTGCATCTTCTGAGCATCCTGTTCAGCATTTATTTTTGATTCAATAGAAGCTTTTACTGATGCGGGAAGAGTGATATTCCTTACCAGAAGTTGCTCCAGCAATAAACCGCGTTCTTTGAAGTTTGTTTCAATAGTTGAAAAGATCTTGGCCTGAAATTCATCTCTTTTAGTTGAATAAAGAGCAACTGCATCATAATAAACAGCATTATCCCTGATCTTTGTTCGGCAGATCGGACGGACAAGAACATTCCGGTAATCGATACCTACCTCTTTAAGGATACGAGGGGCCTCTGTGGGAATAACCTTATATAATACTGTAAGATCAACAACAACTTCAAGCCCATCAGCTGTAAGAACTCGTATTGCATCATCTCCCTGTTTTGCACCTTCATCCTGTACTCCTGACATGGTATAATTTTCAGTTCTTATATCGAACATAACCACCTGAACCAATGGGTTAACTATGTTTAATCCACTTTCAAGGATATTGTTGCTCACTTTCCCAAAGAGCTTTTGCACACCTACCATACCCGGTTCAACCTGAACGACACAAGCTATAGACATTCCAATAAGAACGACGATCACACCAGCAGTTTTAATCATTGATCTGTACTTGCGCAACATAGGTTCATCCGATTTAGCAGCGACAAACCCAATGATTAAAATTATAATCCCAACAATTATTACTGTCATAATTTTGATGTTTTAAGGTTAGTTTTAAAATTAATAGTGAGTTATAAAGGTAGTCAGAAAAATGAGATTTTATCCCCACCCACCATCGTGATATCCTGAGCTCATCCATTCAAGATTCTCATGTCTGAAATATGGTGATAAAATGCTGGAAAATTTTAATTTCTCGGAGGCATCCATTGGCTTAAAATTCCTAAGGAGATCTAGATTCGATTCCACAACTTTCTTGCTATCCATTCCTACTGCAATACCATCGGGACCATCGAGCGACAGAGCAAAACGGACTAATTCCCTTATTTCGATACCCTGAATAGTCTCTTTTGGCCTTACAGTTTTCATAAGCATCACTCCCATTCCTATGGCTTTAGCTGCAGGAATGAGACTTCCCTGCCTGTTTTCCTTGTTTTCCCCATAATGGTTCATAGCAAATAACATGCTGTCAAACCGGCCTGAATCGATCATTGATTTAAGAGCGCCTGCATTGCCGTGTCCCGAGAAACCAATAAATTTTGTTATGCCCTCTTCTTTCATTTTTGATACCATGTCAAGAACTCCGCCGGTTCTGCAAATATTAATTACATCTTCAGTTGATTCAACAGAATGGATCTTTAGCATATCAACATGATCAGTCTGAAGTCTCTTAAGACTTTCTTCGAGTTGAAGTTTAAATTTTTCAGGATCACGTGCTGAGATTTTGGTTGAAAGAAATATCTCATTTCTTCTTTGTTTTATAATATGCCCTAAGCGTTCCTCGCTTATGGTACCGTTTGTTGCATTAACATAGTCATGAGCAGTGTCCCAGTAATAGAGGCCATTATCAAGAGCAAGGCTAAGCATTTCCAGAGCCTCATCCATTGTTGGAATATTACAGAACCGGCTACCGAGGCCAATGGCAATTCTTGGAATAATGACTCCGGTTTTACCAAGAACAGAAGTTGGCAATCCTTTTGGATTGTAAGGATCATTTAAAATGTCAATGGTTCTTTGTGAATCTGAGATCCCGGAAAAAGCAGTCCTGGTTCCGGCAATTGCTGCACCTGCCACCAGGGTGCGTTTAATAAATTTTCTCCTTGTATAATTTGTTCCCATAACTGGAAGATATTTATATCGTTTTTAATACAATTTAAATATCAGGCAATTTACTTATAATACCTTTAAATATAGATGAATTGTCTTCCCTTATCCGATGACCAATAGTTTTATCAGACTTTTCTGGAGAGTGTATCAGATTTATTTTTGAGACTTCTATTATATCACTATAATTCAGTAATTAATTTCTTGTCAATATATTTCTATGTTTTTCTTAGTTTGATTTTTCTATCCTGGCCGCCCATCCACCACCGGGAGCAAGATGGATATTCAATTTAGTGCTTGATGAAATTTTTATCTCCTCCTTCTTATAATCAGTACCATCGCGGTCCGCATTGATTCCGTCCTTAAAGAAGACTGCCTGGAAATCTCCTTCACCAAGGAAAGAAAAGTCGAGCGACAGATCTCTTTCAGTCCAATTGGTCATTGCTCCAACATACCAGGTAGTACCCTTTCTACGCGCAAGGGCTAGATACTCTCCTACTTTTCCATCGATTGGAACAGTTTCATCGAATGTAAGAGGAACACTTGTAATGAAATCGGTACATTCCTGTTCTCTCATATAGATCGTCGGATTATCTGAGAGCATTTGAAGTGGCGCTTCAAAAACCACATACATTGCCAGTTGCTGACAGCGTGTACCCATACTCATTGGATTCGAGTTTATTGGTCTGTAGTTTGCCTTATTCGAATTTCTCATTGCCCCGGGTGTATAGTCCATCGGACCGGCCATCATGCGGATAAATGGAATGGAAACAACATATCGGGGCTGATCCTCCGTGGCCCATTTATAATTCTCAAGACCTTTTACTCCTTCAAAGCCAATTACATTGGGATAAGTTTTTTGTAATCCTGTTGGCTTGAATACTCCATGGTAATCAACAAGTAAATGATTATCAGCCGCTTTTTTAGCAATCTCATATAATGAAGCAACGGCCAACTGATCGTCCCGGTCAACAAAATCAATCTTGAATCCTTTCACTCCCATCGCTGAGTAATAAGGAAAAACTTTATCCATCTGCTGAGTGACGGCATACCATGTAGCCCAAAGGATCACTCCCACTCCTTTCTGCCTGCCATAGTCAATTATTTCCTGAAGATTAATATCTGCTGTTATCTTCGTAAGGTCCAACCCTTCAGACCAGCCTCCGTCAATAATTATATATTTTATTTTATTTGCAGCGGCAAAATCTATGAAGTATTTATAAGTCGGGGTGTTCATGCCGGCTTTAAAATCGACATGAGATATATTACGGTCATTCCACCAGTCCCAGGCAACCTGGCCGGGCTGTATCCAGGAGATATCAGTTATTCTAGAAGGAGAAGCCAGCTTCTGAACCATATCATTATTCAGCAACTCTTTATCGTGATTGCTGATAACTACTATGCGCCATGGGAAGTCACGGGTACCACTGACTTTGGCGATATAGTCTGCTCTTTTTGTAGGGATATAATTTATCCCCCCGTATCCGCCAAGCTTTGCCTCCAGAGGGTATGGAGCATATACACCCATAAACCCCTTATGTGTCTGATTAATATTGAGGTACATGCCAGGATATTCTTCCAGATCAGCTTCCAGTATGACCACTTTTCTATTATTTCCCACATCGACCAGAACAGGAAGGAAGGCAAGGGAATCACTTGCAAATTTTGAAATATTTATCTCTTTATAAAGAGCTTCAAAAGAAGAATTGAAAATTTTCCCATCCCTGTAATCCCACATATAGGGTATAAAAGCTTTGTTATCGGAGGTAAAGTTAAAATTGGCTTCTTCATTTTTAACAATCAGTTCACCTTTTCTCTTTGCAAAAAACCGGTAGGCAACTCCTTCATTAAATACCCTGAAAACTATTCCAAAATCTCCTTTAAAGTTGATTGTTAGCTGATTGTACTGATTTGGAATCTCAGACTTTTTATAATTGACCGGTGTAATTATATTGTCAGTTTTTTCAGTTTTTGATGACAATATTTTTACATTGTCACCAAGGATTTCACCACTTTCCAGTTGCAGTGAAACTGGTGAAGGGGCAATAATCTGTTTACCAGAGCATTGAACAGACCATTGCAGTTTCGCTCCGGCTTCAATATTCACAGTGATGTTGCCATCGGACGACTTTATTTCAAAGCTATTAATTTTCTGGGCGGAGAGAATCGTTATACTCATCAATATCACGATGAGTGATCCTGCTAATTTTTTTTTCATTTTACTTGCAAATTTTGGTATGAATTAATTATCACAAAAAATCTCAAATTATCTTTACTAAATCCCGAAAATACCCATCAGAAACGCCATGCGATTTGTTGATCATATAAACATGATCACTGCTCGAAAAGAATGTCCCTAATATTATTAACAACCAATGCTTTATAATACTCTATTTCACATTTAAAGCCTGCTTCAATTTAATATCTGCGGAAGATGCGCCAAGACGAATTTCGATACTGTCACTCTCAATTTGCCAGTCGTTTTTACTGATATCCCAGTAAGCCAGCTGTTTCGCTTCCAGAGGAATTTCAACTGTTTTGTTTTCACCGGCTTTAAGGTTTACCCTCATGAATCCCTTGAGTTCCTGTTTTGGACGACTGACTTGTGAATTGATGTGGTTTACATAGAGTTGCACTACCTCATCACCAGCCTTTTTACCGGTATTTGCTATGTTTACACTTACAGTTATTGAACCATTCCTGCTGAGGCTCTCAGCACTTGTTTTAAGTTTGGAATATGAAAATGTGGTGTAACTCAGACCGAATCCAAAAGGATAGAGAGGTTCAGTTTTGAAATACATATATGTTCGGCCGTTACGGATATTGTAATCAAGCATTTCAGGTAGCTGGTCGAGTGATTTTGGCCAGGTCTGTACTAATCGTCCACCCGGGTTATAGTCCCCAAACAGAACATCTGCAAGAGCATTCCCTTCCTCCTGACTGCTATGAGCCATATGCACTATTGCAGGAACATTTTCCTGTGTCCAGTTTATTGCATACGGGAAACTGCTTTTAAGAACGACAATTGTTTTTGGATTAGCGGCAAACACCTTTTTAATAAGCTCTTCCTGTTCATCAAGTGTAATGGTTTTCCTATCCAGGTCCTCCCTTCCCTCAGATGGACTCGATATTTTCTTCCACCCATTGTCAAGATTTGGATTATTTCCGACACATACAATTGCCACATCAGAAGACTTTGCAAGATTTACAGCAGCGGTGACATCATCACCTAAAGCGAACTGTACTTTAACCCGTTTACCAACCTTGTTCTTAATTCCTGTAAGCGGGGTAATCGAATATGGTGCCTGTGAGCTGTACCAGTCGAATACCACCTGGTCAGACCGCGGACCGATCACAGCAATCGACTTAACTGCCGATTTATTAAGTGGCAGAATATTCCCGGTGTTTTTCAGAAGAACAATTGATTTCTGTGTAGCAAGTTTTACCAAATCCTTGTTTTTCTGAGTATTCCAGGGTGCAGGTTGTAATGTGTCAGCCCCGATTCCGGCATAGGGAACTTTATCGGGGGGGTCAAGTAATCCCAGACGGATGAAAACCCTGAGAGTACCTTTAATTACTTCATCAAGTCTTTTCTCAGAAAGGAGACCCTCTTCTATAGCTTTTTTTACCGGAGCTTCGAAATTTCGATCAAGATATTGATTAACACCGGCATTAACTGTGCCTGCACCCGACTGTGTATTGTTCTCGTAGTAATGTTGTGATCTTGTAAGGTTAGCGAACCCGCCGGCATCGGTACATATCACACCATCAACTCCCCACTGCTTTGCCACCACTGTTTCAATCAGAGGATTCACGGTACAGGGCACACCATTTATAAGGTTATAGGATGTCATGAAACACTTAGCTCCTCCTTCAACAAAGCCCATATGGAACGGAAGAGAATAGTACTCATAAAACTGACGGATATCAAAATTTGATGATGTACTCGTACGATTATCTTCATTGCTGTTGGCAAGGAAATGTTTCAGCAATGATGCACTAAGCCAGTATTTCGGATTGTCACCTTGCAGTCCTTTAATCATAGCAACAGACATTACACCGTTGAAGTAAGCATCTTCACCGAAACATTCTTCGGTACGGCCCCATCGCGGGTCGCGACCCAGATCGGCATTTGGTGCGCGTATGATTAGTCCACCCCGGCCCTTATATTTAGGACTCTGGTAAACATATCGTGCCTCAGAACCTTCGACAGCACCTGCTTGCTTTATAATTTCAGGATCCCAGGTTTCGCCCATCCCAATTGATTGTGGAAATGTTGTTGTTGTAATTGGTCCCCGACGCCCCCAGCCACCTGGCGTACCCTGAGCCAGACCATGCAAACCTTCCACATGACTCATACGTTTAATACCAAGACGTTCTACACCCGGACTCTGGCTCAGAAAAGCGATCTTTTCATCGAGCGTCATCAGGGAGACAATATTACTTACACGGTCCTCGATTGGCATATCCGGATTTCGAAACGGATAGGTAGTCTGACACAATACTCTTGAAGTGCCGAGAAAAATAAGACCCGATATGATCAGAATTAATTGTCGATGTTTACGTTTCATTTTTATCTTATATTGGTAATCTATTTATAACTGTATAAAGTAACTCTCAGGATGTTGTAACCGCTTCCCAACCTGAGGTTGTTACCCTGAGCGGTATCATCACCTGCCAACCTGCGCCCCGGTTTCCATTTGCCATTCAGAAATATACCTTCTTCAACCGTTGCCAGTCCGGTTTTAAATTCACTGTTTTTTTGTGAAAAAGTAATTGACATACCAGTTCCTCCGATATAAAACTCATTTGGAGCTGTCATTATGAATATTGCTGCACCCAGTTCTGCGCTTTTGCTGTTTAAATTATTTGGATCGAACCTGAGATCAGCATGAAAAATTTGCTCCCCGAATTCAATATTTTCTGAGGTATTATCCTTTGTTAATAAAACCGCACTCATCGAATTCAGCCCCTGATGCTCGCAAATTAACGGAATAAGCTGAGATATCATATCATAACTCTGCGATAATTCATCCCCTGCAAGAATTCGTCGTTCTATACCAAAGGGTGAAAATCCTAATGCATTATGCTTTCCGACTGCATAAATGACATTTGCTGCTCCCTGAGCTCCGCTGCTTGTTTCAGGGATAAACAACGGGTTTCCGGAACGGGTAAATTGTTCAGCCATATATGCAAAATCAGGACGATAAAGGTCAGGGCACAGCATATCTATTGACGGGCCTCCGGCATGATAAATATCAAAGACCTGAGGAAGACACCCGCCGCTTGGATAGGTTCCTGGCCAGGAATGTTCCCGTTGTTTCAGCCAGGCATTAACAAACATTGGTATCGGATACTCAGCTTTTCCTGCTTCTACAACATAATTTATATATTTGGCATAATACCATGCCATAAAAACTTCATCGGAATAGAACGGATAAGTCACCAACGCTTCATCCTGTTCTTTCTGAGTCATCGGGGGAACGAGATTCCGGACCGGCATTACAAGTCCTTCAGGTTTTCCCGGTCCAAATACTTCTTCCCAGGTTCCGGACACTTTAGATCCGTTGTCTTTCCATGCTTCTTTCAGTTCAGGAACAAGGTTGTCTTTGTTTTTTTCAATATAGCTCAATAATTCCTGTGGGACAGGTCCTTTGTATGCTTCATTGGCAAGAGAAGATCTGTCGCGGGAGTCGCGCAATACACCTACTTCATTTTCAACCTGTATCATAATGACTGTTCGCTGGCTATCAACTTCCTTTATATATTTCATCAGGGCAGCAAAAGCATGTGCATCTGCATTCCGGTTTTCTTCATTTAACGGAGTTAGTAGTTCGATGGTTTCAGTTTCATTTATTTTAACCCGGGGGAATCGTTCATAATCTTTTTTTACCCAATCAGGAACATAACTTGACATCCCGTTTTTCCAACTTGCAAACCAGATAAAAATGAGTTTCAGATTATTCTTTCTGGCATCGTTAATGACAGCACCAACTATATCAAAATTAAATTTTCCCTCCACCGGTTCAATCATGGCCCAGGAAATCCCCGCTATTACCGAATTAAGGTTGCTTTTAGTTAATGCCGGCCAGATTGGTTTCATATATTCAAGGCTGGTGGCAGCATTATTAGTCAGTTCACCGCAAAGGGCAATAAACGGTTTACCATCAACAATAAATTGTCTGGCAGTACCTTGTTCTTTCAGAGAAGGAATTGGAACAACAGTTTGACTTGAACAATCAATGCTGAATAATGGCATCAATAATATGATTGCGAACAATTTACTATAAGTATGTTTTTTGTTTTTCATAATATCCTTATCTTAATATCAGAATAATGTATTTATCTCTTTTCAGCGGGTAATCAGTGTTGTATGGAGCACTGCCGGTACAGCGCCAATACGAGGTCCTCCCCAATCTGTTTCATCACCATTACGGATACGTAACAGCTTAAATGATCCCTTTTCGTACCTGCCTTCTTCCACCTTCAGATATTGCCATGCTTTTCCTGCATTGGCACCAAGAGGTTTAAAAGTGAAATGACAAAGTGAGCCTATCAGCACAAATTCGTTCTCACCGAGTTGTACCACCATAGCTTTGCCAATCGGATGTTCATTGGTTTGTACAGTTCTCCGTCCGGATGCCCCGAAACTTACAATAGCTTGCCATGAGCCCAGGTCAATTGTTTGCTCTGCATGGTCCTCCCGTTCAACAACAGATTTTATTTTTCCTTCAAAACTCCATTTCGCAAGTTCCCTCATCATCGGTCCTGCCATAGCGTACTCCTGAGCTAATGGTCCGAGCCGGGCTGCCGTTTCTTCCTCTGTTGCACGCTGTCCGTTATCGTCAATGCCAAACGGAGAAAAACCTATACCTCCTTGCGCAAGAATGGTGTATAGAAATTTTGCATATTCAGCATTGGAACCTGTTTCGGGTACAAACAATGTATTGTCAGGACGATTATATAGCTCTATCACTTTTAGTATTGTCGCACTGCCTGAAAGATAAATATCGGGTGCGAGAAGATCTATGGCAGGGGCGGCAGCCTTCCAGATCGGAATGACGTTGTCGGTTGCGCCTCCACTCTCATATGTTGAAGCTTTTGGATTGGTCAGAGGATCGCGCAGCGCGGCATTGACATATAATGGTAAAGGATATACAGCTTTACCTGCTGCAGCGACATAACCAATATAATGTGCTACTGACCAGGCGTGGAAATATTCATCTGCATCCTCACCGAACACCTCCTGCCATGTTCCTTTTGAAACTACAGGTTTATTAAGCGCCTTGAGAACAGCAGGTTTCAACAATTCAGCAGGTACCTGTCCTTCAAATAGTTTCTGAGCAGTTGAAGAATAATCCCTGACACTTCCCCATGCACCAGGCTCATTTTCAACCTGCACCATGATCACGGTGTGCTGGGGATCGGCACTCTTCAGATGTCCCATTACTGCAGCAAACGCCATGGCATCGGCTTCCATACCTGCCTGTGTATGCGGAGAAGGAGAATCTACCGGTTGCCCGTTCCGGCTAGTGATAACCGGATACTTTACAGGGTCGTGTTTCATCCATTCAGGCATGTAGTGACTGCTGCCATTCTTCCAGGTAGCGAACCACAATAGTACCAGACGGACATTGTGTTCACGTCCCTGTTTGAGAAGAGTATCAACAAGAGAAAAATCGAACTTACCCGGTTGAGGCTCAATTTGCTCCCAGTAAATGGGAATTTCGAGAGTATTGGCATTCATTGTTTTCACTGCTGACCATACCTGAGGCATCATGCCTGGCCATGCGCTTGAGTTATGGGCCTGACCTCCCAGCATAAAAAAGGGCAGGCCATCTACGAGGAGCGCATGACGACCATCTTTTTCAATAATCTGCGGCATACTTTCCTTGTTGGTCTGACACCAACCAATTTCCGCGCCAAGCAAAAAAACTAAACCTGAAATGACCAGCACTTTCAATAAAACTATCAATTTTCCCATTTTTAACAGAGTATTAATTATTACTTATAGATTACCATATTATTTGAAACTACATGAAGATCCGTTTCTTTAAGACCAGATGAAGCCGCTGTAATTTTTATATTCCCGGCTTTCCCCGTTGATTGCATCTTCCCTGAACTCACATTCGATTCTCCAGTCGTGTGAAAGATTCAATGTCCTCCTGTCCGAATCATTAAACTTCGGTTCTTCCTCACCTTTCCCATCTGACTGAATAAATTTCCAGTTAAGATCAATCAACAAACGCTGACGGGCATCAGGTGCAGCAGACCAGCTATTTAGGGTAAATACCTGGATTATGAGCAAATTGAGAATTATTTAAAGAATTTTTCATTTGTCAAGGTTCAGTAAAGGCGTTTGTTTTTAACCAAATTTCTTTCTTACTTATGTTGTTATTGATATTATTTCCCTTGAAATACAAGGTATGAATGAGGCTTAACAGTTATATCGAATGTCTTAACTGCACTATTTTCCCTGCCCCATATTCGATCACTCTGTGCATCTTTTCCAGCGATTTCCTCTCCTGTAAGGACATTGGTGACCGTGGAAATCTGTTTATCAGTAATGACTTTTATATTTACATTTTCAGGGAGAAAAGACTCGACTATAAATGTGCCATTATCGTAAACAAACAAACCTACCTTTGCCGGACCTTCAATACGTACCTTAATATCTTCTGACATCACGTTTCTGATCCTGTTAAGAACTTCGGCCGGCAGATTGTACAGATCACTGAAATTGTCAGGAATGGTAAGTATAAAAAGAGAACCCTTCGCATACCGGGCCTGATGAAGAACCGGCCATCCGTTTCCCGATGCAAGACCTGAGATGTCCTCCCATGAATCATTTGTGAGGTACTGAATCTGAGGAATTAAAATATCCGTTTTTGAAAAGCTGCTGCCCTGCCACCCTGTTGCAAATTCCTTAATGAGAGCTTTTCTGGTGGTATATTCAAGCTCCACAATATCTTCGATCCCTTTTCCCTGTAAAGATCTGAGAAGTCCTGATGTTATAATTACATTTTTACCGGCAACCAATTGTCCCTTTATTTTGGTTACAATCAAAGGGTCGAATTTCGCAGATTCCGTAAGCAATATCATTTTTGAATCAACAGGAAATTCGGGTAGTATATCCATCGGAATTCCTGCCATCCCAAGATAATTCTGAAGGAAATCTTCGCCAAGGGAATTATATGGTTTATAACTTTTAATCCCGACTGGCCTTCCAAGCTTTCCCAAAAACCGGTCAGCTTTTTCAAAGGTATATCCGGCAGCACGGGCAATAGTTGAGTTTGTTATGGTTTTATCGTTTTCAGGATTGACAGGTTTAACCATTTCATCAAAGTCAAAGCTAGTTTGTGATCCCTGCCATTGGGCACGGTCATTTGACCGGATAGGCCTTTGCAACTGCCGGAAATCAAACAGAGTAATCTCGGGAGCTTTTGCAAAAAGTGTCAGCCAGAGCTGTTCAGAATAACGGTCCAGATATGAACTTCCACCTGTATCGACCCATCCTCCGCCATTCCCACCTGGTTTAATATTTTCGAAGTAACGAAAAATCAAATACCCTTCATACTGTTGCAGATGCTGTCCTGCCCTGTCAGGGTCGCGGGTCTCAGTACCTGTATATATACCGTCAAACAACTTTGGCTCTGTTTCCAGATTAAATCCCAATCCCTGGAAATGTTCATACCAGTTTGGATATTTGATTACAACCTTGACTTTAGGATTTATTGCTTTGGCAGGATTGATAACCAGATCACGGGCAGCCTCAGTCATGAGCTTAAGACGATACTGAGTCCAGGTTAAATTGCCCTTAGCTTTAATACATAAATCGCATTTGCAGTTTGTAAAGAAAAAATCATCAAGAATAATTTCATCAAAATGTTTTGCTGTGTATTCTACGATTTCCCTTGCCTTTTTCCTTTGTTCAGGATTAGAGTAACAGAATGTTTCAAACCGGTTGCTTTCATTTATAGTAAATGTGATACCTCCAGCAACTTTCACTCCTCTTGATTCGAAAAACTTTTTTGCTGATTCAATGGTTTTTTCGTTAACAATTATAAGGTCGCGGTGAGTCTCTAAATAGATTTTGTCTACATGTACCTGTCGGGTAATCTCGTTCCATATCTTTTCCAGCCATTGAATGCTGTCCATTTTCTGAACTTCATAAGCGCGTGCATAAACAGCAACCTTGAAATTTTTATAATTGTCAGACGGAAACATCTGGACTGTTATACCAGTTATTAAAGCAATAAGGAGCAAAAATCTTTTCATGTTTTTATAATAATATTTAATGCAAAATGAGCTCAGTATAGAATGAAACAGTATTCGGTCACTTCACAACAGGGTTATACATTGGATTAACATTTTCAGAAAAAACCGTAGGTTCGGGTGTCTTGCTTTCTGATGATTTTATTATAAGGTTATCGAAAAATGCTGTATTGCGGGCATCTTTTTCACCTCCGGTTACGAGACCGGCCATACCATTGGTAAATGTGGTATCTGATGCAGTCAGTACTTTTGTCTGATCGACAAAACCAATAATGTTTTTGTCTGAGAATTGGATTTTAAGATTATGCCACTGATTACCGGAGATGGCAGGTACCTTGAATGTTGCCAACTGGGTCTGTCTGGCAGGTTGTGCTGTGGCTCCCCGTCCATGTTCCTGGGTAGCCTTGTATAATGAACATGTTCCATCTATATCCATGCGTAGATAATAGCCTGCAGGATTGCACCCATAACCTCCGCCAGTGTTGTTCACCCGGCCCATGATACCTACCCAGCCACCATTGTCGAGGTATACATCAGCGCTTATTTCATAATCTTTCCAGTTTTTGTCACCAATGATAGTATATGGAGTCCATTCAGGAGCCCAGCTCTGGGCCTTTTCACTAACAACCTGTCGCAGGCATCTGCCTTTATTGTCTGGCCGGTCGGCGATTTCGAAAACACCGGCAATATCAGCAGTATAATGCGGCAAATAGCCGAAACTTTTAGGTTCAGTGTAATTCTCAAAGGTTTCATAATAAGGCAATGGAAATGGTTTTGAAGCCGGAATATCTGCAAAAAAACCTTTCTGTTGTCCGGTTGTTGTTGATATCGAGTAGATCGACTGAGGTTCCAAAGTCAATTCAAATTTCCCATTTGCAGGAGTTATATTGTTCAGTTTAACAAATTGATCGCTGGCATTACTTTTCCATACGCAGAGCTTTCCCGATGATAATCCACCGGTTATAGTGAAAGTAATTTTCTGGCTGGCCTTAGCATTTTTGGTTTCAGCGATGAAACTAAAGTCAGATCCCGGAGATTTTAAAGTTACATATGTTCCTCCCCCGGGAAGATTTCCGCATGCACCATCCAGATATTTCCAGCCGGGTTGTGCAAACTGACCATAATGAGCATAACCCCAGAGAACTTCACGGGGATAATAATTCCCTGACCATGGTTCACGTGCTACAATTATTGCCGGTTGTTCAGGAAAAGGCTCTATGCTGTATGCAGAAGCTACAAGGTACCAGTTTACAACCATGGTAGCTCCACTTTCAATATAGTTTTTATTAAAAGACTCCACCATACTAATTTCGCAGTCAAACCCATCTTTATATACATGTTCCTCAGAATTCCAGATGGGTTTGCCAAGATCCGAACTCAATTTGATGATATCCGTTGGAGTAGCGATCCAGCTCATCGTATGAGCGCTTATAATATCAACGGAGGCTCTGAGGACACTGTCTGTCTTCATATCCCTGGCCCAGTCGAATTTGTCTTTCTGCCAGTTATCAAAGGCATGAATTTTAACTTTGGAGAGACCATTATTATTTAAAGTGGTCCTGAATTTCTTGACAAAATCCTCATTGACCCCTTTTTCGTTACGGCATCCGATAGCATCCAGATCCAACCCATGGACATTTTTAAGACCTTTGATCCATTTCACGTAGTAGTCACACATATCCTGCGACCAGAAATTATTATTGCCAACCCATCCCGGGCATCCCCAGGCGTTGGCATCGAGCAGGATTGAAGGATTTCTTTTTCTGGCTTCGCTCATCAGCCACCATTCATAACCTCTGCTATAGTTCTCATCATTCCTTGAATGCATATGACTTGACTCGGATCCCTGTGTTGAGTTTCCATCACCAGGCACTTCGACCAGTAACGCAGAAATGGAGGCCCCAAAATCAGGCTTAAACAGAAAATCGAGAATCTGGCTGCGCTGAGGTTCAGGATAGTCTTTCAATAAGATCGATGTTGCACCACCGCCACTCACGGCCCCGATTCCGTCGAACCGTCTGCCACCTGCAGCTCCATCTATATTAATATTCTGACTATTGATCTTCGGTGAAAACATGATTAGTGCAAAGCAGCATAATACAGCGGGTATAGAAATGCTCTCATTAAATAAACTGAATAATAGATTTTTTGAGTTCCTGCACATAATTACTGTTTGAAAGATTAAATATTCCTGAATGGTTAGAAATGATACTGATAAGCAGTTTCCTATTCCAACTTAATACATTTAATCAACAATACGAAAATATAATATAAATGTAAATATTTACCGGGTACTAATTCAATAAAGTTACAAACAAAAAGTTGTTTTTAAATTAGTTAAGATTGAAACTTCTTCAAATAACCTACTTAATCGAGCATTCTGTATTTACTATTCCCGGGTATTTGCTGAATAATCAATAAAAGAGTAGAACTGGCAATGCCATTCCTATGGACAGCAGGTATAAAATGTTTCCACGAAGAATCATTACGGATCCTATGGCATCATAGGGATCAACATTGAAAACATTGATCTTTGATAATTTCAGATCATGTCTGCAAGAAAAGAAAAAAATGTGTGTTATATAATTTTAATAATTATTGACCCCTTGAAAGGTATTTCGTAATCAGTGTAATATCTGAAGCCGGCAAGCCAGTCCTCGGTCCCATACTGCTTATGATCGTTTTCCATTGGCCGGAAGTGTAATCATCGGGTGAGTATAATCCATGACAGGCATTGCAATTGTTCATATATAAGGTACGCCCTTGTTGTAAATCGATCAATGTTGCTGTGGTTGTAACATCAGAACTCGTAGGAGTATATAGTGAACTCCCCGAATTGTTGCTTTTGCTACATGCGGAAATAAAAATCAGGATCGCTCCGGATAGGCTTAGCAAATAAAGCCAATTTATCTTTTTCATACTGTATCCTATTTAGGTTATTAATGTCATTTTGATTTTATTATAACAGAAAACTCAAACAGTTATTGCTATAAAAATTAAATTATTCACTAATTTATATATTTCAATAGGTTCAAACTAATTCAACAAATCATTTAATTTTTTGTTCTATCCCTGTTAAACCTTTTTTAGTGTTTTCTGTTATTAATATAGATAACATCAATAGTTAAGAAAAGTTAAACCTGGAATGTTTTTCATTTTTGAGGAATAAAATCACGAGAACATATGTCTTAATACCAACAACGAATAAAAAAACTTCGGCAGCAAATACATAAATGTCAGAGTGAATAACAATCAATCAGGAAACAAAAGGATAAAAGAAAAAGAAATGAATACCAGATTTTCAGCGTTAATAATATCCTGTCTATTATGCTTAATAAGCGGGACCACCCTGAAAGCCCAGAATAAAGTCTGGACTATAGATGATTGCATTCAATATGCGCTCGATAAAAATATTCAGGTGAAACAGGCTCAGGTGAGCTATGATATTAATGGTATAAATATGAATTATGCAAAATCTGCATGGTACCCTTCATTGAGCGGAAGTGTAAGAGAAAACTTCAGTTGGAGCAATCAGTCTGGCAACACGTCCGGTTCTACAGTTTTTAATGGCAGTGATGGTACTAATATCTCAGTAAATTCAGGAATGACGGTTTTTAATGGTAACAGAATCCGTAATAATGTAAAACAATCTGAAATTAATTATGAGGCAGCAAAATACAACACTGATGTTATTAAGGAAACCGTAAGTCTCAATGTGTTGAACGCTTACCTTCAGGTTCTTTTTGCTGAAGAACAGGTAAATAACAATAACTCTCAGATTACTTCGCTTGAACAACAACTTAACCTCGCAGGGGAAAGACTCAAATTAGGCGTAATTGCAAATACCGACTATCTTCAGGTAAAATCACTACTCGCAACTGAAAAGCAAACTCTTGCTTCAGCTCAGAGCCAGCTTGCTATAAACAGAATCACACTAATCCAGTTAATGGAACTTATGGAACCTGGCAACTTTTCCATTGAACATCCTAATCTTGACAGTTTAATCAACCAGAAGCGGATTCCTGATCCAAAACAAATTTTTCAGATTGCCCTGGGTGTAAAACCCGAGGTTAAAAATGCAGAGCTTAACAAGCAAAGTTCCCAAATAGGCATTGATATTGCAAAAGCAGGATTTTTACCTGATATTTCAGCTAATGCCGGCCTGTCTACCCTGTATTCATCAAATTCGATATCAGGTTCCTCATTCGGAAATCAGTTTAAAAACAACTTTAGCCCGGCAATTGGCCTGAGTGCTTCGATTCCAATATATCTGAACAAGCAGGTAAGGACAAGTGTGGCGATTGCAAAAAAGAATACTGAAAATGCTGAACTTAATGAGTATAATGTAAAAAATCAGCTCAGGAAAGAAATTGAACAATCATGTCAGGATGTTATATCATCTCAGATTGAATATGAAGCAAGTGTTGAAGCATACAATGCAGTAAAAGAATCATTCGATGTCGCATCTGAAAAATATAATCAGGGAATCATGAACTCGGTTGATTTTCTTATTCAAAAGACAACATATATTAATACAGAGAGTACACTCCTACAGTCAAAATACAGATTGATTTTCAATTATAAGGTGCTTGATTTTTATACAGGATTATCCCTGTCATTCAGCAACAACAATAAATAATAATTATTAATAAAACAGAACAATAATGAAAAGTAGAAGTAGAATCAAATTGGCAATATATTTTGTAATTACTTCATTGCTATTATTTGTGGTCGTCTCATGCCATAAGGGAGATAAGTCATACACATATGAGACCGCAGTTGTAAAAAAAGGCTCGATAATAAATACAATTACAGCGACAGGTACAGTCGAAGCTGACACAACTGTACTTATTGGTACACAGGTTTCAGGAGTTATAAAAAAGATCTATGTTGATTTTAACTCGAACGTAAGAAGGGGTCAATTGCTGGCTGAACTTGATAAAACACCTTTACAAACCCAGGTTCAACAGGCACAGGCTTCTCTTGATGATTCAAAAAGCGAAGTTGAATTTCAGACTGCAACTTATGAAAGGTACAAGGCTTTGATCGATAAAAAACTGGTAGCTCAAGCTGATTATGATCAGGTTAAATATAGTTACGATAAAGCACGGGCAAATCTTAAAACCGCCCAGGCCGGATATGATAAAGCGTTGGTTAATCTTGGCTATGCCTCTATTTATTCGCCCATAGTCGGTGTTGTTCTAAACCGGGCAGTAGATCAGGGTCAGACTGTTGCAGCAAGCTTCAGTACTCCGAACCTTTTTACTATTGGCAATGACCTTACCCAGATGCAGGTACAGGCTAATGTTGATGAAGCAGATATCGGTCAGATCAAGAAGGAACAGCCCGTTAGTTTTACCGTTGATGCGTATCCAAATGAGGTATTTAAGGGATCTGTCAGGCAGTTGAGATTACAGCCGATTGTTACCTCAAATGTCGTAACTTATACAGTAATTGTGAATGCCCCCAATCCGGAAAAGAAACTTATGCCGGGTATGACAGCAAACATAACAGTACTCGTTCAGAAAATAGACAGTGTTATGACAATCCCCGGAAAAGCCCTGAGATTTACTCCTGATGCTGCATTTTTAGCTGAATATATGAAAAACAATCCGATGGGACAAAGACAGGGACAGGGGGGAACAGGAAGGCCTGTAGGAACTGAAGGGACAGCTGGAGCTGGAACGGGAACGGGAACGGGAACGGGGACGGGAACAAATACTATTACTGCGCCATCAGGAACGGGAGGAAATGCTGCTGCCGGAACCGGCCAGCCTAACGCGAATCAAAGTCAACGACCAGATCGTGCAGCAGGACAGGGCAACACCGGTGATTTTCAGGGAGTCGGACAAACAGGTAAGAAGCCGGTCATTGTCTGGGTAAAATCGGGAGATAAAATACATCGTACCCGCATTGTAACAGGAGCAATTGATGGCTCAAATGTTGAAATAAAATGGGGTCTTAAAGAAGGTGATGAAGTTATCCTGTCGATGAATCTGGCGGGAAAAGCAACTACAACAACTGCAGCTGCCCCAACAACCAGTCCATTCATGCCTACCCGTCCTGGCGGAAGAGGAAGATAAAAAGAAATAGCATTTATGAAAAAGCTGATTGAAATAATAAAGCTAAAAAAAGATTATTACGTAGGTGAGGTAACAGTCCATGCATTAAGAGGGGTAGATATGGTTGTTAATGAGGGAGAATTTGTTGCCATCATGGGAGCCAGTGGGTCGGGAAAATCAACAATGCTGAATATAATAGGTTGCCTTGACAAACCGACCGAAGGTGATTATATCCTTGATGGAATAAGCATTTCCTCACTAAGTAAAAACGAACTTGCTGCACTGAGGAACCGGAAACTCGGTTTCGTATTTCAGACATATAATCTACTTCCCAGGACAACTGCACTGGATAATGTTGAATTACCTCTGATGTACAACAGTACAATAAAGTCCAAAGAAAGGAGAGAAAGAGCTCTTGCAGCTCTTGAATCAGTAAGTCTTTCTGACAGGTTACATCATAAACCCAACCAGCTTTCGGGTGGACAGCAACAGAGAGTTGCTATTGCGCGATCGCTGGTTAATGACCCTGTTGTGATTCTTGCAGATGAGGCAACCGGGAACCTCGATACACGGACTTCGTACGAAATAATGGCTCTTTTTCAGGAACTCAATAACAAAGGCAAGACAATCGTCTTTGTGACTCACGAACCCGATATAGCCAGATGTGCCAGCCGAAATATAATATTTAAAGACGGTGTCATTTTGAGAGAGTATGAAGTAAAAGATAGAATTAATGCCCTCGAAATGCTTGCCAGTATTCCACTTGAAGCAGATTAGTTAAGACAGGAACAATGAGTATTAAAAACCTTTTTAAAATCGCAATGAATGCTCTGTTGAGAAACAAACTCAGAGCTTTTCTGACAATGCTTGGTATCATCATAGGAGTTGCATCAGTTATCGCTATGCTTGGAATCGGCCAGGGATCCAAGCTCAGTATTCAGCAACAGATAGCCGGAATGGGGTTAAATCTCGTAACAGTGGTTCCGGGGTCTCAACAAAGAGGTGGTGTCCAGTTCGGAGCTTCTACAATGCAAAGTCTGAAAGAGACAGATGTTACTGCAATACTTTCTGATTGTCCTGCCGTACTTGCAGCCACACCTGAAGTAAGGGGTAACGGACAGGCAGTGTTTGGTGCATTAAACTGGCCAACATCTCTTTATGGTGAAAATGAGAGCTACCTTCAGATACGTGAGCGGTCAGTGACAAACGGCAGGATGTTTAATGAAAGGGAACTCTCAGGTGCTGCAAAGGTTTGTCTCGTGGGGCAGACTGTTGTGACAAATTTATTCGGACAGGGTGCAGATCCTGTCGGGCAGGTCATAAGATTTAAAAAAATACCATTCCTTGTAATCGGGGTGCTCGATTCAAAAGGATTGAATACTTTCGGGCAGGACCAGGATGACTTAATGCTTGCACCATATACAACTGTGCAGAAAAGGGTTCAGGCAATAACCTGGGTACAGAGTATCTATACCTCAGCAGTTGATTCCAAATCAACTGCTCTTGCTGCAACTCAGATCGAAGAGACATTGAGAAGAACCCATAAAATGAAAGCATCTGACCAGAATGATTTCACAATCAGGAACCAGACGGAATTATTATCCACTTTCAGTTCAGTAAGTGATATCCTGACTGTTCTGCTTGGTGCTATTGCAGGAATTTCACTTCTGGTAGGAGGTATTGGTATCATGAATATAATGTATGTATCTGTCACTGAGCGAACGAGGGAAATAGGACTCCGTATGGCAATCGGTGGCAAAGGGTTCGATATATTGTTACAGTTTCTTACAGAATCAATTCTATTAAGCATAACAGGAGGAGTAATAGGTATCCTGCTGGGTATTGCTGCTTCCAAGATAATAGGATCAGCTATGTCGTGGCCGATAGTCGTATTGCCAAGTTCGGAGATACTTTCATTTGCTGTATGTACCGTAATCGGAATATTCTTTGGATGGTACCCTGCAAGAAAGGCAGCAAGTCTCGATCCGATTGATGCACTCAGGTATGAATAAATAATTGGTCTTGAAGTCTGATGCCTTAAATAATAGCAAATCTTGATTCAAATCCAAATTCGCACACCGATTCAACTATCCTTTTTTTAACAGCCGGGGAAAGATCATCTTCAGGGTTTATTTCCTCCGATTCCAATGTCCTGAACCCAAAACCATAATTTTCAGGGTCCTGAAGTACAAAGAATCTCGTTCCCTGGTATACCATATTTTTTATATAAATTTTCATTATTGACTAATTTTCCTATTCCTTCAAAAACCATTTACCTGCCTGATTCCTAATGTCCAATTTTTACTGTATTCTTTTAGACATTTAAAGTCTTCAATACATTCTGTTGAAATAGCACTTTAACATAGCCTTAACTGAGTGTCAATTATTCTAAACATGACCCATTCCGAATTTACTATTCCAATTACCCGTGAGCCAAAAAAAGTTAAAGCTTTTTTCAGACCTTCTTTTGTTTCAGGATATTTATCAATTGTATTAAAAATTGATTTGATTTCCTGTATTTGAACATTCATTATGGCGATATATTGTTCAGAATCAATCAGTCTGTCCTCAATTTTTTTCTTTTCATTACTGATTTTATTAATTATTTCCTTATTCCTGTTAACTTCTCTTTTATATAAATTTAATATTAAAATACTTATAATAAACAAAATACAAATCAGAACCCCTTCAAATGTTTCTTCTTCTAACATCAATTTTGAAGTCAGGTTTACAGGTCCCTTAATTAATGTCGGAGTATAAATTATAAAAGCAAAAAGGATGATAAAAATTACCAGGTACAGGATTTGCAGAAATGAAGGTTTAAAGTTTATCCTTTTCATATGTATGTCATTATTGTGCTGATGAATTTAACTTATTCTAATGTCTGAGGTTAGAAAACCGTCTATAAAAAGACTTTCACCTAAGCATTTATTGTACTATTGACTTTTTCAGAAAAAGTCCGGTTGCTTGTGCTTGAAATCTTATACTTGCCTTTATAACGTGAATATTACAAAATAATTGAGTGGCTGCTCTGAAACTTAGACATCTGAAATTCCAAAACCATTCCAATAAATAGCTTCAATTTGTCGTTAATTCTTTAATTTTATTTATATCTACTTCAACCTGGGGATTAAACATCTCACTGTTCATATAATTCAAAACAGAAACCAACAACTGTTTTGATACAAGCCTGTCATCAGAAATATTATCCAGATCAATACTGCAAACCATCAGTTTACCTCCGTATGTTTTTGCTTCAAAAGCCAGGGCAAGCCTTCTGTTCTCAAACCATGTATCGATAGGCTGAATCAACGGCTTCAAATTTGCCGGAAAACCATTAAGTATCATTGCCTGTGAATGAGAAACCGGATCCCACCACTGCCAGTTGGAATAAAATTCCGTTGGGAAATCTTTGAATACAGGAAGTTTCGGATCACAAAGAATTCCCAGAGTATGAGGTGGCTGATTGTTTGTCCAGGCTGTGTTCCAGAATACAGTTGAAAATCCTATAGCAACCTGAGCTCCCTTATTTTTTCCGATCTTGCCCCAATTAAGTAACAATACTGAGCCACCCTTACTCAATATTCCTTCAGCATTTTTATCCAGCTTGTCAGTGACCAGAACGTGGCCGGCATTAGCTTCCTGTTTTGCGGGATAGACCCAGAAATCCCAGCGATTCTTATAAGCAGTATTCTCCACCCTGACCTCAAATGTCAGCTTCTGAGCTTTTTTCAAATCCGAAAGATCCATCTGGTATAACCCTATCTCTGAACAATTTCCGATTTCAATCCGGTCTTTTGTAAAGATTTCTTTATGGATAGTATCACCTTTTTCGTTTGTGACCTGGCAGATTATTCCGGCTTTTTCAATTGGCCTTTCTCCAAAATGAGCTATTTCAAGGGTTGCTTTAAAAGCCTCATTGTTTCTATAAATCAATTTCTGCATCCTGGCAAGAGGCACTGTCACATTACAAAACATCCTGAACTCTTCAGGTGTGATATATCCTTTGGATTCGAAAAATGGATTTAATACGCCTACCAGGGCTGTTCCCTGTCCGGGAAAATCATGTAACTGCAACAAATGGAACCCGGCAAAACCAGATGTACGAAGGGCAGCTTCAATATCGGCTTTATAACAGAGAGCCTGGAGTTTTCCTGATGCCATCAGGAAAGCTTCAGCCTGTTCTCCCATATTATTTTCAGTTAACGATTCCCTGAATATCTCGAAATTTGTTGCTTTCAGCACTCCTGTATACTTTGCTATTTCTTTAAAATCGGGATAAACACACCATTGACCAATCTCATGGCTTACAGTAGGAATAGTATATTTCGAAATAATTTCATGGTAGTCGAATATTGTCTGGGGAGCTTCTCTGTTAATTATGCTTTTTAGTCCTTCACCCCAGTGCTGTATTCTAGGTTCAGCTGTCAGGTTATAGTCATTTTCGGGAATTACAGGCCAGCCTGCACCCGATGTATATACTCTGCGATTATCTTCAGCTTTCCAGTAGGTCAGAAGTTTTCCGAGATAGGCTTTCTGGTTAGCACCTGCCGGTTCATTTCCATATGCCAGCATGCAGAATGATGGATGATTTCCGTACGCAGCAATTATCCTGTCTCCTTCTTTATATATGTAATCATCAATAGATGCACCATCTCCAATAGTCGTCCCCGAATTAGCCCATGATGAACATTCTATCTGAAAATAGAAACCAAGCTTGTCTGCAGCAGTGAAAGCAGCTTCCGGTGGGCACCATGAATGGAATCTTACGGTATTTAATCCATAATCTTTGAATGTCTGAAGGACTTTCACCCACGAGTTCACATCTGTCGGAGGATAACCTGTAAGCGGGAAAATACAGCATTCAAGCGTCCCTCTCAGGAATATCTGCCGCCCGTTAACTTCGAAGCGGGTGCCATTGGTTTTGAATTCACGCATGCCAAAGTCTGTCGAATCAGAGTCAATCAGCTCACCTCTTGAACCCTTAAGATTCACTTTAAGTTTGTACATTAAAGGTTTAAACTCACTCCATAATGCTATCTTATTTCCCATCGGATAGTCAACGATCAGTTGAAGATCATTTGAATCTGTATTGGCAGAGATTGTTACTCTTTTTAATTTTTGAGAGGTGGCGGAATTAAAGCTTTCACTATGAATTTCCACTTCTCCCTTAAATGAACCTCCTGATTTATTAACCAAAGCTATAATTATCTTAGCCTTTTTACCTTTAAGATCGGGATATACTCTGATATCCCTGATAAATACCTTCGAGGTTGCTTTCAGACTTATATCTCCGACAATACCATTCCAGTTCGATTGTGTATGATCGGTTATGCTGTGAGAGTTTATTCCTACCGGAACAACCACCTTGTTGTCGATGCGTATGCTTATCCGGTTCTTACCCGGATTGAGAAGATCGGTAATTTCAAATTGATGGGCAACCGCAAGACTGTTCTCCACGCCTGCTTTTCCCCCATTTACATAAACTGTTGATTCCCAGTGTGGCCTTTCGAGAAAGAGTGTTATATCCTTCCCATTCCATTCCTGCGGAAGATCAACCTCTTTCTGATACCATGCAACTCCTTTATAATATTTTACAGGTTTTAGCCAGAATGGAATTTTAATATTCCCTGGTTGACTATATCTTTCATATTTTTTGTCGGTGAAATATGACTTATCGACAATTTCTCCGGTCCAGTCTGTTTTGAGTGAGACCTCATCACCTTTCCCATTCTCTGCCATTGATCCGGGTAGTTTTACAGTTTCAACCGCCAAATCATTGTACCATTTGTTTTCGACTCCCTGGTCAAGAGAATCAATTCTGAATTTCCATTCTCCGGCAAGAGAAAGCTTCTCCCTGGGTTCATTATGACTGACACTGCAGCCCGAAAGGAGGAGCAACAGCCAGCTGACTTTAAAAATCCTGATCATTTATTGATTATTGTATTAATTGCCAAGTAAGAGATCAATGCTGTACTCAGGAATAAATAGAATGTCGCTGATATTTGTTTTTTCAATCTCATCTTGAGTTATTGTTCTGTCGAAGTAAATTTTGAAATCGGGTTTAAAGGGAAAGAGTTCAATTTTTAATTGCTGGCCCTCGATCTGGTTGCCGAATTGTTTAAGTCCAATCTGCCATGGAGTAAAATTATTAAAATTATCAGCAATAAGTTTGTGCCCAAACCTCAATTCGCCTTTATCTCCGTTATAATTGATATGAAGATAGAGCTGATTTATGCCTGCAAGATAATTATCGGGTATTTTGAGTAAATATTCATGAGAATCCTGGCTGAATTCTGTGGTATTTCCGACCTTCCCGGTCAATATTTCAGGGCGTTCCAAGCCCTTTAATACAACCAGAGATGATGGTATGGTATACTGTTCAAGCGTCAGCCATGATTGGTCACTTACTATTGTCATCTCATCAGAATTCATATACTCAATATTTATTTTTGCAGCAAACGATTTATCGCCTGCCACAAACGGGAAGTCAAGCATAATCTGGTTATTCCCCTTCTGCAGGTATCCGGTAATATCGAGGTTATTCAATTTTGGTAGTACGACTTCCTGATTCAACCATAATTTATTCAATTCAATCTTACAAGCGATATCGGTTTCGAGAATTAATTTTGCGGACCGTATTGCCGAAGGATTATCAAGGCTAAACTCTTTGATAAATATCTTGTTATACAATTTATTTGAAGTATTCACACTCTTTACAGAAGCTATTATTCTCTCTGATCCAGAGAGAATTCCCATAGGAACAAATTCAGGAATTAAGGTTTTGGAAGGGACTGTAAATTCATACTGTTTATAATCGCCGATCGGTTTAGAAGCCTCAGCCACCTTTAAAATGGAACTATCATTCATTTGAATCACTTTCATGACATTCTTCGGACCATATACATGTAGCTGATTATTATTTAAATAGAGGTTGGCATCGCTGATAAATAGTTGTTTGCTGCCCTTAAAATCAAGAAGCCAAACCTGATCCGATTCTTCATATGACAGAATAATGACGCGTTGCTCGGAACCATCTCTATTTATAATCTTAATATAATTACTGATACCTGGAATTAATCCGGTAATAGTATATTGGTCATTTGCTTTGAGAATCCTTCCGCTGGTTGATTCAATTGTTCTTACAGAAGCAGCATAGAAACATAATTCAGGCCCGATACCGTAGTTCTGGATAAAGAACCAGTCTGTCCGTGCTTTCTGATCAATTCTGCATAAAGGTTGTGCTGTGGCATATTTCAAAACGACATTGTTCATCCTGAAATTGAAGGGCCAGATAAAAGTACTGCTGTCGGGTATGTCAACAGGAACGGATGGAAATTGCATAGTCTCCCTGTTAAGTTTGATCTTAAACTGAACGTCTTTTTGAACTGGTTTGCTTGTTCCTCGATAATAATTGATACCAAACAGGAACCCTGAATCATCTTTAACCCTTACGGAATATTGCAGATTTTTAACAGGATCTTTGACTTTAGCTATTACGGGAACCATTGGAGCAAGGATTCCGCCAAATTCATTCAGAAAGTAATGTAACTTTTTAACCTGGTAATATGAAGGCGCCAGTTCTCCTGTTTCTTTAATGGCAGCCTGGAAATCGTAGGAGATTCTGGGATAAGTATTCCAATATCCGGTTTCTTCACGGTTTTCCTCCATACTGCTAAGTATCCCCGGTGGATTTGAGCCACCTGTAAAGACATAATAACCGGGCAGATTACTTCCCGAACCAATTTTTATGGTTGCAATAGTCAGTCCGTCAAACCTGTTAAAAACCGGTCTCCTGTGTTCTGTAATCTGATTTCCCACACCGAGTTCACAAGTGAAAAAAGGATAAATTCCTTCATTTACACGTGCAGGATCAAATTCAAATGAGTAGTTACGGATGATCTTTTCCAGATCGGAATTCCATGGAGCCTCAGGGTATGCCCCCCATAGTGGAATAACCTCATTTTCAGGAACCGAGGCATTATCCCATCCGGTAATGGTGTAAAGAGGCACATCGATGCCGTATTTCTGTACTGTTTTCTTCAACCACAGTATGTGTTCCTTGCCCCTGCTATATTCATTTTCAAGCTGTACGCCGATAACAGGACCTCCATCCTTATACATCAAACCATGAATCTGACCGGCAAGTTCTTTAATATACCGTTCTACGTAGGATTGGTATACCGGGTCATTTGATCTTTCAATAAGAAATTTTTTATTAAGGATCCAGTCAGGCAAGCCTCCGTTCCTTACTTCACCATGAGCCCAGGGGCCTATCCTGGGATAAACCAGCATACCATGCTTCTGGCATAACTTTATAAAACTCCTGACATCCTTATTGCCCGACCAGTCAAATTGCCCCTCAATCTCTTCGTGGTGAATCCAGATAACATAGAAGGCTATTATATTGATCCCACTGGCTTTCATTTTCAGAATTGCATCTTCCCATTGTTCTTTCGGATACCTCGAAAAATGCATCTCTCCCATAACGGGAATGATCGGTTTCCCACCGATTGTCATGAATTGGTTATTAACTAACAACTCATAATCAGCAGGGCCAGGATCTCCCATTTTTAAAACACCTGTCTTTATCTCCCTGGTCACATTTGAAGCATCGATACTCAATATATTTTGTGCATTTGTAACGGCATAAGAAATGATGGCAATGGAAATCATTGTGAGGTATTTCCTCTTAGGTCTTAGTTTTATCATTATGTGAATCTTATTTTAGTATTTAATAAAGTCATTTTCTATCTGTTCAAGTGATTTCCCTTTTGTTTCCGGCAATCTTCTCAGAATAAAAATGAACCCTAGCAAACAGATACATCCGTAGAGCCAGAAAGTACCTGATGCTTTTAACAACTGGTTCAATAACGGGAATGTATATGTAAGAACAAAACATGCTGCCCATAACGAAAAGGTCGCTATTGACATTGCAGTTCCGCGCATCCGGTTTGGGAATATTTCCGAGAGAACAACCCATGTTACAGGAGCAAGAGACATTGCATAGCAGGCGATCGCAGTCACAACCATTATCAGTAATGGGAGTCCCCGTATATGAAAAAAGTACATTGTACCCAGAACTGCATAAATTCCAGCCAGGCCTCCGGCTCCGAGGAGCATCAGGGCTTTTCGTCCAAGTCTGTCAACAGTGAACATCCCTATAAATGTGAATATAAGGTTGACGCATCCTGTGATTACGATATTAAACAGAATATCGGAAACGCTGTAGCCAGCATTGGTAAAGATCTCCTGTGCATAGTTAAATATTACATTTATTCCGCACCATTGCTGGAAAACTGCAAGCACAATACCCAGTATCAGCAATTTTGAGATACCGGGTTGCTTCAGGAACCTTAAATCTTTCTTTTCTTTAGATTCATTGATCGATTTTTCAATTGATGAAAATTCAGATGTGGCATAATCATTTCCCCCGATTTTTGAAAGAACCCTCTTTGCTTTTGGATGGTTCTGAATATTTTGAGCCAGCCATCTCGGACTTTCAGGAACAAACCACATAAGAATGAAAAAGAGTCCTGCAGGAATTGTACATGCATAAAACATCCATCTCCAGCCCGTCTGTCCATTCCAGGAGGCCAGGATATCTGAAGTTGTTGCTTCGGGCGGAACAGGCCGGGCAATCCTCCAGTTAATGAGCTGAGCTGCAAGGATGCCAATAACAATGGTCAGCTGGTTAATTGAAACAAACCGGCCCCGCACATTTCCGGGAGTCACTTCTGCTATGTAAATCGGCGACAGGTTTGAAGCAAGACCAATTCCAATACCGCCCAGGATCCTGAATGCTACAAAAATACTGAAGGAACCAGCGGCACCGGTCCCAAGAGAAGCTGCAACAAACAGTCCTGCTGCCACGATCAATAGCTTTTTCCTTCCAAGCCTGTCACTTAGCCATCCTGAGATTACTGCCCCGGCAAGGCATCCTGCAAGAGCGCAGCTCATGGCCCATCCCTGTAAAAAAGCATGGCTGGTGATTCCAAAAAAAGGTTCGTAAAATGGTTTGGCTCCTCCGATTACAACCCAATCGTATCCGAAGAGCAGTCCGCCCATTGCAGAGACAAGGCAGATGCTTATCAGATATTTCCAATTAAAAGTACTTACTTTCATATGTTGCACTTAGTTTTTGCTCAGGGCGCAAGGCACAGCGCACAGGGCTCTGAGCTTTATAGTTCCTTCAGCGCCTCCAGCATTGCAACAACATTCTCAAATGGAACATTAGCCTGGATATTATGAACGGTATTAAATACAAAACCGCCATCCTTGTTGAGTATTTCGCACTGTGATCTAACCTGATCTCTCACCTGAGAGGGTGTTCCAAATGCAAAAGCACCCTGGGTATCAACGCCTCCGCCCCAGAATACCAGTTTATCCCCATATTTCTCCTTTAGTTTCCTTGGATCCATTCCGGAGGCATTGATCTGAACCGGGTTGATGATATCGAATCCCGATTCTATGAAATGACTCATTAACGGTTCTATAGCACCGCATGAATGCTTGAATGTTTTCCAGTTTGTATTCCCATGGATCCAGTCGTTAACCTTTTTATAATATGGCAACCACATCCGGTCGTATGTCTCGGGTGAACAGAATGTCGAATTCTGAGTTCCAAAATCTGTACCGCAGGTAAATACCACATCTACTTTATTCCCGATTACACCGTATAACAGGCTGAGATTCTCAATAGCTATATCTGTCTGCCGGTCATATATTTCCTTAATGAAATCCTCTCTGATCAGTGTCGAAATATACCACTCTTCTATACCGCGGATTCCCTTAGGGCTTTTCAAATTGACAGCTGGTACAAGGGCAATATCACCGAGAGCGGTACCTCCTAATGATGCGACCACTACCCTGTTATTGTTTTCAAGTGAAGCTACCTGATCTTTCCAGTATGCAAGATCCTGTTTAGTGACAGGACCAAATTCTTCAAGGTTATCTTCGACTTTAAGTTTCGAATCATCAATGGGCTGTTGTCTGTCGAGGGCATCAAAAAAGTATCCCGTCTTTGGCATCATACCACTTGGAGTAACGGATGTGTCGCCTTCGGGATACATCAGGATATCGCCATTTGAGTTGAATGTATAGTTAAAGCTTCCGGGGAAGAGGACCTCCTGTCCCCATAATGTTTTATGTACTTTCCAGTTCTCATTCGGAACGCCGAACATGTTTTTTGCTGAGAACAATCCTATTACGTCAATATCCATTGCCTCAATCAGTTCTGAATCAATCTCACCCAGCATCTGATATGGTTCAACTACTTTAACAGGCCTTTTCTCAAGTCCATAGTACTCACGAAGCTTTTCAACTATAATTACATGAATACCTGTCACACCGGTAGAACCAAAATCCACAACAACCTTATCGGGCTGTTTATGGTTTATCGTTTTCAGAAAATTCTGTTTCGATGATGAAAGCATATTTAAAATTTTAAAGCATATCAGACAGATAAAATAAAGGTACAGTGAGTTTATTTTCATAGACTTGCCAATGTAATAAGCGCAGTATATCAGTAAATACTAAGGCATTGCAGGTAAACTCCATCCAACCCGGTACTCATGTCTGATATATTTACCCGCATTTTCGAGAGCGTTGAATGTTTCATATTTTTTATCAAATGTAGGGTGACCATCAACTACTTTAAAATCGTCACTTTTAACTATTTTCAACTCCTCAGTTGGGGAAATGTTGGTGAACTTCATGTTCTCCCCGTCCCATGCCAGCGCTTTATTCAGTCCCTGCAGGCGGATTGCAAGAACACCCAGCATCACCATTTCGTTGAAGGGTCCGGAATAGGCAAAATTCGAGGTACCCTGTATTCTGCTTTCAGGTGATTCTTTGCATGCCCTTATCCAATCCTGCTCGTGCGGACCATCGGGATAAAAAACAGATCCTCCCGGGATCCTTCTAAGGTAGGGTTTTACATCAGGTTTCCGGCCCGAAAGCAAGCGGGCGTTATAACCACCGCAACCGCACATCAGAGTATCTTTTGAACCTATAAAAAGGCATCCGCCCAATCCGTCAGCCATTAAATTCTCGCCTGCCGGAAGCAGATCTGACAGGTTAGGAAGCAGTCCTCCGTCGTACCAGTGAACTTTCACCGGAGGAAGGGCCAGTTTAGACATATTATCCCTTGCCGGAAATGAGAATTCTACAGTCTCTGCCTGTGGAGCCGATTCTGTATTTATGCTTGTTGAACTGCCACGTACTTTATCGGGATAACCTAACTTCAGGGACCTGTAAATCGGGTCCATAACATGACAAGCCATGTCTCCGAAGGCTCCAGTACCAAAATTCCACCACCCTCTCCAGTTCCATGGAGTATAAACTTCGTTATAAGGCCGCATTGGAGCAGGACCTATGAAGAGATCCCAATTGAGTGTTTTAGGAGCCGTCATCACATTGGTTGGACGCGATACACCCTGTGGCCAGATAGGCCTGTCAGTCCATGCATGAACTTCCCTTATCTCACCAATTTCATTGTTCCATATCCATTCACAAAGTTGCCGGACACCGTCACCCGAATTACCCTGATTACCCATTTGGGTTGCAACCTTGTATTTGGCAGCGAGTTTTGTCAGTAACCTCGATTCATAAACTGAATGAGTAAGTGGCTTCTGGCAATTAACATGTTTCCCCAGTGTTAAAGCATGGGCAGCTATCAGGGCATGAGTATGATCGGCCGTTGCAACCATAACTCCGTCAATTGAACCGGCCATTTCATCAAACATCTTTCGCCAGTCCCAGTATTTCTTAGTGCCCGGAAAATCTTTAAAACAGAGGTCGGCATATTTCCAGTCAACGTCGCATAAGGCAACAACGTTTTCAGTTGCCATCCCTTTGAGGTTGACATGTCCCTTACCTCCTATGCCGACGCCCGCTATATTAAGTTTATCACTTGGTGCTTTATGTCCGAAACCACTCATTACTTTTCCGGGAATAATTGTCATTCCGGCAGATATAAGACCCGCTTTCTTTAAAAAGTCTCGTCTGGAATTAACTGATTTTGACATATCAATATTTTTTAAAATTACTAAAGTGTCTTTATTTTTATATTCCTGAACCATACTTTGGTTCCATGATTCTGAAGTGAAATATGGCCCTCATCGAATTTTCCCCAATCCGGGAAGCCTGTCCATTTACCGCTATCTCGTAGTTTTTTCCAGTCATCAGAGTTTTTTTCATATCGCACAACTACCACATCATTCAGCATCTGAGTGACAAAGTTCCCGTCAACTACAAGAAACAGATGATTCCATTCATGGATTGGCTTATAAGGTTTTGCCATTGGAGGATACATTGCATAATTTGCACCATTGATCTGCCAGTCTTCAAGTTTATCTTTTTTCCAGTTTTCATGATCAATAATCTGAAATTCAGGACCTGTTTCATATGGGAATTTGTATTTGGGGTCCTCCATGATCTGGAATATAACTCCGCTGTTAGTTGCTGTATCCATTTTATAGTCAACGCTGAATGCAAAACTTCGGTACACTTTATCTGTGACTATATCGAGGCCTTCCTTACTGCCTGAATTGGTTGTTGTAAAAGTTCCATTGTCGATTTTCCAGCAATCATCAGGGAATACTTTCATATTGTACCCATGCCATCCGTCGGTTTTCTTCCCATCAAATAACAACTGCCATCCATTCTTCTTCTCCTTGGCAGTCAGTGTATTGACAGGGGCTTTCTTGTCGAGTTCCGCATAAAGGGCGAGAGGATCTCTTTTACTTGATTTAGCGCCGCACATAATGACAACAGCTAATATTCCCATAAAAATCTTCAGCGATAATGTTTTCATTTTTATACTTTTTAAGGTTAGTAAATTTGTTTGATAAGAAGAAATCCAACGAAATTCCAATAAACTCTTTTAATAATAAATTCATTAAAGAAAGTGTTTGGTAATACCTGATCCAATTTAAGCTGATTTTATTATTATTTAAAGATAATCAATTATGAATATCAAGATATGTGGCTTATATTATTCTTCGTCATTTCATCATGAATGGTGTATCTTTGTAATCGACATCATGAATACTGATTATCAAATTCCTGAACCATTTCTATTTAATCCGCTCAAACACCATCTCGGATTTATTAAAGATTTTATTAATCTCAATATTGACAATAATAGTACTGACATTCTGTCGCTTAGAAGAGACATTAAACATATTGGAAGGTCAGTAATGGATATCTACAGTGGGTTATTATCAATCAGTAGTATATGCCTTGAAACAGAAGAATTTCTAAAACAAAAGAACATTTCCGGAAGAGAGAGATACTCTGCCTGGACAGGTACTAAGGATGAATGCTTTAGGATCATATGGCTATCAGATGGTTCACAGTGGATCTTAAAATATCATAATAATCCAACAAGATTTGTTCATATTTTCCCTGCACGCAATAGTCAGCATACCTTTCGGGTAAAAGCCAATACTCTGAAATCAGCTTTGATTTATAATATAATAATTGGTAAAGATCTCGTTACCGGTGGTGACCTGAATAAGGTAAGGCCGCTCCTTGGCTTGTCTCCGGTGAAAGATTCGATAGATACCAAAGCAATACTGGAAATGATTGAAATCTTAAGGGATTGATTATTGTCTCCGCTCATTTCTGATCAGGTGTTCGAATAAGACTTTTGTAAACCTTTGCGAAAACCTTTGTGTCACTTAGTGGTAAAAAAAAAATTTAACCACAAAGGATCACAAAGTACAACACAAAGTAACAAAAAGGGAAACCACAACAATTAAGGTCCCTAACATTAATGTAATCTAATTATACTTAATTTTACTAATAGACATGTCTAAAAAATAAATCTATGACTAAAATGAATCGCCGGACACTTTTAAAATATGCCGGGACAAGTCTGGTTGCCGGAGCTTTTGCCGGCACAATAGGGAAAACAATGGCATCAGCCTTGCCACAAACAACAGAAAAATCAACCGGGGGCGGTTTCACCGGGAAAATCCCCTTTTCACTGATCATCGACGACGGATCACCCGTCGATCCTCTCTTCTATGAGCTACCTGGTTATGAGACTCCATTCCTGATCCCGGCGAAGTTTACAAGAAAAGTGGCAGATACTTTTGACAAGTTTGACCTCCGGGGCAAATTTACTATCATACCAATGCCAAGCTGTCTGGGACGCATTGACCAGTCACTGAAACGGGTGCCACAGGAACACCTCCTTGAGTTTCTCAGACTGATGCGGGAGAGGGTTGCTACAAGATTTGATATTACCCCCGAATTTCTTACCCATTTAAGTTCTTACGATCTTAAAAACGGTACATACCGACGCCATCTGTATGAAGATACATGGATAACCCAGGCATCACAGGAAGAAATTGTGGAGTACTTTACGCTGGCTTTTCAGATTCTGAAGAATGTCGGAATAGAGTCTACCGGAATCACATCGCCATGGGTATCAGGTATAGATGTAGAAGATAAATATGCCCGTTCACTCGCCGATGCACAGTGGAATATTTATAAACGCAAACTTACCTGGTATTTTCTTTATGCCGCCTCCGACAGAGAAAAGCCATATCAATGCAATGTGAAATACAAAAACCCTGAACGAGGTCAGGTTGTAGTCAGCATACCTGCTAATGCAGGAGACATTTTCTGGTCAATGGATCTTCCTGACACAAAGGAGCGTCCGAAATTTATCAAAGAGGGCATCGACAGGCTTCTTTCGCCTGATGGAAAAACCGGAAGGATTCCTCAACTAATCGAATCTGGTTTCCCTGTGGTAATTGTAACACACTGGCAATCACTTTATACACAGGGCACCGGTCTGGGGCTTGAAGGACTCAGTGTTCTTGCAGAACGGATACAGAAAGTATTCGGAACAAGTTTCGAGTGGGTAACTTGCTCCGAAATGGCCAGAAGGTATGCATCAGCTAATTCTTAGCAACACCCTTTATTTCAGGGTGAACATTGTTTGGCTCGTTGCTGTAAAGAAAATTTACCGATATCTTATTATTGTCAAGCTTGCAGCTTATAGTTTCGGTATGTGGACTCTCGATATATCGCAGCACAAGTTCCAGCGTATTTTCATCCTTCCAGCTATAACTTCCGGCAATTCTTGCAGGTGGAAGACCGACAAAATGAGCCTTGGCAAGCAATAATAAATTGGGTCCCCGAAGGGTTGTTTCACCAGTTATCCATTGTCCCGGTCCAAAAGAAAGGTTGTAAGGGACAGAATTAATCATCAATGAAACATTGCAGTTATTATTTATAAATTGAAAGGTCACCGTTTCCATATGTCTCTCATTTGGTCCGAGGGTAAATGTTTTTCCTGAAATCCGGGAAGCTGCATTAGTACTATTACCGGCACCAGGTAAGGGAAGTGCTAAGGACAACAATTTTTGTTTCAGGGTCGAAGACAGAGCATTATTTTCAGCCATTTTATCTGTTTTTATTGCAGGCAGCAAGTATTCCCAGATAAGGTTTAATTCATCCTGCATATCAGTTGTTTCACATGTTATGGCAATAACTGCGTCCTGATCGGGCATTACAATAATATATTGTCCATATGCTCCATCTGCTCGAAAACAATTATGACGGCAGCGCCACATCTGATAGCAGTAGCCCTGTAGCCAGTCGCTGGAATCCTTTTTAGACTGTGCGGCTTCGGGATCCTGGTAGATCTTTATTGTACTGGCTTCTTCAACCCATGCAGCAGGAAGCACCTGTTTTCCGTTCCATTTGCCTTTTTGCCTTTCCATGCCGAAGGAACATAAAACTTTGAAATTCATGCTTACTCTTTGTGGCTGCGTCAAGGAAATCAATGATTACCTGTGAAGAAACTCCCTCAGCTTCCGGGTTGCTTAGTGGAAGTGATGTTATTGCCTGCTCCTGCTTACATCCGTTGAGAAAGAGTACATGAAGCAATAATGGAAAACCGAAATTTCTCCTTATCATCTTCATAGAAAATATAGTTTAGTGAAAAGAGTAATCAATAAATAAAAGTACAAATATTTTTACAGTACATAGTCTGCCGTACTTTTAAAATATACAAATTAGCCGGTTTGTCGACGGCTTCATTTAAATTAGCTGCAATATATTTCATAACGCAATGATATCCAAAGCGTAAGCAAGAGATTGGCAGCATGTCCATGCTCAGCCAAAAATGAATCCGGACTGCATTTTTTTCTAAAAATTAAACAACCGTCAATGGATTTTCCCAATTTGTCAAATAAATTACAAATTCTTGAAATAATCTTTATCTTTAAATGTTAATAAACGATTGTTACAGTGCAACCTTGATTAGTTTACAGGAGTCTTAGAATAGGATATAAAATTCATTCTTATTATTAAACGGATATTGAAAGTAGAATATATATTGATCGACTTTTAAAAAAAAAGTTTAGAGCCAGGTATAATTTATTTTTAATATAGTGAACCTGATAGATTGATTACTTTGTATTTAAATATTGCTTCTGAATTAAGGCCAGCGATTAAAAGACTGAAGGGGAAAGGATTGAGAAAGTTGTTACTGGTTACTGGTTACTGGATGCTGATTATCAATGCCTCCTTTGGCCAGATAGTGGGGGATTTCAGAACAAACGGTAATGTAACGTTTGCAGCAGCAGCAAACTGGCAGCGTTATGATGGTAGTGCATGGGGAGCTGCCGGTGCTGCTCCTGTTATAGGAGATAATATAATTACAATCAGAACTGGTAACACAGCAACTGTAACTGCAAATAAGGCGTTAGATCAAGTAGTTGTTGCGAGTGGCGGAGTTCTAACTGTTAATTCAGGACAAAACCTTATCATACCTAATGGTGTGGGAACAGATTTAAGTGTATCGGGGATAATTAATAATTCAGGAACTATCACTCCAGGCGGCACAATTGTTTTTAATGCTTCATCTGCATATAATCATACCCGGGATGGTGGAACAATTCCGGATGCTACATGGAATGCATCGTCAAATTGCAATATTACAGGAGTAACCGGAAATGTCCCAGATGGATTAAGTCAATCTTTTGGCAATTTCACCTGGAACTGCATAGGGCAGACTGGAAATGATCTAAATATTAATCCATTAGAAGTAGGTAATGGCGGAGCTGTTACCGGAGACTTTACTCTGATAAGCACTGGTACGGGTTCAATCCGACTCTCAAACAATGCAAACAGGGTTCTTGATATTTCCGGCAAATTTATTATATCAGGAGGTATTTTTCATCTGGCCATCGCTGGTGGTTCTGCTACAATTAATATAGGTGGCGATTTCAACATGACCGGAGGTACATTAACTGAAACCGGATCCAGTTCAGGGATATTTGTCTTTGAAAATGGGGGAACAACCCAGAACTTCAGAAGAACTGTTGGTACCATTTCAAATAATATTGGATTTACTGTAAATTCAAATGTTACCATTGATTTTGGAATAAGTGATTACGCTAATGGTGCCGGTACATTTACCATCAGTAACGGGGCAACTTTACAAACAGCCAATACAACGGGGGTTAATGGGTCAATACAAACAACATCACGGTCTTTATCCACTTCTGCTAATTATACTTTTGATGGAACTGCAGCTCAGGTTACCGGCACTTATCTGCCGGCAACAGTAAAAGATTTTAGAATTAATAATGTAAACGGGATAACATTAACTAATAGTGTTACTTCAACTGGAACACTATACATGAACTCGGGAAATATCAACACTGGTGCTAATACATTTATATTATCAAATCCTGTCTCATCTGCACTTAACTACACAGGAGGCATAATTGTAGGCAGATTCGAACGATTTATTAATACAACATCAGCAAATTATTTTTTCCCGGTTGGTACAACTGCACAAATACAATCTTTAACAGCAAATTTTATTAATCTGATTGCTGGCTCATTACTTGTTCAGTATATATCTGGTGATGGCGGAAATTCAGGTCTTCCTCTTACTGATGGAGATGGGTCTCAGATAACAAACCAGTTTACATCAGGTTATTGGTCCGCTATGGCTAAGAATTCCCTGGCATCAACAAATTACAATATCGACCTGAATGCAACAGGATTTGGTCCATATGCCATTAATGCAGGTACAAGACTGATAAAACGGACTGATACGGGTGGTTCATGGTTGCTTAACGGAACTCATTCTGATGTGGTCGGTTCAGTTGTTAAAAGAGCTGGTATGAGTGGTATATATAATCTCGGGGGAGGAACCCAGTTTGGAATTGGTCGGTCAGGTCCACGAATAATAACCCAGCCATCTAATAAAACTGTTTGTGGAAATGCCACGGCTAGCTTTTCATTAGTCGCCTCAGGATATGCTTTAATATATCAGTGGTATAAAGTTTCTGGAATACTTCTGACAAATGACGGTCATTATGGCGGAGTAAACACATCAACATTAAGCATAACAAATATTGTTTTTGGTGACGCGGGAAACTATTATTCAATTGTTACCGACGGACATGGGAGTACAGTACAAAGTACTTTAGCCTCGCTTATAGTAAATGCTTTACCTACTGCTGTAATTGCTATAACAGATAATTCAGGAATAGCAAATAACGATGGCATTATCTGCAATGGCGCCACAGCAACACTTACTGCAAGTGGTGGAACTTCTTACATCTGGTCATCAGGAGAAACAACTGCTGCCGTTGTCAAGGTCGCTACAGGAACCACCTCTGTCATTGTAACCGATGCCAATGGTTGTACCGATACCAAAATGGCTACAATTACGGTAAATTCTTTACCTACAACACCAATCATAACAGCCGGTGGTCCGACAACCTTCTGTGCCGGAGGAAGTGTAACCTTAACATCAAGCTCAGAAACAAGTTACCTATGGTCAAACGGAGCGATCTCCCAAAGTATAAATGTTACCACCGGAGGCAATTATACAGTTAAGGTAACCAATGCAAACGGATGCCAGAGTGCATTATCGACAGCCACAGTAGTAACCGTAAATGCTTTACCTGCTACCCCGGTTATCACTGCTGGCGGTCCAACAATTTTCTGTACCGGTGGCAGTGTAACCTTAAGCTCAAGTGCAGCGTCAGATTATTTATGGTCGAATGAGGCAACTACTCCAGCTATAAATATTACCACTTCAGGAAGTTATTCGGTTCATGTAACCAATGCAAACGGATGTCAGAGTCCACCGTCTTTAGCCACAGTAGTGACAGTTAATGTCTTGCCGTCAACACCAACTATTACAGCCGGCGGGCCTATAACTTTCTGTGCCGGTGGCAGTGTAACCTTAACCTCAAGTGCCGGGTCAAGTTATTTATGGTCCAACGCAGCAACTACACCAGGTATAGATGTTATCACAGGAGGAAGTTATAGTGTACAGGTGACAGATGCAAACGGATGCCAGAGTATACCTTCAGTACCCACTGCTGTAATAGTTAACTCTTTACCGGTAACGCCAACCATAACTGCCGGTGGCCCGACAGCTTTCTGTGCTGGCGGAAGTGTAACCTTAAACTCAAGTGCAGGGACAAGTTACTTATGGTCAACAGGGGCAACTACTTCGGGTATAACCGTAGCATCATCAGGGAATTATGCAGTTCAGGTGACAAATGTTAACGGCTGTCAGAGTACAGCATCAGTAGCTACTATAGTAACAGTAAATGCTTTACCTCCAACACCAACTATTACCGCCAGTGGTCCGACAACCTTATGCGCCGGTGGTAGTGTAACTTTGACCTCAAATGCAGGAACAAATTATTTATGGTCAACAGGTGCATTCACACCAGATATAATCGTCACTACGGCAGGAAGTTATACAGTTCAGGTAACAAATGTAAACGGATGTCATAGTGCACCATCAGCAACGACTGTGGTAAATATTAACGCATTACCTTCAGTAAATGCCGGGACAGCTGCTACTATTCCTAATGGAACAAGTACAACAATCGATGCTACAGTTTCAGGTACGGGCCCATTTACTTATAGCTGGTTACCTCCGGGACTACTTGTAAATCCTTTAATTGAGGACCCGACAACTGTAAATTTGCCGACGACTACAATTTTTACACTTACTGCGACATCGGTAGCCACATCGTGCTCTAATTCCAGTACGGTAACAATAACGATAAGCGGAGGTCCATTAAATTCTACTCCTTCGGCAACACCAGGTACAGTATGCGCAGGCGAAATCGTACAGCTTAACGCAAATGCAGGCGGTGGTTCCGGTACTTATAGCTATAACTGGACTTCAACACCAGCCGGATTCACCTCGTCTGTTGCTAATCCAATAGCCAATCCTGCTGTTACTACCACTTATAATGTATCTGTTTTTGATGGATTTACCACAGTTAACTCTCAGATGGTGGTAACGGTTAATGCTATACCAATTACACCAACTATTACAGCTGATGGTCCAACAACTTTCTGTGAAGGCAACAGTGTAACCTTAACTTCAGGTGCGGGAACAAGCTATTTATGGTCAAACGGAGCAACAACACCAGCCATAAATGTTTCAGCACCGGGAAGCTATTCTGTCCAGATAACCAATACAAGCGGATGTCAGAGTGTTCCATCGACAGCCACAATAGTAATGGTAAATGCTTTACCTGGAACACCAACTATTGCTGCTGCAGGCCCCACAACATTTTGTTCCGGTGGCAGTGTAATCTTAACCTCAAGTGCAGGGACAAGTTATTTATGGTCTACAGGTGGAACAACCCCAAGTATTAACGTTACTTCATCAGGTAGTTATACCGTAAGAGTTACCAATGCAAACGGATGTCAAAGTACAGCATCAGCAGTCACTGTTGTAACCGTAAATACTTTACCTGGAACACCAACCATTACAGCTGACGGTCCGACGACC
>Ga0208079_1000054_pt1 | contig 63084 bp, 60 predicted proteins | sample NGESurdeep092012_5_FD_184474 | JGI IMG/M metagenome (GOLD analysis project Ga0208079, IMG submission 184474) | Arctic peat soil microbial communities from Barrow, Alaska - NGEE Surface sample 210-2 deep-092012 (SPAdes) | ecosystem: Environmental > Terrestrial > Soil > Wetlands > Peat ... | reverse complement strand
CGAGGCGGTGGACATCCTCACCGTGGCGCCGGATCCGGTCCTCCGTCACGAGCTGCTTTCCGGCCTCGCGCGGGGAGCCGGCGTTCCCCTTTCGGTCCTTTCCAAAGGGGAGGCCGCGGCCGAAGGGAAGAAACAGGCCGGTCAAGCGGTTAGAAAGACACCGGTGGCGGCACAACAGGAGCTGCCGGGGCAAGAGGCGAAGGTCCTGGCGGCTTTCCTGGACGACCTCGTCAACGCGAAATCTGGCGAAGGAAGGCTCGCTCCTCTAGTCGAGGTTATTGACATCGAGCTTTTTACGCATCCGATTGCAAAGGAGATACTTGTTGCTCTTAGAGAGTATGGGTCTCAATCGGGAACCCTTGATTTTTCGGCACTTTCGACCCATCTTGGGGCGGATGCGGGGCTTGTCGCCGCTCAGCTTCTATCGAAAGAGGACAGCCTGAGGGCGGAAGGCGCGGTCAAGGAGGGCTCGGAGGGGCTCAGCCGCATCCAGATCCCATTGATGCAGTTGAAGATACGCCTTCTGGAGGAGACCGCGGAAAACCTCCAGCCGGAGATTCTGAATGCCTCCTCAACCGGAGACCTTCCGGCGACACGAAAGAAACAAGACTTGGTCGAAGAGATCCGCCGACTGAAAGCGGAACTAAAAGCGGAAACTGCGAGACGAATTTGAAGCGCGCCGGGGACTCCCGGACGCGTAGGGAAGCGAGAAGTCGGTGACGGTAGAAGAAAAGCACCCCGAAGTCAGGGCCCTGATCAACCTCGGCAAGGAGCGCGGATACCTGCTCTACGACGAGATCTATCAGGCTCTGCCCGAAGAGCTCGCGAACGCGCCGGACGAGCTCGACGAGATCTACATCCGGTTCGGCGACTTCGGCATCGAGGTCGTCGACGTCCCTGAGAAGGCGACGAAGAAGGCCGGGCCGGCCGCCGGCTCCGAGACGACCGTTCCCGATCCGACGACCGTCGAGAAGACGAACGATCCGGTCCGGATGTACCTGCGCGAGATGGGCACCGTGAAGCTGCTCGACCGCGAAGGCGAGGTCTCGATCGCCCGCCGCATCGAGAACGGCGAAGCGAAGATCTACCGCGCGCTCTCGACGAACAAAGTCGTCCTCGGCGAGATCCTGAAGATCGTCGAGCAGGCCAAGAAGGACAAGAACGTCGCGCGCGGCTTCCTCGAGTTCGCCGCCGCGGCGCTCGAGGAAACGGACGAGATCGATCCCAGGACCGCGAACCGCATCGGGTCGATCCAGAAGCACTTCGAAAAGATCGGAAAGCTCGACGGCGAGCTGCGCAAGCTGGCCGACCGCAAGCGGCCCCCGCCGAAGCCGAAGAAGCTGACGGTCAAAGCCCTCGTGCACGCGAAGGCGAAGGCGGCGGGCAAGCCGGTGCCGCCCACGAAGCCGCAGCCCGTGGTCGATCCCGCGATCGACCGCCGCGTCTCGGAGATCGCGCGTCTCATCCACGCGATCGACTTCACGCCCGCGACGCTCCTGCGCATGGTGAACATGCTGAAGGATCTCGACCGGCAGTTCGCGATGCCCGAGGCCACGATCCGCCAGGATCTCACGAACCTCAAGAAGGAGAAGAACGAGGTCCGCTGCGACTTCTACAAGCGCCGTGTCGGGAAGTACCGGCAGATGCTGAAGGAGCTCGAGGAGAAGTACCGGATCGACCACGACGAGGTCAAGCGGACCATGAAGCTGATCCGCGAGGGCGAGGGCGAGGCCGACCAGGCCAAGCAGGAGCTCATCGTCGCGAACCTCCGCCTCGTCGTCTCGATCGCGAAGAAGTACACGAACCGCGGCCTCCAGTTTCTCGACCTGATCCAGGAGGGGAACATCGGCCTCATGAAGGCCGTCGAGAAGTTCGAGTACCGCCGGGGCTACAAGTTCTCGACATATGCCACGTGGTGGATCCGCCAGGCCATCACGCGCGCCATCGCCGACCAGGCCCGCACGATCCGCATCCCGGTCCACATGATCGAGACGATCAACAAGCTCACGCGCACCCAGCGCTCGCTCGTGCAGGAGCTCGGCCGCGAGCCGACCGCCGAGGAGATCGCCAAGCGCATGGACATGCCCGCGTTCAAGGTGCGCAAGATCATGAAGATCGCGCAGGAGCCGATTTCCCTCGAGACGCCGATCGGCGAAGAGGAAGATTCGCATCTCGGCGACTTCATCGAGGATCGCCAGGTCATCTCGCCGATCGACGCCGTGATCGTCGCGAACCTGAAGGACCAGACGCGCCGCACGCTCAAGACCCTGACCCCGCGCGAGGAGCAGGTTCTCCGCATGCGCTTCGGCGTCGGCGACGGCTCGGAGCACACGCTCGAGGAAGTGGGGAAGAGCTTCAACGTGACCCGCGAGCGCATCCGCCAGATCGAAAGCAAGGCGCTCCGGAAGCTCCGGCACCCCAGCCGGGCCAAGAAGCTCCGGCCGTTCGTGGACGTCGGGCAGTAAGGTGTTATATTCCTTCTTCGGCCGTAAGGGTCCGTAGCTCAGCGGTCAGAGCCACCGGCTCATAACCGGCGGGTCCCTGGTTCGAATCCAGGCGGACCCACCGGACGGTTTCGATGGCGAAATGAAAGAGGGAGATTCGACATCCGGGCGCGCAGAAACACTTCCGATCCCTTAAGCGCATTCGAGCGCCGGGGCTCCGTCCAGACGGGCGCTGCATAGCGCCCGTTTTTGCTTTTCAGGGGGTTCAAAATGAAAACCGGGACGACCAGGTGAGCGTGACGATGACAAGTCCGCTCGACAGACTTTTCCTTCTCCAGGAAGTTCTTCTCGAGGTCGACCAGAAGACCCAGCGCCGGGGCAAGACGCCCGACCACCTCGTTCATATCGAGGCCGCCTATCTCGACGCCCGGCGGCAGCGCGACGCCGCTGGGGCGGTCCTGTCGCAGGTCGGGGAGCGCAAGAAAGAGCTCGACGGCGAAATCCAGGATTTCAACGAGCACCTGAAGAAGTACCAGCAGCAGTTGCAGTCCGTGAAAACGAGCCGCGAATACAGCGCGCTCCTGAACGAGATCGACGGTCTCAAACGCGAAGTGAGAACCCGCGAGGACGAGCTCCTCGCCCTCGACGAAACGATGGCCGGTTCCTCGACGGAGCTGGACCGACGGGACGAGGCGTTCCCGGCCGAAGAGGCCGGCTATGAAGAGCAGATGAAGGAGTGGCGGGCCGAGCAGGCCGTCCTCGACGCCGAGATCGCCGAGGCGAACAAGCGGGTGAAGAGGCTGAGGGCCGAGCTCGAACCGCGCCTCCTGAAAACGTTCGAGCAGATCCGGAACAAGAGGGCCGGGGTGGCCGTGACCCGGATCGACATGGTGGGGCCGCAGACGGCCGCCTGTTCGGCCTGTCACGTGCGCCTGCGCCCACAGCTCCTCTCCGATCTCCGGCTCTCCAAGGAGACGGTCTTCTGCGAGAGCTGCAAGAGGATCCTCTACTGGATTCCGTGAGGCGCGCGGGAACGCTCGTTCTCTATTTCGACGGGGCTTCGCGCGGGAATCCCGGCCCTTCGTCGTACGGCGTGTGGTCGCCCGTGGGGCTCAAGGACGCGAAGACGCTCGGTTCCACCACGAACAACGTGGCCGAGTGGCGCGGTTTTCTCGCGGCCCTCGACCTCGCTCTCGCAGCGGGCGCGCGGGACGTCGAGATCCGGGCCGACAGCCAGCTTGTCCTCCGGCAGTTCTCCGGCGAGTACCGCACGAAGGCACCGCATCTCGCGGGCTTCCTCGCGGAGGCCCGCCTGAAAGCGCGCAGAATCGAGCGCCTCAGGGTCGTCCACGTGCCGCGCGAAGAAAATCACGAGGCCGACGCCCTCGCGAACAGCGCACTCGACGCCGCGCATGTCCGAAGGTGACGCGACGGTGACACGTGCCGGGGAGATCGCCGCGCGCCTCGCCGACGTAAAGGGGCGGATCGCCGCCGCGGCGGCGCGCAGCGGGCGCGAGCCTGCGAGCGTCCTGCTTGTCGCGGTGGGGAAGACGTATCCCCTCTCCGACCTCCTCCTCGCCTACGCGGCCGGGGCCCGCGCGTTCGGCGAGAACCGCGTCCAGGAAGCGGAGGAGAAGTTTCCGCGGCTGCCACCCGATGCCACTGGCCATCTCATCGGCCCGATCCAGTCGAACAAGGCGAGTCGCGCCGTGAAAGTCGCCTCCGTCGTCGAGACGGTCGACTCCGAGGACCTCGCCCGGCGCCTCGACCGCGCCGCGGCGGCCTCCGAAAAGCGCCTCGCCGTGTTCGTCCAGGTGCGCCTCGGGGGGGAAGCCACGAAGTCGGGCGTTGAACCGGCGGGCGCCGCCGCACTCGTGGAGACCGTCCGGGCGCTGCCCGCGCTCGACCTCAGGGGACTCATGACGATTCCTCCGCCGGGAGAGACGCGTCCGCACTTTGCGGCGCTCCGGAAACTCGGCGAGACGCTCGGCCTTTCGGAGCTCTCGATGGGCATGAGCGACGACTTCGAGGCGGCCGTCGAAGAGGGCGCGACCTTCGTGCGCGTCGGCAGCGCGATCTTCGGGGCGCGGCTCCCGGTGCTACCCTCCGCGCGATGAGGCCGGCGTACAGGCTGCGGTGGGCGGGCCCTCCCGGCTGGCGGCGCATTCCCCCCGTGACGCGTGCGCTGCTCGTCCTCGTCGCGGCCGGCTACGTCCTGACGCTCGCGTGGCCGCCGGCGGTATTCTGGCTCGCTCTGTTGTCGGGCGCCGAGTTCGTTTGGCAGATCTGGCGGCTCGTCACCTATGCCTTCGTCAACGGCTCGATTACGGGAGTTCTCTTCACTCTCTTGATGATCTGGAGCCTCGGCAGCGAAATCGAACCGCGCTGGGGATCGCGCCGATTCACGATCTTCCTCGGACTCGCTACGGTCGTCGCAGGCCTCCTCGGTCTCGTCGTCGGAGGAGGCGCGGGTTTTGCGCCGGCACTTCTCGCGCTGATCTTCGCGTGGATGCTCGAGGGACCTTCTCAGACTCTTTCTCTCTTCGGTGTCTTTCCCATGACGCGGTTGGGTTTTGCCATCCTCGCCCTTGTCTTCGTCGTGTTCAGCGAGCTGGAAGGCAGCCGCTCGCTCCCGCGTCTCCTCTTCGTCCTCGGGGGCCTGCCGGTGTCGTGGCTCTTCGTTCGCGGCGTCCGCGGCGGCGGGCCGCGCTTCCCGCGCCTCCGGAACCCGTTTCGGCGTCGGCGCTTCACGGTCGTCGATACGGGGCGCGACTTTCGCGTCCATTGAATTGAGCCCAAAGGGTTCATAATCAAGCGCATGAGACCCTCCATAAGCGCGCTCGAGATCCGTAAGAGGCAGTTCCCGAAGCGCTTTCGCGGCTTCGACCCGGCCGAAGTGACGAACTTCCTCGATGCTTTTGCCGAGGACCTCGAAGAGATGTCCCGCGAGCTCGACGAGCTGGAGCGCGAGAACGCGCGGCTAAGGGAAGAGAACGCCCGTCACCGCGACACGGAGGCCACGCTCAAAGAGACGCTTCTCCTCGCCCAGCGCTCGGCCGACAGTCTCCGCGAGACGAGCGAAAAGGACGCGAGTCGCATCGTGAAGGAGGCCGAGACGAAGGCCGAGCGCATGGTGCAGCAGGGCTTCGAACGGATGGCCGAAACGGAGAAGAAGATCCGCGAGCTCCGGATGGAGCGCCGGAACTTCCAGCTGAAGCTCCAGAGCACGATCGACCTGTTCCAGCAGGTCCTCAACTTCGACAAGGAAGAGGACGAGATGGACAGCTCCCTCTCGATTCACCGCCCGAAGAAGCGCGAGGGAGAGACGGCCTGAAGCGGCTGTCCATCCGGCATCTCGCCGAGCTGGCGACGCCGGAGGGCGCCTCGGCCCGCGCCGGCGCCGCCCAGGGCGTCCTGCGCCGGATCCGGGACGCCGCGCTCCTCGCCGAGGACGGGCTGATCGTCTTCGCGGGGTCCGACGCGGAATTCGTCCGGCTTTACGGCGAGGCCCCGGCGCGCGAGGAGTCGGTCCTCGATGGCAGGGGCAGGACGGCCGTTCCCGGATTCGTCGATGCGCACACGCATCTGCCATGGGACGGCTTCCGCGAGGACGAGTTCAACCGGCGTCTGAAAGGGGAGACCTACACGGGCATCGCGGCGTTGGGAGGCGGGATCGTCGCGACCGTCGCCGCGACGCGGGCCGCCTCGGAGGAGACGCTCGCGCGGAACGTGCGGAAGCGGCTCGACCGCATGCTCCGCGCGGGCACCACGTTCTGTGAGGCGAAGACAGGCTACGGGCTCGACCTCCCGAACGAAAGCAAGCAGCTGCGCGCGCTCCTCGCGGGCGCGAAGGGGCATCCGGTCGGCGTCGCGCCGACGGCGCTCCCCGCGCACGAAGTGCCGCCCGAGCGGCGCGGGTCCGCCGCCCTCAAACAGCGTTACGTGGACGAGTGTCGGGCCGAGATCCTTCCCGCGCTGGCGGCGCTCGGCGCGCGGTTCGTCGACGTCTTCTGCGAGGAAGGCGTCTTCTCGCTCGAGGAATCGGCCGCGATCCTCGAGGCCGGCAAGGTCCTCGGCCTTGTCCCGCGCGTCCACGCCGACGAGCTCACACCGCTCGGCGGCGCCTCGCTCGCGGCGCGAATGGGAGCCGCTTCGGCGGACCACCTCCTCTACGCGACGGACGAGGGCATCGAGGATATGGCGAGGGCGGGCGTCGTGGCGACGCTCCTTCCGGGCACGTCCGTGTTCCTGCGGATGAACCGTTACGCCCCCGCGCGGAAAATGGTGTCCGCTGGCGTCGCCGTGGCGCTCGGGACGGACTGCAATCCCGGCTCCTCATACACCGAGTCGTTGCCGGCTGTGGCCTTCCTGGCGTCCTTAGGCATGGGTCTCACGGTGGAGGAGACGCTGACGGCGATGACGCTGAACGCCGCCGCGTCGGTCCGGGAAGCCGGGACCCGCGGCACGCTCGAACCGGGCAAGCGCGCCGACGTGGTCCTCCTCGACGCGCCCTCTCTCGAGCACCTCGTCTACCACTGGGGCGTCAACCTGGTCTCCGACGTGCTCGTTGCGGGAGAGCCCGTGGTCGCCCACGGCGACCTGCTAGGCTCGCGCGCATCATGACGCTCGGCGCTCTCTCCGTCTCGGAATTCGCGGGGTCCCTCGCGTCCGACGCCCCCGCTCCCGGCGGCGGCTCGGCTTCGGCGGCGGCCGGCGCGTTCGGTGCTTCGCTCCTCGAAATGGTTGTCGGTCTCACGTTCGGAAAAGAGAAATACCGCGCGTCGTGGGGAGACCTCGAACCGCTTGCCGATCGGCTGCACGCAGCCCGGCTGAGGCTTCTGGAGCTCGTGGACGAGGACACGAAGGCATTCGACGCGGTCGTGGCCGCGCGCCGGCTCCCGAAGGAGTCCGATGCGGACAAGGTGTCGCGCCAGCGCGCGATCGACGCGGCGAACGTCCTCGCGACCGCCGTGCCGATGCAGACGGCCTTTTTCGCGCACGAGGGCCTGAAGGTCGCGCCCCTCGTATTCGAGAAGGGCAATCCGAATGCGGCGTCCGACGCGTGGGTCGCGGCCTTGCTCCTTCACGGCGCCGCGCTCGGCGCGCTCGCGAACGTGCGGATCAATCTCCCGGGCGTGTCGGACCCGGAGCTTTCGCGCAGCTTCCGCGGGGATGCCGACGATCTCGAGAAGAAGGTCTCGGAAGCTCTCGAGAAGACGCGCGCGCTGGCCCGTACCCGCGGTCTCGCCGGGTGAGGCCGCAGGCCCGCCGGGCGGCCGGCGCCGCCCTCCTCCTCGCAGCCCTCTCGCGCCCCGCCGACGCGCGCCTCCTCGGCTTCGAGCGGCCGGGCGACGCGTTTTCTCCGGCCCCGGGCTTTTACTTCGCGGAGGAGCCGGCGACGGCCGGGGCGACGGTCGGCCCGCCTGCGACGACGGCCCCCCTGCCGCCTCCGCGGCTCTTCGACACGAAGACGAAGATCGTGACGGCGAGCGTCGTCCTCGGCGCGCCCGTGGTCGGCTATTTCGCCTGGTGGCGTACGTCGAGCCGCTCGAGCTTCGAGTTCGCGAACGAGCGCTGGTTCCAGAGGGACACGTATGCCGGCGGCGCCGACAAGGCGTCGCACATCTTCCTCGGCTACATTTCGACGCTCACGCTTCAGGGCATCTACCGGTCGCTCGGCAAGACGCCCGCCGAGGCCCGCGGCCTCGCCCTCGGCGTGACGGTCGTGACGGGGCTTCTCATTGAGGCCGGAGACGGCTTCTCGCAGTACGGCTTCTCGTGGGAAGACGAGACCGCGAACGCGATCGGCGCTCTCCTCGGGACGGGGATCGACGCGTGGGGCCTGCACGACACGGTGGGACTCCGTTTCGGACGCGTGAAGACGCTCATCCCCGACGCGTGCTGCCGCTACGGCGGCTACGGCGACGACTACTCGACGGAGATCTACTCGGCCGATCTCAAGCTCAGCGGCTTTCTTCCGCGTCTCGGCCTCGAGCCGGGGCCCGCGCGCTTCCTGCTTCTCTCGATGACGTACGGCTCGAAGGGCTACCGCTACTCGGCCGCGCCCGTCCGCGAGCGCAACGTCGGCGTCGAGATCGGCCTGAACCTGCGCGAGGTGCTTCTCGCGGCGGGCGTGCCGGAGAAGAAATGGTGGGGAAAGGCCTTGCTGGCGCTGGGTACCTACTTCCGGTTTCCGTACACGTCCTTCGGCTGGCACTACGATCTGAACCACGGAAAATGGAACGGGCCGGACACGGGCGACCGGTTCGACCCCGGGTCGATCATCTACGATTAGGCCGATAGACTCCCGAGGATGAGCCGGGAGAGGGTCGTCGACGGAGCGGTGGCGGCCGTCCTCGCGCTCCTGGCACTCGTCGTCGCGCTGCCATTCCGGGCGGAGACGCTCCACCTCACACCCCTCGTCTCCCTCGGCTGGGACGCGGCGCTGCACGCGACGGAAGGCCTCGATCTCTTCGACGACATGAGGCTCGGCCGTCCGCTGGACGCGTTCTCTCTCCTCGTGAGCCGCCATTGGTGGGGACCCGCGTGGGCGCTCGTGAGCGCGCCCTTCCAGGCGGCGTTCGGACCGTCCCTCGCGGCCGCGAGCCTGCCGAGCCTCGTGGCATTCGTCCTCGCGCCCGCCGTGGCGTTTCTCCTCGCGCGCCGCCTCGTCCCTGCGATGGGGCCTGTGTCGGCCGTCCTGACCGGGTTCGTCGTTGCGGGGTTTTTCCTGCGCTCGCCCATGCTTCTCGAGATCTCCGCGTGGCCGATGCTCGAGAGCCTCGGCGGTCTCGTCGCGCTCGTGGCGTTCCTGTTTTTCGCGAGGCGCGAGGAGCCCGGGGCGCGAAGAATGGCGTTTCTCGCGGGGACCCTGCTCTTCCTCCTGAAATATCATTTCGGGTTCTTCGTCCTCGCCACGCTCGGATTCGTCGTGTGGCGGGAGGAGAGCCCGGGATCGAAGCGCCGCCTCGCCGCGGCGGCGCGCGCGCTCCTGCTGAGGGGCGCGGGCAGCGGAATTCTTGCGCTCGCCTTCCTTCTTTCGGCCGTGCGTTTCGTCCTCGAAGCGCGCGGGGGAGACGTCCTCGCCCGGCGCGTGCCGAGCGTGTCGAACGTCGCCTGGGGCGCCTTCTTACTCCTCGTCCTTTTCGGCGCCGTGAGGCGGCAGTCGCTCGCGGAGGCGTGGAACGGGGCGTCGGGGACCCTTCGCGACCTCGCTCTCTTCGGCGCTCTGCCGTGTGCCGTGTGGTGTCTCGATCCCGCGAACGTGCGCGGCTGGTACCGGCAGATCTTTCTGCCCACGGAGGCGCCCGAACGAAACCCTCTCGCGAAGCTTTCGGCCTTCTGGGGATTCCTGCGCGAGGACTACACGATCGGCGCGGGAGCCGCCGGCCTCGTGGCGCTCGGCGTCGTCCTTGCGCTCGTCCTGCCGGGCAACAAGACGCGCCGCGCGCTCGCGGCCTTCGCGATCTGGCCGGTGGCCGTCATGTCGCTGAGCGCATACCCCGTGGAACCGCGCTTTCTCGCGTGCCTGGCGCCGGGCCTTTTTGCGGCGGCCGCCTCCGGCCTCGCGGCGGGAGCGTCATGGCCGGGAAGATGGTGGCGGGAGGCCGCGCTCGCAGCTTCGGCCGTGATTCTCGCCCTGGGCCGCGGCGATACGCGCTGGCAGGCGACGACGGCGGCGCGCGCGGCGTACCGGTTCTCATACGGCGCGGCGGAAACCGCGGCGATCGAAGCGGCCATCGCGGGGGCCCCCGCGGGGGGGCGCGTCGGCGTGCGCCTTTCCGCGGATCCGCCGGTCTGGCCCACTGTGCGCCTCGCGCTCCGTCTCTCTCGCCGCGACCTCGCGCCCGTGGACGTGGACGTGGCGGTGAGCCCGTGAGCGTGCGCTCCGCCGGATAGACTCGCGGGCAATGGAGTATCCACTGGTGAATCCACCGGCGAATTCGCCGGCGAATCCGCTCCCGACTCTCGCGCTTCTCGACGCCTCGAACTATCTTTATCGCGCGTTTTACGCGATCCGCGGGCTCACGGGCCCCGGAGGCCGGCCGACGAACGCCGTCTACGGCTTCCTGAACATGTGGCGGAAGTATCGCGAGACGCGGAAGCCCGAAGCGGTCGCCGTGTGCTTCGACCGGTACGAGAAGACGTTCCGCGAGGAGATGGACTCGAGCTACAAGGCCCATCGGCAGGCGATGCCGGACGATCTCGTGCCGCAGATCGAGGACGCCAAGAGAGTCTGCCGGCTTCTCGGCCTCGCCGTGGTCGAGGAAGCGGGCTACGAGGCGGACGACCTCATCGGCTCGATCGCGGTCGCGGCCTCGGGCGCGGGGGTGCGCGTCGAGATCGCCTCTGCCGACAAGGACCTTTTCCAGCTCGTGAAGGACCCGACCGTCGTCGTCTGGCATCCCGTGCAGGAGCGTCTCCTGGACGAGGCGGGCGTCACGGAGTTCTTCGGCGTCCCGCCGTCCCGTGTGATCGACGTCCTCGCGCTCATGGGCGACTCGTCGGACAACATCCCGGGCGTCCGGGGAATCGGCGAGAAGACGGCGAAGGAGCTCGTCACGACGTTCGGGTCGCTGGACGACATCTACGCGCGGCTTCACGAGGTGAAAGGCAAACGCCAGGAGACGCTCGCGAACGGGCGGGAAGACGCGCTCCTTTCCCGGACGCTCGCGACGGTGCGCTGCGACCGGCCGCTGCCGGCGGCCCCGGAGAATCTGCTCGAGCACTTCCGCATCCGCCCCCTTCCGGACGAAGCCGTGGCCGAGCTCGCGGCGTTCTACGAGGAGATGGGGTTCGCGAGGCTCAGGAAGGAGCTTCTCGAGTCGCGCCCGGGCGGTCCCGCGAAAGCGGCTCCGACGGCTCCTGCGGCCTCGAGGGTTCCGTCCACGCTTTCCCTTTTCGACGACGAGGCCGTGCCGGCGGGCGCGCCGGACAGGACGCGATGGGAATCGTCGGCGTCGGGCCTCGCGGCGCTCGACGCGTCCGCGCGGAAGGCGGGCCGCGCGGCTGTCCACGTGGAGTCCGGTCCCGGAGCGCCCTGGCCGGCGCCGCCGCTCGCGGCGGTCGTGGCGGTGCCGGGTGGCGAGACCGTGGCCTTCGCTCTCGACGAGGCCGGAACACGAGCGCTCGCGGCTCTCTTTCGGGACGTGCCCCTCGTCGCCCACGACGCCAAGCGGCTCTACCTCGCGGCCGACGCGCTCGGGATCGCGCCTCCCGCTCACGTTGTCGACTCCATGCTCGCGAGCTACGTCGTCTCGCCGGGTCTACACGCGCACGATCTCGCGGGCGACGCGCGGGGCATCCTGAACCTCCCGCCGGAGGCGGTGCCGCCCCTGAAGGATCTCACTGGCGGAGCGCCCGTCACGCTCGACCTCCTCGCGTCGGAAGCCGGGCGGAAGTGGCTCCTTCCCCGGGCCCGTCTCCCCCTCGCGCTCCTCGACACGCTCGCGCCGCGTCTCGCGGAGGGCTCGGCCCTCAGAAGCGTCCTTGACGACATCGAGCTGCCGCTGATCCCCGTCCTCGCGCGCATGGAGATCGCGGGCGTCGCGGTCGACCGAGGTGTGCTCGCCGAGATGTCGAAGGAATTCGACGGGCGGCTCGCCGTGCTCGAAACGAAGATCATCGAAGCGGCGGGAGAGCCCTTCAACATCGGGTCGCCCGCGCAGCTCGGGCGGATCCTGTTCGAGAAACTGGCGTATCCCGCCGTGAAGAAGACGGCCAAGACGAAATCCTGGGCGACGGACTCCGACGTGCTCGAGGAGCTGGCCGCGCTGTCGACGGGTCCCGTGCCGGGGCTCGTCCTCGAGTGGCGCGAGATCTCGAAGCTGAAGGGCACGTATGTGGATGCGCTTCCCCTGGCCATCGCCGCCGACGGGCGCATCCACACGCGCTACGACCAGGCGGTTGCGGCGACGGGGCGCCTCTCCTCGAATGCGCCGAACCTCCAGAACATCCCCGTCCGCACGGAGGCCGGCCGTGCGATTCGCCGGGCCTTCGTCGCGCCGCCCGGCCGGGTCCTCGTGGCCGCGGACTACTCCCAGATCGAGCTTCGCCTCCTCGCGCACCTGTCGGGGGACGAGGCGCTTCTCGAGACGTTCAGGCGCGGGGAAGACATCCACCGGGCCACGGCTGCGAAGATCTTCGGTCTCTCTCCTGCGGCCGTGACGCCGGACCAGCGCCGCAGCGCGAAGACGATCAACTTCGGCGTGCTCTACGGCATGGGTCCGTTCGCGCTGGCGGCGCAGCTCGGCGTCCCGCGCGCGGAGGCCAGGGAGTTCATCGCCGCCTATTTCGAGCGGTTCCCGAGAATCCGCGCGTGTCTCGACGCCGTCCTCGAGAAGGCCCGCGCGACGGGCGGCACCGAGACGATCTTCGGGCGCGTGCGGCCCATCCCCGGCCTCCACGACCGGAATCACAACGTGCGCGCGAACGCCGAGCGGATGGCGATGAACGCCCCGTTTCAGGGAGCGGCCGCGGATCTCATCAAGATCGCGATGCTCCGTCTCGACGCGGCGCTCACCCGCGAGATCCCGGAGGCGCGGCTGCTCCTGCAGGTGCACGACGAGCTCGTTCTCGAGTGCCCGGAGGCCCTCGCGGGAAAGACCGCGTCTCTCGCGAAAGCGACGATGGAAGGCGCGGCGACGCTCTCGGTGCCGCTCACCGTCCACGTGGGCCAGGGCCGAAACTGGGCGCAGGCGAAGTGAAAAGCCGCCGGAGGGGCCAATCCGCGGCGGCTCCCGCTAGAATCATCCGGATGCGTCCCGCCTTTCTCGTCGCCGCCGCGGTGCTCACTTCCGCGAGCCTCGCGGGCTTTGCGGGAAGCGCGGGAAGCGCGCAGGCCCAGACGCCGGCCCTCCGGCCAGTCGAGGCGCTGCCCGACGTCGCGCGCCTGACGCCCGCCGAGGTCGCGTTCGTCCATCCGCTTTCCCGCGCGCTCGACGACGCGCCGAAGCTCGCCGAACGCACGAACCCGCCCGATCTCGCGACGCGCCAGCCGCTCCTCTTCACGGTGCATCTTCTCGAGACTGGGCGCGTGGCCGAGGCCTTTCCCGTCGAGCCCGCGCTCAAGGCGTTCGCGACGCCCCTTCCCGCGCTTGTGCCCCGCTGGCGGTTCACTCCCGCGAAGAAGGGCGGCCAGCCGGTTCTCACGTGGGCGACGTACGGCATCGATCTCGCGATTTCACTCGAGAAGGCGGCCTTCACGGCCTTCACCCTCGAGCCGATCCGGAAGGACGACCCGCTCGTCGCGACGGTTCCGGACACGACCGGCGATGCGTGGATGGCGCGTTATCCGCGCGAAATCGACCCGAAGGACCCGGCGGCGGTCTCGATCGAGGACGTCGACGTGCTCCCCTCCCCCGAGAAAACCCCGTGGAGCCTCGACGCGTCGCGCGCGCGCGCCCGCGTGACCGCTCTCGTCGAGGTTTCCGAGCAGGGCATGGTCAACCGGTTTCTTCCGACGGGCGAAACGGAACCTCTCCTCGGGCTCTGGCTGAAGGCGTTCGCGGCGAAGTGGCGCTTCACGCCGGCCGTTTCAGGCGGCCGCCCCGTCTCGTGCTGGATGGCACTCGACGCCACGCTCGACTACACGCTCGACTCGGCGAAGAAAAAGAGCGAGCGTGTGGTCAAGAAGAACCTGCGCGCCACGCCGAAATAATTCGATCTACTCGACTTTCCTCACATCGCCCATGCGCCGGGTCTTTTTCTTCGCGTCGAAATACTCGAGCAGCGGAATTAGCGTCTTGCGCGTGAGGCCGAGGAGATCCCGGAAGCCAGCGACGCTCAGCGTCTGCCCCCGCGCGGAGTCGAGCTTTTGCTCCGCGGCGAGAGCGACGTCGCGGTGAACGACGAGGTCGGGCGAGAGCCGCACGAGCGTGCCGGACTTCACGAGATGCGACACGAGACCCTCGACGACGGCCGGTTTCGTGCCGAGGACGCGCGCGAGCTCGTGAGGGTGAGGCGGCTCGAACCCCGCCGCGCGAAACCCCTCCGCGATCTTCGCCGCAAAAGAAGCCGAGTCGCCGGCGAGATCCGCGGCCTTCGCGCCGGGCGGGACGATGCGGTCACCGTCGAGCGCGATTTTCTTCGAGGCGAGAAGAACGGCGATCCATCCGTCTGCGGCGGCGGGTGAAAGGGCCCTTCCGAGCCGCTCGGCAAACTCGCTCTTCGCGAACGAGACGGAGACGCCGCCACTCTTCCGGCGCTCGGCGAACGCGGCGGCGGCGCGTTCCGCGAGGGAGGACGCGGTCCCGGCATGCGCATAGAGCGCGGGCGCGATGCGCAGGGCCTTGCCGGAGGAGGAGAGCGCGTCGAGGAGAGCGGCGGCCGCCGGAGCCGACACGCCGAGGCGCGGCCCGAGGCGGGCCGCGGTGAGGCCCGAGGGACCGGCTTCGAGGAGGAAGAGGTCCGCGAGGTCCCCTTCGTCGCCGCCGGAGAGCACGGAGAGGACGGAGAGGAGGTGAGCTGCGTGGCTCGCCTCCGCGCCGCTCCGGCGCTTGAGACGCGGGCGCCCGGCGTCGAGCACGCGCCCGCCTCCCACCGTCTCGACGGGCGAAGGCCGCCTGAGGACGAAGCGATCTCCGGGGCGCGCGGGCACCGGCGACTCCAGCGTGATCTGAAAGAAGCCTTTCGAGCCAGGCACGAACGCGCGTTCGCCGGGAGTGTCCGCCCCGGGACTCGCCCCGAGAAGGTGAACGCGCCCGGCGATATCGGCGGTCCCGAGATGAACGCGCAGGCGCGCGCCGTCGGTGAGGGGGCTCCTGACGGAAGGCAGCCAGGTGACCTCGGCCGTCAGCACGGAGGAGGACTCGAGCCCTCCGCGCGCCGCGAGCGCCTGGCCCCGGTGCAGGGTCAAACGTTCGACCCCGGCGAGGTTCAAGCTCGTCCGTTCCCCGGCCCACGCCTCCCGGCGCTCCTCGCCGTGCACTTCGATTCGCCGCACGCGCACGTCGTGCAGCCCGGGAAAGAGCGTGAGCGTGTCCAGGGCGGCGATACGGCCGCCGTCGAGCGTTCCCGTGACGACGGGCCCGAAGCCCTTCATCGTGAAAGCGCGGTCGAGGAACAGGCGCGGCACGCGTTTCGTGCGGTCCTCGCGCACGACGCCGCGCGCCGCCCGGGTCAGGGCTGCCTTCAGCGCGTCGAGACCGGCGCCGGTGACGGCCGAAACGGCGACGAGGGGAGCGTTCGCGAGGAACGAGCCCTTGACGAGGGCGCGGATCTCGTCTTCCACCAGAGCGCCAGTGTCGGCGTCCGCGAGGTCGCTCTTCGTGCGAGCGATCACGCCCGCCCCGACCCCCAGGAGCTTCAGGATGTCGAGATGTTCGCGGGTCTGCGGCATGACGGAATCGTCCGACGCGACGGCGAAGAGGACGAGATCCACCCCCTGCGCCCCGGCGACCATCGTCCTCACGAACTTCTCGTGGCCGGGCACGTCCACGAACGAGAACATCGTGTCGTCCCACACGGCGTGGGCGAATCCGAGGTCGATCGTGATGCCGCGCGCCTTCTCCTCCGGCAGGCGGTCGGGGTCGGTCCCCGTGAGCGCCCGCACGAGCGCGCTCTTTCCGTGGTCGATGTGGCCGGCGGTGCCGACGAGGACGCGGCGCATGTCAGTACTCCGGTCTCGTGTAGGTAGTCGCCTTCTCGGGTGGGAGCGGCTCGCCCGCCAGTTTCGCGCGCGCGTGCTTCGCGACGCGGAGGCCGTCGAGAGCCGCCGAGACGATCCCGCCCGCGAACCCCGCGCCCTCGCCGGCGGGGAAGAGACCCGGCACGGTCGTCGACTCGCACCACCCGTCGCGTTCGATGCGCACGGGCGAGGACGTGCGCGACTCGGGAGCGAGAAGGACCGCTTCGTCGGAGACGAAGCCGGGCATCTTCCTGTCGAACGCCCGCAGCCCTTCGGCGAGAGCCTCGAGATACGGCTCGGGCAGGATGCCGTCGAAGAGGCAGGGAACGATCGCCGGGCCGTACGTCGTGTGGGGGACCGGGCGCGGCTCGACGCGCCCCGCGCGGCTCTTCAGGAAATCGGTGACGCGCAGCGCTGGAGCCGCGTACGTCGAGCCTCCGGCTCGAAACGCCGCCTCCTCGACGCGGCGCTGAAGCTCGCGCCCCCGGAACAGCGGCGCGCCCGGCATCACGTCGAAGTCCTCGTCACGCGTCTGGACGACCAGCCCTGCATTAGCGTACCCGGACGAGTGCTTGTAGCGCGACATCCCGTTCGTCACGACGCCCGAGGGTTCCGACGAGCACGCGATGACCTCGCCGCCCGGGCACATGCAGAACGTGTAGATGCCGCGCCCGTTCGACGCGACATGCGCCTGCTTGTAGTCGGCGGGCATCACGCCGCACGAGGACGAGAGCTGCGCGTACTGGATGAGGTCCACGGCGTCCTGGGGGTGCTCGATGCGGACCCCCATCGCGAAGTGCTTGCGGGTCATCGCGACGCCGCGCCGGACGAGCATTTCCATCGTGTCGCGGGCCGAGTGGCCGAGGGCGAAGATCGCGAGCTCCGCCGGGATCTCCTCCCCCGAGGCCAGGATCAGGCCGTGGAGGCGATTGTCCTTGCCCCGCGTCACGAGATCCACGACCTTGGCGCGGTAACGAAGCGTGGCACCGTGCTCGAGAAGGTGCTTGCGGACGTTGCGCAGGACGACGACGAGCCGATCCGTGCCGATGTGCGGCTTGGCGTCGACGAGGATCGAGGCCGGCGCGCCGAAGTGGTGCAGCGTCTCGAGGACGACCGCGATCTTGTCGTGGCGCTTGCCGCAGGCCAGCTTCCCGTCGCTGAACGTGCCGGCGCCGCCTTCCCCGAACTGGACGTTCGACTCGGGGTCGAAGACGCCCGACGTCCAGAACTTCATCACCGCGCGGTAGCGGTCTTCGGCCGGATCTCCGCGCTCGAGCACGGTGACGCCGATTCCCGCGTCCACGAGCGCGAGCGCCGCGAAGAGGCCCGCGGGCCCCGTCCCGACCACGGCGGTCTTCGCGGCACGCTCGATCGGGGGGAGGAGAAGCTCGGGGCCGCGAGGAGCCGGCGCGGCCGCGAGGCGGAGGGGAGGGGAAAGCCGGGGCGCGAGCGGCGCCTCGGAAGAAAACTCCACGCTGAGATCCCAGAAGAGCGCGGGCTTCTGGCGCGCGTCCAGAGACCGGCGCACGAGGACGAAATCGGAGAGTCCGGCGGGCGAAACGCCGAGAACGCGCGCGACGACGGTGAGGTCCACGCTTTTCGGCGCCCGGGCACGGAGGCCGGAGAGACGGTAGCGAAACGAGCCCGGCACGACTCGTATTCTGACGCTATCCTTCAGGCCGGATGATCGTCTTCGTCCTCGCGGCCGGTTTCGGCACGCGCTTCCGGCCCGAAACACTCACACGGCCAAAATCCCTCCTCCCGCTCGGCGGCCGGCCAATCCTCTTCCACGTTTTCGACCATCTCCTCGGGGAGGGCGCGGACGCCTTCGTCGTGAACGCGCACCATCTCGCGGAGGAGCTGCGCGGCGCCGTCGGGGAGTCGTACGCGGGCGTCCCCGTCGCATGGTCCGTCGAGGAGGAGATTTTGGGAACGGCGGGCGGCATCCGGCGCGCGCACGAGCGCGGCCTCCTCGGGAACGGGGCGTTCCTCGTCGCGAACGGCGACGTCGCGACGACGCTCCCTCTCGGGCGTCTCCTCGCGGCGCGCCACGAGCCCGGCGTCGTGTCGGCGCTCGCCGTTCTCCCCAACGGGAATCCTTCCGTCGACACGCCCCTCTGGGCTGACGCGAAAGGAAGGCTCGTCGCCGTCGGTGGCGAGCGCCCGAGGGAGGACGCCACGGGGCCGTGGCTCTTCACGGGGCTCCAGGCCGCGACACCCGCGCTCGCCTTGCGCGTTCCCGCGGGTTTCAGCGAGCTCGCGAGGGACGTCCTCGCGCCGTCCGCCCGCTCTCAGGACGGTGCGTTCGCGCTCGTCCCATACCGGACGCCCGCTGACGGCTTCTGGTTCGATCTCGGGACGCGCGACCGGCTCGCCGCAGCCGAAGCCGCGCTTGCCGCCCACTGAGACCGTCACCATCTCTTGATCCACTTCAAGGACTTGCCGTGCCAGGTGAAGATCTGGATCTTCGCGTTCGCGGGCGTGACGCGGACGGCCGCCTGGCGGCGTTTCCTGTTCGAGAGATAGACGGAGCCCGGCGAAGCCTTGCCGAGAGGCGAAAACGAGCAGATGTCCGAACGGCCGAAGCGGAGCGGATCCGTGAGCGGGCCGATCGGCGCGCCGCCCGGGTCGAGGTCGTCGAAGCCGGGCACGAAGGAGAACGAGATGCCGGGGTACTTTCCGCGCAGCCAGTAAGGCCCCGCAACGAGGCGGTCGACACCTTTCTTGATGTCGGCCGTCGTGACGCCGTTGCCGTTTCCGTCCTGATAGACGGAGAGCACGAGATCTCCGCCCGAGGAGATCCACTTCACCCCCACCTCGGTGCCCTGGAAGACGGCGCGCGCGCGCGCCGTGGTCAGGATGGCGGAGACCTCGCGGGCGGCCGTCTGAAGACCCTCCTCGGCGAGCAAGTCGCTGAGGGCGGGAACGCTGAGGGCGAAGACGAGGCCGAGAATCAGGAGGACGACGAGGAGTTCGGGAAGGGATGTGCCACGCATGATCGGCTTTTTCCACGAGGACGAAGGGGGCGGCCCGGCGGAGACCCGCCAGAGGCCGCCCTTCTCCGTCAGGCCTCTTCAGGCCTTCGCCTTCTTCGCGCCGGAGGACTTCTTCGTCGCCCGCGAGGGACCGCGCGTCCCCTTCGACGAGACCTTTTCGGCGAGGGTCGTGGGGCCGCTCACCGTGAGGTAGGGCTTCAGGGGCGTGAAGAACTTCTCGCCCACGCCTTTGACCTCCATGAGGTCCTCGATACGGCGGAACGGACCGTGCTGGGCGCGATGCGCGACGATCCGGTCGGCGAGCTTCGGGCCGACGCGCGGCAGGCGCGCGAGCTCGGCCGAGGCCGCCTGGTTGATGTTGACGGTCTTGTGAGGCGCGGCGACGTTGCCCTCGGCGACGGCGGGGTGTGACGCGAGACCGGAGAGCGAGAGCCCGAGGACGGGCACGATGAGCGCGCGGACGATCGGACGCAGAGCCATTGGAAACTCCTTTCGAGTTCGTTGTTGTTGAGAGAATTCAGGACATTCCGGGATTCGGGTGTGTTCCTTCCGCTTCTTCCCGGGCGCGCCCGGGTGCGCGTGCCATTCATTTCGTCTGCCTCGTCTCCTTTCGCGGCACTGCATCGCAGGTTTCGTGCCCCATGCGCGCGAAAGAACGCAAACCGCTCGCACTTCGGGAGTTGCACGAGGGACGAGGGGTGGGAGGCGCCTGGCGGACTGTCAGGGCCTCCTGTCAGTGCGCCGGCCTCGGGCGTCGTAGCTTTCTGCCCGTGAAGCACTTACCGGTTCCGCACGAATACGTCGGGGTCCGACAACCTGCGCTGACACCCCAATCCCGCCCGCGGCCTCCGCCGTAGGACAATCAAAAGCGGCAGGAGACTTCGTGAATCCCTCGTCTCATCTCATCCTCGGCATTTCGGGCGCGAGCGGCGCGCGCCTCGGCCTGCGCGCCCTCTCGCTTTTCGCCGGCTCTCCGGACGTGGGCTGTCTTCACGTCGTCGTCTCGCCGAGCGCGCTTCTCGTGGCGCGCACGGAGATCGACGCGAGCATTACCTCCGCCCCGGCGCTCGTGGACGCCGCGGGCCTCGACCCGGCGACGCGCGCGAAGATCGCCCTGTACCCCGAGAGCGCGATGGACGCCCCGATCTCGTCGGGCTCGTTTCTTACGCGCGGGATGGCCGTCCTGCCGTGTTCGGCGGGCTCCCTCGCGGCGATCGCGCATGGCACGTCGCGCGGCCTCCTGCAGCGCGCGGCCGACGTGTGCCTGAAGGAGCGGCGCCGGCTCGTCCTCGGCCTTCGCGAGACGCCGCTTTCCCTGATCCACGCCGAGAACATCGCGCTCGTGACGCGCGCCGGCGCGATCGTCGCGCCTCCCGTTCCGGCGTTCTACGCGGCGCGCACGGCGGAGCAGATGCTCGACGCGTACCTCCTCAGGGTCGCGGACCTCTTCGACATTCGCGTCGACACGGACGACTTTCGCTGGAAGGGCGGAGCGTGACGCGATTTCTCTCCCTCGTCACCTTCTCGCACACAATCTTCGCGCTGCCCTTTGCCCTCCTCTCCGCGGTGCTCGCCGCGGGCGGCGTGCCGAAAGCCGGAAAGGTCCTTTGGATCCTCGTCGCAATGGTCGGTGCGCGCTCGGCCGCGATGGCTTTCAACCGCATCGCCGACCGCGCGCTCGACGCCGTGAATCCGCGCACGCAGGCGCGCGACATCCCGGCCGGTCGCGTGTCGGTGCCGGCGGCGGCCGCGTTCTGCGCGCTCTCCGCGGCGCTGTTCGTCGCCGCGGCGTGGTTCCTGAATCCGCTGTGCTTCGCTCTCTCGCCCGTCGCGCTCGCGATCGTTCTCGGCTACTCCTTCACGAAGCGGCTGAGCGCTCTCTCCCACCTCGTGCTCGGACTGAGCCTCGCGATCGCGCCCGTCGGGGCGTGGATCGCGGTGACGGGCCGGTTCGCGGCGACGCCGGTCGTGCTCGGCGTTGCGGTCCTGTTCTGGGTGGCGGGCTTCGACGTGATCTACAGCCTGCAGGACGAGGCGTTCGACCGCGCGCATGGCCTTTTCTCGCTGCCGGCGCGCCTCGGCGCCCGCCGCGCGCTCGATCTCTCGACGATCTTCCACGCGGTGTCGCTCGCGCTCCTGTACGGCGTCTTCGTCCTTTCGGGAGGCGGGCCGCTCTTCGGCGCGGGCGTCGTCCTGGCGGGGATCTTCCTCGTGCGGCAGCACGCCCTCGTGTCCCCGAAGGACCTCTCGCGTGTGAATGGCGCGTTCTTCACCGCGAACGGCTGGCTGTCCGTGGCCGTCTTCCTCTGCGGCGCTCTCGACGTTCTCCTCAGGCGCTAAACTCGCCGCCTCGTGCCGGCGCCCACCCCGAAGGAATTTCCGCTTCGCCACATCGCGATCGAGGGTCCGATCGGCGTCGGGAAGACCTCGCTCGTGGGTCTCCTCGCGAAGCGCTTCAGCGGCACGCAGATCCTCGAGGATGTCGCGAACCCGTTCCTCGCGGACTTCTACGCGGGGAAGAAGGGCGCCGCGTTCCAGGCGCAGATCTATTTCCTGCTCTCGCGCTACCGCCAGCAGCAGGAGATCGCCCAGATCGACCTCTTTAGGAACCTTGTCATCGCGGACTACACGTTCGCGAAGGACAAGATTTTCGCGTACCTCACGCTGAACGACCCCGAGATCGCGCTCTACGACAAGCTCTACGCCACGCTCGCCGCGAACGTCCCGCGGCCCGACCTCGTCGTGCACCTGACCGCGAGCGTCGAGACATGTGTCTCGCGCATCAGGAAGCGCGGACGGACGTACGAGAAGGCGATCGCGCCCGAGTACCTGAAGTCCGTCGTCGAGGCCTACAGCTACTTCTTCTACCACTTCCGGGACTGCCCGCTCCTCGTGGTGGAGACGAACGACATCGATTTCGTAGAGAAAAAGGGCGACCTCGAAGATCTCATCGCGCAGATCACGCGCCCGTTCCGCGGGACGCAGATCTACGTCCCGCGCAGCTCGCGAAAGTAGAGGCCGGCGTGCGGTTCGGATGAGAAACAGTCTCTCCAACTTTCCTCTTGCTTTTGAAGGCGTTCTTGTTTCTCATTGATGAATAAACTCTCGGAGAGTTCGGTGGTCCATTCCCCGACGTCTTCGCCGGCCCTGAGGTTCATGGCCGGAAGGTTCTGGTCAAGGAGGTTCTCCCCTATTTCCAACCCCAGGGGTCACATCTGGGAAACGGCCCCACCGAAGCCTCCCGAAGTCCCGGAGCCGGTAAAGGTTTCCCTCACCCCAACCCGGCGGTCGCCGCTCCCTCTGGAACTGCGCCCGCGATTTCCCCACGGTTCTCCGATTCCGAATCGGAAACCTTCTCTGGAGTTCTGATGTATACGGACAAGAGCATCCCCTGTATCGACTGCAGCACCCCTTTCATCTTCACGGCGAACGAGCAGGAGTTCTACGCCCAGAAGGGCTTCTCGAACGAGCCCAAGCGCTGCAAGAACTGCCGCGACAAGCGCAAGACCGGCGGCTTCGGCGACGGCGGCGCGCGCCAGCTCTACAACGTGACGTGCGACGCGTGCGGCAAGACGACGCAGGTGCCGTTCAACCCCACGAACGGCAAGCCCGTTTACTGCCGCGACTGCTACCGCGACCGGCGCCCGGCTCGATAGCGGGGTACGGGGGGAAAGATCAGGGATCTTTTCCCCCGGATTTCAGCGCGCGCCGCGCGCGCTGCTAAAGTCCTTTCCGAAATGAGTGTCGTCGCTGCCCGTCCGCTCGTCGTCGCCGATTCCGCGCTGGATCTCGTCGGAAATACGCCGATGGTCCGGCTCACGCGTTTCGCCGGGAGCGGGGCGGCCGAAATCCTCGCCAAGTGCGAGTTCCTGAACCCCGGCGGCTCAGTGAAGGACCGCATCGGCGTCGGAATGATCCGCGACGCGGAAGAGAAGGGCTTCCTGAAACCGGGAGGAACCATCATCGAGCCGACGGCGGGGAACACGGGGGTCGCTCTCGCGCTCGTGGGCGTCGCGCGCGGCTATCGCGTGATCCTCTGCGTGCCGGAGAAATTCTCGATCGAGAAACAGAAGGTCATGGCGGCGCTCGGCGGGACCGTCGTGAGAACGCCCGATGCCCTCGGGATGCAGGGCGCCATCGAAAAGGCGCACGCCCTCGCGGCGGAGATCCCGGGCGCGTACGTCCCCCAGCAGTTCTCGAACCCGTCGAATCCGCGCGTGCACTACGACACGACCGGCCCCGAGATCTTCGAGCAATGCGGTGGCAGGCTCGATGCGATCGCGATCGGAGCGGGCTCGACCGGGACGTTCGTCGGCGTCGCGCGCTTTCTCCGAGAGCGCCTGCCGAACCTCCTCAAGGTCGTCGTCGAGACGCAGGGTTCGATCCTCGGAGGCGGGAAGGCCGGTCCGCACAAGGTCGAAGGCATCGGCCAGTCGTTTTTTCCGGAGATCTGGGATCCCGGGCTGGTCGACGAGGTGATCGCGATCGACGACGAGGAGGCTTTCGCGGCCGTGCGCGAGCTCGCGCGGACTGAGGGCCTTCTCGGAGGCGGTTCCGCGGGCTGCAACGTGGCCGCTGCCCGAAAGCTCGCGCGACGGCTGGGCCCCGGCAAGCGCGTCGTGACCCTCATCCCGGACGGCGCCGAGCGCTACATGAGCCAGGGAATTCTGGGATGACGACGAAGTCGAAGACTCCCGGATTCGCGACGACGTGCATCCACGCGGGGCAGGAGCCCGAGCCCGTCACCGGCGCGGTGACGGTCCCGATCTTCCAGACCTCCACGTTCGTCCAGGAGGCCTTCGGAAAGCCGCGCCAGGGTTACGAATACGCCCGCACGAAGAATCCCACGCGCCTCGCCCTCGAAAAGCAGCTCGCCGCGCTCGAAGGCGGCGCGGGCGGTTCGGCCACCGCGCACGCGTTCGCGTCGGGCATGGCGGCCGAGACGACGCTCATGCTGAGCTTCGTGAAGGCGGGCGACCACGTTCTCGTGAGCCGCAACACGTATGGCGGCACGTATCGCTTCTTCTCGAAGGTTCTCGCGAATTTCGGCGTCACGTTCGCATACGTCGATACGACGGACCCGGAGACCGTGCGCGCGGCCGTGACTCCCGCGACGCGGATGCTGTTCGTCGAGACGCCCACGAATCCCACGATGGAGATCTCCGACCTTCGGGCGCTCGCAGGCGTCGCACTCTCCGAAGGAAAGAGGATCGGCGCGAAGATCCGCGTCGTCGTCGACAACACGTTCGCGACGCCGTACTTCCAGAAACCTCTCGCCCTCGGGTGCGACATCGTCGTGCACTCCACGACGAAGTACCTGAACGGCCACTCGGATTCGGTGGGCGGCGCGGTGATCTGCGCGGACGCGGAGGACGGCGCGAAGATCGGCTTCACGCAGAACGCGGCGGGCGCGATCCTGTCGCCGTTCGATTCCTTCCTCGTCTCGCGGGGCATCAAGACCCTTCCCGTGCGCATGCGCGCCCACGATGCGAACGGCCGCGCGGTGGCGGCGTGGCTCACGGAGCAGCCGAAGGTGAGAAAGGTGTTCTATCCGGGCCTGTCTTCGCACCCCGGCCACGCCGTCGCGGCGCGCCAGATGTCCGGTTTCGGCGGCATGATTTCGTTCGACCTCGGGTCGATCGAGGCCGTGAAGCGCTTCCTCGACCGCGTCGTCGTGTGCGCGCTCGGCGAGTCGCTGGGCGGTGTAGAGAGCCTCATCTCGCACCCCGCTTCGATGACGCACGCGAGCGTCGAACCCGAGGAGCGCCTTCGGCGCGGCATCACGCCCGGCCTCGTCAGGGTGTCGGTCGGCATCGAGGACCTCGAGGACATCCTCCAGGATCTCGCGAACGCCCTCACCGCGGTGTGATTCACCGCGATTCGTCGGGCCCGGACGGAAGTGTCAATCGATCGTCGCTTCTCCGGGTTCATCCTCTTCGTCGTCCGACGGATTCCGTATTCCCGTCGCGTTTTCCGCCACCCATTTCACGAAGGCGGGATCCGCGTGGTCGGCGAGAAAGCCGAGGATTTCGGGCAGTTCGTAGACGTTGAGCTCCTTCATCACGTCCCGCACACGCTCGAAATTCTCGGGAACAGTCTTGGCCATGAGGAGGAACTCGCCCTCGTGCTGGACCTTACCCTTCCATCGGAAGACCGACCTCACGCCCGGCAGGATGTTGACGCACGCCGCGAGCTGGCTTTCGACGAGGTGATGGGCGATGTCGAGGGCCTGCTGCTCGGTGCCTACGGACGTCACGACGACGAGGACCGAAGGAGCGGCTTTCGCGGGACTCTTCACCGGAAACAAGGTACGGGAGGCCCGTCGCGCCGTCAAGCGCGGGAGACCGGCCTCTTTTAGGAACCTGGGATCAGTCTTTGGTCACGGCCTCGAGAGCCTGAAGGTCGGGAATCGAGAATCCCTCCGGGCCGGTGATTACGACGTTTTCCTTTCCCCAGCGGCTCATCACGCGAATAGCGGACTCGACCGTGGTCGCCGTGAGATCCGCGATGTCCCGGCGGGAAAGTGCGAGCGAAATCGTGGCGCCCGCGCCCTCGCGGTGGCCCACGCGTGCCGCCAGCATGAGAAGGAGTCGCGCAATGCGCTTCTCGACCGAACCCGTCAGATCCGCGAGCCGCCGGGAGATCTCGAACTGCCGCAGCATCAGCCCCTGAAGAAGCCGGCGCGTCATTTCGGGATGGCCGTCGATCGTCGCGAAGAACTCGCGCTCGGGAATACGCAGGATCGTGGACGGCTCGAGGGCGACGGCCGAGGCCGGAAACCGTTTGCCTTCGAAGAGCGCGACGGCTCCGATCGGCTCGCCGATGCCGAAGAGTCCGAGGATCACGTCGCGCTCCGACGTCGTCTTGACGATCTTCACGCGGCCGATCACGACGAAGCACAGGTCGGTCGCGGGCTCCCCCTCGCGGAAAATCTCCTCGCCCTTCTCGTACACGACGACCCGGGAGACGGGGGCGAGGAGCTTCCGCTCCTCCGCGTTCAGGCACTGGAAGAGCGGGACGGCGTCGAAGTGGGGGAGGGCGGCTCCGGACACGGGGAGAGCATAGAACGCCGCGGCGGCGGAGATGCGGTTGGCGCGGAGCGCGGCCGGAGCGTCGCGAGGAGGACGTGGGCCCAGAGCAGGAGCCCCGCGGTCGCGAAGATTCCGGTCGTGCCGACGAGGCGGTAGAGGGGCAGCCCGCCCCAACCCAGCGCGACCGGGATCTGCATCGCGCGCACGACCGCCGTCGCGCCCACGAGCGCGAGCGCGAATCGCGCTTCCCGTGGGCGCGCGAGCGCGCGGCCGGTGAAGGCGGGGACGAGGCGCAGGCTCATCGCGACGATGAGCAACGTCAGGAACCCGATCGTGTAGACGTGGCGCGCGCCGTCCCAGACGAACTTGTGGACGGAGGCGCCGGAAAGCTCGCCGAGGCAGGCGGAAACCGAGAGCACCGCGAAGAGGCCGAGAAAAACGAACGGCGCGCGCAGCGAGCGCGACCCGGGAACGCGGACGAACGGCGCGAGAAACCGGCCCGCCGCGAGGAACAGAAAGACGGCCGCCGCGAGGAGCAGCGTGCCCGCGAGCGTCAGCGCGCGCGACGCGGCCGCCGTCGGACCCGGAATCCACGCCGCGGCGAGAAGAAGAACCCCCACCCCCTGCAGGGCGGCGACGGCCTGCGCGCTTCGGACCGTCGGGCGGGGCAGTCCGAGGAACGCGGGAACCAATCGCGACGCGAAGCCGAACACCCACGAGAGGATGAATCCGTAGAGGGCGATCGCGTAGAAGGGTTCGACGAGACCGCCGGGAATCTCGGACTCGCCGTGGCCGGCGAGGAACGCAGCCTGCGCTGCGGAGAGCGCGACGGTGGTCACGGCCCACACGGTCCCGAGGAGAATGTGCAGAGAGAGCGGGTCGGCCGTGGCACCGCGCCGCGCGAGCGCGGGAAATGCCCAGACCGCAAAGGCGAAAACGCCGGCCAGCTCCAGCGCTCCCGAGAGCAGGGAAAGAAGGCGGCCGATCGCCCAGGGCGCGAGCGGCTGTCCGACCGCGTGCAACAGGGCGCCGCCGCCGATGCCGAAAAGCACAGTGAGGACCACTTTTCGGGACGGAGGCGCGACTCCGAAGATGCGGGGCACGGCCTGGAGCGCGACACCCAGGATGAAGAGGCCCGCAAAGCCGATGAGCTGGACGTGCGCGTGGAGCTGGAGATGCGACGAAAGGACGGTCCCTGTCGCGAAGGCCATGCACCAGATCGCCCAGCCCCCCGTCGACACGCCGAGCGTGATGGCAAGCGTCAGCGCCGTGAAGACGAAGCTCGGAAAGAGGTTGCGGGGCGCCGGGGAAATTCCGGGAGCGCAGGTGCTGCAACAGGGAGCCGTCTGAGGGTGGGCCATTGATGTCTGATGTCTCCAGATCGAAGGTATACCTCCCGGTCCCGCTCCGGTATGACCACCGTCATCCTCCGACGAAAAGAGCCGCATGAACCTCGGGTGCTAGAGTTTGGGTAACTTTTTGCGCGGAGGTTTCCGGATGAGGCAGTTCGTCTGCGCTCTCGTCGTCGCCATCACGCTCGGGTCTGCCGTTCCCGCCCTGGCTGCCAAGGCGTCTCCTTCGCCTTCGAAGCCGGAGCTCGAGGCAGCCCGCAAGCTCCTCGAGCGGTACGTTCCGCGGGCAGCTAACCAGCCCGGGTTCTGGGCGGCGATGGCCAACGCGGCACTCCTCTCGAGGGGCAGCCGGCGATCGGGCAGGCGGCGATGGAGCGGACCGCCCTGGTATTCGGCGGAGGGGATCTCCAGGACTTGGGAAAGGCCGTGGCTCGAACCTGGCTCGGCGCCGCGCGGGAGCTCATGGGCGACCCGGTCTCGCGCGATTCCCGTGCGTCCTTCATTCTTCTCTACATCGAGACGGCCGTCCGCTACGACCCCGACCTCGCCCGCCAGGACGCGGACCTCGTCACCGAGGCCCCGAAGAAGCTCGTCGCCGCAAAGGACTCACCGCGATCCGGTGTGCCAACCGAGTTCGACTTGAGGGTCGTCGCGGACCGGGAAGTGCGCGAGCTGGAGCGGTCCATCGAGAAGGCGAAGGCCAGGCGGACGGAGGGGGACATCCGAATCCTCGCTACGGCGTTCGAGGCCTATGCGGTCAACCACAACAAGTACCCGGCCGGGACGCCCGACGAGCTGGAGAAGCTGCTCAGCCCGACCTTCGTCCGGGTGATGTCCCGGGTGGATGCTTGGGGCACGCCCTACCGGATCGAGGTGTCGAGCGACCGTCAGAACTATCGGATCACCGCCGCTGGGGCCGACCGGACGTTCGAGAAGCGGGGTCCTCTCGGCTGCCCGGAGGACAAGGGAACGGCGGTCGAGCTCTCTGATCCGCGCCGGGACCTCGTCTTCTACAACGGCGGATTCGTTCAGTCCGTCCGATAGGACAAACTCGTGCGCCGCGGGCGCGTTTCTATTCGCTCTTGGAAAGTCTCGCTCTCATAGGTCATCGTCTGACGGTGTGCCCATGCCTCGGCAAACGTCAGACCCGGAGTTCGAGGCGACACCGTGCAGAACGGCGGCAATTCCCCCGATGACGACGTACCTAACGTCGTGGGAGGCGAAGGACGCGAATACGCTGCGTAGACGGTTGATCAGGTGGAACCTCGCCGAGCTCGGGCCGGTTCTGGAGCGCCAGCTCGGTGAACTCGACGAGCAGCGCCATCCGCTCTTCCAGGGCAAGCGACTGGAACCAGCGGGATTTCTCCTCGTCCGTTTCCAGGCTTCGATCGTGGCTGACGAGCGGTTTCACGGAGGGATTTTACCTCGCGCACTCCCTTTAGAGGCTCTTTCTCGAGGACATCCTCTCGAGCGTCGACGCGTCCCGGACACTCCCTGTCCGTTCCCTGCTCCTACCCCGTAGAGGTGCTTCCTATCGGGCCGCCGGGGGAACTGCTACCGTCCGACGAGCCCATGCCCTTCAACGACAGGCCCTACTTCCGTAGGCTCCTGGACTTCGACGACCTCGTGCGCCGCGGGCGCCCCGTCACGTGCGAGTCCCTCGCCGGGCGCTGGCATACGTCCACGAAGACCGTCCAGCGCTTCGTCGACCAGATCCGCGCCGACTTCGACGCCCCCGTCGTCTTCGACCGCAGGAAGCACTCCTTCCGCTACGAGGACCCCGACTGGCGCTTCCCGTTCCTCGACGTCTCAGGCGCCGACCTCTTCGCCATCGGCGTCGCGATGAAGGTCTTCCAGATCTACGAGGGCACGCCCGTCCTCAAGGACCTCAAAGCCACCTTCGACCGTATTGCCCGTCTCCTTCCCGAGTCCGTCCGCATCGCCCCGTCGTCCCTCGTCGAGAAGCTCTGGGTGCACCCGCAGCCCGTGCGCGCCATCGCGCGCGAGGTGTGGACCGCCACCGCGAACGCCCTGCGCGAGAAGACGCAGCTCGAGATCGACTACAAGAAGCCGACGGGCCAGGCCTCGCGCCGCCTCGTCGAGCCCCTCGTCCTCGTCCACATGAACTGGGACTGGCTCCTCGCCGCGCGCGACCCCGAGGACGGCCTCACGAAGACCTTCTACCTCGCGCGCATCCGCGAGGCGAAGAACACGAACTTCCACTTCACCCCACCGAAGGACTTCGACGCCGCCACGCATTTCGGCGACTCCATCGGCCTCTACGTCGGCGGCAAGCCCTTCCGCTTCAAGGTCCGGGTCGCGAAGGAGATCGCCCCCTGGATCACAGAGGTGCGCTGGCATCCCGCGCAGAAGCTCGAGTCCCTGAAGAACGGCGACGTCGTCCTCGACCTCCCGGCCGGCTCCCTCATCGAGGCCAAGCGCTTCGTGCTTTCGCTGGGGAGGTTCGGGAAGGCGCTGGGGCCGAAGGAGCTGGTGGGGGAGATGAGGGAGGAGTTACGCGAGATGAGAAGGACCTACGAGCCGCAGAGTTGACAAATGGTTGACACGGGGTAGACTTCCGGAATGGACACTCAAATCAAGCCCGAGATCCTCTTCACGGCCCCCGCAGGCCGCGTGCCGTCACCCGGATGGGCGCGGGAATACACGCACCGCGTCGTCACCGGCGCCGAGATCCGGCATCTGAAGAGCCTGCCCTGGCTCACGGTCGTGCAGGTGAAGGCTCCGGCGAGCTTCGCGAAGCACAAGAGCTTCCTGAGCCTCCTTGCGCAGAGAACGAAGCTCTCCACGGCGCCGGCCAAAGTCGTCTTTCTTTTCTCGGAGGGGCCTCGTCTGAGAGCGGACGATTTCTCTGCTGTACTTCGGTGGTTTCCCGCCAGCTCGGTAGAGTTCGCTCAAGGCGCCCGGAACGGAGCGCTCGCGGTTGAAGGGGCGTGGGCGAAGATACTGAAGGAACGCGCTGAAGATCCGCGGCGTGACCCGCTGGGGCAGATCACGAGCGTCGTACGCGCGACGGCCGACCTGAGGGCCGAATCGGGCCGTCTCTCGGCGAATCGTGTCGCCGAAACCTTTGGGCTCTCCGCAGCGGAGGTCGCGAAAATCCTCGGGGCTTCGCGACAGGCCGTCTCGAAGACACCGGACGCACAGGGGCTTCAGGAAGGCCTTCGATCCTTCGAGCGAATTGCGCGACTAAGAACGGTCCTCCCGTCGGAGGACTTCCGAAAATGGCTGAACATTCCCAGGCAGGACCTGGGCGGTCGCGCGCCTCTCGAGCTTGTCCGGGGGCGAAAGGCGTCGGTGGTCGCCGACCTCGTCGAGGACGTGCTCACAGGAGCGCCCGTTTGAGCCTAGCGCGTCGAGAGAAAGGGCTGTCGCTGGATGGCCTTCCGACGAAGTCGCTCGACGCGCTGTTGGTCCGATGCGTGCCACAGCTTGGTTTCGACGCAGGCAACGCACCCTCGTACTTCTTCGCCTCAGGGCGTGCCCATCGGCTGAATCCCGCCGGCGTCTATTGCCTCTACTTTTCGGAGGATGAGGCCACCGCTAACGCCGAGTATCAGAAGGGGATCGAAGGCACTCTCGCCGCAAACCAGCCGAAGCTCACCTTCCATGCGAAGGCCCGCCTCAGCCATTTTCTCGACCTCGGAGACCGCGAGGTAGCAAAGGCGCTGGGCATCCGGAATGCCGATTTCTATGGGACGTGGCGCGGGCGTCGTGAGACGAGGCTACAGAAGATCGGCCGCGTTATCTCCGAGCAACGTCGCATTTCGAGCGTACGTTTCCCTTCCGCCGCCTCCCATGCCGAAGGCTCAGCCGGCTGGAACTTCGCGATCTTCAAGGCCGCCCTCACGCCACCCGACCGGGTGGAGATCCTCGGGGATGGCACGCGGCCCCTCGAGGTTCTGCCATGAAGGAACAGCGGCCCGCCTGATGCACCTCTCCGCCTCCACCCTCCAGCTCGCCGCCTCCGACCTCGGCCGGTTCCTGTCCTGCCGGCATTGCACCGCGCTGGACATGCAGGTCGCGCAGGGGCTGCGGCCGAAGCCGCCGGTGTATCCCGATCCTTTTCTCGACCTCCTCATCGAGCGGGGGCTGGCGCACGAGAAGGAGTACGTCGAATCGATCTCCGCTTCCGGCGACGAGGTCCTCGATCTCGGCGATCTCGCCTTCCGTTCCCCGTCCGAAGCCGCCGACCGTACTCTCGATGCCATGCGCAAGGGCGTGCCCGCCATCGCACAGGGCCTGCTGCGTTGCGGGGAGTGGTCGGGCATCCCCGACGTCCTGCGCCGCGTCGAAACGCCCAGCCTCTTCGGCCCGTGGTCATACGAGGTCTACGACACGAAGCTCGCGATGGAAACGCGCGGCACGGCGATCCTTCAGCTGTCTCTCTACTCGGACCTGCTCGCCGGCATCCAGAACGCCCTACCCGAGATGTTCCACGTCGTCACCCCGAAACCCGTCGATCCGGTCCAGTCGTTCCGCGTCGCGGACTTCGCGGCGTACTACCGGTCCGTGCGCAAGAACCTGACGGCCGCGGTCGCGCAGGACCCCGCTTCGCTTGCGCTCGCGAACTATCCCGAGAAGGTCGACCACTGCGACGTCTGCCGCTGGTTCATCGAGTGCAACAAGCGGCGCCGCGGCGACGACCGCCTCTCGTTCGTGGCCGGGCTCTCGCGGCTCCACTCGCGCGAGCTCGAGGCCCAGTCCATCACCACCCTCGAAATGCTGGGCGATCTGCCCCTCCCGCTTTCCTTCAAACCTCACAGGGGCTCGAGGGAATCGATCGAGCGCGTCGCCAATCAGGCGCGCCTCCAGCTCGAGCTTCGCCGCACCGGCAAGAACGTGAAGGAGCTGCTCCAGCCCATCGAAGCGGGCCGCGGCCTCGCGAAGCTGCCTCTGCCGTCACCAGGCGACGTCTTTCTCGACCTCGAAGGCGATCACTTCGCCCGCGAGGGCGGGCGCGAATACCTCTTCGGCCTGACGATCGTCGGTAGAGCGGGAAAGACGCGTCACATAAAGCTCTGGGCCCACTCGGACGCCGAAGAGAAGGCCGCCTTCGAGAAGACCGTCGACGAGATCTTCGCCTCGTGGGCCGCCCACCCCGGCATGCACGTGTACCACTACGCGCACTACGAACCCACCGCCTTCAAGAAGCTCATGGGCCGCCACATCACAAGGGAAACCGAGATCGACAGGATGCTGCGCGCCGGCCTCTTCGTCGACCTCTTCTCCGTCGTGAGGCAGGGGCTCAGGGCCAGCGTCGAGAAGTACTCCATCAAGGACCTCGAAAAGTTCTACGGCTTCCAGCGCCTCGCCGTCCTTGCCGAGGCCGGCGCCGCCCGGCAAATCATCGAGCGCGCGCTGGAAGCGGAAAAGCCCGAGGCGATCCCGCCCGAGCTGCGCACGCTCGTCGAGGACTACAACCAGGAAGACTGCGTCTCCGCCCTTCAGCTTCGGGGCTGGCTGGAAACGCTGCGCCACGAGCTGGAGGAAGGCGGCACCCCCATCCCGCGCCCGCTTCCCGTGGAAGGCGAGGCCTCCGAGAAGGTTCAGGGGCGCAAGGCCGAGATCCAGAAGGCGATGGACGCGCTCCTCGCCGGCGTCCCCGAGGAGAAGAGCGCCAGAAGCCCCGACCAGCAGGCGCGCTGGCTGCTGGCCCACATGCTCGAGTTCCACCGCCGCGAAGACAAGGTCACGTGGTGGGAGTTCTACCGGCTGCGCGACCTCGTCGACGAGGACGACCTTCTCGACGAACGCGCCGTCGTCACCGGGCTCATCTTCGTCAACCGAACGCCTCCGAAGGGCAAGGCGAAAGCGCCGATCGACCGCTACACGTTTCCGGCGCAGGAGTTCGAGGCGCGCGAAGGCGACGAGCTGTTCACGAACGACGGCAAGACGCTGGGCACCATAAGCGCCATCGACAACGCCGCGCGCTGGGTCGACGTGAAGAAACGGCTGGACAGGGCCGACGACCATCCACACGCGGCCTTCGTCCACTCGCACGTGCGGTCCGACGTCATCGCCGGCGCCCTCCTGCGCCTCGCGGGCGACCTCACCGGCCCCGCGAAGGAGCTTCTCCTCGCCAACGCTCCGCGCCTGAGAGACGGCGCATTCGCCCGGCACGATGGCGAGAGCAGCCTCGACTTCGCCAAGCGCACCGTCCTCGCTCTCGATCGATCCATCCTTCCCATCCAGGGTCCGCCGGGAGCGGGGAAGACCTACACCGGCGCCCGGATGATCGTCGAATGCGTTCGGAAGGGAATGAAGGTCGGCATCACCGCCGTTAGCCACAAGGTCGTCCGGAACCTGCTCGATGCCGCTCTCATGGCCGCCGCCGAAGAGAGAGTGACGCTCTCGTGCGTGCAGAAAGTGGGAGAGAAGGTAAGAGAGCAGGGGCCGCCCGTTGCGGGCATTGAAGAGGTGACCGACAACGCCGACGTTCTGGAAGGCCTCACCGAAGGGCGCGCTCAGGTCGGCGCCGGTACGGCGTGGCTCTGGTCACGCGAGGAATACGCGGGCGCGCTCGACGTCCTGTTCGTGGACGAGGCCGGCCAGGCCTCGCTCGCCAACGTCCTCGCCATGTCGCAGGCCGCCCGAAACGTCATTCTCCTCGGCGATCCTCAGCAGCTCCAGCAGCCCCAGCGCGGCACGCACCCCGAAGGCACCGACGCCTCCGCGCTGCAGCACCTGCTCGGCGACCACAAGACCATCCCCGACGACCGGGGCATCTTCCTTAGGGAGACGTACCGCCTCGCGCCCAGCATCTGTCAGCTCACGTCCGAGCTTTTCTACGAGGGCCGGCTTCGCTCGAAAGAAGGGCTCGAGAAGCAGATTCTCTCGGGCGTGCCGCCGTACGAGGGCGCGGGGCTGTGGTTCGAGCCCGTCGAGCACGACGGCAACCGCGATTCGTCATCTGAGGAAGTGGCGGCCGTCGAGGCTATCGTGGACCGCCTCCTGAAGAAGGGAAGCCGCTGGACCGACAAGGACGGCAAGTCGAAGCAGCTTTCAGCGGCCGACATCCTCGTCGTAGCCCCGTTCAATCGCCAGGTCAACCGCCTCCAGGAGGTGCTCGAAAGCCGCGGCATCCGCGTCGGCACTGTCGACCGCTTTCAGGGACAGGAGGCGGCGGTCGTCATCTACTCCATGGCCACCTCCCGCCCAGAAGACGCACCCAGGGGCATGGAATTCCTTTACGATCTCAATCGCTTGAACGTCGCCACCTCCAGAGCCCGCTGCGCCTGCATCCTCGTGGCCAGCCCGCGGCTCCTCGAGCCCGAGTGCAAGACGCCGAGGCAGATGAGGCTCGCGAACGCGATGTGTAGATATGTGGAGCTTTCAGAACAGCGGACGAGGATGCGATTCGGGCTGCCGCTCGGATACCCTGAGGCACACCTGCGCGGCCAGGGCGGCGGCGCCGGCAGATCGGCTACCGTTACCCTACCGATCCGGTAAGGTAGGGGGGCGCAGCCCGCGGTAGATAGTGTAGCGACGCCGGAAGAGGCCTAGCGATGCCCGACCATAAATACTTCGCGAACCTGATCTGGCAGATCGCTGACTTACTGCGCGGCCCGTACCGCCCGCCGCAGTACGAGCGCGTCATGCTGCCCATGACCGTGTTGCGCCGCTTCGACTGCGTCCTCGCGCCCACCAAGGCCAAGGTCCTGGCGGAGCACGAAAGACGGAGGGGTGGCAAGCTCGAAGGCGACGCCCTCGACAGCAAACTCAACGAGGCGGCGGCTCAGCGCTTCCACAACCACTCCCCGCTCGACTTCGAGAAGCTGAAGGGCGACCCCGACAACATCGAGAAGCACCTCGTCAGCTACATCAAGGGTTTCTCGGCCAATGTGCGCCGGATCTTCGACTTTTTCGAGTTCGAGAACGAGATTGAGCGGATGCGCGAGGCGAACATTCTTTACCTCGTCGTCTCTAAGTTCTGCGACGTGGATCTCCACCCGAAGGAGGTGCCAAACGAGCAGATGGGGCTCATCTTCGAGAACCTCATCCGCCGTTTCAACGAGCTGGCCAACGAGACCGCGGGCGACCACTTCACGCCGCGCGAGGTCATTCGGCTCATGGTGAACATCCTGTTCATCCACGACGACAAGCTGCTCGCTGCGCCCGGCACGGTACGAAAGCTCCTCGATCCGGCCTGCGGGACTGGCGGCATGCTGGCGGAAGCCCAGAACTATCTGCGCGAGCACCATGTAGAGGCGAGGCTCTACGTTTACGGGCAGGACTACAACAAGCGCGCCTTCGCCACCGCGGCCTCCGACATGCTGATGAAGCAGGTGGACCACAACGGCGGCGGCAACAATGTTCGCTTCGGCGACAGCTTCACGGACGACCAGTTCTCGGGTGAGACCTATGACTATTTCCTCACCAACCCCCCGTTCGGAGTCGACTGGAAGAAGCAGCAGAAGGAGATCCAGCAGGAGCACGACAAACGCGGCTTCGACGGTCGCTTCGGCGCCGGGCTGCCGCGCGTAAACGATGGCTCACTGCTCTTCCTTCAGCACATGGTCTCGAAATTCGAGCCGGTGCGCCCGGCGGAACGCAAGCACGGATCGCGACTCGCGATCGTCTTCAGCGGCTCGCCGCTCTTCACCGGCGGCGCGGGCTCGGGTGAGAGCGACATCCGCAAGTGGATTATCGAGAACGACTGGCTCGAAGCCATCATCGCCCTGCCCGAGCAGATGTTCTACAACACCGGCATCGGCACCTACGTCTGGATCGTCACCAACCGCAAGGAGAAGCGCCGCAAGGGCAAGATCCAGCTTCTTGATGTGCGCGACGTCTGGACTGCCGGCGGCGGTGAGGACAACAAGCGTAGCCTTGGCGACAAGCGCCGGCACATCACCGCCAGCCAGATCGAAGAGATCGTGAGGCTCTACGGTCGACAGACCGAGGGCGAGACCTCCAAGACATTCGACAACGCGGACTTCGGCTACACCCGGGTGACCGTTGAGCGGCCGCTGCGCCTGCGTTACCAGATGACTGTGGACGACAAGGCACGTTTCTTGGACGCATGCCCGCACCTGCTCGATGACGTGCAGGCCATTGACCACGCTCTTGGCCGCGAGCCGCAGCACGACTGGGACTCGATGTGGAGCCGCATAGCGGCCCTGCTGCAGGAGCGCAAGTCACGTTGGAAGGCGACCGAGCAGAACCTCTTCCGCGCCGTCTTTACGCAGAAGAGCCAGGAGGCCGAACCGGTAGTGAAGGGCGCGCGCAACGAAGGCTACGAGCCCGATGCGGATCTGCGGGACTTCGAAAACGTGCCGCTCAAGGACGACATAGACGACTACTTCGCGCGCGAGGTGTGCCCGCATGTGCCCGACGCCTGGATGGACCGAAGCAAGGACAAGATCGGCTACGAGATCAACTTCAACCGTCACTTCTACAAGTACACGCCGCCGCGGCCGCTGGCGGAGATCGACGCGGAGCTGAAGCAGGCGGAGGAAGAGATCATGCGGCTGTTGGGGGAAGTGACGGAGTGAACGCCCATAGCGATGTTCAGCGCCGTCGACTCAAGTACGCCGCGAGCATCAACGATGAGGCGCTCGGCGAAGAGACAGATGCCGACTATGAGCTGCAGTACGTTGACATCGGGAACGTTGACTCTTCGGGCAAGATTCATGAAGTCGCGACGTATCGCTTCGAAGATTCACCCAGTCGTGCTCGAAGGCGCGTGCGTGATGGCGACGTCATCATTTCTTGTGTTCGAACGTATCTTCAGGCCATCTCGCCGATTCACAACCCGCCCGACAACCTGATCGTATCCACTGGGTTCGCTGTAGTACGCCCGCGTGAGGGCATGCTTGATGCCGCTTTCGGCAAATATGCGCTGCGTGAGTCACGTTTCCTTGCGGACGTCGAAATGCGCTCGGTCGGCGTGAGCTATCCCGCGATCAACTCTTCCGACCTCGGCGACATCGAGGTCTACCTGCCTCCGCCGAAGGGTCAACGCGCCATCGCCGACTACCTCGACTGCGAGACGGCCCGGCTGGATGAGCTGGTGGCGGCGAAGGAGCGGGTGCTCGGGCTGTTGGCCGAGAAGCGCCGGGCACTTATCACCCGCGCCGTCACACGCGGCCTCGACCCTCTCGCGCCACGCCGAGATTCTGGCATCCCGTGGCTCGGCGGGATTCCGGCGCATTGGGAAATTGAACGCACGCGATGGCTGTTTAGGGAACGCGACCTGCGTTCTGAGACCGGCGAGGAGGAACTCCTCACCGTCTCGCATCTTACTGGTGTGACTCCTCGCTCGGAGAAGGACGTCAACATGTTCGAAGCGGAGACAACCGAGGGATACAAGATCTGTCGCCCAGGCGACCTGGTCATCAACACGCTGTGGGCGTGGATGGGCGCCATGGGCGTGTCGCCGGTGGGCGGCATCGTAAGTCCTGCCTACAACGTGTATCAGCCCGGGGCGCGACTCGAACCGAGCTATGTCGACGCGCTGGTGCGCTTACCTGTCTTCGCGCAGGAGGTCACTCGTTACTCGAAAGGTGTATGGTCATCCCGCTTGCGCCTTTATCCGGAAGGCTTCTTCGAGGTCTTCTTTCCAGTACCTCCGCTCGGCGAGCAGGGAGCAATCGCTGACCATATAGCGAAGGAAACCGAAAAGCTGGACGATATGAAAGCCGCGACCGAACGTACCACCGTTCTACTGAAGGAGCGCCGCGCCGCGCTCATCGCTGCGGCTGTCACAGGCGAGATCGACGTCGGGGATGCGGCGTGAAGGTTACCTCGCTCAAGCTCACCAACCTCCGCGCGATAGAGGCGGCCGAATTCCGGTTTCAGCCAGGGTTCAACCTTATCGTTGGAGTGAACGGCGTCGGAAAGACCAGCATGCTAGATGCGCTTGCCGTGTGCCTCTCCGCGTTCGTGAAACACGCTAACCGACTTCGTGCTCCGGTGAAGGCGTTCCTCGCCGAGGACATCCGGGTCGGAGCCGACGCATTGAGCGTCGAGTGCGGTGCACAGATAGGCTGGGTTGAGCACCGCTATCTGATTCACAAGCCGCGCGAGGCCAGTGCGCCACAGGAGAAGAAGACTGGGATGCCGCGCGAGCAGGTACACGATACGCCTGGGACGTCTACATTTCTGGGTCCTGCCCCCGAGTTGGCGACGGGCAGAGAGCCCGGGGGTCGGCCTCTAGCCGTCCTGTTCTCGACGAACCGGGCCGTGCCGTCAGAGCGCGCGCCCGGGAAAGGTGTTGCGGCCGGCGGCGTTGCAGCGGCATTCGCGGACGCGTTCGCCGATCGTGAGCTTCGGCTGAGCGAATTTGCCGCGTGGATGCGGGTTCAGGGGGCGCTCAAGGCGGAGAGAGCTGCGGCAGGTCGTGCGCTCGCCGCCTTCGAGGATGTCGTCGCCCGATTCCTGCCCGGATACGCGAATCTGCGTGTCGGTGGCGGCAAGGCTTCAAGGCTGTTAATCGATCGGGGCAGCACGACCGTCGCAGTGCGGCAGCTGTCGGACGGAGAGCGGGGCATGCTGGCGCTCGTACTCGACCTAACGCGACGCCTCGCCCAAGCCAACCCGGGGATGAGCGACCCCGCCGCAGAGGCGGAAGCAGTCGTGCTGATCGACGAGATTGACTTGCACCTGCACCCCAAATGGCAGCGGCAGATCGTTCGACACCTCACCGCCGTCTTTTCGCGCTGCCAGTTCATAGCAACGACACACTCGCCACAGGTCATCGGCGAAGTTGAGCACGACCGCATCCAGATCGTCGCGGATGGTCAAGTCTACTTCCCGGACCATTCGTTTGGCGTTGACTCCAGCCGAGTGCTGGAAGAGATCATGCATGCGGACCCGCGCGCGCAGGAGGTCAAGTCGCTGCTCTCGCAGATTTCCCACGAGGTCGGAAAGCAGCGTTACGACGGCGCCCGCGGGTTGCTCGCTGAGCTCGTGAGCCGGTTGGGCGAGGACGACCCGGAAGTCATTCGAGTCAGGACCCTCCTTGATTTCATGGAAGGTAAGGAGTGAGGGCAATCATCAAAGGGCCTGAACCGGCGAGCCTGATGCGACATCGCATGACACCGTACAGCGATTACGACAACTACGCGGAAAAGGACGACCTGCGGTACGCACTCGTCACCGAGCAGCGTGGGCTGTGCTGCTACTGTATGGGCCGCATCCGCAACGGGCAAACTACCGTGAAGATCGAGCACTGGCGGTGCCAGGCGCAACACCCCGCCGAACAGCTCAACTACCGGAACCTGCTCGGCGCCTGCCTCGGCGGGGAAGGGCAGCCGCGTCACCTCCAGCATTGCGACACGAGGAAGGGGGACAGCGAACTTCAGTGGAACCCAGCCGACCCGGCGCATCACATCGACACCCGCGTCCGATACGAACTTGATGGCTCGATCCACACGGATGACGCAGCATTCAATGATGAGTTGAACCAGGTGTTGAACCTCAATCTCCCTATGCTGAAGAACAACCGTAAGGGTGTCTACGACGCGGTACTCGAGTGGTGGCGCAGCGAGAGCAGGCGGAGTCGCGGCCGCGTGCCTCGTGAGCGTATCGAACGCCAGCGGGCCCGATATGGCGTAGGGGGCGGCGAGCTCGCTGCCTACGGGCGGGTCGCGCTCTGGCTGATGGAACAGAAACTTGCAGAAATGGCCGCATGAACCAAGGTCGTCACTCCGAAGCCGCTTTCGAGACCGTCATCGAATGGCACCTGCTTCAAAACGGCTACGTTCGGATTGCACGAGAGGGTTTCGACCGCGAGCGCGCGATTTTCCCCGAGACCGTACTCGCTTTCGTCCGCGAGACGCAACCCAGCGAGTGGGACAAACTGGAGGCGCTCCACGGCGACAAGACCGGCGAGCAGATTCTCGGCGACCTGTGTAAGTGGATGGACGTCAACGGGGCCCTCGCGACCCTGCGCCACGGCTTTAAGTGTTACGGGCGGACACTTCATGCGGCATACTTCAAGGCCGCACACGAGCTAAATCCGGAGCTGGAGGCCCGCTACGCCGCAAACCGCTTGGGGCTGACCCGGCAGCTTCATTTTTCGCCGCGCTCCGAGAAGTCACTGGATGTCACGCTGAGCCTGAACGGCATCCCTGTGGCCACAGTGGAGCTGAAGAACCCGCTAACGGGTCAGCGTGTGGAGGATGCGCGCAGGCAGTACAAGGAGGACCGCGACCCACGCGAGCCGATCTTCGAATTCAGGCGCCGCACGCTGGTCCACTTCGCGGTGGATACCGAGGTGGTGCTGATGACCACGCGACTGGCGGGTACCGCGACGCACTTCCTTCCTTTCAACAAGGGCTGCGACGGGGGTGCCGGGAACCCGCCCGATCCGGCCGGGCGGACCTACCGTACGGCTTACCTGTGGGAGGACGTGCTGCAGCGGGACAGCCTTCTCGACCTCCTCGCCCGCTTCATCCACCTGCAGAGCGACGAAAAACGAGACGACCAGGGACGCAAGGTCAAGACGGAGTCCATGATCTTCCCGCGTTACCACCAGCTACAGGCGGTGCGCCTACTCGTGGAAGCCGCCCGAAGGGAGGGTGTGGGGCAAAACTACCTTGTCGAGCATTCGGCGGGTAGCGGCAAGAGCAACACCATCGGTTGGCTGACGCATCGGCTCGCGTCCCTACACAACGCTGACAACCAGCGCGTCTTCGACAGTGTGATCGTGGTGACCGACCGGGTGGTTCTCGACCAGCAGCTTCAGGACACGATCTACCAGTTCGAGCATAAGCGCGGTGTCGTACAGAGGATCGACGAAAGCTCCCGGCAGCTCGCCGAAGCGCTCGAAAACGCCGTTCCAGTGATCATCACGACGATGCAGAAGTTTCCGTTCGTCTCCCGGCAGTTGCTCAGAATGGCAGAGGAGCGCGGGACGAGCGGTACGGGAACGCTCGCCACGCGGCGTTGCGCCGTCATCATCGACGAAGCGCACAGCTCTCAGGGTGGCGAAACAGCGACCGACCTCAAGGAGGTCCTCGGCGGCGAAGGCCTTCTTGAAGAAGCGAAGAAGCGCGCGGCCGAGGAAGGCCGTGAGGACATGGAGGAGCTCTTCCGAAGCATGGCCAAGCGTGGTCGGCAGGCGAATCTGAGCTTCTTCGCGTTCACCGCCACGCCGAAGCATAAGACCCTCGCCGTTTTCGGGCGCGATGGGCAGCCCGCCCACCGTTACACGATGCGACAGGCGATCGAGGAGGAATTCATCCTCGACGTGCTGAAGCACTACACGACGTACGCGACCTACTTCAAGCTGCTCAAGGCCTGCGAGGGCGATCCGAACGTCGAGCGCAAGAAGGCCGCGAGGGCGCTGGCGCGCTTTATGAAGCTGCACCCGCACAACATCGCGCAGAAGACCGAGGTCATGGTCGAGCACTTCCAGGCCGTCACCCGGCACAAGATCGGCGGCCGGGCGAAGGCGATGGTCGTCACCGGTTCGCGCCTGGAAGCCGTTCGCTACAAGCAGAGCTTCGATCGATACATTCAGGAAAAGGGATACGCCATCAAGGCGCTGGTGGCCTTCTCGGGCACGGTGCAGGACGACAAGCTTGCGGACATGAGCTACACCGAGGAGAAAATGAACCTCGGTATCCGCGAGAAGCAGCTACCCGAGAAGTTTGCGACGCAGGAGTACCAGGTCTTGCTCGTGGCGGAAAAGTACCAGACCGGTTTCGATCAACCGCTGCTCCACACGATGTTCGTAGACAAGCGACTCGCAGGCATCCAGGCCGTACAGACGCTTTCGCGTTTGAACCGGATCCATCCGCTCAAGGAAGACACGTTCGTTCTCGACTTCGTGAACGACCGCGAAGAGATCCGAGAAGCGTTCAAAACCTACTACGAGGGTGCAGAGATGGGCGAGGAGGTCGACCCCGCCCGCATGTACCAGATCAGGGGAGAGCTGGACGCCTCCGGAATCTACCTGGCCGAGGAGGTCGAGCGCTTCTGCGCCGTGTATTTCAAACCGAAGCAACGGCAGAGTGCGATGGATCATCAGGCGATGAATGCAGCGCTCGATCCGGCGGTCTCGCGTTTCACCGTGCGCCAGAAGGACAACGAGGAAGAGGCAGAGCTCTGGCGGGGGAAGGTGCAGGCGTTTCGGAACCTCTATGGATTTCTGAGCCAGGTAATCCCGTACCAGGACTCGGACCTCGAGCGCCTGTACGTGTTCCTCCGGCACCTCGCGACGAAACTGCCGCGCCGAAAGAGCGGCCCGGCGTATCAGTTCGATGACGAGATCCGGCTCGAGTACTACCGGCTGCAAAAGATCAGTGAAGGCTCGATCTCGCTGCAGGACGGCGACGCCCGTCGCCTAGATGGTCCCACGGAGGTCGGCAGCGGCCTTGTGCGGCCTCAATCGGTGGCGCTCTCGCAGCTCATCGACATCGTGAACGAACGTTTCGGGACGGACTTCAACCAGGCCGATCAGCTCTTCTTCGATCAGATCGTCGAGGCGGCAATGGCCGACGAGGGGCTGCGGCAGGCGGCCGCGGTTAATCCCGGGGACAAGTTCGAGCTGGTGTTCAGGAGCCTGCTGGAGAGGCTCTTCGTCGAGCGCATCGATCAGAACGAGGAGATCTTCGTTCGGTTCATGAACGACGCGCCATTCCAGAAGATCGTGACTGCGTGGATGGCGTCGGAGGCGTATCGCCGAATACGAAGCGACACGGGCGAGGCGGAACGGGGAATGACATCTCGGGCTCTTCCGACGCGGCTCCGCATCGTCGAGCCCAAGCCCGAGGAACGCTACGTCACCTGCGTGCCGCTCGTTCCGCTCAAGGTCGCTGCCGGGGCGTTTAGCGACCCGCAGCGGGTTGAGGAAAAGGGCTTCGAGTGGGTGGCCGTCGAAACCAAACACCGGCTGCGCCGCGGCATGTTCGTTGCCCAGGTCGTCGGCAAATCGATGGAGCCGATGATTCCTGACGGTGCGTGGTGTCTGTTCGCCTCACCGGTTACCGGCTCCCGGCAGGGCCGGATCGTGCTGGCGCAGCACAGAAGCATCGAGGATTCAGAGTCAGGCGGCAGCTACACGGTGAAGCGGTACAGAAGCGAGAAGAAGGCCGGCCCCGATGGCTCGTGGACACATTCCAGGATCTCCCTCGAACCCTTGAATCCAGCGTTCAAGCCCCTCGTCCTGGAGAACGTGGACGAGGGCGAGGTGGCCGTGGTCGCCGAGCTTGCCGAGGTCCTAGGAGCGGGCTCGAACTAGCGATGCGCGCCTACGTCGGAATCACGGACTACGACTGGTTCAGCTTCCTGTCGCAGCGGTCGGATCTCGACGAGGTGAACTTCTGGAAGCCGGGCGGCAAGAGTGGCTTCAAGGCGCTGGAGCCAGGCGGCCTCTTCCTCTTCAAGCTCCATGCTCCCCGCCATTTCATCGTGGGTGGCGGATACTTCGCCCACTTCTCGCGGATACCGGCGTCGCTCGCATGGGATGCGTTCGCCGAGAAGAATGGTGCGCGGACACGCGAGGAGATGCGCCTTCGGATCGCCGCTTACAGGCAGGAGCGGATTGGGCCGCAGGACGACCCGACGGTCGGCTGCATCCTTCTCGAAGAGCCGTTCTTTCTGAATGAGGAGGATTGGATTCCAGCGCCTCGGGACTGGAAGGCAGCGACCCAGCAGGGGAAGAGCTATGACCTGAGTTCGGGGATCGGCCGCGAGCTGTGGGATCAGGTACAGCTTCGGCTTGCAGCGCGTTCGCTTCGACCAGCGACTCAAACGCTGGTGACGGCGGATGGCCCGGCACTGGCCTACGGCGAGCCCATTCTTGTGAGGCCGCGATTGGGGCAGGGGACGTTCAGGGTCCTGGTAACGGACAACTACGAGCGAGCCTGCGCCGTAACCGGAGAGAAGACGCTGCCAGTTCTCGACGCGGCGCACATCAAGCCCTTCTCCCTCGTCCAGGAACATGATGCTCAAAACGGGCTGCTGCTTCGCAGCGACATCCACACGTTGTTTGATCAAGGCTACGTGACGGTCACGCCGGACCACCACTTCGAGGTAAGTCGCCGGCTTAAGGAAGATTGGAGCAACGGTCGCGATTACTACGCGCTACATGGCCGGCGACTTCGAGCCCCCGGGCGAGCTGAGGCGAGACCGGGCGGAGCCTACCTTCAGTGGCACGCGGAGAATGTATTTCGGGGCTGAACCCGGCGAGACAGCGCCCAATGTGCGACTCCGGATTCCGCATCACATCTATGCGCGATTTCCTTGCCTGCTGTTACAGATCCTGTGCATTGGCCTCGCGTTCTTCAAGGTCGTGGCTCCCCCTTTCGACCAGGCCTTCACGTGATCCACTGTGAACTCGGACCAAGTCATTGCCCTATGGCAGCGTGCGCACTTCCTTTGTTCGTCAAGGTGCCAGACCACTCGTCGCTGTTCAGTCGTGAAGAGCCTCTTCGCGTCCTTCTTTTCAAATAGAGTCCATAGAAGACCCTTGAGGATGTCGCGGCGTCGGTCCCGAGTCGAGCTGCTGTCCGTGTCGCCCTGAACGGTGAGCAGATAGTCGGAAAAAATGCGCTGCCCTGCTCGAGCTGGCTTCGCGCGGCGAAGCTGATCACGGAGTTCGTCGACGCCCGACGAAAGGCGCGTCAGCAGTTCAAAGGCAATCCTGTTTCGTTTCCGCTCCATGAGCACGAAGCCGGCTTGGTTCATTTCCCAGATAATCATAAACAACGAGTAAAACTCGACGCTGTTGCGCAGGCGTATCTGGCGTAAGTCGGGGAACATCTTTCGGACTCGATTCATTGTTGAAATGAACTCGCGGGTGAGCTTTCCGAGCGTATTTCCGTTGACGGAATCATTTCCGATCGCTCGGTCGAGTGCAGTCTTCTTGTTGATCGATCCACCTTTATGAAGGGACATCAGAAGTTCTGCGAAGAGTTCGGTGCCCTTCATCCGATCGATCTGTGAAGAGGCGAGGATTCGGGTGTGCTCGAGGTAGCGGCGATACTTTCCGACAAGACGGTCCGCGGTTAGGAGGAAGGCGCTGTCATAGAACCGCGCGTGCCGCTTCTCGCCGGAGGTGAGGCGTTTCCCGGTGGAGTTAATACGCACGAAGAGATCGATGATCTGGCCGAGTTCGCCGGTGACTTCAACGGTCTGGAGTTTGTAGGCGTCGATGGTCGCTCGAAGACCCTTGTGCCGGCGCCTAATGTCGTCCCAGTCGATCCACTCAAGACCGTTTCCTAGGTCGAGACGCGTGTTGAACCAGTCGTTCTTGAAGCGGCCGAGCTTCGTGAACATGAATATGGTCTCGAGGCGTTGCTTGCCGTCAATGACGTCATAAATGAGACGCCCGTTATGCTCCCTCTTGTAAAGAAAGATGGATGGGAGCGGGTAGCCCGCCGTAATGGACTGGATGAGCCGCCGGCGGTCGGCCCAACTCCATACGGACTTCCTCTGGAATCCCGGTTGTAGGTTGATCTGACGGTTCCGAAACATCAGGGTAAGTTCGTTGATTGTGTGTTCCCCGAATGTCGGATGAAGGCCCATGGCTGGAGCTCCTTTTGGTCGAGTTCCGAGAGTGCCAGAAATAGGGCGGTGCACAGATAGAGCACTCGCATCAGCGCCGCCGCGCGTCTGAACAAGTCACAGCCGGCCGTGACGATGACGGTGAAGGCTCTCGAGCGGGAGATGGGTGTGCCCCTCTTCGAGCGGGAGGGCCGCGGAAAGAGGCTGACGGCGGCGGGAGCGAGGCTGGCCGCGAAGGCCGCGGGCATCTTGGAGGGCGCGCGGCGATTGAAGGAGGATGTCGCCGGAGAGCTGGAGGTGCCTCGGGGGCCCGTGCGGGTGGGGGCCGGGGAGGGGGGCTCGGATTCGCGAGGCGTACCCGTCCCTGGCTCTCGAGGTGCGAAACCAGCGCGACATGGAGTCGTTCGATCAGTTGCTCGCGGGCGAGCTGGACCTTGCGGTTCGGTCCCGGGAGGCGCTGCCGCACGGTTTGAGGTTCGAGCCGCTGTTCGCGTCGGATCGAATGCTGATCGTGCCGCGTGGTCAAGAGCTGGCGGGGAAGAAGCGCCCGACTTTCAGAAACCCGGGGCTTTGCGGCCTCGGGGCCTCGTCGTCACGCTTTCGACGGCGGAAACGCCCGCCCGAACGCGTCGATCACCTCTAGAAACTCCGCTGGGAGGAGCGCGCGCACGCTGGCGACGACGTGTTCCGGTAAGTCGCGATGGAAGGGTTCAGCGACGGAGCCCGCGATGGCGGCGAGCGTGTCGGAGTCGCCGCCGAGTGAGACGGCGAGGCGGATGGCGTCCTCGGTACTCGTCGCTTCGAGGAACGCGATCAGAGCTTCCGGAACCGAGCCCTGGCACGTGGGGTCGAACGTGTAGGCCGGGCGGATGCCGTCGATGGTGCGGGAGAGGTCGTATCCGAAACGCGCCTCGAGCTCGGCGCGAATCGCGGCTTTTGGCGTGGCGTGGTGCGCGAGGAAAACGGCAAACGCGACTGCCTGCGCGCCCTTAATCCCCTCGGGGTGGTCGTGGGTTACGGCGGCGCTCTTCTCCGCCTCGGCGAGGACGCGCTCGACCGTGTCGAAGGCGAGGCCGACTGGACTGACGCGCATGGCCGATCCGTTGCCGAAGCTGCCATAGGGGCGCTGCACGTCGAAGGCGAGCCATTCGCGAAACTGCTTGCCGTAGCCGGCGCGCGGGTAACGCCGCGCGAGTTCGAGGTATGCGTGCCCGTATGGCTCGCCCGAGAGGATGGCGCGGGCCGTGGCGATCGTCAGGACGGTGTCGTCGGTGAAGCAGCTCGCCGGCTGCAGGAGCGGGAAGTCCACCGACTTGTGCGGGCGATGCTCGTACGGCGAGCCCACGACGTCCCCGGCGATTGCTCCGATCATCCTCGCCTCCCTAACCTCAAGGATTAAAGAACCCCTCTGGCGGTCTTCCGGTCTTCTCGTCCAGAAGTACAGCGAACGCGTTTCTCTTCATCGGGCGCACGTGACGATACCGGCGTCGGTCTCCGGAATCCCCGAAATAGCTCATGGTTCTTGAGCGAAGCTTGATTGCCAGCGTCTGGGCGAGCGTGTCCATGATGATCGAATGCGCGTCACGGGCGGTACCGCGAGAGGAGCTCCACATGTACGTGGTGCCCGACAGGACGAAGTTGTAGGGCCGGAACTGGTGGCCCACGAAATAGTCGGGGTCGTCCCGCCGGTGATAGAGGCCGAGATTGATGAAGTTCAGAAACCAGTACTTCTTCTTGTTGGCCAGGATCAGGAAATCGTCGGCGAGAATCTTGAGGAGCTGCTTCTTCGAGCCCTCGTGCTTGATGAAGACGTCGATGGTCGTGCTCATGGGCCGCATTCTCCCGAAGACTCTCGGACATCGGATGTCCGTCCATTACCGTTATCTTTCCCCTGGATGTGGATCATCACGACACGAGGCTTTCTTTCCGTCGTCCAGAACGCTGACGCGAATGCATCGCACGAGGCTCTTCTCGTGCGCGGACGCGTGCGGGCGGACCTCGACCACTTCGCCGACTTCGTCGCGCGTCACGGCGACCGGCCGGCCGTCACCGCGACGCCCCGCTTCGACTACGGCTACCGGCTGACCACGTCGCGCCAGATATTCGCGGCCTACCTCGCGGAGTGCGTGGGCGCGCTGGATTACCCGAACTTCAAGAGCGAGGTCGCGGAGGCTGACCCGGAGCGTGCCCACATCTACACACGCGTGTGGGGAGTGTTGCGCGACCTTCGCAAGATCGGACTGAAGGACGAATCGAAAAGGACGGCCCGGATAAAACCCACCGCTCTCGACATCCTCACGAAAGCGTACGGGTACTCCACGCACTCCCTTACGCCGACGATCCTTTCCCGCAACCTCATGTCCGAGAACGTGGCCGCCGAGCTGTCCGAGGGGGCCGACCTCATGAACCAGCCGATCTTCGGCGTCACGGTCGTCGTGATGCGGCCGGACGGTTCGGTGTACCGCGCCGGGGACGTATATGGCGCACCGATTCGTTCCGCGATCTTCTACTCCCGCACCGCGGCCGAGGCGCACATCGCGGAAATGACGGAGCGCCTGCGCTGCGACGGGCTCTTTGTGCACGAGAGGGCGATCACCTGAGGGGAAGGCGCAGCCGCCCCCGGCCGAGCGCGCACGGTTGAGGCTCTCGAGATGCGAAACCAGCGTGACATGGAGTCGTTCGATCAGTTGCTCGCCTTGCTGGTGGCGATTCCGGCGGGGCATCTCTTCCCTCCGGATGTCCATGGGCTGGTGACGCGGGAGGGTACCGGCGCCTCATCCGCAACGGCCGCGGTGACGCGGTTGCTAGCGGAGGCGGGGAGGAAGGTGGGGTAGTCTCTTGCCACGTAAATATATTTAAACTATATTAACGTGGTTCAAGACATATGAGCGAAAAGACGGACAAGACAGAGTATGGCCAGACCGGGGGCCTGGAGATCCTGGGGGAGCTCGTAGATGCGGGCAGACCCATCTTCACCTCCGAGGAGGCGCAGGAAGCCGGCAAGGGGCGGCACCTCGACCCGGCTCGAACGAACATTCTTCTCGCCTTGATGGCCGACGCTGGGCTGATTCGCCGCCTCAAGCGCGGGCTTTACGCCGTCACCGGCAAGTTGCCCGGAAGCCACGCGCCGCATGACTTCGCGATCGCGACGGCGATGTTCACTCCGTCGGCCATCAGCCACGTTTCGGCCCTGAACTTTCACGGTCTCTCCGAACAGGCTCCGCAGGCAGTCACGTGCATGACGACGAGGAAGATCATGACGCCGACCATGCGCAGCAAGCGGAGGTCGCCTGGCGACGCGCCCCGGACGTGGGTGGTCGATGATCTCCGCATCATCTTCTTCTCGGTGTCGCCGGCGAGATTCATCGGGATCGAGCAGGTTTGGGTGGACGCGGAGAACAGGGTGCCGATCACGGACAAGGAGCGGACGGTACTGGAGATGTTCCTTTCCCCGAGAGCGTTCGGCGGTCTGGCCGAGGCAGTCTCCGTGCTGGACGAGCATCGCAAGGCCCTGGATCTGGAGAAGCTCGTCCGATACGCCGTCGAGATCAAGGTCGCCGTCACGGCCAAGCGCCTCGGATGGGCGCTCGAATCCGGAGGCGCCCCCCGCGCGATCCTCAACCGGCTAAGGGCGGTGCAGGCGAAGGGCGTTCAGCGGCTGGACCCGACGAGGCCGGCGCAGGGACCGGTCATCCGCGAGTGGATGCTCCAGGACAACTTCACGAGTGCCCGATCAGGATCATCATCTTCATCATGATCCCGCTCCAGAAAGCGCTCCAGCAGCGCGCATGCAAACTCGGCCTTCCGCTCGACACGGTCGCGAAGGACTACGTGATCGGCCACCTTCTCGCGGCCATCAGCGCCCAGCCCGAGCTGGGATCGACGCTCGTCTTCAAGGGCGGCACAGCTCTGAAGAAGCTGTACTTCGGCGAGTACCGCTTCTCGGAGGATCTCGACTACACGGCGGCAAAGGCCCCTTCCGGGAAGGCACTCGAGGCAGCCCTGCGGCGCGCGGTAGATGAGTGTGTGCGCACGCTTTCAGATAGCGGGCCCTTCACCGCGACGCTCGAGCGAGATGACCACCGCGATCCGCATCCGGGCGGGCAGGAATCGTTCAGGGTCCGCATGCAGCTCCCGTGGCAAAGGGAGCCGCTCTGCGCGATCAAGATCGAGATCACGGCGGATGAGCCGGTAATCCTTCCAGCGTCGCGGCGGCCCCTCCTTCACGGCTACGACGACGGCCTTCGTGCCGACGTGCTCGTCTACGCGCTGGAGGAGATCGTGGCGGAGAAACTGCGGGCGTTGCTTCAGAGCGAGGCCCGGCGCGTGAAGCGCGGCTGGACCCGCCCGCGGGCGCGTGACTTCTACGACTTGTGGCGCGTGCTCGGCGATTTCGAGAAGGACCTCGATGTCCGGGTGATCCCCGCAGTTCTTCGGAAGAAGTGCGAAGTGAGGAACGTGTCGTTCATGTCTGCGGACGACTTCTTCGCAGAGGGACTCCTCGCGGAAGTCGACGCAGCGTGGGCTCAGTCACTTGCTTCGCTCGTCTCCGACCTTCCGCCGCTATCGAAGGTGCTGTCGGAACTCCGGCCCAAGGTAGAGCGGTTGCTGGCCGAGTAGCAATCCGCGTTCGGCGTCTATACGCTACTTGCGGATATACGTAGAGTGCGTATACTTCGGACAGGAGCCTCAAAGGCCTTCTTATGAAGGCTCCCTCGTCGGGCTGGAAGCAAGGAGAATGTCATGAAGATCGAAGGCGGAGGCAGGCGGGCGCGTTCGGGCAAGCGTGACCTGTTCGTCGAGCTGAGCGATGGATTCGCCGCTCTCGCCGAAGCGCGTGAAGGGAAGCGGACGCTTCGGACTCACGCGGTCGAATACAGGCCGGCGCCAAAGGTGACGCCAAGGGAGTTGATTCGCGTCCGCGAAGACCTGAACCTGTCGCGCGCCCTCTTTGCCATCTATCTGCGGACCAACGTGCGAACTCTGGAGAACTGGGAGCAGGGCCGCGCCAGGCCGAATGCGCAGGCAGCTCTTCTGATCAACCTGGTCAAGAAGTACCCGGACACCGTCCAGCGGCTCGCGGCGATCTGATCAGGAGTCTGAATTTCACAAGCCACTTTGAGGTTTGAGTCGCTGTTCGCGTCGGATCGAATGCTGATCGTGCCGCGTGGTCACGAGCTGGCGGGGAAGAAGCGCCCGACCCTCAGAGACCTCGCTCGCCATGCATTCGTGATCCCCCCGGCGGGTTCGACGTCGCGCCGCCTGATCGAGGCCGCGTTCCTGCGGGCCGGCCTGAGGCTGGAGATCGCGATGGAGGCGGGAGGCTGGATGTCCATGGGCTGGTGACGCGGGAGGGTACTGGCGCCTCATCCGCAACGGCCGCCGTGACGCGGATGCTGGAGGAGGCGGGGAGAAGGTGGGGTAGGGGGGTGGTTATCAGTGCGTTGCGGCGTAGAATTCCGCCTGTGAGAACGTTCCCTGCTGTCGTCGAGAAGAGCCCCGAAACGGGGCTGTTCGTGGGCTACGTGCCCGGGTTCCCTGGGGCTCACTCGCAGGGCGAGACGCTGGAGGAACTGAACGAGAACCTGAAGGAGGTCGTTCAGATGCTCCTTGAGGACGGCGAGCCGGCAATCTCCACCGAGTTCATCGGGATCTACACGGTGCAGGTGGCCTGAGTTGCCTCCGATCCCCGTGCTGAAGTCACGGGAGGTCGAGCGCCTTCTCGAGCGATTCGGATTCGAGCTGGTGCGCCAGCGCGGCTCGCATAGGCAGTACCGCCACCCCGACGGTCGCCAGACAACATTGCCCTTTCACGGCAGTCGGGACATCTCGCCGGCTCTCTTCCGTCAGGTCGCGAAAGACATCGGCCTGACGCCCGAGCAACTGATCAAAGGACCCGGAGCGAAGTAGCCGTCGGGTACCGGCGCCTCATCCGCAACCGCCGCCGTGACGCGGTTGCTGGTGGAGGCGGGGAGGAAGGTGGGGTAGGGGTGGCTTAGGAACTCCCGGGCTGCGCGGCGGACGGAATGACCCCGGCCATCCCTCGGAGACAGCCGAATCAGAGTACGTGTCCAGCTACTCTCGGTCGAGCGGATCTTCGTCGGGATCCTGGTAGATCCGAATCCTGCCGGCCTCGACGATCCAGAGGTGTCGAGCGATCGTCGGCTGAAGCGCTTGCGTGAGCGTGTTGATGGCGTTCTCTAGATGCGCGGGAGAGGCTTTCGCAGGCAGGCGCAGGACGGCGATACCGGGGAAGTCCGCGGCGTGATAACGAAGCGGATTGCCGAACTCGAGATCGAGAGTAACGAGGCACCGATCTTCAGCTTCAATGGGCGTCGCCGAGAGGTACCTCTACGTAGCGCTCTCGCGCCATTTCCGCTCCGTAGGCGATGCAGGCGCGGATGTCGGCCTCTTCGATGCCCGGGTAGTCGCCCAGGATTTCCTCGCTGCTCATTCCGCTCGCGAGAAGGTCGAGAATCAGCGACACCCAGATCCTGTGCCCCCGAATGCAGGGCTTTCCGAAGCACACCTTCGGGTCGATCGTGATGCGGGAAAGCAGCTCCTCTCTGGTCATGACGGCACCATCACCGTAAGTCTAGACCCCTGCCTGGCTCGGTGCGCATTCCCGCGCGCCAGGAACGCCTCGAGCAAGATCTCGCGGGCGCCTCATCCGCAACGGCCGCCGTGACGCAGTTGCTGGAGGAGGCTGGGAGGAAGGTGGGGTAGGGGGTTCGCCTTCAGCACTTCCGCGAGTGCACGGGCCTCGGCGAACCGGAAGTTGTTCGGGGAGGCCAGCGCCTTCTGGAGGGAGCGGAGCGTTCTAACCCTTCTTCGGCGCCTGCGGCCGGAACATCTTGAGGATCTCGTTGACGAGGTTCAGGTCGAAACGTTCCGGGACGTAGCGCGGGCCGGCCCAGGTTCGCACGTGGTCGTGCTCCTCGTGAGCCGGGTCGCGCCAGGCCTCGAGAAACCCCTCGTATCCGCTGGTGCCTCCGCAGTCCTCGGGCGGTGCGGCGCGGGCGCCGGCGAGACAGACCGGATAACGGATGGCGGGGTCGGGCGAGAAGCGCTTTTCGACGGCGATGTCGTGGATCCAGTCGTCCCCGAAGTCGTACGTGTACGAGAAGCGCGTGACGTCGCGTGTCACGAGGTCGCCGAGCCGTGTCGTACGCGGATGGCGGGGACGGACGTCCTCCGGGAATTCCGGGTCGGGTTCTGTGACTCGCGCCGTCCCGACCTCGAACGCGTAGAGGTGGCTGTGCTCCCACCCGAACGACCATTGGATGATCTCGTGAAGGAGATGGAACGTGCGCGTGTTCGTGACGTGAATGACGCGATAGATCGGCCGCTCGATGTCGCGGATCCGGATCCGGAGCTGAAGGACCTCTTCAGGGAAAGCGGCGGGCTTCATCGAGCACCGCATTGTGCCCCGGGCGCACACGGAGGAGGAGCCCCGATCCAGCACGCGGACGAACTTGGCGGCGCACCGGAACCGGCGGGCGAAGGGCGTTCGAGGAAGCGCCGGAAGGACCGGAGGTGCAGTAGGAATGTTGGTCGTGGCGACAGAGGTGGGGAGAACATCCACCCACCCACGATAGAATGCTCGAGTGAGCCGAGACCCGCTACTCGCCCGAATCACGCTGGACCCCAAGGTCATAGTGGGTCAGCCAGTGGTCCGTGGCACGCGTCTGACCGTCTCCTTCATCCTGGGTCGTCTTGCTCACGGGTCCGCGGTCGAGGAACTGCTGAGCGAATATGGCGGGCTGACCCAGGAAGACGTTCAGGCTTGCCTGCTTTGGAGAACAACGCCATGAAGACCGTCACTTTCGAGCTTCCCGAAGACGTCTTCTCCGCTGTCCGCAAGTCTCCGGAAGAGTTCGTTCGGGATCTGCGACTCGCCGCGGGAATCCATTGGTACGAACGGGCTGAAATCTCGCAGGAAAAGGCGGCGCAGATCGCGGGCCTGGACCGCGCTTCGTTCATAGACGCCCTCGCCCGGCTCGGTTGCGAGACCTTCAGGGTGGATCCCGATGACCTGAAGCGCGAGCTTCGGCTTGGTTGAGCGACCTGCCGTAAACGCCTCTCCACTGATCCTTCTCACTCGTGCTGACCTGCTGAGCCTGCTTCAAGTGGCCGGAGAAAGGCTCGTCGTGCCCGAGCCTGTAGCTCGCGAGATCGAACGACACGGCCCGGAAGACGTCACCGCGAGGGCCATCCGAACTACGCCGTGGTTGGAACGAGTGGAGGCGCCAAAGACCCCATCGGTGGTCGAGGCCTGGGACCTCGGCGAGGGAGAATCGAGCGTCCTGGCGTGGGCGCACGCCCACCCCGGCACCCTTGCTGTCATCGACGACCTCGCAGCGCGCCGATGCGCGGCGTCGTTTCAGATTCCAGTGCGTGGGACGCTGGGCCTTGTACTCGTGGCGAAGCAGCGGGGGCTCGTTCCGGCGGCTCGCCCGCTGATCGGCAGGTTGAGGGAAGCCGGTCTTTTTCTCTCCCAGCGAGTTGTCGACGATTCCCTGGCGCTGGTGGGGGAGTAGCGGTCGAGCTCGACCGCCTTGACCGACATTCCGTTCGTGGAGGAGGCGCGAAGACCTTCTCGTCGCCGCCTTGAAGCTGCCTCTGGAAGAGCGAGCGGCCCTTGCGGTTCACCTTCTGAGGAGCCTCGACGAGCTGCCTGAGCCCGAGCGTAAGAATCTCTGGCTCGAGGTTGCGGACAGGCGCCTTCAGGAGATGCGAGAGGGCAAGGTCCGTGAAATCCCGGCAGACGAGGTTTTCGCCCGTCGTTACGTGCGCTTACCGGCGCCTCATCCGCAACCGTCGCCGTGACGCGGTTGCTGGAAGAGGCGGGGGGATGTCTTCGAGGCGTTGCCGGCCCGAGGAGGGCTTCCAGCTCGCGGTAGGGCGCTCCTCGTCCGCGGCCTCTACCGAGGCAGTGCCTCGAGCCGAATGCCCTTTCCCGCCTGAAGCGCCTTCCGAGCCGCCGCCACGCGCTTGAGGAAGCGCGGATCCGATTGCAGGCGGTACTCGAACCATTCCTCTTCCGACTTGAAGCCGATGAGGATTCCTGCCGGCCTGCCGTGGCGGGTGATGACGACCTCCTCGCCTTCCGCGAGCCGGAGGTATCGGGAAAGGTCGTCCTTGACGTCCGAAAGCGCTACGCGTTTCATTCGGGAACTCCAGATGTGGCGAGCCAGGCGGTCGCCTGCTCCTTTGTGACGATGGTTAGGATCTGGACCTCTGCCTCGACGACGTCGTAGAAAACGCGGATGTCTCCGACGCGGAGCCGGAACTGTGGTCGCCGAAGGCCGCGCAGCTCTTTGATTCGGCTTCGGCTGCTCTTCGTGGGCTCATGACGCAGATGGAGCTCGATCTGGTCTCGGACCTCTGCACGGATTCCGGCGGGCAAGCGTTTGAGTTCGATGACAGCCTGAGGCGAGAGAACGATCTCATGACGCACTCTAGCCAGATGATAGCCAGAATCCGAGCCTCGTCAACCAGCCCCGGATGCGGCCGATGAGTTTGCCCGCGGCCGATGCGGCCCGGATGGCCGTGCGCGCGCTGACCGAGGTGTTCAAGATCCCGCATCCGGGCTACCTCATGTGCGATTCGGAAGCGCCGCCGTGTTCGTCCGCGTGCTGGACACCCCGCTGTGCGTGAGGATGTGCTCCCCGATGCTCGAGGCTCACGTGCGTCGTGCTCAGAGACCACAATTTCCCGAAGGCCCTCGGACATCTGATGTCCGTCCAGGGCAGTTATCTTTCTCTAGATGTGGATCATCACGACACGAGGCTTTCTTTCCGTCGTCCAGAACGCTGACGCGAAGGCACCGCACGAGGCTCTCCTCGTCCGTGCTCGCGTGCGCGAGGATCTTGACCACTTCGCCGACTTCGTCGCGCGCCACGGCGCCCGGCCGGCCGTCACCGGGACGCCCCACTTCGACTATGGCTACCGGCTGACCACATCGCGTGAGATGTTCGCGTCCTACCTCACGGAGCACGTGGGCGCGCTGAATTACCCGAATTTCAAGAACGAGATCGGGAAGGAGGACCCGAAGCGCGCCCACGTCTACATGGGCGTGTGGACCGCCCTGCGCAAGCTGCGGGGCCCCCAAGCGAAGGCGGCGAAGCCTTGAGGCGACATCCAGGAGCTGGAAAACGGAGCCGTTCCCGGCCAATCGCGGGCGGCTAAAGCTGGACCGCTCATTTGATCCAGTCGAGTGGGATGCCCTTCTATGTGGGGTGATTCCGGAGGAGATGGAAGACAAGTGGTTCATCTGTGAGGAGGGCGGCTGGCTCAACTTCCACCGTAGCTGGACCGGATTCTGCAATTACCGGGTCCGTCTTCGGAAGACGCCGAATGGTGGTGAGATCGCCGAAGCGTGGGTCAGCCGACAGAAGGATCAGTACACCGGGATAGATGACGACTACGACGCTCGGCTCCTGTCGTGGCTGATCGACGTCCTCCTGCTGAAGAGGCCGGCGCCATACCCCGACTCCGGCCGGCAGGATGGCCTCGAACCGCTACGACAGTGGAGCAGCGTCGGCAGAGCAATGCTGACGTACGACACGGACGGCAGCGTGGCATCCAGCCTAGAACGCGCGATGGGAAAGGAAGACGAGGCTTCGGAGAAGGACCGGGGGAAGGCATAGGAAGAAGTTCGTGAATCGCGCCCTTCTTCGTCTTGTCCATTGCCTTGCCCTATTTCTTTGAACCTGATGGTCTCGGGTCGGACGCGAGAAGAAGGATCTTGCGGTCGATTCGTCGCCTGACTGCCGTATCGAGAGCTTCCAGCTCGCGGCGGGCCGCGGGGAGGATTTCGATCGCAAAGGTCAATCGAGCCCGAGGTCCTTCCGAATCCTCTCGTAGGGGAGGGGGACTTCGTTCGGGTCAGCAAGCCTCTTGCGGGCTTCCGCGACGTCCAGCCGGTCGTCCAGCTTCTCGAGCAGCTTGAGGTCTTCCATGGAAACGACAGCCGCTACTGCCTTTCGGCCCTTCCTGAGGACAATGCGCTGCCCGAGCCGGAGGCGATCAAGCGTACCGTCAATTCGATTCGATGTTCTGGGGGCGGCCGTGCGACTCATCTGCTTCTCTCGAGCCTAATTCTATGCCTTCTGGCTCGAAGCCCTGAAGCTTACCTGCGCGGATAATCGGGTCTGATGATGGACTTCGGAGAGCTGAGGAGAATCCTGGCTGCCCTCGAACGCGAGGGCGTCCGCTATGTCCTCGTGGGGCCCATGGCGATGGCGGCGCAAGGGATCGTGCGAGCGACCCGCGACGCGGACTTCTTCGTCGCGCCCGATGAGCAGAACGTGAAGCGGCTTCGTCGTGCGCTGAAGAGCCTGTTCGACGACGACCCGAACGTGGACGAGATCACGGCCGCCGACCTGGGCGGGGACTATCCGGCTGTCGAGTACACGCCGCCTCACGGGCGTTATTCGATGGACATCCTCTCGCGCCTCGGGGAGGCGTTTCGCTACGAGGAGCTCGAAGCGGAGGACGTGATCGTGGAGGGGGTCCGAGCGCGGGTGGCGACGCCGCGTATGCTCTACCGGATGAAGAAGGACACGGTGAGACCGCAGGATCGGATGGATGCCGAGACGATCCGCACCCGCTTCGGCCTGAAGGAAGAGTGATGGGAGTCCGGAAGTTCCGCTCTGTGGAGGCGATGAAGGGGCCTCAGCCGCTCCGGCCGCTCGACCCCGAGAACCTCCGAATCGCCTGCGGGCTGTCGAGCCTCGAGCTGCTCGCCCCCGTGCGGCGAACTCCGGGGGTGCGGAAATTCCGCAGCGTCGAGGAGATGTCCAGGGAGCGCGACCGACGGGAGAGGGACCAGACGCCCTAGTGTGAATTCGCCGGGGAAGCGGGATTCCGCCGTCAGGTGCTTCCGCTAGAGGTACCAGGCCCACCCCCCGACAACTACAGCGAATCCTTCACGATCCTCAGGATTCGCGCCCCGTATTTCTCGAGGCGGGACGGGCCGATTCCGCCGACCTCGAGCAATTCCACGCCGTCGCGCGGCTTCTTCGCCGCGACGTCGAGCAGCGTGAGATTGCTCAGGATCCGGAAGGCCGGCACCTGCTGGCGGCGAGCCTCCTCGAGCCGCCAGCCGCGGAGCGCCTCGACGAGTGCGGTCGAGACCGACTTGGCGAGCGACGCGGCCTTCGAGCCCTTTGCGAGTTTCGGCAGCGCCTTCTTCCCGCGCTTTCTCTTGCTGACGGAAAGCGGCGCCACGGGGATGCGCGCCTCGATCACCGCGTCGGGCGGGCGCCCCGTCCCTGTGAGGTACGCGCGGCGGAAGCGGATCGTCTGGCCGTCCTTCTCGAACTGGTCGTCGTCGATCCTGACCAGGCCTCCGCGCGCCAGCCCGCCGAGGAGCTCCTCGAAGTTTCGCCGCTCCATGGCGGGGAACTGCTCGACCACCTCACGGTGCAGCTGCCCGGTGGCCTGCCCGTCCCGCCTGCGGAGCAGCTCGAGTACGCGCCTGAGCGCGGCCTCCTCCATCGCGCTCGGCGCGCGCAGCGTCGTGGCGACACCGCTCGAGGGGGCGCACGAATCGCAGAGGCCGCATCGCGCGCCCGAGTCCTCCTGGTCGCCGAAGTGCCTCACGAGCTGGAGCATCCGGCACGCCGAGCCCTCCGCGAAGCGGCGCATCAGATCGAGCTGGGTCTTGCGATGCTCGCGCTGCTCCTCGTAGGGTCGCTTCCAGCCCTCGATTCCGCGCGATGCCTCGCCGTCGGGCGTGACGATGGCTCCGCCGAAGCTCCAGAGCTTCTCGAGCGCCTTCTCGAACAGCTCGGGGACGAGAGACACGGCGTTGCGCAGATCGTCCGACGCGATCGGCTCCGGCTTCAGCGCGCGAAACACCTTCTCGAGCACCTGAGTCTCCGGATAGTCGCGCGCCAGGAAGAACTCGTGCGTCCGTATGTCGCCATACGAGTGGAGGAGGATCGCCCGCGACGGGAGGCCGTCCCGTCCCGCGCGCCCGATCTCCTGGTAGTACCCCTCGACGCTGGCGGGAAGCCCGGTGTGGATGACGGTCCTCACGTTTGCCTTGTCGATCCCCATGCCGAACGCGATCGTCGCCACGATGACCTCGGCGCGCCCTTCCAGGAAGCGCCGCTGGACGTCGTCCCGCTGTCGCGCCGTCATTCCCGCGTGGTATGCCACCGCCTTCAGCTTGCTCTGGAGCTCCTCGGCCAGCGACGTCGCCTCGCGCCGGCTCGGCGTGTAGACGATGGCGGGGCGGTGCGCCGGGTCGGCGAGCACGTCACGCACCAGCTCGGCGCGCCGGCTCGGGGGCGCTTCGGTCACCTCCACCGCGATGTTCGTCCGCCGGAAGCCGTGGATGAAGCGGCCGCCTCCTGTCATCCCCAGCTGCTGGGCGATGTCGTCCTGCACGCGGGGCGTGGCGGTGGCCGTGAGGGCGATGACCGGCGCGGGGCGTAGCAAAGGGAGTCGTCCGCCCAGCAGCCGGTAGTCGGGTCTGAAATCGTGCCCCCAGTGGGAGATGCAATGCGCCTCGTCCACCGCCACGAGCGCCGGCGTCCGCTTGGCGAGCATCTCGGAAAAGCCGGGTACCGAGAGCCGCTCGGGCGCGATGAAGAGGAAGTCGAGCTTGCCGTCGAGGTAGTCGCGGCAGACCTGGCGCGAGGCGAGACGGTCGATGCCGGAGTGGATCCGCTCGGCGACGAGCCCGAGCGCGCGGAGCTTGGCGACCTGGTCCTCCATCAAGGCGATCAGCGGCGAGATGACGAGCGTGGTGCCGGCCCGGGCCAGCCCGGGGAGCTGATAGCAGAGCGACTTGCCCGCGCCCGTCGGCATCACGAGGAGAGCGTCGCGCCCCTCCGTTACGGCCCGGCAGACGGCCTCCTGGAAGGGGCGGAATGCGTCGTGCCCGAAGACGTGCTTCAGGAGCGGGCCGAGCTGGGAGCTGGCGACCGCCTGGCGGGTGGGACGCGCGAGGACGATCGCATCGGCCTGGGGCCGCGTTGGTGCATTGCCATTCCGAAGAGGGACATTCGGTGCCCCTCGCATCGTTTCCCCGACGATCTCCCGCACGTAGTTTTCGATCCCGATCATGAACGCGTCCAGCTGTCCCTCGCCCCGCTGGATGCGCGCCAGCTCGGCCTCCCAGCGCCCCGTCAGCGCCGGGCTCTTCACCGAGGGGTGAACGAGCGCGATCAGCCGGATTCCCCTCTCGGTGGCCACGAGGACCTTGCCATCCCTCTCGAGGTAGGTCCGCGACAGCAGGTTCTCGAGGATGTCGGCCCTCGTCGCCGGGGTACCGAGGCCGTTCTCCTTCATCGCCTCGGCGAGGTCCTTCTCGTCGAGCGTCTTGCCGGCCGTCTCCATGGCGGTCAAAAGCGTGGCATCGGTGAAGCGCTTCGGCGGCCGCGTCTTCCGCTCGACCGACTCGGCGGCAACCACGCGCTGCGGCTGCCCGGCGGCCAGGCCAGGCGGCAGCGTGGGCTCGGCGTCGTCCTCCTCGCCCGCCTTCCGGCGCCGCGGCGGATCAGGCTCCACCGCCTTCCACCCGATCTGCTGCACCATCGTGCCGCTCGAGCGATACCGGTCGAGGAAGCCGGGAGAGGTGATCGAGGTGATGACGGTGGTCGTCGCCGCCACGTGCTCCGGGTGCCAGGCCGAGATCAGGCGCCGGGCGATCAGGTCGTAGAGCGCCTGCTCGTCGCGGTCCAGGTCTTTCGGAGAGGTCGGAGTCGGGATGATCGCGTGGTGATCGCTCACCTTCGCGTCGTCCACGAAGCGGCTCCCGAGCGGCCTCTCGAGAGCGTCCTGTGCAAAGTGCGATCCGTACGCAGGCGCGAGGGCGCGCAGCAGGCGGGGGAGGGTCTGGGCGACGTCCCGCGACAGGTGACGGCTGTCGGTGCGAGGGTATGTGATGGCCTTCTTCGCCTCGTATAGCCGCTGGGCGACGTCGAGCGTCTTCTTCGCGCTGAAGCTGAACAGCCGGTTCGCCTGCCGCTGCAGCTCCGTGAGGTCGAAGAGGAGCGGGGGCGGGATGCGTCGCGATTGCGAAGTTGCCGACTCGATGGCGGCGGTGCCGGCCTGGGCGCGTGCGACCACACGCCGGGCCTCGTCGCCGTCCTTCGGGAGCCGCTTGCCGCCGTCGTCTCGGGTCTCTTTCGCGGCCGGATCGAAGAAGGTGCCGCGATAGCGTCCCGTCTCTCCCTCGAACGTGGCGACGACCTCGAAATACTCCTCGGGCACGAACGCCCGGATCAGGAGCTCCCGCTCGACCACCATGGCCAGGGTGGGGGTCTGGACGCGCCCCACGGTCACCATCTCGTTGCTCACGAGCGTGAAGGCGCGCGAGAAGTTCATCCCGACCAGCCAGTCGGCCCGGCTCCGGCCGCGGGCCGCGTCCGCGAGACGGTCGTACTCGTGCGCGGGGCGGAGGCGCGCGAGGCCGTCCCGGATCGCGTCGGGGGTCAGGGACGAGATCCAGAGGCGCTTCACCGGCTTCGTGCAGCCCGCCGCCTCGTAGAGTTGCCGGAAGATCAGCTCCCCCTCGCGTCCCGCGTCGGTCGCGCAGACGACCTCGGTCACGCGCGGGTCGGTGATGACCGTGCGTACGGCCTCGAACTGCTCCCTCACCCGTTCGGTGACGACCAGGGGCCAGGCGCTCGGCAGCATCGGGAGTTGCTCGCGCCGCCAGCTCTTCCACTCGGGCCGGATCTCGTGAGGCTGAGGCAGCGCCACGAGGTGGCCGATGGCCCAGGTCACGACGTGCCCCTCTCCAACGAGGCAACCGGCCCCCTTGCGCGTGGCGCCGAGCACCGCCGCGAGGTCGCGGGCAACCGAGGGCTTTTCGGCGACGACGGCGACGAGGCCGGCGGAATCGGGTTTCTTGGGCATCGGGAGGTACGGAGTATCAGCCCGGAGTGCGGCGTTCAGGGTTCGTCTGCATCCCTCAACCCCTGATACAGTTTGCCAGCGCAATGGAAAAGACCGACCAGCAGAAGCCGACGAATGCCCTTTTCGCGACGGAATCGTGACGCGCCCTTTCTTCCGCTACTGGCTTCCCCTGATCGCGTGGACGGCCATGATCTTCATGGCTTCGACGGACGCTTTCTCTGCGCAACATACGGGATCGGTGATCCAAACGATCATCGCCGCGATCATCGGCCATCCGCTTCCGCCGGAAAAGTTCGACCTGCTGCACTTCGTGATCCGGAAGCTCGCCCACCTGACGGAATACGCCATTCTCGGGGCGCTGGCATTTCGCGCCGTGCGTGCGGAGGAGCGCGGATGGTCGGCTCGATGGGCAACGATCGCGATCGTGATCGCGTTCCTGATTGCGGCGAGCGACGAGTTCCACCAGAGCTTTGTCCCGTCGCGAACGCCTTCGCCGGTGGACGTGGCGATCGACACAGTGGGCGCGGCAATCGCGCAGGGGATCATCAGGTGGCGTGTTCATAGAAGGCGACAGCCGGATTCGGCGCGCGATTGACCGTGTGCAGCGCGCGGTCGAGCGCGCATCCCGGTGGCCGAGAAGCTCGCGCGCGAAGCGGCTGAGGTGACCGCACCACAAGAAAGCTCGGTTCCCGCTGATCGCGGCCGATCACTTCGCCACCATGGGCAGGTGATGTCACTTCATCGCCGCCGGCCGCTTCTATACTGCGCCCAGCTTTCATGACTCTCACCGCGGGCACGCGCCTCGGAACGTACGAAATCCTTTCGCCGCTCGGTGCGGGAGGGATGGGCGAGGTCTACCGCGCCCGCGACACCAAGCTCGACCGCGACGTGGCCGTCAAGGTCCTCCCCGCCGATCTGGCCAACGATCCCGAGGCGCTCGCCCGCCTCGAGCGCGAGGCGCGTGCGGTCGCGCAGCTCTCGCACCCGAACATCCTCGCCATCTACGACTTCGGGCGGCACGGTGAAACGGCATACGCCGTCACGGAGCTCCTCGAAGGCGAGACGCTGCGCCAACGCCTCGCGCAAGGTGCGCTTCCCGCCCGCAAGGCCGTCGATCTCGCGGTGCAGATGGCCGAGGGGCTGGCCGCAGCCCACGAGAAAGGGATCGTTCACCGCGATCTGAAGCCCGAGAACGTCTTCGTGACAGGCGAGGGACGGGTGAAGTTGCTCGACTTCGGCCTCGCGAAAAGAACGGACCCGGCCATGGGTTCGGGCTCG
>Ga0208079_1000053_pt1 | contig 63313 bp, 64 predicted proteins | sample NGESurdeep092012_5_FD_184474 | JGI IMG/M metagenome (GOLD analysis project Ga0208079, IMG submission 184474) | Arctic peat soil microbial communities from Barrow, Alaska - NGEE Surface sample 210-2 deep-092012 (SPAdes) | ecosystem: Environmental > Terrestrial > Soil > Wetlands > Peat ... | reverse complement strand
GTGGGTTTCTCCGCTACCACATATTTGCAAATGAGGCCGCTGGGGCGGGCTATTCGGTGATTCGAGCGAGGTATCCCAAGAGATAGGGACTCGTTGGCGGAGAGGGGCGGATTCGAACCCCCGAGACCCTTCTGGATTCGAGGGGCGGAATTCGGCCCGAGTTTGGCGCACTATTCGGCCCGAAAAAGAGCATCGGTGCTGGAGAGAATTTGTTCGCCTTGGATCGAGGCATGACGCGCAGCGCGCGTCGAGTTGCCTCAGTGTCTGGCAGCTCAAGAAGAGCACCAAATAACCATTCTGAGCAAGCTTTTCCGATACGAAGTCCGCCGCATGAAGCTTGGGCGGCGCCATCGCGACGGCTGCGGGCGAGTGCTTGCGTCCCGGTTCGCCCGGATCAGGTTTTGAGGAGCCAAACGTCTTGCGGCGGGGCGTTCAACGGGATCGAGTGGTCCGCTGTTTTGTCTTGTCCCATCGGGGGGATTTGCACTTGGGGCAGACCGTTGGTTTTTCGTCTCCGCGCGGAAGCCACTCATGCCCGCATCTACACCGACAACCATCCAGCTTGACCATCCCGATTTCCTTTCCGTCTTTTGCCACGGCGCTCGCCCTCTCGTATTTATTAATAGTATATACGAGAGGTATTGACAATAGGGTGCATCAGGAGCTGCTATTAGTATATACCAATAGTGAGCATCCTGATGAATGCAAGCGAACAACGGGGACTCGAAATTGCGGCTAATGCCAGAATCACCAAGCGGGGCAATGAAACTTGGATTGTTCCATCGCAATCCCTGAATGGCCGCTACGCTGTGACGATCACCGAGGAGGGCAGCTATTGCACCTGCCCGCAATTTGAATTGACGCAGCGACCATGCAAACACGTCTACGCGGTTCAGTTCTCGCTTTTTCCAGAGACGAGACCGGACGATGTACCGGAGATGCCCCCGACTCCCGCAAGCGTTCGCCCGACGTACACGCAGAATTGGCCCGCATACAACGCCGCGCAGACCGAAGAGAAAGAAACGTTCTGCCGGTTGCTCCGCGATCTGTGCGACGGGATTCCCGAAGAGACACAACAACGCGGTCGCCCGCGCCTGCCGATTGGCGATGCTCTGTTCTCGGCAACATTCAAAGTCTATTCGACCGTCAGCGCACGTCGCTTCATGACGGATTTGCGCGAAGCCGAATCCAAGGGACTCGTTGCTCACGCGCCCTGCTACAACAGCATCTTCAACGTGATCGAGTCGGGAGAAGTCACGCCGATCATTCAAAACCTCATCACAACAAGCAGCCTGCCGTTGCGCGCCGTCGAAAGTGATTTCGCAGTCGATTCGACAGGCTTCGGCTTGCAGCGTTTCTATCGCCACTACACGGCGAAGTATGGACATGAGCAGTACGTCCGCGATTACGTGAAGTTGCACGCGATGATCGGCGTTAAGACGCATATCGTTACCGCTGCGACCGTGACCGACCGCGACCGGCACGACATCACACAGTTTAAGCCCTTGCTCGAAAAGACTGCGGAGAACTTCGCGATGGCCGAAGTGTCGGCAGACAAGGCTTACAGCAGCCGCGAGATGGTCGCGTTCATCGACAACATGGGCGTTTTCCCGTTCATCCCGTTCCGCAGCAATTCGACGATTAAGCCGAATCTGAAAGCGCCCGCGTGGGATCGGCTGTTCCACTTCTACAATTTCAAGCGCGATGAATTTCTCGCTCACTATCACAAGCGCAGCAACGTCGAGTCGGCGTTCTCCTCGATGAAGCGGAAGTTTGGCGACTTCATCCGCAGCAAGACGGAAGTGGCGCAGATCAACGAAGTCCTGTTGAAGGTGCTGGCCCACAATATCGTTTGTCTGGTTCATTCGATTCATGAGCTTGGCATCGCGCCGATGCTCACCGATGCGTTGCCCACAAAATCGCTGAGTTGCCCAGAAAACAAAGTGCAAATATGAGTTGTTGGGCAAAGCCGGGTGACCCCTGCACTCAGTGTTAAGGCCGCGCTCCGTTGTCGCGCGCGACCACTGCGAACGGGTTAATGACTGCGCTGCCGTCGCCACGGCCAGGGGTGACCCCGGCGCCCAATAAAAAAAAGAGAAGATGCGGGCAGAGTTTACCCTGAGTACTCGTAGGGTCCTGTTAGAAGATGTTGATCAAGAAAGCGCCAGCGTGTCGCTCCCGGAGCGGAAGGGGCGGAAGCCGAGTTGACCTGTTCCGATACCAGTCAGACACGCGCGCGCGAATGGCCGTTCGGAAAGCGTTAACCCCTTGTGCGCGTGTGTTTTCCTGATGCTGGTCGCGATGTTGTCGCATCACTGCGGTGAGAAGAGGACATCCGCGCCGGTGGACGCTGGCTTCTTGAGATTGGCACGCAGCTCGAAGAAACGAGCTTCGGTGTCGTCTGCTTAACGCCTGAGAACTTGAAAGAGCCTTGGATTCTCTTTGAAGCAGGTGCCCTCGGTAAGATGCTCCGAACTGCGTCCGTGTGTCCCTACCTGTTAGGCGTAGAGCCTTCGACGATAACTGGGCCGCTCGCTCAGTTCCAAGCGAAGCGCACTAGCAAGGATGAGACACTGTCGCTTCTTGAGTCGATGAATACTAACAGTTCGTCAGGCGAACCTCAGCGCCAGCTGTCGGATACTGTTTTGCGAGAAGCGTTCGAAAAATGGTGGCCGGATTTAGAGGCGAGTATTAAGGCGATCCCAAATCGAGCCGACGTTCCTGCGCCGCGTTCTGACCACGACATGATAGAGGAGATTCTAAACATCACGCGGCAGGTTGTACGCCAAACCCCACATCCTGCTGATCCCAGAGGAAACAGACTTCTTGGTTTCCGAGATTTCGTCAGGAGTCGCCGTGCTGCGCTGGCAGGATTCATGAATCAGGGCGCGCAGCTCATATTCACGGGAAATCATCTCATCGTGATGTCCAAAAACAGCATTTACAACAGGTATCTTACCGACAATGAATCCGTTCTGACTGAACTCGCGTGCGAGTTCTTCCAGCGGCCTATTACGGTGCGCATTGCCAGCAAATCCGAAGAGCCCGACGAGCCCAGCGAGCCCGAAGAATAAGGAGGCCGAAGCCGCGCTGAAAAGAAATGCGTCAGCAGCGTCGGAGCGGGAGAGCAATCCGAACCACGCTGGCATGGAGTGAGATTACTTCCGTCCGCCGTTTGTCGGTCGCGCGGGTTCGCTCCCGCACCATGCCGCCGTGTCCGACGCCTCCTGAATCGCACGCGCCCGCAAAAAAAGCGAACTGGGAGCAACTCGGCTCCGCATGCCCTAAGTGAAGTTGAAATTTCCTGGCGTCGAGAAAGATTCGGGGTCCCTCGGCTACGCTCGGGATGACACGAAAACAAGAAGATCCGGGGTCCCCTTCGGCTTCGCTCAGGGCAGGCTCTCGGCTGCGCTCGGGATGACACGAAAAGGGGAAAAGGCCCCTGTCCTCGGAAGGACAGGGGCGCTGGATTCGTCGTCAGCTAGTTCGAGCCGGTTGAGCCGAGCAGGTTGCCGCCCAGCGTCGCGTTGCCGACCCTCACATCGCCGAGCACGTTGATCATCGCGGGCTTGCCGGACTTGAACGCGCGCTCGAGCGCCGGAATGATCTGCTCGGCGGTCTCGACGTGCTCGCCATGGCATCCCATCTCGGCGAAGATTTTGTCGTAGCGAATGTTCGGCAGCATGTTGAACGGATCGGTGTTGCCCGCCAGCCCCGGCATCTGATCGAAATTCGGGCCCCATGAGCTGTTGTTCCACAGCACCGTGATGACCGGCAGCTTGTAGCGCGCGGCGGTCTCCATGTCCCAGCCGCCGATTCCCAGCCCGCCGTCTCCGCTGATGACGACTACCTGCTTTCCCGGCCGCGCGAGTTGCGCGCCGATGCCCATCCCGACGCCGTGACCGACGGGCGCAAGCGGGCCCGCGTCGACGACCTGGCCCATGAAGCGGCAGGTGAACGCGCGGCTCATCCATCCGGAGAGCGTGAAACTGTCGATGATGGTGGTGGCGTTTTTGTCGAGCACGGTGATCAGGTCTTCGCACAGGCGCGCGGGATGAATCGGCTGATTCTTCGCGACCTTGGCGTTTTGTTCCTTGATCTGATTGTCGAAGCGAGTGCGCGTTTCCCAGACCTGCTTGACCCACGGCGAGGTCTTGTTCTTCGAAAAATCGAGCTTGAGTTCCTTGATCCGCTTGATCATCTGTTGCAGCACGAGCTTGGGATCGCCGACCATCGGCAGGTCCGCGTTAACCTGCCATCCGATTCGGGTCGGCGTGGGATCGACCTGGATGTACTTGGCCTTGTCGGTCCAGGTCGGCGGTTGCCCGAAATGCTCGCCGCTCCAGAAACGGAAGCCGATTGCGAGGATCACGTCGGCGCCGCCCGTGAACGACTTCTTGAACGGACCGCGAATCGCCAGCGGATGCTCTTCGGAGACCGCGCCCTGGCCGGCGCGGCGCGCGTAGATGGGGATGCTGGTCAGCTCGACGAACTCGCGCATCTCGGGGCCGGCCTGCGACCAGAACAGTCCGTCGCCGCCGGCAATCAGCGGGCGCTCGGCCGCCACCAGCATCTCGAGCGCGCGATCGATCTTGGCGGGATCGCCCGCGGATCGGACGTCGTCGATGGTAAACTCGCGAGCGCCCTTGCGCTGCCCCGACTCTTCTTCGTGGTGATAGAGAATGTTCTGCGGAATCTCGAACAATGCGACGCCCTGCGGCGGCGAGATCGCCTCGCGGAATGCAGAGCGCAGATCGAACTGAATCGTGGACCAGTCGGTCACGCGCTTGGTGAATTTGGAGAAACTGTCAACGACTTCGGAGCCGTAGGCCTCCTGGAAAGAGCCGAGATGGTCTTCGGTGTTGGGATGCTGTCCCGAGATGCAAACCACGGCGCTGTTGGTCAATCCCGCGACACACAGCCCCGTCACCGCGTTGGTGAGGCCGCATCCCGCGGTGACCATGCATACGCCCACCTGTCCGGAGGTGCGCGCGTAGGCGTCGGCCGCGTAGGCGGTGGCCTGCTCGTGGCGCATGTGGATGAGCTTGATGTCGTGGTTGCGCAACTGGCCGAGGATCGGAAACAGATGCCCGCCGTTGATTGCAAAACAATACTTCACATGGTTCTCGCGCATCACGCGCGCGACTAATTCGCCGCCGTCAGCTTTCGCCATTACTGAGCTCCTCTTGTGGAAATTCTTCCGCTTGCCCCGAATCCTTGCACATTTACGGCGTCGCCGAAAAGCGCGCGTGCATTGGTGACGGTTCAATTGCAAGATTGCGCCCAAGATTGCGCCGATGAACCGGGGATCGGGAGGCTTGATCGCCGCCGCCAAGCCTGTCAGTTTTTAGCATCGTTCGGCGGAGCCGGCTTGCGCGGGTCCGAGCACTTGGACTGCGGGTGGTGGAGTGGCGGAAGAGTAGCCGAATGCCAATAGGCGAAGTTTAATCCCAGGATTCCATGATGCGGCGCGTTGTTGCCTCACTCATCTTAATCACGGCGTTGGTTGTTGCGGGATCGACGGCGCATGCCTTCTCGCTGATGGACCCCGGCACCTGGCGCTGGCCGCAGTACGACTGGAACTCATTCAAACTCAAGGACCCCAACTCGTGGCCGTTCATCCCGGTGCCTGAAGTTGCCACCGATCCCAACGGCGGAGTCACTTACGGGGTTCTGCCGGTATGGCTGTTCACCGACGACAAGAACGAGATCAGCAGCATCCTGGCCCCCGATATTAACGTCAACAGCGTGCTTGGACCGGGTGGGAACTTTCGCTACCTGGGCTATCCCTCGGCGGACACGCAATGGTACGTGGAGGGGGGCGCGCAAGAGATCATCGCGCGCAAGGTCGATCTCGATTACCAGACCGGGCGCGAGCATAAGAAGAACTGGTGGTCGTTTGAAGGGCGCTTCTATTTCGAGCGCGATCCGACCGAGCGCTTCTTCGGAGTGGGCAACAACTCCCACTGGGGCAACCAGACCAACTACACGACCGAGCAGCTTTATGGCGAGGCGATATTGGGCTTGAACCTCACCGACAAGCTGCAGGTGTCACTGATGGAGCGCCCGCGCTACGTGCGAATCCTGACCGGCGGCTTCACCTCCTTGCCGGACATTCACAAGATGTTCCCGAATCAGAAGGGCCTCAACGGGGGCAGCGAAGTTCTCTCGCAGGCGATGATCCAGTACGACTCGCGAGACTCGGTGGATATTCCGCACTCGGGCACGCTCGGGCGGCTCTATTACGGTAATGCGGATCGCAGATTCGGCAGCTCGGTTTCGTACAACCGCTTCGGCGGAGAAGTGCGTCAGTACTATTCCGTCGGCGAGCGCATCACCTTTGCCGGTCATATTTTCGCCGAGTACGAGCCGGCGGGTAACGAGATGCCATTTTGGTCGCAGGCGCGCCTTGGCGGCCAGGAAAGCTTGCTCAGCGATCAGGAAACGCTGCGCGGTTACGGCGCCGGCCGCTACATCGACAACAATCTGTTCGTGATGAACGTCGAGATGCGCACTCGCGTGTGGGAGAAAAACGTCTTCGGCACCCACGGGATACTGGAACTGGCGCCGTTCGCCGAAGCGGGACGCGTCAGCCATCATATGAGCTACGACCCATTCTCGGATCTGCACCCGGTCGGCGGAATCGGATTTCGCGGAATCGCGGAGCCGTTTGTGGTCGGGTTCGTTGACGTCGGATGGGGTGGCGAAGGCGCCGCCGTCTTTTCCGGCATCAACTATCCATTCTAGCCGCGCGCCGATCGCTTTCCCCGTCGATCGAGGGTTGCTACAGAGTGCGCGACTCGCTTCGCGCGCCAATCACGATTCGGCTTAGCCTCAGATGCGGCTCTCCGAACTAGACTACGACTTGCCCGAAGAACTGATCGCGCAGGAGCCGCTTGCGCGCCGCGACGAAGTGCGCCTGCTGGTGCTCGATCGCAAATCCAAATCGCTCGAGCATTCCCGCTTTTACAAACTCGTCCGTCATCTGCGCGAAGGAGACCTGCTGGTACTCAACGACACCCGCGTGCTGCCGGCGCGCCTGTTCGCGCAGAAGGAATCGGGCGGCCGCGTCGAGTTGTTGATGGTGCGGCCGGTCGAACCGCTCGAGGGTCACGCCGGCGCATGGATCGCGCTGATACGGACGCATCGCGTGCTCAAGGATAACGCGCGCCTCATTCTGAGCGACGGTCATGCACTGAGGATCGCCGGCTACGCGCGGCCGGGCCGCCCAGTCGTCGTAGGCGAGGGCGGAGTTTCCATCGAACAGATACTCGAGCGCGCCGGCACGCTCGCGCTGCCGCACTATATTCATCGCAGCGTCGGTCCCGCCGACATCGACGACTACCAGACCGTGTATGCCGCGCGGCCCGGCGCGATCGCGGCGCCCACCGCGGGGCTGCATTTCACCGCCGAGGTCTTCAAGGCGCTGGCCGATGCGGGCATCCGCACCGCTACGGTGACGCTGCATATCGGTCCCGGCACTTTCGCTCCGGTGCGCGCCGTCGAGATCGAGAGTCACACGATGGAGTCCGAGTGGTACACGATTCCGGCAGCGACCCAGGCTGCCATCGAACATACGCGGCGAATCGGCGGGCGTATAATTGCGGTTGGCACCAGCTCGACGCGCGCGCTCGAGTCGTGGGCGATCACCGGCGACGTCGAGGGTTTCAGCGGGCTCTTTATTCATCCGGGCTTTCGCTTCAAGCTGGCTGACGCGATGATCACGAACTTCCATATGCCCCGAACCACGGTGCTGGCGCTCGCGATGGCGTTTGCGGGGCGCGATCAGATTCTTGCCGCGTACCGCGAAGCGATTCGCCATCGCTACCGCTTTCTCAGCTACGGCGACGCGATGTTGATTCTCTGATGCGCGGGCCAATCGAATTCAGCGTGACGGCGGTGGACAGCGACGCGCGCACTGGGCGGATCGTAACCCCTCACGGCGCGGTCGCGACGCCGGCCTTCATGCCGGTGGGCACGCGCGCCGCGGTCAAAGCGATGGCGCCCGACGAGTTGTGGTCGATGGGCTACACGATGGTGCTCGCCAACGCGTACCATCTCGCGATTCGCCCGGGCGCCGGGCTGATCTGCGAGCTGGGCGGGGTAGCGCGCTTCATGGGATTTCCCGGCGCGGTGCTGACCGATTCGGGCGGGTTCCAGGCGATGAGCCTGGCGAAAATCAATACGATCAATGAAGAAGGAATCCGTTTTCGATCTCATCTCGACGGCGCGCCTTTGACGCTCACGCCTGAAAGTGCGATCGAGATTCAGCAACAGCTCGGCGCTGATATCATGATGGCGCTCGACGAATGCACGCCCTTCCCTGCCGAGCATCGCCGCGCGCTCATGTCGCTCGATCTCACGGCGCGATGGGCCGAGCGCAGCCTCGCGGCGCGGATCAGCACGACGCAGGCGCTATTCGGAATTATCCAGGGCGGCATTTTCGAAGATCTGCGCAAGACGAGTGCGTCGCAGATAACCTCGATTGCGTTCGACGGATACGCGGCGGGTGGACTTTCGGTCGGCGAACCGAAGGCCGCGATGCTGGAAATGGCGGCGCTGTCGGCGTCGATGATGCCGGCCGACAAGCCGCGCTACCTGATGGGCGTGGGTACGCCGGCGGATTTGCTCGCCGCCATCGCGATGGGCTTCGACATGTTCGACTGTGTGCTGCCGACCCGGAATGCGCGCAACGGGACCGCCTTCACCAGCCAGGGGCGCGTCTCGATCAAGCAGGCCGCGCACGCGCGCGACTCGATGCCGCTCGATCCGGCCTGCGAGTGCCGCCCGTGCCGGACCCATTCACGCGCCTACCTGCGTCATCTATATTTGTCGGGCGAGATACTCGCGGCGCGCGCGCTGACGGAGCATAATCTTCACTTCTATGCGAGCTTGATGCGCCGGTGCCAGGCTGCTATCGCAGCGGGGAATTTCAAAGCGTATGCGATGGTTGCATCGGCCGGCTGGGACAACGTTTTTCAGGAAACTTGAAGCTTGAACGATCGAAGTTTTTTTCAGGAGACTTGTAGCTTGAACGTCGAAGTTCTGAACGATTTTAAGGACGTGTACTGATGTTGTTCGAAGGCACCGCATGGGCACAGGCCGCCAACGCCACAGGTCAAGCTGCCAGTCCCTCGTTTTTCGAGCAGTTGATGACGGGCCCGGGGCCAATCATGGCGCTGGTAGTCGCCGTCATGTACTTCCTGGTCTTCAGGCCGCAGAACAAGAAGGCGCAGGATCAGACGAAAATGCTGGCCGCGCTCAAGCGCAACGACGAAGTCGTGACGACGGGCGGAATTATCGGGCGAATCCAGGACGTCGGCGACAAAGTGATCACGCTCGAAGTTGCGCCCAACGTCAGGTTGAGGGTCGAGCGATCGCAAATCGGATCGATGTCGAGCCACAAGGCGTCGGCAAAGAAAGACGACAAGTAGGGGCTTCATCATAGTGGAACAGACTCAAAGTTTCGGACCGATCCTGATTCTGCTCGTGCTGGTCGTGTCGTTTCTTTACATGCATTTCACCAACGGCAGCGGGCTCACGCGCATATACCTGGCGGGCGGTATCGTGCTGGCAGCGATACTCATTCTGCTGCCGAGCCTCAACGTCGATCTGCCCGATTGGTTCAAGGCCGGGTTCGGCGCGACCAAAATCCAGCTCGGCCTCGACCTGCAGGGCGGCACGCATCTGCTGATGGCCGTGAAGCTGGACGAGGCGGTGAAAACCCAGTTGCACCGCCGCGCCGATGACCTCAAACGGGAGCTCAAGGCGAACAAAATAGATTTCCAAGACGTCTCGGTCGGCGCGGCCGGCAACCTGACCGCCAAGCTGAAGTCGAGCGCCGATCGCACGCCGTTCCTCGACCTGGTGCAGAAGTCGTTCTCGGATCTGACCGTATCGAGCAACAGCGATTCGTCCGGCGCCGGTCCGTCGTATTCGCTCGCCTACAAGCCGCGCGAGTTGCAGACGATTCGGTCCAACGCGATGGACCAGGCGCTCGAAACGATTCGCAATCGAATCGACCAGCTCGGCGTGCGCGAAACCACCGTCGCCAAAGAGGGCGACAACGAAATTTTAGTGCAACTGCCCGGAATCCAGGACCCCGAGCGCGCCAAGGAACTGATCGGCAAGACCGCGGTGCTCGAATTCAAACTGGTTGACGACTCGAAAAACGTGCAGGACGCGATCAAGGACGGCCCGCCCCCCGGCGATGAAGTCTTTTATGGCACCACGGAGCGCGGCGGCAAGGAGCCGTACCTCGTCGAGTCCCCCGTGCTGATGACGGGCGACGTCGTTACGGACGCGCGCGTGCGTCCCGGCGGGCGGCTGGAAGGTCCCTACGTGGCGGTCGAGCTCGACGCGCGCGGCGCGGGTATCTTCGATGCGATGACGGCTGAAAACGTCGGCCGGCGTCTGGCGATCGTGCTTGATAGCACGGTTTACTCGGCGCCGGTTATCAAGGAACGAATTCCCGGCGGTCACGTCCAGATCACCGGACGCTTCTCGATGGACGAGGCGCACGATCTCGCGATCGTATTGCGCTCGGGCGCGCTGCCGGCGTCGGTCGAAATCGAAGAGGAGCGCACGGTGGGCCCGTCGCTCGGCCGCGATTCGATTCGCCAGGGCGAGATGTCGTTCGTGATTGGCGCGGGCGCCGTGCTGATCTTCATGGCCGTGTACTACAGCGGCGCGGGCCTGCTCGCGGATTTCGGGCTGTCGCTGAACATCCTGCTGCTGATCTGCGTGATGGCTGCCATGGGCGCCACGCTCACCTTGCCGGGCATCGCCGGGATCGTGCTGACGCTGGGCATGTCGGTCGACGCGAACGTGCTGGTGAATGAACGAATGCGCGAAGAGTTGCGCGCCGGCAAATCGCCGCGCGAGGCGGTGAAGCTCGGCTACGATCGCGCATGGTCGGCGATTCGCGACTCGAATATCTCGACGTTTGCGGCGGGGCTGATTCTCTTCCAATTCGGCACGGGACCGGTCAAAGGCTTCGCCGTCACCCTGTGCGTAGGAGTGCTGACCGGACTGTTTTCCTGTATTGTGGTTACGCGCGCGTGGTACGACTACCGGATTTCGATGAGGAAGCTCACCAGAATTAGCGTTTAACGATTGTTAATGATGCTAAAAGATGCAAATTGAGTCTTGGCGCTTGATCGAAATAGGGCTTTGGGAAAATTTTCAGCTACTGGGGCCGTTTTACCTTGACTTGGGCGATGCGCGCATACTACTAAACTCGCGTCCTGACAAAATCTCTGAGGAAAGGCGTCTTGTTGGACTCGTATGGCCGATAAGGACGACATACTGCTGAATTCCCGCGAAGTCGCGTTCCTGCTCGACCTGAGTCCGGACACGGTGAACGAATTTGCCCGGCGCAATATTATTCCGGCCTTCAAGAAAGGCCGCCAATGGCGATTTCGCAAGCGCGATATAACTTCTGTCAAACGTCAATTGCGAGGAATCAACGCGGCGGCCTGACGCCACGCGCGCGAGTCATGCTGAATTCGCGTCGCAATCCGGCCAAAATCGCCGTGGCTTAAAAATCCTGCCGCGCACCGATCGCCTGGGCTGCGTCGAACCCAAGGGAGTTTTTCGATGTCCCCACCACATGAGAGCCGTATCTATTCCGACTTGGCGCGTTTCTATGATTTTTTCTTCGGCCGGGTTTTTGTCGATCGCGAGCATGAAATTATCGAAAGCCTGAATCTCAGGCCCGGTAACCGCGTGCTCGAGGTTGGCGTCGGCACCGGAATCGCGCTGGACGCATATCCGCCGTACGCGCACATTGTCGCGATCGATCCATCGGTCGACATGCTCGAGCGCGCAAAAAAGCGGGTGGCGGAACACGGCTGGGGACATATCGAGCTGCGCCAGGGCGACGCGCTCAACCTCGACTATCCCGACAACAGCTTCGACTACGTTACCTCGTTTCACGTTCTGACCGTGGTTCCCGATCCGTACCGGATGATCTCGGAGATGGTGCGGGTGTGTAAGCCGGGCGGGCGGATCGCGATCACGACGCATTTCCAGAGCGAGAACCCGATCGTCGCGGCGCTGAACACCCTTGTCAATCCGATCACGCGGCAACTGGGATGGACCACCAGATTGCGCAAGCAGGACGTGCTCAAGGGCCACCCGATTACGCTGGAGCGCAACAAAAAGATCAGCCGGTGGTCGGTGCACTCGGTGATCCTCGCGAGCAAAAACGCGTGAGCCGCCGCCGCGGGTAGCCGTCGCAAGCGGGAATACAAGCGCGGCATGGCTGATTCGAACAAACCCGATCCTGATTCCGCGGCCAACGACGAACGTGTCGAGGCGCTCGCCAAAGAGCTTGCCGACCGTCTGCGCGCGATGCCCGGTCGCCAGGAACTCACCGACTACGCCGTCAGCATCCTCAAGGAAAGCAACGACGATGCGGGCCAGTCCGAGCAGGCGGCGGCGATGGTCGAGCGGGCGGCGAAGAACGACCCGTTCAATCCGATCGCGTTTGCAATTCCGCTGCTGGTGATCGGCGCGGTCCTGTGCGCGACGGGAATCCTGGCCGGCCCAGGGCTGGGTGTAATCGGGATCGCATTGCTGATGGTGCTGTGGGGGCTGATCGTCGCGTTCTTCGGCCGCTTCCACCGGCAGGTGCAGGGCTGAGCCCTGCACCCAGTATTAAGGCCGCGCTCCGTTGTCGCGCGCGGCCCCTGCCAACGGCTTAATACTGCGCTGCCGTCGCCACGGCCAGGGGTGACCCCTGCACCCCGGCGGACACTACGCTGCCAGCCCGCATAATGTGAGCCTGACCGGCACCGGCATGTAGGCAGGCTATATCGATCCCGATGACGAAGCCGCCGGGGCGAATCGATCGCTCCGGCGGTTCAACTTCCTTCCTGCGAAGCCCGCGCGCCCAGGTTAATTCGCATTTACATATTCCGACCGTTGGATCGCTCGCTTTCTTCGCGAGCCTTGCGAGCATAAAGTCGTAAAAATTGGAAGTTTTTACAGTATTTTTTTTGCTGAGATTGCCGGGGGCGCCCGTGGCGGGCAGCTGCTGGGAGTTTTGGTGGGTAGTAGCGGATGGCTAAGTTCGACTGGAAGGAAACAAAACGCCAGATAACCGATTCGCAGGTCTGGCAGTCGATATTCAGGCACGGCTACGAAGACACGCCGCGCAACCGGATCCTGATGGTGTCCGGCAACGTGTGGCTGCATCTGCATCCGTCGAAAGTGCAAAAGCATGCGGTGCGCATGCGCTTCACGTGGTGCATGGGCGGCATCACGTTTCTGCTTTTCCTGGTGACCGTGGTCACGGGAGTGTACCTGATGTTCTACTATCGGCCGACGGCGGAATACGCCTACGCCGACATGAAGTACCTGGAATTCGACATGCCGTTCGGGATGTTGATGCGCAATATGCATCGATGGGCCGCGCACGGAATGGTGATCGCGGTGTGGTTGCACATGTTCCGCGTGTTCATGACGGGCTCGTACAAACCGCCGCGCGAGTTCAACTGGGTGGTCGGCGTGATCCTGCTGGTGCTGACGCTGCTGCTGTCGTTCACCGGATACCTGTTGCCGTGGGATCAACTTTCCATCTGGGCGGTGACGGTCGGCTCGAACATGGCGCGCGCCACGCCGCTGCTTGGGCATGGCGGTCCGTTCCATGAAGTGCTCGGGGTGAATCCGGTTTACGACGCGCGCGCATTTATTTTCGGCGGCGGGGAGATCGGACCGCACACGCTGCTGCGTTTCTACATTTTGCACTGCATCTTTTTCCCGTTGATCGCGAGCCTTTTCATGGCGGTGCATTTCTGGCGAATCCGCCGCGACGGCATGTCGGGGCCGCTCTAGGATCGGACGAGCAGGCGGTCGATGGGAGGCGTGTTTTCATGGCTGCTGCACCAGGGAATCGTGCGCGTGCTGTCGGTGCCGATCGGAATATCGATCATGCTGTATATCGTGTACGTGCTGGCGGCGCCGGCTGCGTGGAGCGACGACGAGGACGGAGCGCCGCATTAGGGATTAATCATGGCAAGCCGGGAAGGTAACGAAGGCGGCCTCGCGATGCGCGCGGCGGGAGCGGGCGCAGGCGGAGCTGGCGCGAGGACGCCGGCGGCGGGCGGGTCGAAGCGAATCGAAGTCCCGATCAAGAAGGCGAGCGGCGGCGTCGAAGAGAAGCTGCACACCTGGCCGTTCCTGGTGCGCAGCGAATTCCTGATGTCGATTCTGGTGATCATCGTCTTGACGGTGTGGTCGCTGTTGCTCAACGCGCCGCTGGAGCAGCCATCGAACCCGACTCGCACGCCCAATCCGTCGAAGGCGCCGTGGTACTTTCTGGGCTTGCAGGAAATGCTGGTGTTCTTCGACCCGTGGTATGCGGGCGTGGTGCTGCCCTGTTTCATCATCGTGGGCCTGATGCTGATTCCGTATCTGGACATCAATCCGAAAGGCAACGGCTACTACACGTTTCGCGAGCGATCGTTCGAGATTCTGACTTTTTTCATCGGGTTCCACATTTTATGGGTTTCATTCATCATCATCGGCACATTTTTCCGCGGTCCCGGGTGGAATTGGTTCTGGCCCGGTCAGGTCTGGGATCCGCATCTGGTGGAGGCGCTGACCAACGTCGATTTGCCGTACATGTTCGGCTTGCGCGACTACCTGGCGTCGGCGATTTTCGGATTGGTGGTGATAGGCGGCTACTTCGTGGTCGGGTACGCGGGGTTATATTACTGGATACGATCGCGGCCGGCGGGCGATCGATGGTCGGCGTTTCCCGGCGGCGGTCCCGAGATACTGAAGAAATGGGGACCGGTGCGCTTCGGCATCACGGGATTTCTGGTACTCGCGATGGCCGGCGTGTTCATCAAGATGGCGCTGCGGCACGCGCTCAACATCAAGTACATCCTGGTTACGCCCTGGATTAACATCTGACGTGGCCGCAACCCCGTGTTTATCCTCGCCAAAGTACTGCAGGCGCTCGGAATCGCCGACGTCGGTTTCGCGCTGTACGTCGGGATGACCCAGCCGCACGGGATGGGAACCGAATACAAGTTCACCGGGATCGGCATTGTGGTTTTTCTCGCCGGCTACATCGTCGAGGTCCTGTGGGCTCGCGGGCGTAAATGATTATTGAGTATTTGTGAGTATTTGGACGGCGGCCTCGCGGCGGCATTCGGAGTTGAGGACAGGATAAGAGCAGATGGCTGGCAGAGCGGGGCTCGATCCCATTGAAGAAGGAAAATCATACAGCGCGCTGTTCGTGCTGATGGTAGCGGTGTTGCTGGTGACCGCGGTCTGGTCGATTTGGGACGACAGCATCTCGCGCCGTCCGTGGAAGGAATACCAGGTCCAGTGGGACCGGCTGGCGTACGACAAGTACATGAAGGACGCGGCGGACGAGCAGAAGCGCCTCGACGCCGATCCCGAATACCAGAAAGTCTCCAAGGAGCTGGCGCAGGCGCGGATCGAACGCGACTCCGGCGCCATCGCGGCCAGGCTGGCCGCGATGCGCGGGCAGTTGCCCGATCTGAAAAACGTTGCCAACGACAAGGATCAACTGGTCCGCTTCACCAAGTCGTATTTGACCGAGCGATGGTACGACTACAACCACGCCATCCAGGAAAGGCAGGACCCGGGTCCGTACAAAAGGGAAATCGATCAGCTCAACGCCGAACTCGCGCGGGAAAGTATCGTCTCCGATAAAGCGAAGGACAATCTGCAGGCGGTCAAGGATCAGATCGAGGCGCTCAACTCGAAGGTCGCGAGCCGGACCGATCAGATGAAGAAGCTCACCGCCAAGCGCGACGATTTATTGGACAAGGCCGACACCTGGATGATCCCGGTCAAGTTCCGCAACACGGTCCTGTTCCGTTATCCGAAGATTCCGAGGATTGAGCAGACCGCGATCGACGACTTCGACCGCAACGCCTTCGACGAGGCGATCGCGCGGGTCGATCGATGCCAGAGCTGTCATATGGGCGCCGACAAGAAGGGCTTCGAGAATGCGCCCGAGCCGTTTCGCACGCACAGCAACTTCGATCAGATCATATTGAAGCATCCGCCCGACAAACTCGGATGCACGCCGTGTCACGACGGACAGGGGCCGGCGGTGAGCTCGGTGCGGGTGGCGCATGGCGACGATCCGGATTGGGATTCGCCGATGCTCAGGGGCGCCAAGATGCAGTCCCGATGCATCAAGTGCCATATCGACGTCGGCTCGCTGCACGACGCGGGAGGCAAACCGATCGCGGCGAACTGGGTCGAGGGGGAACGGATGTTCGAGCAGACGGGATGCGCGGGATGCCATCTGGTGGCGGGCTACGAGGACATTGCGAAGATCGGCCCGAACCTGAAACTCGCGGCGGCAAAGCTCGACCCGTCGTGGACCCTGCGATGGATCGCCGACCCGAAAAGCTTCCGGCGGTACTCGCGCATGCCGGACTTCGCGTTCTCGCGCGCCCAGGCGACTGCGCTGGCCGCGTTCATCCTGGACAGTTCGTCGAAGAATTCGAAGCAGTGGCTCGCGGCGCATCCCGAGGTTGCGACGCTGGAGGCCGACGTCAAGAATCCGGCGTTCGTCGAGGAAGGCAAGGGGCTGTTCGAATCGGCCGGCTGCAAAGGATGCCACGCGATCGACCCGCGCCAACATGCAACTCCGGTCGGCGTCGTTGCGGGCTTCGGGCCGGCCCGGGCGTTCACGGCCAAGGACTTCGCGCCCAACCTGGGCAGGATCGCGGAGAAGACTTCGGCGGCGTGGATATATGCGTGGTTGAAGAATCCACATGACTTCTCGCCGCGCACGGCGATGCCGTCCTTGCGCCTGAGCGATCACGAAGCGGAAGCGCTGACCGCCTTCCTGATGACGCATGGCAAGAAGAGGGAATTCGCCGGCGTCGAAACCGCGCTCAAGAATCCCGGGCAGATCGAGAAGGGCGAAGCGCTGGTGCGCAAGTACGGATGCTTCGGATGCCACGAGATCGAAGGGATGGACAAGGAGTCGCGAACCGGCGTCGAGCTGACGACCTTCGGCTCCAAGCACCTCGACGAACTATCTTTCGGCAACCGGACGCAGATTCCCGAGACGTGGGATCAGTGGACGTTCCATAAACTGCAATCCCCGCGCCTCTACGCGACCCGGGACGTCGAGCAGGTGATGCCGAGGTCCCGTTTCGACAGCGCCGACATCAGGAACCTGGTCGTGTTCCTGGCCGGCCTGACGCAGGGCACGGTGCAGGAGCGGTACCGGATGCCCGGATCGGAGCATCAGGCGCAAATCGTTGCGGGCCGGCGGATGGTCAATTACTACAACTGCGTCGGCTGCCATATCATCGAGAATCGGGGCGGCTACATCAGCCGCTTCTACCCGGGAGATCAAATCAACTTTGCGCCGCCAGTACTCAATGGCGAGGGTTTCAAGGTTCAACCCGAGTGGCTATTCGCATTCCTCCAGGGACCGACCCCGATTCGTCCGTGGCTGAAGATCAGGATGCCGACTTTTCATTTCACCAACGCTGAAGACGACACGATCGTGAACTACTTCACGGCGCTGTCGGACCTGAACGTGCCGTATATGTTCATCGACACCAACCTGATTGCGCCGGCTGAGCTGGCCGCCGGCGCGAAGCTGATGACGAAGGACTACTTCAACTGCTTCAGCTGCCATCAGGAGGGCGACAAGAAGCCTGAGGGACCGCCGTCGGGATGGGCGCCCGACATGGCGCTGACCCATCAGCGGCTCAATCCCGACTGGGTACTGAAGTGGATCGCAAATCCGTCGGCGCTACAGCCGGGAACCAAGATGCCGTCGTACTATCCGGGCGGCCCGGACGACATCCTGGGCGGTAACCAGGACAAGCAGATCCGCGCGCTAATGGACTATATGTTCTGGTTTGGAGCTCATCCGGGGGAGACACTGCCGGCCCAGATGGCGACGGCGCCGGTAAAAAGTGAAAAGTGAAAAAGTGAAAAGTGAAAAAGTGAAAAAGTGAGTAAGAAGCAGGTTGTTATCGCCTAATCGATTGAGTGGGCAACTGATTATTCGCTAAGGTCAGAGAGTTTGATTTAACTGAGTAAAACATATCAGCGATTTCGCCGGAGAAATGGTAATGAAAAAGTTTGCAGTTGTACTGGCGGCGTGTGCGTGTGTCACGCTTGGCATGACCGCTGGCGCCGGCCTCGCGAGCGCTGCCGGCGGCGCGATTAGCGGAACCGTCAAGTATGACGGTACGGCGCCCGCGCCCAGGAAGCTCGAGGTGACCAAGGACAAGGAAGTCTGCGCGCTGCATCCGCACTTCGAAGAGGACCTGATCGTCGGCAGCGGCGGCGGAATCGCGAACGCGGTTGTGACCGTGAAAGGCGCCAAGGGCGACCTGAAGCCCGGCGAAGTGAAGTTCGATCAGAAGGGATGTGACTACACGCCGCACGTGCTCGCGTTCCCGGCCGGCAGCACCGTGGATATCGTGAACTCGGACGGGATTCTGCACAACATCCATTCCTATTCGACCAAGAATCCAGCGTTCAACATGGCTCAGCCCAAGTTCAAGAAAGTAATCCAGCGAAAGGTCGAACAGCCGGAAGTGATCAAGATCACCTGCGATGCGCACGGCTGGATGCACGCCTGGTGGGTCGCGACCGACACTGCGTACTTCGCGGTGACCGACGACAAGGGCAACTACTCGATCGCAGGCGTGCCGCCGGGCAACTACGAAGTCGAAGTGTGGCAGGAAAAGCTCGGCACGCAGGATCAGAAAGTCGAGGTGAAAGACGGCGCGACGGCGACCAGCAATTTCTCGTTGAAGCCGAAGAGTTGAGCGCTAATCCGCCCGATGATTAAACGCCTGGTTACGCTCGAAGTCGCAACCTCGGATCTCGCGGACGCAGCGTCGATCTACGAAAAGAATTTCGGTTTTTCAGTGACCAGAGCGGCAGACGGGAAGTCGGCGTCGGTGAAAGTCGGCGGCGCGGAAATCCGCCTCGTCGCGCCGCCCGCGATCGATTCGTCGAGCGAAGGGATGATCGGTCTGTGGCTCGAGGCGGAGGACGTCGATCAGGTGATAGCGGACTTTCGCGCCGCCGGTCTGAACGCCGGCGCGATTCGGATCGAGTCAGGACGCCGCATCCTGACGATCGATCCGAAGCTGGCCAACCAGGTCCCGCTGTTCATCTTCGATCGCAAAGCCTGACCGGAGCGCGAGCAGGCACAGCGCTCAGACCCCGGTCGTGAAAGTGGCGCGGACCGCTTCCTCGAGCCTGCGCGTCAGCTCGGTGCGGTCGGCGCTGCGCATTCCTTCGGTCGCGATCGGCTTTCCAATCGTCATGCGCATCGCGCAGCCCGGGGTCACGACCTTCGCGAGGCGCGGGAAAATAAGGCCGGATCCGCTGATCGACATCGGCACCGCCGGCAACTTGGACAGGATCGCGAGCCACGCTGCCCCGTCTTCGAACTCGTGGACGTGGTTGTCGTTGAAGCGATGGCCCTCGGCGAAGACGCACACGTCCAGCCCGCTTCGGATGATCTCAATCGCCTTGCGGATTGCCTTGCCCCCGGCGTCGCGGTCGATGATCACGTGACCGCCGTGTTGCATCGCGTAGCCGATCACCGGGATTTTGAGCAGCTCTTTTTTGGCGACGAAACGCGGCTCGCCCGGCATGAACGCGGCGACGGCGAAGATGTCGAAGAAGCTCTTGTGGTTTGCAACCAGGATGAACGACTTCAGACCGGCGAGATTTTCGAGACCTTCGACTTGCACCTTGATGCCGCAAACCCCGATTATTCCGCGAGCCCATACGCGACTGATCAGTGTGACCGCGTGATGCTTGCCCATCGTGGCGGCGATCGCCGCGGCGATCGCGCAAGGCGCGGTCCATAGCACCGAGAGCACCGTCGCGACTACCCCCCATGCGAGGTTGAAGATGCCGCGCGGCGCAGCCGCGGTGTCCGACGGAGCCTGCGCGTGATTGGCCATGGCCGAATACTTTGCCCGCTCGCCCCGCCGAGGCGCAAGCATGTCTTCAAACATGAACAACGGTAGGGCTGTCTTTGTTTGACGAAAAGAGCGCAGCTACCACGCGGTTCAGTCGCCGTTCAGCCAAAAGGCCAAGATCCCCTCGACATCTGCTGATAAGAAGACCGCCATACAGTTCGCTAGCTTATCGCGTCGAGGATGCCTTTTTGCAAGCGTTTCAGACGTCAGTTGGCTCAAAGATAGCCTCAGGGGAACGCCGCGCTAAAGTCATCACAGAAACGAAAGAATGGCTTCCACCGATGACGCGCTCATAGCTCCACAGTAAAATGTCTTCGATTCCATCGCCGTCTAGATCTGCCCGCATTATTTCCACTAGAATCCGAATCATTCCTCCATACTCAAATTCGATAGAATACGATGTTGTGGATCTGATTGTTAGAGCTCCTTTAGCATGTACATCGTCTAACGTTAGGCAGTCGGGTTCAGGTTGGGTATTCAAGTATGGCAGCAAAGACACGGGAACATAACGGAGGTCAGAGATTCCTACGCGGGGCTCGCGTATGAAGCTTTTTGTAGACGATTGTGCTTTTTCGACGGCGGTGAAAACAGCACACGGAAGCTCAAAGAAACCGGCCATCTTCAACTCAAAATTAGTATACGGCTGAAATCCCTCGGCCTTTGCCGTCCTGTATTCGCGTGATGTTCGCACGTAGCGTTCATCACCATTTTTTAGGAGCCGCAGCCCTTCCGGCAAATCCGTCCCCAGCTTGACAGGCAAATCCAGAAGCCGATTAATGTCTGACTTTTTCATTGAAGATATACGCCCGCCGTCGAGAAACCCGATCTCTTGATTCAACCGAAAGACATCCTGCTCAGTTTCGTAATTTCGAATGGCGCTTGTTATCTCCTGCCAAGAGATTTTTCCGGCATTGAGCGCCGTCAAGATCCTAATGATAGCTCTATCGGCACCGCACTCATCTTCGTACAGCTTTCGCAACCGTCTTGTTTCGGACACCTTTTCCTGAACCCGCGTTAGTATCAGAGCCGTCCGCTCTGGTGTGAGCAGCCGACCTAGTTTGTCCCAGTTGCAGGGATGACAAGATGGCGCCAAGTTTTCGTCGCCTGTGATGTTGAAATCAGGCACGAGGTGGTGTGAGGTCCGCACCTGGTCCAGAAAGGGACCGTCTATAAGTTTCTCAGGTATCACATGATCGATGGCTAACTCCTTGAACATGAGCGGAGTACCGCAGTAGAGGCACCTTTTCCGATGCGCTTCCCACAGTGCACGTCGAAAGATATCGGAGAATTGTTGTTGCGACATTTGCGGTTGATCGGAAGGGTTTGCCAAATCTCTGAGAAAGATCTCTGAACTCAGTCGAGCCCGGAATGCCTCCAATGAGATTTCCACGATAACAATATGACCTTGACCAGAGAAGGCGATGCTGGCTTCGCGGGCCTCGATTAGCCGCATGCATCTGCGCAGCAAAGTTGACACCGCCCCAATGGCGTTGTTACATCGATCATAGCAAGACGAAGCCGACCGTCGAGGATTCAATGGGCCGAATCAGCGGGTTTCAGCAGTTTCTCCAAATCCTGACCGTGCCGGACAACGTCCCGATCATCGCGATGATGATCCTGGTGATGTTTTTCACCTATATCGCGCTCAAGCAGGGCCGCCGCAACGATCAGCTGATCGAGCACGGCCATCGCGAACGCATCATCGATGAGATGAGGAAGTAGCCGCGGCGCGGGTGGAAGGGAACCAGGATGCCATTTACGATCATCGCCGAGAATTGCACCGGCTGTAGCGCATGCGAAAAGCGTTGCCCGACCGGCGCGATCTCGGGCCTGCCGAAAAAGGTCTATTACCTCGAGGCCGCGATGTGCATCGATTGCGCTGCGTGCGGGGTGATTTGCCCCGACGACGCGATCATGAACAATCACGGCGCGATAACCCACGTTCTCAAGCGCTCCGAACGCCCGGTCGCCGTGGTCCATCACGATAACTGCAACGGATGCGGCGTATGCGTGGACGTTTGCCCATTCGATTGCATCTCGCCGTCGCCGGAGAACACGGTGGTCTATCTCGGCAAAGTGCAGGTCAACGAGAAGACCTGCGTCGGATGCCTGCTCTGCGAAGAGGTTTGCGGATGGGACGGAATTTACATCATGCCGTCCGGCCGGAAGGAGGCGTTCCTGAGTCCGCTTGGCGGCGAGAGCCGCGAGGAAGACGCCGCCTGACGATATCGCGCGCGCTTTTTCAGTATCTACGCGGATACTGCTGCTGCTTTGCCGCCTTACTTTTTGTCAATCAACTAGTTCTTGCAGCGGATCTATCGCCCGGGCCCGACAACAGCGCCGAAGCGGCATGCGCCGAAATCAAGACCGCGCTTCATGCGCTGGCCGGCGCGGAACACGACGAATCCCTGGCGCTCGATCTTGCGTCGAGCGGGGGGAATTCGACCGCGATCGTCGCGGTGCGGCTGTCCGTCCTGCTCGATCGCACGCAGGATTTGCGCATCGCGCTCAGGCACGCGCGTCGAAGCGCGGTCGCGCGCGACCCGATGGTCGATCAGTGCACGCGGATGGGGTTCCGCGCGCTGGTGATGTCCGAGAAGCTGAGTTCCGACGTCGAGAGTGTGCTGTTCGGCGCCGGCGATTCTGCCGCACCGGCGCCCGAGCTCAAGTCTGACTCTGCTGCGCCTGCTGCATCGCCGCCCGCTCAGCAACCCTGACCTGTCGTGTGGCAGCGTTGCGTGGAACCAACACGGCGGCCGCCGCAAACATCAGCAGAACCGCCTGCGCGCCGAGCGACTGAATCGTCGGGAAGATACCGAGCATGGGAATCGTTGGCGCGTAATTCACGAATGTAGCCGATATCCTTGACGCTTCCTGCAAGCTCGCGACGCCCTGGCCGACAAAGACGATCGCCAGCGCGTAGAGCATGATCGAAGTCGCGTGGAAGAATATCCTCATCGGGATTCGATCTGCCGCGCGCCGGATGACCACGAATGATGCGGCCAGTGCGACCGCGGCTACGGCGATGCCGGCCGAAACCGCGTGACGCTCGGCAGCTTCGGTCGCGCCGTTGGTGAGCGCCTGAAAGAACACTATTGTCTCCGCGCCCTCGCGCATCACGGCCAGGAACGCCGTGAGCCCCAGCGCGATACCGGGAATCGTGCTGCGCTCGGCGCTTTCGAGTTTGTGCGAGATGAACTTCATCCAGCGATCGGACTGGCCCTTCGAGGTCATCCACGAGCTGACGTAAAAGAGGGTCGCTGCGGCGAAGAGTTGGAAGACGCCCTCGAGCGTGTCGCTGGCGTCGTCGGTGATTATATGGTTGACCACCCACGCCAGAACGACGCTGGCGGCGATCGCGGCTACCGCCCCCGCGTAGATGTCGCGCGAGCGGCCGATTCGTCCCGCGCCGCGGGTCGCGGCCGCAAGCGCGATGACGACCAGCATCGCTTCCATGCCTTCGCGGAAGAGAATGCCAAGCGAATAGAAGAAGTAGGCGACGGCGGTTTGATTGATCATATTGTTAATTCTGAGAATGATTCTCAATTCCGATTGTAGCCCCGCCGGACTGCGATGTCAACGGTGAGGATTTATCCGTCCGCCGCGGGCTCAGCCGGTCACACTTGCGACCATCTAGCGCCGGTAGTAACCTCACAAATGAAGCGGACCCGCCGATTTATCGTGCGCACGGCCGCTTCAAGTTTTTTCAGGGCTTTTTCGGGAATGCGGTCCCTGCGATGCATTCGGGCGTCGATGCGATGCTCACTTTGAGGCGGTCAATCTCCTGATGCGATGCGTCTATTGCAGCAAGCGCGCCGGTTTGATCCGCCGCGTCTGCACGCCGTGTGCGAAAGTAGTTGCGATCGTGGACCGCGCCGGCGGCGAAGTCGGATTGGCCGGGCTGGTCGATATTTTCGTGGCAGAGGGTCTCACGCGGGAGCAGGTCGATTTGGTGCTCGACACGCAACTCGGCGCCGAGCCGACCATCCGCGACCGCCTCACCTCGAGCATGACGAACGTCTTGATGCGCAACCTCGGGATGCCGGGGCGCCAGTCGCCCGAAGACGTCAGGAAGGTGCGCACCGCGATGCGAAGCGGCGGCGGCGGCGGCACGTGGGTCGGTGGTGCGGAACCCCCGGAGCATCATTGATGCGCTCGCGGGTCACCGAATCGACGATGGAAAAAGATCGCAGCGACTTTGCCGTGATGAATCGCATGATCGATCGCATCCGTTTGTTGATCGCTGTGGATGACGAGACGATTGCGGTCAAGAAAAAACTCGAGGCGCAGGCGATTCTCAAAGACTTTCAGTCGCTGCTTTCGGAAGCGCCGGAAGATCAGGAGCGCGGCCGGATAAAGGGTTACTATGAGATCCTGTGCCGCGAGCTTGGCGATGAGGCCGACGTTGCCGCGTTGCTTAGCTCGCTCAGGAATTATGTCCCGTACCTCTAGTTCACGGCTGAAAAGTTTTCGGAGAGACGAATGAGTTTGCAGCGGATCGGCGTCATCGGGGCAGGGCAGATGGGTGCGGGAATCGCGCAGGTCGCGGCGCAGGCGGAAATCGGGGTCGTAATGCATGATATCACGCCGGAGCTGTGCAAGCGCGGCGTCGATTCGATCGCGCGCAACCTGGGGCGGATGATCGAGCGCGGGCGCTTCAAGCCCGAGGAGCGCGATCGCGTGATGCGCCGCGTCGAGACGACCGCCAGGCTCGAGGACCTGGCCGGGATCGGCTTCGTGATCGAGGCGGTGATCGAAAACGAAGACGCGAAGATCGCGCTGCTGCAGAAGCTCGACAAGATCTGTCCGCCGGAGACGATTTTCGCCTCGAACACGTCGTCGATTTCGATCACCAGGATGGGCGCGCGGACTTCACGCGCCGACCGCGTGATCGGGATGCACTTTATGAACCCGGTCCCGGCGATGAAGCTGGTCGAAATCATTCGCGGACTGGCCACTTCGGAAGCGACTTTTCAGCAGACGCGGTCGCTCGCCGAGCAGCTCGGCAAGACCACGATGACCGCGCAGGATTTTCCGGGATTCATCGTCAATCGCGTGCTGCTGCCGATGATCAACGAGGCGATTTACACGATGTACGAAGGCGTCGGCGGCGTAACCGATATCGACATCGCGATGAAGCTCGGCACCAATCAGCCGATGGGTCCGCTCGAGCTGGCGGATCTGATCGGGCTGGACACCTGCCTTGCGATCATGGAGGTGATGCATCGGGTGCTGGGCGACGACAAGTACCGTGCATGCCCGCTGCTGAAGAAGTACGTCGATGCCGGATACCTGGGCCGCAAATCAGGCCGCGGTTTTTATGTATATGATGAGAAGGGTACTTTGATTCCGCCACCGCGCTGAGCGCGGGTGCGCGCCGGGAGGAAACCAGCATGTCCGTAAAGGCATTCATCCTGATCGACACGTCGCCGGGAAAGGCGCGCGAGGTCGCGGCCAAGATTCGAGGCGTGGGCGGCGTTTCGGTGGCGCATGCGGTCACGGGGCCGCACGACATCATCGCGATTGCGGAGGCCGCGGACGTGACCTCGCTCGGCGAGCTGGTGGTGCAGAGGATTCAGAGCGTGACCGGCGTCAATCGGAGCCTGACTTCAATCGTCGCGGATTGAAGCAGGCAAAAAAAGATCGCGACTGCGCTCACCGGCGCGGCGATCGTATAGACCAGGGAAAAGATCGCATTCAGGAAGTAGTGTATCGATGGCTGAATTACCGGTAATCAAGCGGCTCAGAAAAGACCTCGAGACGCTCAAGCGCGAACTCACCGTGGACCTGCCCAAGGAACTCGAGCGCGCACGCGCTCACGGCGACTTGTCCGAAAACGCGGAATGGGCAATGGCCAAGCAGCGTCAGGAGTTCCTCCGTGCGCGGGTGGGCAACCTGGAGGCGCGAATCGTCGAGCTCACGATGATCGATCTCGAGACGATTCCGCGCGACACCGTCGGGCTGGGCAGCCGCGTTCGGCTCGAGGATCTCGATGAGGGCGGCATTGCGGAGTTCGAGATCGTCGTGCCGGAGGAAGTTGACGGCGCGCAGAACCGCATCTCGCTGTCGTCGCCGCTGGGCCGCGCGCTAATCGGCAAGGCGGCGCAGGACGATATCGAAGTCGTCACCCCCAAGGGCAAGCGCGCCTACATGGTGAAGCAGCTTACGACGATCCATGCGATCCTGGTCGTCGAGAACGGCCAGACAAAGTAACCGGGCCCGACGCGCGATCAATCACCGAACATCGAGTCGATCTGTTCCTTGAAGTGCGCCTGAACGATCTTGCGGCGCACCTTGAGCGACGGCGTGAGCTCGCCATTTTCCTGGGTGAACGGCTCCATGATCGTGAACCCGACGATCGCTTCCACGTCCGAGAGCCCCTTGTTGATTCCGCGAATGCGCCCCTGCAGGAACGTCTTCAACGCCGCTGATTTCGCCAGCGCATCCGGGTTTTTCGGGTCGAGCTGGTTGCTGCTTAGAAACTCCGCCAGATTCTCGTAGTCCGGCACTATCAGCGCGGCCAGATGCTTGCGGCGGTCGCCGACCACGCAGGCTTGCGAGATGAATTTGTCGGCGACCAGCTTGCTCTCGACGTAGGCGGGCGAGACGTTCTTGCCGCCCGACAGCACGATGATTTCCTTTTTGCGGTCGGTGATCGCGATGTAACCCTCGGCGTCGATCTTCGCGATGTCTCCGGTATGGAGCCATCCGTTTTCGTCGATCGCTTCCTTCGTGTCGGCCTCGAGCTTGTAGTAACCCTTCATGATGTTCGGCCCGCGCAGAAGCAACTCACCGTCGGCTGCCGTTTTGGCCTCGACGTGCGCCAGCGGAAGTCCCACCGTGCCGACTCGGGTCCTGCCGTTGTGCAGATTGCACGCGACGACCGGCGCCGCCTCGGTCAGGCCATATCCTTCGACGATTGGAACTTCGGCGGCAGACAGGAACCGGTTGATCTCGACAGGCAGCGGCGCGCCGCCGGAAATCAGGTAGCGCATTCGATTTCCGAAGATCGAGCGCACTCGCGCGAAGACCAGCCGCCTGAACAGCGCCATCGACAGTGCCAGCATCGGCGGAAGCGGTTTACCGCGATGGCGATACTCAGCCGCTTGTTCGCCCGCCGCGAGCGCCATTTTGAACAGTCGTTGGCGCATCGGAGGCGAGGCCTCCACCGTGCGCATCACGCGGCTCTGTATCACTTCGAGCAGGCGTGGCACCGTCAGCACCACGGTCGGCTCGACCTCGGTCAGGTTCGCTGCGATCTGCCCGAGACCCTCGGCAAACGCGATCGTCCCTCCCGCGATCAACACCGTGTAGTAACCCGCGGTCCGTTCGAACGAGTGCGCGATCGGCAGATGCGACAGCGTCATGTCGCTGCTGTCGAGCGCAAGCGCGGCAAGCGAGTCCTCGCAGTTGGCAAGGATGTTGCCGTGCGAGAGCATCACGCCTTTCGGCGTGCCTGTCGTGCCCGACGTATAGATGATCGTCGCGAGGTCGTCGCTGCTGCCCTCGACGATGGCCGCCGGCGCATCGCCGCTCACCGATGCCAGCGGCATGATGGCGGGCGTTCCGTTCGCGGCGGGCGCCGATTCCGCGCCGCGATGCATGGCGACAATTGCCGTGACCTCGGGAATCGAACTGCCCAGCCCGAGAATTTTCTTGATCATCTCGGGCCCGTTGGCCGCGACGATTTTCGCTCCCGAGTCGCCGATGACGTGTGCGGTTTCCTCCAGTCCGCTGGTGGTGTAGAGCGGCACGACGATCGCGCCGAGCCCCAGCACGGCCTGATCGACGACGATCCATCCGGGGCAATTGTCGGAGAGGATCGCGACGCGATCGCCGGGCCGCACGCCCAGGCTGAGCAGACCGGCGCGAAGTTTTCCGGCGGCGTCCGAGATTTCGGTCCACGAGTGGTCCGTCCAGACTTTGCCGGGCTTGTCCTTTAAGAATGCGCGCGCACCGTGCTTCTGTACCTGCGCCTCAAAGGCTTGGGAAATGGTCGCCACGCGATCAGGCATAAGAAATAAAGACCTCCTCTTCCTCGCCCAGCCGTTGTAGCCTAAACATTTGCTGCCGCCAATCTCGCGCCAATACCTGATTACCGAATCCGCGGCCCCTGCGATCCTGCGACCGCGAAGCGCTTGAAATTATTACCGAAATGTGGGCGTCATGGCGGCTATTGAGCAGGCGTTGCGATGGTGGACAAGGATTTTTCATTTCACTAATCGTTGCGCTGACGGGCATAGTCGCACCCAATTCATGAATCGGAAGGCGTTGGAACGTTGCATCAGCCGCCTTGATCGGCGCGGCCAGCGCTCGTCCGGAATTTACACATTGGCAGCGCAGAGGTGACGCTTCGATGCTCGAGTATCTGTATTTTCCGCACGACATCTCGACCTTCGGTCCCCAGGTCGATTGGCTCTTTGAGCTGATCTTCTGGATCGTGATCGTCGTTTGGGCCGTGGTGATGATCGCGATGCTGGTCTTGATGATTCGCTATCGCGCCCGGCCCGGCCGCAAAGCGCAGTATATTGAAGGCAATTCGCGTCTCGAGATCATCTGGACCATGGCGACCGCCGCGATCCTGCTCGCTGTGGCGTTTATGAGCCGCTCGACGTGGGCTGATATCAAGGAGCATGGGCCTCCGGGGCAGGTGTTCTACCTGGTGAACGGGAAGCAGTTCAACTGGGAATTCACTTATCCGGGGCCCGACGGCAAATTCGGCACCAAGCACGACCTCACGATCGAGAACGAGTTGCACGTGCCGGTCAACAAAGTGGTGCGGATCGATCTGACCTCGAAAGACGTCATCCACAGTTTTTTCGTACCGAACTTGCGCCTCAAGCAGGACGTGGTGCCCGGCCACGTCATCCAGGTCTGGTTCGAGGCGACCGAAACCGGGCAATACGAAATTGCGTGCGCGGAGCTGTGCGGCTTCGGCCATTCGGGGATGAAGGCCGACCTGATCGTCCAGTCGCAAGAGGATTTCGACAAGTGGCTCAAAGACACGTATGCACACCCGCCCGCGCCGCCCGCGCCGGCAGCGCCGGCCACGCCGCCCCAAGGAGCTAGCCCAAAATGAGCAGCACCGCAGCGGTTGCGGCACACGGCGCGCACGCCGAGCATCATGCGCTCGGCTTTTGGCGCACGTATATTTTTTCCCAAGATCACAAGATGATCGGCAAGCAGTTCCTGTTCATGGCGCTGTTCATGATGGCGATCGGCGGCCTGATGGCGATGCTGATGCGGTGGGAATTGGCGTTCCCCGAAACTCAGGTCCCGGGATTTCAATGGGTGCCCGAACCGTTCATGTACGAGGGCGCGATTCCGCCCAATACCTACAACGCGATGTTCACGATGCACGCCACGATCATGATCTTCTTCGTGGTGATACCAATCCTGGTCGGATGTTTCGGCAACTTCCTCATCCCGCTGATGATCGGCGCGCGCGAGATGGCGTTCCCAAAGCTGAACATGCTGTCGTTCTGGGTCGGCGCGGTCGCGGGCGTAATCATGCTTTCCTCGTTCTTCGTGCCCGGCGGTTCTGCGGCCTCGGGATGGACCTCGTACGCTCCCCTGAGCGCGCTGGCAATTTACACCGGCGTCGATTGGGGCCAGAACTTATGGTGCATCAGCATCATCGTGCTCGGCGCGTCGTCGCTGATGGGCTCGATCAACTACATCACCACGATCGTCAACATGCGCACCCAGGGGTTGTACTTCTTCCGCCTGCCGCTGGTGATCTGGTCGCTGTTCATAACCGCGATTCTGATGCTGCTCGCGCTTCCGATGCTGACCACGGCGCTCGCGCTCCTGCTGTTCGATCGCATCGGCGGCACGCATTTCTTTCTGCCCTCGGGTGGCGGAGAGCCGCTGCTGTGGCAGCATCTGTTCTGGTTCTTCGGCCAGCCTGAGATTTACGTCATGATCCTGCCCGCGATGGGGATCGTCTCCGACATCATCGCGACGTTTTCGCGCAAGCCCATATTCGGATACCGCACGATGGCGTATGCGATGGTCGCGATCGCGGTCCTGGCGTGGACCGAGTGGGGCCAGCACATGCTCCAGTCGGGGATGGATCCGGCGCTCGGCGCCGGTTTCATGTTCGCGACGATGATCGTCGCAGTGCCGGCGGCGCTTGTGACTTTCAACTGGCTCGGCACGCTCTACAAGGGCAACATCCGTTACACGGCCGCGATGATGAACGCGCTGGCGTTCGTCGCCATGTTCGTGATCGGCGGAATGTCGGGAATCTGGATGGCGTCCGCGCCGGTGAACATGTACCTCCACTCTACTTACTTCGTCGTCGCGCATATTCACTACGTACTATTCGGCGGCAGCCTGTTCGGGATCTTCGCGGGAATTACCTATTGGTATCCCAAGATGTTCGGCCGCATGATGAACGAGACGCTGGGCAAGATTCACTTCTGGATTACCTTCGTGACGTTCAATTGCACCTTCTTCCCGATGTACATCCTCGGGATGGCGGGACACATGCGCCGGATTTACAATCCGCAGCAGTACGATTTTTTGAAGCCGATCATTCCAATAAACGAATTTATTTCGATAAGCTCTTTCGTGCTCGGCGCCGCGCAGTTCCTGTTCCTGGCCAACATCGTCTGGAGCTGTTTCAAGGGCGCCAAGGCCGCCGAGAATCCGTGGCGCGCGAATACTCTGGAGTGGACGACGCCTTCGCCGCCGCCGCACGGCAACTGGCCCGGGACGGCGCCGATCGTTTACCGTGGACCGTACGAGTTCAGCTCGCCTGAGGTTGCGGAGGATTATCTGCCGCAATCGCTGTTGCTCAAACGCTCGAAGGCCGCGGCGGATTAGGCGGTCGCGCTAACTGGCAATGAATCAATCGTCAACAGGAGATGAGAAGGCGCGCGGGCTGCATCGTTTTGCGGTGTTGACCGCCGGCGCCACTTTTTGCCTCATTTTCGTCGGCGGACTTGTCACCTCGACCGGTTCCGCGCTTGCCGTGCCGGACTGGCCGCTGGCGTTCGGCAAACTCATCCCGGCGTGGGAGGGTGGCATCCGTTTCGAATTTGGCCATCGCCTGGCTGCCGGAACAGTCGTAGTTCTTACGCTGGTGCTGATGGCGTGGGCATGGCGCACGGAGCCGCGGCGATGGGTCCGCAAACTTGTCGTGCTGGCGTTTGGACTGATCGTCGTGCAGGCCGTCCTCGGCGGAATCACAGTGCTGTTCGAGTTGCCGCTGGCGATCGCGGTTGCGCACGCCGCTACGGCTCAGGCGCTGTTGTGTTTGATGGTATCGATCGCTATTTTCACCAATCCGCGCTGGAGCGCGACCCCGCACGTCGATGATCCGCCCTCACGAATCCCGCTGCCTACGCTTGCCGCCGCGATGACCGCCGTCATTTACCTGCAAATTCTGGTCGGCGCGGTGATGCGACACATGAGCGCCGGGCTGGTGATCCCCGATTTCCCGCTTTCGTTCGGCTATCTCGTGCCGCCGTACTGGGACGAGAACATCGCAATCAATTTTGCGCATCGATGCGGTGCGGTGGTTGTCACCGCGATGGTTCTGTGGACGGTCGCGCGCGTGCTGCGGACGCATCGTGAGGTTGGCGCGCTTCGCCGCCCCGCGCTCGGGTTGTTCCTGTTGCTGGTTATCCAGATTTGCCTCGGTGCGATCACAATCTGGAGCGAGCGCGCGGTGCTCCCGACGACCAGCCACGTCGCGGTCGGCGCCGCGGTTCTGGCGACCGGCCTGACGCTGACGCTTCGTGCATATCGCATCCTCGTAGCGCCGCCTCGCGCCCATCCGATCGAGTCGCATGCGAGTTCGTGCGTAATCGAACGGCAGGTGACCGCGTGAATGCCAAAGTGGCGACCGCTGAATCTGCGCTTACTCTCCCACGCGGCCGCGTGAGCGATTATTTCGAACTGACCAAGCCGCGCATTGTTCTGATGGTGCTGGTCACGACGCTGGCCGGTTTCTATCTGGGTGGGCGCGCGGGATTCGATGTTACTCTCGCGCTGAATCTGCTCGCCGGTACTGCCCTGGCGGCCGGCGGGACGCTGGCGCTCAATCAGTACGTCGAGCGCGACACCGACGCGATGATGGACCGCACGCGCCATCGTCCGCTGCCCGACATGAGGATGCGCCCGGCCGAAGCGCTGGTGTTCGGCGTCAGCGCGACGGCCGCCGGCTTCGTTTACCTGACGCTCGCGACCAACCTGCCCTGCGCCGCGGTGATTGCCGCAATCACAATCATTTATCTCGGCGTGTACACTCCGCTGAAGCGATATACCTGGATGTGCAATGTCGTCGGCGCGGTTTCGGGTGCTCTCCCTCCAGTGGCGGGATGGGTGGCGGTGCGCGGCGGCCTCGGCTTGGAGCCGGTGGTGCTGTTCGCGATCATGTTCCTGTGGCAACTGCCGCATACGTTTGCCGTCGCGCGACTCTTCCGGCTCGACTACGCACGCGCCGGCATCCTGCTCCTTCCGGATGATACTGCGCGCGGCGGAAATCCTTCGAATCCGGTCGTAATTGCGGGCTGCCTCGGACTCGTCGCGGTGGGAATCATCCCGACCATGCTTGGCTTCGCTGGAATCCCTTACATGGTAATTGCCTCCGCGCTTGGCGCCGGCATGTTGATGTTTGGATTTGCGATGGTCCGTTCGCCCGGTAATTCGCGGGCCGCGCGCCGCTTGTTGCTCGCCTCGCTGATTTATTTACCCATCGTGTGGCTGGTGCTCGTGCTGGATCGCATGTGAGTGCTGGCATGACTGGCCTGGTGAAACGCGACGAGCGCAAAGAGGAAATCTGGCGGACGCTCAAGATACTGGTCGGCGTGATGGTCCTGCTGGTAACGGTCTCGGTCGTGACGATTCTGGTGAAGCATTGATATGGCGCCCAGCGTGACAGCATCGACCCGCGATCGCGATGCGGCACACGCCGATCGGTTGGAACCGTCACTTACGCCGGGAAATCCCGGCAAGCTCGGGATGTGGACGTTCCTGGCCGGCGACGCAATGATTTTCGGCGCCGCATTCGCTGCCTACGGTGCGCTTCGCATCAACAACCCGAACTGGCCGGTGCCTGCCGGCTACCTGGGCATCGCCATCCCGGCGGTGATGACGTTCATCTTGCTCTGCTCGTGCTTCACGATGGTCGAGGCGCTCGACGGCGTCCAACACGGGATGCAGTCGAAGTTCCAAATGTTCATGGCGCTGACCGTCCTCGGCGGGCTCCTGTTCCTTGGGATGCAGGCGTTCGAGTGGCATCGCTTGCTCATCGAAAAAGGGATGTCGCTCCAGCGCGACCTGTTCGACGCGACCTTCTTCATCCTGACCGGCTTTCACGGCTGTCACGTTTTCGGCGGCGTGATGTACAACGGCGTGCTGCTGATTCGCGGAATGAGGGGCAAGATACCGGTTGCGAAAGCCGGTCTGGTCGAGATCGCGGGCCTGTACTGGCAATTCGTCGGCCTGGTCTGGATTGTGATCTTCACGTTCATCTATCTGATTTAGGGCGCCGGTTTTTCCAACGACTACGGTCCGGAGATGCAATTCAAGCCATGACGACGCAAGTGGCGATTTCAGGGCACGAGGCCGATCATAGCGGGCCGAACTACGTTGCGGTTTTTATCTACCTGGCGATTTTGACCGGGATCGAGCTGGTCGTGTATGCGACGGGTCTGCCGCAAGTCGCCAAAGCCGGCCTGCTGATCGCGCTGGCGGGGGCACAGGCCGTGCTGGCGGCGATGTACTTGATGCATCTGGCGATGGAAAAAAAGGCGCTGGCGCTCATCGCGATAGTTCCGGTAGTGCTGGTCACCTTTCTGTGCCTCATGCTGCTGCCCGATCTGACGGCGCGGATGTGGACGAAGTCCGAGCACAAGATCGGGGAGACGAATCCGGCCGAGATGGAAGAAAATCCGGTCGCGCCGCCGGCCCAGCAAGTCCCTCAGCATTAAAACAGTGAAAAACTTGGCAACCTGATTGGATTCCTACCATTCACTGGCGCCGCTCAACGCGATCCTCAATGGATGCGCCGCCATTCTGCTGCTGGCGGGATTCGTCTTCATCAGGAACGGCTGGGTGCGAGCGCATCGCGCATGCACGATCGGCGCGATGGGTTTTTCCGCCGCTTTCCTGACGTCATATCTCGTTTATCACTACCACGTCGGAAACGTGCGCTTCAGCGGCCAAGGGTGGGTTCGGTCGCTGTACTTCGCGATTCTGATTCCGCACGTGATCCTGGCCGGTGCAATCGTGCCGCTTATATTCGCGACGCTTTGGTTCGCGCTCCGCGGCAAGTTCAAGCGCCATCGCCGAATCGCGCGATGGACCTTCCCGCTGTGGATGTACGTCTCGGTGACCGGAGTGATCGTTTACCTGATGCTGTACCGGATCTACACGCCGATATATCCGCCGGCGGCGGCGGCTCTCGCCCCGTCTGCCTCGCGCTGAAACTCTGTCCCCTCTCCCTGCAAGGGAGAGGATCAAGGTGAGGGTCCTTATACAGCGCGCATTCTTCGCACGCGATTCAAGGTTCCTTTTTCGGCCCTATGCCTTGGCGCTGGGACGGCTCGATACCGCCTGATGCCATCGCGCGAGGTTCTTCTGATTCTCCTGGACCTTGATTCCGGTCAGCCGGCCGAAATCGATTCCGATCAGCGCCGTGATATCCGCAATCGTGTAGCGCGGTCCCGCGATGAATTCGCGATCTGCCAGCACCGTGTCCAGCCATTCCAGCCGTTTGACTGCCGCGCTTCGACAGATCTCGCCGTATTCCTTGACTTGCGGGATGCGTCCCTTGAAGAAATCGCTGGTGTTGCGGAACGCGCCCGCCGTCATCATCAATACTTCGAACTCCATCCGCCGGTTCCACATCTCGACGACCGCCTTGTCCTTCGCATCCACGCCCATCAGGCGCGGCTCCGGCTTGGTTTCCTCGAAGTAGCGGCAAATCGCCACCGACTCCGCGATATGAGTGCCGTCGTCAAGTTCGAGCACCGGCACCCCGCCCAGCGGATTAATTTTCAGGAACTCGGGCTTGCGATTGTCGGCAGTAGCAAGATTGACCTGCACGAGAGGAACGTTGATGCCTTTTTCCGCGAGAAATACGCGCACGCGGCGTGGATTTGGAGCCCCGGTGAAATCGTAAATTTTCATAGTTGCAATTTAAAACTGTGCGCTGCCGCCGTCAACTCCAAAAAATCATTGGATTCAGCCGCGCGACGGTCAGCTCAACCGCTCGCGATGATAGGCGAGATAGATCGCGGTGCCGATCGAACCGGTCAGCGCGATTGCCAGATAGATCACGATGAACCCAATCGATCGATCCCCCTCAAGATGCGTGTACCAGAACAGCACCAGGTTGTAGGGGACGTAGAACGCATAGACGATCGAAAGTGGGATCACCCACGCGCGCAGGTTCCAGATGCCGTGGGCGTAGATGAGAAATACGATGCCGAACAGCGGACCGAGCACGAGGTTGTTCGCGACGCCGTGGAACTTGTGCCCGAAGACCACCAGCCCCCCGACCGCCGGATTATGCGCGAACTGGAGCGCCTTGGTGAAATCGGAAAGCGCAAGCACGACGAACAGCACCGTCATAACGGTGAGAAACCATCCAAGCGGCGCGCGAGCGGATTGCGACGTTTCATTTGCCATGCGCCGGACGCTAATCGCGTGCGCAATTAGATTCAAGCGAGCGCGTCGCTATAAAAAAGCAGGGGCCAGCCCCTGCACCTTAGTGAAGGAGAAAAGATGCGGCCTGACGGCCTGTTAGAACTTTTTTTGTGTCATTCTTGAGCGCTTCTGGATAACTCCGCTTCCACCAGCCGAAGCCCTGAGCGCCGCCGAAGGGGAAGAATCCCGGCGCTGGGTCTTCTTTGTGTCATCCCGAGCGTAGCCGAGGGACCCCGGTTCCTTCCTTGCCGCGTGTCTGTGACACCGCTCCTGACAGGGAGGTGTCACAGACACACGGCCGACGCGAGACCTTGCGCGGCGGGTGAGGGACCTAATTTTCCGTGATTCCCCGAATGCGCGGCGCGTCAGACAATCGCGCCGCGTCGCGCACGGCGATCAGCAAGTGATTGAGCTTGGCAAATTTTTTCTTCGCGCGTTTCACTGGCTCGACACTAGTTGGCGGTCGACTTCACACTCAAGCCGCGCATCTTTGTTTTAACACTGGGTGCAGAGCCTGTCCTGAGCGAAGCCGAAGGAGGTCACCCCTGCTCAGGGATGAACTATTTCAGCCTGCCCCGGCCGCGCCCGGCGTGCTACGCGTACTGATATGGACAACGATCAGCATGCTCTACCCTCGCCGGCCTTGGCCTTGCCCGAAAGCGGGCTGCCCGCGCTTTCGCCGCGCCAGCTTGCGGCGCGCCGCGCCAACGCGAAGAAATGTACCGGGCCGCGCTCACCCGAGGGCAAGGCCGTTGCGTGTCTCAACGCGCTCAAGCACGGTTTCTTCGCGCGCGACGTCGTGAACCCCGAACTCGACGGCCCGGTTCGCGTCGAGGAATTCAATTCGCTCCTCGACGCTTTGCTCGAAGACTTCCAGCCGCAATCCGCCCATGAGCGCATCCTGGTCGACGAGGTCGCCGCATGCTGTTGGCGGATCCGCCGAGTGCTGCGCTACGAATGCCGCGAATCCTGGCTCGATGAGGACGCTTCCAGCCGCGACGCCGATACTGAGACGCCCAGCGAATCGCTGCTGGCCACGATGGGTTATGACAACTACGGCGTTCGTCGGCGCACTGCTCGCAAGCTCCGGCGCGCCGGACTCGACGCCTTTGTCCTTCCGAGCGATTTGGATGTGGATAAAATCGTCCGCTACGAACGACTCGTAAAGCGCAATCTGTACCGCGCGCTCTATTCACTCGAGCGTATCCGCGCCGCACGCAGCCGTTCGGAATCATCGGACGCAACTTCACCATCACAAGCATGACTCAGCATCGGGCGACATCTGCTTCGCGAAAAATTAATTTGACGGAACGAAACTACCGATGGGAGTACAGCCTCCGCCGGACCACAATGGGTAGTATGAATTGCAGCGGTTGACTTGGCGCTCAAGGCGCGTAGTGTTCATTGTGATTCGCCCGGGGAAGCCGGTGTGAGACCGGCGCTGCCCCGCAACTGTAAGGCTGAGCGTCACCACGAACAAATCGCGACGCTCGTCGAGTCAGGCGACCGGGTGAATCGATGGAGCCGAAGGAACCTTCGCGGGAGAGGGAGGCTTCAGGAGTCTTTTCAGTGACTACTGCCGGTGCCGTACTGCCGCGTAGTCGTTCGTCGCTCCTGGCCGCTTCCATTCCGATCCGCGAAGCCTCGGCCGGACGACGTGGACGACGAACAGCACAAATCGCAACTTTCCTACGATGCGACCGAGCCGCGCGCGACTCGTCATGTGGCGTCGTTTGCAGCTTCGATCGCGGCTCACGCGGCGATCGTCGGTTTGATTGTGTGTTTCGCGTCGCCGGTGGCAAGCCTGCCCGGCGATTGGGTTCTCGCCTATCTCGTCGAAGGGACAGACCGCCCTGCGGGACCCGGCGGCGCGAGCGCTGGCGCGTCCGAGGCCCCGTCGATTCATGCGGAGAGCGGGATGCTTAAGCGAACGCTGGCGGATGCGGCGATACGCTCGGCACCGACGCGCGCCGCTCGGCAGCCGCGTCGCCGGATTGTAGAACCGGATTCCGAAGTCGCCGGGCTGGCGCCGCTGCGCTCGGTCGCGCCCGCGCGATATGCCCATTCAGAGCATGACGAGCATTCGCAAAATCGTGATGATTCACCGGGCGGCGCGTCTGGTTCTTTTTCGGCGGCCGTTTCCGGCATCGGCGCCGGACCAGGCGGCACCGCGGCGGCAGGTGCCGGCAACGGCGACGGCGGCGATCCAAATTCGATCGCCCACGCCGATTACGCGAGAAATCCTCCCCCCGCTTACCCTGCCATCGCGCGCCGGCGGGCGCAGCAGGGCACCGTGACGGTCAGTGTGCTGGTCGGCGCTGACGGTTCCGTAGAGCGCGCCGAAGTTGCGGATTCTTCCGGGTTCGACACGCTCGACGACGCTGCGCTGGAAACAGTTCGGTCGCAATGGCGCTTTGTGCCGGCCCGCCACCGCGGACTTCCCGTCGAAAGCTGGGTCCTGGTGCCGATACGCTTTGCTTTGATCGAGGCCAACGCTATTCGATGAGCTTCTCACTTTTTACTGTCGCAGTCGTGCTTATCCGGAGAAGCCGTGATATAAGCCCAAGCCGAGGAGGGTAGGAAAGATGGCTGCGAAACCGTGTACTGCTCTGGTCGTGGCGGGGCTGATTGTCGCGGCGATTCTTGCGCCCAACAGCGCACGCGCGATCGAAGTCAAGAAGGATCTTTACAAGAACGGCGGTCCTGCCGGTCCGAGTGCTGCCGGTCCGAGTGCTGCTGGTACCGGCAAACAGAATCCCATTCCCAAGGCGCAGCAACAGGCGCTGATGGACACTGTCGCGAGCGAATCCGATAGCTATCTGAGTGACGAGAGCGAGAAGAAGGCGTCGGGCAAGCTGTACGTCGATCTCGAGCACGCAAAGTTCACCTATCTGCCGGCGATGAAGGAGGGACACTGGACCGTGCTCGCCAAGCTGCAGGCGGCCGAGTACATGCCGTCCAAGAGCGGCGAGGGCAAAGGAAGGGCGACCGGCAAGCAAAAGATACTGGTATTCAACTACCGTCTCGACGGTAGCAAATGGGCCGAAGTCGAAGCTCCGAAATGGCAGGATGTCGAGACCAAGGGCGCCGCGGCGGCCGCGCATAAGTAGCTATTCGGGCGAAGTAGCTATTGGAGTTGCTATAGCCATTCGCGCAAAAGGGAATCGCGGCCACGCTTGCCGCGTTGGGTTTGATCGCCGTGACGCGAAGCAAATTCGCGTCACTGAATACGCGAACAGGAATCGCGCCCACGCGGACCGCGTTGGGTTTTCCCGGCGTTGACACAACGTAGATTCGCGTCACTGAAAAGATCACTGAAAAGATGAAAGGTAAGATTCAGGGCGATCTCAAGGCCGCGATGAAGAGCGGCGACAAGCTGCGCATGATGGCGCTGCGCGGCGTGTTGTCCGAGATTTCGCGTCTCGAAAAAGACGTTCGCCGCGACCCCACCGACGCCGAGATTATCCAAATAATCAAGCGCGAGCGGGCCAAGCGCGAAGAATCGCTGGAATTTGCGCGCAAAGCGGCCCGCCAGGATCTGATCGAGCAGAACGAGACCGAGGCCAAGGTCCTCGAGTCATATTTGCCCGCCGCGGCCTCGCCCGACGAAGTGCGCGCGGAAATCGCGGCTGCGATTGCGGCGGGCGCATCGCAGATAGGCCCGATCATGAAGGCGCTGCGCGACAAGTTCGGCGCCGCCCTTGACGGCAAAACCGCCAGCGAGCTCGCCAAGGAAGCGCTCGCGAAGAAGTAGTCTCAGTGACGCGACCCATCGCCTTGCCAGTGCAGGCGTGGCGGGTGACGCCTAAAACCTCTTGCCGGTAGCGCTTGCACGGGGCGCGGTCACGCGGACGCGGCTTCGTCGAACTTGACCAGGTCCGCGTACAGCTTTTCGATCTCGTGGCCCAATCGTTCGTAGCGTGCGATCAGATCGTCGGCGTCTTTTCGCGCGAGATAGAAGTTGGGATCGTTCATCTCGGCGGAGAGCGCCGCGCGTTCGGTTTCCCGCTGCTCGATTCCGGCTTCGATCTGAGTCCGCTGGCGCGCGATTCGTTCCCGCCTGCGAAGCGCGTCGCGATCGTCATTTGCCGGATGCCCGGCCTTCACCGGCTGAGCGTCCTTGGGTGGTTCCGCTTTCTTTGGACGCGACGCATTTCCGTTGTTGCCACGCGTATCGCGCAATTGCACCGGCCCGGACCGCGTCGGCTGCGACGATGGCGACGGCGCGGCGTCGGTCTGCGCCTTCTTCTCGAGGTATTGATCGTAGTTGCCGAGGTAGCGAATCGCATGGCCCTGGCCGACTTCGAGCACCTCGGTCACGAGCTCATTGAGAATGAAACGATCGTGGCTGACTATTATAACGGTACCCGGAAATCGCCTGAGCGCGTCGAGCAGCGTGTCCTTCGCGATGATGTCGAGGTTGTTGGTCGGCTCGTCGAGCAACAGGCAATTGCTCGGCCGCGCCAACACCTTCGCCAGCGCCAGGCGCGCGCGCTCGCCGCCCGACAGCACTTCGACGCGCTTGTACACGTCGTCGCCCGAGAACAGCATCGCGCCGAGAAGCGATCGAATCTCCCCCATCGTCCGGCCTTGCGCGCTGTCGCTCAGTTCTTCGAGCACGGTCTTTTCATATGAGAGAGACTCGGCGAGATTCTGCGCGAAGTATCCAGCCTGCACGCTGGCGCCGACGATTCGCTCGCCGCCGGTCATCGCTTCGACGCCCGCCAGCAGCTTCATCATCGTGGATTTTCCCGATCCGTTCGGACCGACCAGCGCGATTCGCGCGCCGCGCTCGATTGTCAGATCGACGCCGTCGTAAACCGTGAGCGCGCCGTAACGTTTGACCGCGCCCTTCAGTTCGAAAACCCGCCGCGTACTCCGTTCGCATTTCGGAAACGAAATCGCGGGCGGCTTCTGCGCTCCTTCCGGCGGCTCGAGGCGTTCGAGCTTGTCGAGTTGCTTGATGCGGCTTTGTACCAGGCGCGCCTTGCTCGCCTGGTAGCGGAACCGGCTGATGAAACTCTCCATGTGCTCGATTTCGAGGCGCTGTTTCTCGAACGCCGCCATCTCGAGCGCGAAGCGTTCCTCGCGCGCAACCAGGTACCGCGAGTAGCCGCCGACGTATTCGGTGAGCCGCCCGCGCGACACTTCGACGGTGCGCGTGGTGACGCGGTCCAGAAAATAGCGATCGTGCGAGACCAGGATGATCCCGCCCTGGTATGCGCACAGATAGTCCTCGAGCCAGTTGCGCGCCTCGATATCCAGGTGATTGGTCGGCTCGTCGAGCATCATGAACTCGGGCGCGTCGAGCAGGAGTTTCGCCAGCGCAATTCGCATCCGGATGCCGCCCGAAAATTCGACGACGTCGCGGCCGAGGTCTTCATCGGTGAAGCCCAGCCCGAACAGCACCGACGTGGCGCGGCTTTCGGCGCTGTAAAAGTCGTGCCGTTCGAGCTCGGTCAGCACCTCGCCCAATTCCTCGAGCGCGGCATCGTGCGCCGGCCCGGAATGCTCGTGGGCGAGAATCTGCTCGACTTCCTTGCACCGCAGGTCGAGCGCCTGCATCCTGTCCAGCGCCGCCAGCGTCTCGCGCAGCACGGACCTGCCGCCCATCTCCGGAGCGTCCTGCGCCAGGTATCCGACGCGGGTGCGTTGCGGACGGGTGATTCGGCCCGAATCCGGCGGGATCACTCCCGCGATCATCTTGAGCAGCGTCGATTTGCCCGCGCCGTTGAGCCCGACCAGGCCCACCCGCCCGTCGTCGGCCATCGACCAGCTCACCCCGTCGAGGATCTTGCGGCCGCCGTAGGACTTGGAAAGGTTGTCGAGACTAAGCATGGTAAAAAAGTCATCTTATCAGCGGCCTTTGCCTGCCGAAAGTGACTTTCGCCACGACGTTTGAGGGCTTCCTACCTAGCCGACATTGTGTTAAACAATGTTACACTATGGCAAATTTTGCCCCCGAATATCCGCTGCCTAGGAGCGCAGACGAGTTCGAAAGACTCTGTCTGAAGCTCCTGCGGCGTCATTGGCAGCTTCCTCAGCTCGAGCGCTTCCGCGACCCCAAACGCGCCGAGAAGGGAATCAACCTTATCGAGATCAGTGGACGCCCGCGACTCGCTGCCGTCAAGTGCGATCTCAGCGCTTCGCGAAACGACCTGACGCTCGCCGAGATCAAGGACGCTGTGGACCGGGCCGCGAGCCTGAAGCTCCCAATCGGGCGCTTCGTGATCGCTACCACGGCCGCCAAGCCCGAGGGCTTGCAGCGTTCGTTGTTTGATCTCAACCGTGCGAACCGCAAAGACGGCATCTCGGCGATCGAGGTCCTGACCTGGGACGACATCGAGGAACTGCTCGACGAATATCCCCAGATCCTCACCGATTTTGGGACCGCCGCCAAGCGCCAGGCCCTGACCCGGGCCGATGCGGTGGTTCATCTTGAGGCCCGATGCGAGCCCGCGGCGGTGGGACCTTCCGATGCGCTGGGAGAGGAGATCTCCGCCGCCGCAGCGCTTCTCGAGAACCGCCAATATCAACTGGCCCGGCTCGCCCTGCTCAGACTGCGCGAGCAGAAGTGGAGCCAGCTGTCGAACACCCACAAGTTCCGCGTGCTCTCGTATCTTGGCGCCGCGTGGCTGAAGGAAGGCGAGCCGCGCAAATCGGCGATGCTTTTCATCGCGGCGAAATCGTTGCAGCCCGACGAGGAGAATGCCTGCACCAACGAGGCGCTCGCCCACGAACTGCTCGGTGAGCGCGAACGCGCATTCGCGCTGGCCGACAAGCTGCGCATGCAGTTTCCCTCCAGCGGCCGCGCGCTTGCGCTGTGGCTGAACAACGCGCCCAAGTCGCTCGATGGCAGGGCGCTGGAAGAAACCGTCGCGCCCGAACTCGCATCCGATCCGGAAGTCGCGGTCGTGATGGCGCGCCGCGCGCTCCTGGACGCGCGCTTCGATCGCGCCGAGTATTATGCGCGCCTCGCCAGCGCCGCGTTGCCGAATAATTCGATCCCGTGGCTGGTCCTGGGACAGGCGATTCTACTCAATGAACTGGAAGCCGGCGGGGCTGGCTCGACCGAATCGCCAACGCAAAACGACGGGAGCCGCGTCCGCGAAGCCGAAAGCTGCTTCACTCAGGCGCTCGCGCTAGCGCAGGCCGAACACCTGGCGTCCAGCGAAGTGCAGGCGCTGATGGGACGCGCGCAGGCACGAATCGCGCTGCGCGACACCGACGGCGCCGGCAAAGATATCGAACAGGCGCACGGCTTGCAGCGCGAGGATGCCAACGGCCTGTGCGAGTACGGGATTGTTCTGCGATCGCGCGGCAGCCTGACCGAGGCTGTCGAGGTGCTGCGCCGCGCCGCCTCCGTGGGCGGTCGCGACGACATCGATTACCATCTCGCGGTCACGCTCCGCGAGCGCGACGAACCCGGCGATTTGCAGGAGGCTACCGAGCTGCTGATGCGCTCGATCTCGCGGCCGGAGGCGATTCCCGCGGGCGATCTTCCCTTCGCGGTCGCATCCGCGGTCGAAGCGCTTGCCATGCTCGAGCGTTATCACGAGGCCGACGCGCTGTTGGGGTCGATTTCCGAGGCGCGACTGCCCAAGGTCACGATGCAGACGTTGCGCGCCAATCTCCGTTTGGCCCAGGGCAAGTTCGATCAGGCCTCCAGGTTTGCCGACGAGGCTCTGTCCGAGATCGCGCCCGACACCGCCGCCGACAGCCGGCGCAAGCTTGCCGCGTTGCTCCATGATTTGGGGCGCTATCGCGACGCGCTTGTGCTGTGGCAGACGCTCGCGCCCGCCGGCAGCACCGGCACCGACACGCGTCGGTTGCTGGATTGCGCAAGCCGGCTCGGCCGCGAAGACATCGTGAGCGAGATCTCGCGCCAGTTGCATCCCGAACAAGCTATCGACGCCGGCATAACCGCCAATCAACTCGACAAACTCGAAAGCAACGATCCCGAAGCTGCGTTGGCCGGACTCGAGGAACTGCTGCGCGAGCATCCCGACGACCGGGTGCTCCGACTGCGGCGCTCGATCGTCGCGGCTCGTCTGGGCAAGGTCGATCTGGTCGTTGCCGATCCCAATGCGATGCCCTCGGCGCGGGAAATTCCGCCTGCGCTCGGCCGCGCGGCCGTGCAATTCATGCGCGACGGTGGCCGCGCCAGCGAGGCGCTTGCCTACGCTTACGAATTGCTGCGCCACCAGGGTGGCAGCGTCGATTCGCATCGCGCATACCTGACCGCGCTCGGACCGGTTGGCCCGACGCCGCACATACCCGACTTCGATACCGCCGGGCCCGGCGCCGCGCTCAGTTTTGTCGAGGAGAATTCCAACACCGAGCGCTGGATCCTGCTCGAGGATGCCAACGACGCCGACGAGACGCTCGATGAGTACGGCCCGCAACATCCGATGACGCGCGCCCTCAAGGGCAAGAAGGCCGGCGAGAGGTTTCAGCTGCCCGAAGAAGGCCGCTTCAGCCGCCGCCAAGCGACCGTCAAGCAGATGATCAGCAAGTACGCCTACCGATACATGGATTGTCTCGTCAACTGGCCGGCGCGCTTTCCCGGCCAGGCCGAAATCGAAGTGAGCTACGTGCGCGCCGACGCGATTCCGTGGAGCGAAATGAATGACAGCTTCGACTCGATGTTCGAAGCAAGAAATGGCAACGGTATCGCCAATGGCAACGGGATTGGGAAGGAAAATCCCGCCGCCAACGGCAAGCGCGAGGACGTCCTCAAACAGGCCGAACTCACCTACGCCAGCAAGCCCGTCCCGATCCACGCGGTCGCCGAACGGATCAACCTCAACGATCTGCAGACCATGTTCATCCTGGCGCAGCGCCCCGAGGCGCCGCTGAAGTGCTGCACCGGCTCCCCTGAGGAACTCGAGGCCGCTCTGGGAGCCTTCGAGCGCGCCAATGCCGTCGTGCTCGATCTAACCGCGATCGCCACCTTGTGCATGCTCGGACGGCTCAGCCTGCTGCCGAGCTGGCCGCGCCAGTTCGTCATTTCGCAGTCCACCCTCGCCGAACTCCGGCGCCTCGCGTTCGAGGATACCCTCCTGCGCCTGCCGCCAGGATTTTCCGCGTCGCTCACCGGCAACGGCAACGACGGCAAGCGCGCCGATGTTCAGTTGAAGGGGCTCGCGGATGCGTTGCAGTCCGTGTGCCGCGTGCGCGACGGTGCGGTGCTTGCTTCGATCGATCATGACCGCCGTGAGCGGCTGATCAATTTTTTCGGCCGCCATGGCGCCGAGAGCATCGTGATCGCCTCGATGCCCGGGCACGTGCTGTGGACCGACGACATGATCCTTGCCGATCTCGCCAAGACCGAGTTCGGGGTGCGCCGCGTCTGGACGGAGGCGGCCTTGCAGGCGCGCGCGCAGGCGGGCAATCTCGATCCCGCCGAGCTGGCTACGGCCAGCACCAAGCTGGCGGGATGGGGCTACTCGTTCGCCACCCCGGGTATCGAGACGCTGATGCGCGCGGGTTCGGTCGCGGTATGGAATCCCGATCAGTTCCCGCTCAAGCAGGCGCTCGATCAGTTTGCCGGCGATTCGATGAACATGTCGGATGCGGTGCGGCTGGCGGCCGAGTTGATCGTCAAGATGTACAACGATCAATTACTGCGCGGGCAGCGCCGGACCGTGACCTCGCGGCTGCTCGACCGGCTTGCGGCGCGTACCGGTGGCCGCGATGCCGTCGAGGCGTTGCCGCGTTCGTTGCCGATTCGCTTCGGGCTGGACCTGATTCGATCTCGCGAACTGAGCGACGTCTTGCGGGGATGGGCTGCGCAAAGCGAGACGCAGTTGAGCGCTTGATGGTTGTTCAACGCGGGCGGTTGTGGTCGAACGCCGATAGATCTTGGCGCGTCGTGTTAGCCTTCGCGATCGACTAGAATCCCGCCCGGGCTAATCAACGGGCACAGGAGGAACGCACGATGGCGTCATTTGGCGAGGGGGACCGGATCGTCCTCATCGATCGCAGGCTCTTCAAGGACGACAACACCCGGATTTTCGTGGGCGTCGTCGAGCAAGCCGATGGCGCCCTGATTCGCGCCCGCGGCTTCTCATTTCACGTCAGCGCCTACGATGTCGCCGGACAGGAACGCCGCGGCGACGAGCGCGTGCGCGTGTTCTCGATGGGTGCCGGGGACATCGTGTACCAGCTTCCCAGGGAACTGGACACCTCGCGGCTGATGCTCAAGCGCTCGCCCAAGTCGATGACGCTCAGCGACGGGGAATACGCGATGGACCTGAGCGACTTTCTGCTCCGCGCGTGACGCCGCGGACTATAGCTTCTCCACGAATTCGATAATCGCTGCCGCGGTATCGCCGGGATTGTCCAGCGGCACGTGATGGAACGCGCGTGGAATTTCCTTCAGCACCGATCCGCGAATCTTCCGATGCATCCGCGTAACGTGCGGCCGGCTCACCAGACCGCTCTGATCGCCGCGCAGCAGCAGCGTCGGCGTCGCGATCTTCTTGAGCTTCGGCCTGGTCATCCGGTTGCCATGCTTGCGCCAGACCCGCGTTTCCGGATCGAAGCGAAACGCCCACGCGCCACTGGGCAGTTGCTCGGCGCCGAGGATCGCGAGCCGCTCGATTTCCAGCCGCGTCAGATTTGTCTCGGGCGGATGCAGGCGAAACTTCCGGATGATGTCGCCGGCGGAGCGCAGCTCGGGGCGAACGCCGCCGTGCGATCGCCGGCGCCATCGCCACATCAGGCGGCGAAACAGCGGCGGCCCTCCGTGCGGCGCATCGACGATGACCAGCGCGTCGAGCAACTCCGGATGCGTGACTGCCACCCACTGCGCGACCGCCCCGCCCATCGAATGTCCAACCAGCACCGCGCGCGTGCCGAGGCTCTCTATCAGGCCACGGACGTCTCTCAGATACGCCGGCGGCCCGTAGTGCTCCGAATTCGCCCACTGGCTGCGCCCGTGACCGCGAAAATCAAGCGCGAGCACGCGCCCGTATCGCGTCAGCATCGGAGCGACGCCGTCCCACCAATGCGCATGCGCCGCGCCGCCGTGCAGCAGAACGAAAGTGCGTTTGTCGGGATCGCCGCCCCAATCCAGATAATGAAGCTTGAGTCCTTCAACCTCGACGTAGCGGTGGGTCGGCTCCGTTAGCACGGTAGCCGCTTGCTCTTGTGCCATAGCCGCCAATTCTATTCGACCCCAAATCGCGAGCATAGATTTTCATGCGCGCGAATCCGCCGTGTTCGTTGTTCGCTTGCTGGAAGAGCGCCGTCCCTCGTGCTAACAACCGCACCAGAACCGTTGCCAGGGAGTATCTTCGATGGTGCTCAGACTCGAAAACAAAAACGCACTGATCACCGGCGGCGCCAGCGGAATCGGACGCGCGACCGCGATTCGATTCGCCGAAGAGGGCGCCAACGTCTTCGTTGCCGATCGCCATTTCGCCGCCGCCGAGGAAACCGCCGCCGCGGTTAAAAAGCTCGGCCGCAGGTCCAGCGCCTATCAGGTCGATACCAGCGACGAGGCGCAGGTGAATGCGATGGTCGCGCAGATGGTGAAGGACCTCGGCAGCGTGAACATCGTGGTCGCAGCCGCAGGAATTTCACACGCGCATTACGGTGAAGAAGGCCAGCAGGACATCGCCTTTCTCAGCAACAAGTCCTTTGCCAACTGGCGCAAGGTTCTCAGCGTCAACCTTGACGGCGTGTTCCTGACCGATCGCGCCTGCGCCGACGCGATGATCAAGGCGGGCAACGGCGGACGCATCATAAATATCGCCTCTGCCGCAGCCCGAGTCCCCCTCCCGGGCGCCGGCGAGTATTCCGTCAGCAAGGCCGGCGTCTGGATGCTGACACGGGTGCTCGCCACCGAGTTGGCCCCGTTCAATATCACTGCCAACGCGATCGGCCCCGGCTTCATCAAGACTCCGATGACCGCCGAGCTTCAGGAGATGCCCGACCTTTCGCCGCTGATGCAGCGCATACCGATGAACCGGATGGGCGAGCCGGTCGATGTCGCCAACACCGCGCTGTTCCTCGCCGGCGAAGAGGGCCGCTACTACACCGGGTCGATTCTGCATCCCGACGGCGGAATCGTCATGCAGTGAGATTGACTCACAAATGTTCGATCCCGAAGAAGGTCGCTCTTTTCTTGTGTCATTCTGAGTGGAGCGAAGAATCTCGCGCGCAGCGTGTACTGGCAGACGCCGGACGCAGGAGCGTCCGTCGAGATTCCTCGCTTCAGCAGCTTTCGCTCAGAATGACAAAGTCGGCGTTTGCCGTTGCGTTGCTGGTTCTCGCCGGATTGAGTTCTTCCGCGCCGGCGCAGGAAGCGACTCCGATGCCCTCGCCCATGATACTGCCTGCGATTCCGCAGATTCAGCTTTTACCGGTGCCCGGATATGGGCCGGCGCCGCTGACGGTCGGCTTCATGCTATCGAGCATAGATCCGGAGACCGTGCTCCAAACCTTCAGTTGGAATTTCGGCGACGGGCAGGTCTCGATGCTGCCGCCGACCGCGCTGTTCCACACCTATACTACGCCCGGCAGCTACGTGGTCACTGTTACTGCAACAACGGCGGACGGCCATTCTGCGTCATCGCTCGCAGGCGTCGTCGTGACGCGCCCGCCCCAGTAGCCGTGCCGCGAAGCCGTGCGCGCTAGTCCTTCAGCATCTCGATCGTGCCCGTGTCGAGATCGTAAATGCCGCCGACAATCTTCAGCTCGCCCGATTTGACCATCGCCGACAGTTCTCCCGAAGCGGCAAGAGTTTTTACCACCAGCTTCACATTCTCGCGCACCGCATTTTCGACCGGATCGCCGGGCATGCCCTGGGTTGCGCGCACCGCCGGGTACAAGTCTAGGAGCATCGGGCCGACGTCTTTGTTAACTTCCTCATAACCCTCGACTGCGGCGATCACCGCGCCGCATCGGCGATGCCCCAGTACCATCACCAACCGCACGCCAAGATGCTTGACCGAGTAGTCGAGGCTTTCGATGACCAGTTGGTCGGCGACGTTGCCCGCCACCCGCACGGTGAATATATCGCCAAGCCCGCGATCGAAAATAATCTCGGGCGGCGTCCGCGAATCCGAGCATGCCAGCACCGCGGCGAACGGATGCTGCCCCTTGGCCACTTCGGCGCGCTGCGCCGGGGTCTGATTGGGATGCTCCACCTTGCCCGCAACGAAGCGCTCATTGCCCTCGATCAGGAGCTTGAGCGCCTGCTCAGCACTGATCGCAGGCTTTTGGACCGCGGCTATCACCGCGCGCGTCGTAGTAATCGACAGCGCGGCGATCGCCAGCAGCATCGACATTCTCACCAGGATTTTTTTATGTCGAATCACCATCGCTTCTCCCTGTCTGTTTTACGGTCTCGGACGCCTCGCGCTTCGGCATTGACACGGCTCGGCTATCCGCCAGTATTGGTGGCGATGCAACATAAATCCAGCACCAGCGTAATTTCCATACCCGCGACAAACCCGGCGAGGCGAATCCTGCTCGCGCTCGCGCTCGGCGTCTTCGCTCTCATCGGTGCGGGATGCCAGGGCGATCAGATCGAAACCACCAAACGGTTGGTTGAACAGCAGCAGTCGCAGCTCGAGCACCAGCAACAGGAGATCGAAGCCCTCAAGGCGAATCAGAATCTAAGCTACACACCCGGCGTCGCGGCCTCCTCTCGGGGCGGATGCGACAAAGGTGTGGAAACGGCTGCGAGCCAGCGCGGCGGCGACCGATTTTCCGCCGCCGACTTCTCCAAGGCGCTCGAATACTACCAGGATGCGCTCTCGACCTGTCCCACCGACGCCCGGGCCGAGGTTAACGTGGCGCGCACCTACGAGGCGCTCGGCAACAAAGTCGCCGCCATCAACCACTACAGAAAGGCGGCAGACAGCTCCGGCCCCACCGTCAGCGACGCCTCGGAAGAGGCCAGGGCTGCGCTCGAACGCATGCAAGCCTCGCGGCTGCCCTGACCAGAGATCGTTCCCCCCGATTGTTCACCTTTCCACATGGGAATGGGTTAGGGGTTAGGTTAGCGCGCATCGATTCCCATTTCTGGTTCGCTATCGCGTGAGGCCACGCTGTTCCGGCTCAGGTTGGCTCTGCCTGTCCCACTCGGTAGTCTCGATGGTGGAGTGACGCGTGTCGCTCCCCATCTCCATGAACGGCAGCAACGAATCTTCCGACCCGACCGGCTCGCGCCTCCACCGAATCGCAATTCTCACCGCCGGCGGCGACGCTCCCGGGATGAACGCTGCCATTCGCGCCGTGGTCCGGATTGCGGCGGTCGCCGGAATAGAGGTGATCGGTTTCAGACGCGGCTATGAGGGCCTCATCCGCGACCTGGCCGAGCCGCTTAGCACTCGTTCCGTCGCCAACATGATCCAGCGCGGCGGGACCTTCCTGGAGACCTCGCGCTCGGTCGAGTTCCGCACCCCCGCGGCCCGAGGGCTGGCAGCCCGCAACTTGAAACGTCACCAAATCGAGGCGCTCATCGTCGTCGGTGGCGAGGGCTCGATGATTGGCGCGACAATCTTCGGCGGCGAGACTGGCATCCCGGTCTTCGTCATCCCGGCCTCGATCGACAACGACATCCCGGGCACCGACTACTCAATCGGGTTCGATACCGCGGTTAACACTGCGCTCGATGCTATCGACCGCATTCGGGACACCGCATTCGCCTACGAACGCGTCTTTTGTGTCGAGGTGATGGGCCGGGACTCGGGTTTTATCGCAATGGCGGTTGCTCTCGGTGGTGGCGCCGAGGCGGTCATCGTCCCGGAAATCCCGTTCACCCTCGACGACATCTGCGATCGTGTCGAAGACAGCCATCGCCGCGGCAAACGCGCGACGATCGTCGTGGTCTCGGAGGGACCGCGCACCGGAGGCGTCATCCCGGTCGCCGAGGCCCTTACCGCCCGGCTGCACATGCAGGCGCGCGTGGTTGTAATTGGCCACGTCCAGCGCGGCGGAGCGCCCACGGCCAGGGACCGGATGCTGGCGAGCCGGATGGGAGCCGGCGCTGTCAGGGCCATCCTCGACGGCGCCGTGCCTTCACTAATTGGCGAAGAGCGGGGCGCAATTGTTTGCGTTCCGCTAAGCGAGGTGGTTAGTCAGCGCCGCCCGCTGGACCCATCGCTGATCGAACTGGTCCATCAGCTCTCCACCTGACCCCCCGACTCACCCCACAACCGCGACCGCCTCCGGCGCCACTTCCGCTGCGCTCAGCATGACACAAAAAGTATCCGATCAGGATTTCAGGAACTTGAGGACCAGTTTGTTGACGTGATCGGGGCGCTCCTGATGCACGAAATGGCCGGCGCCCGGCACCAGCTCTATCTTCAATCCCTTCGGGAACAGCTTCTCCATCCCGTCGAGCATTTCCGCGCCGATGCAGTTGTCGTCGCGCCCGTGAATCATCATCGCGGGCACGTTGATCGGTATGTTCATCGCAGGCGCCATTGCTTTCAGATCGACCGGCATGCTGAACACCGGCCCCAGCGTGGCGCGATAATAGCCGATGGCCGCCTCGAGCGTGCCCTTGGCGCGAAAGCATCGCTTGAGCGCTTCCATGTCCGCGGGCGCCCATTTCCAGCCCGGCGACCAGTCAGCCCAACACTTTTCCAGGAACGCGAAGTCGTTGAAACTCACCGCGGCCTCGGCAATTTTCGTCTGGAAGAAAAACATGTACCAGGAGCGGCGCTGCTGCGCGTAGTTGGTCACGATCGCTTCGAAAAATTTCGAGCCGTACGGGACTGCCGACGTGACGAGCCGGCTTACGCGATCCGGCGATGCCGCCGCGGCGCCGTATGCCGCGACTGCGCCCCAATCGTGGCCGAACACGATCGCGTCCTTGTAGCCGAGCGCCGCTATCAGCGCGAGCGCGTCCTCCGACAGCGCCGGCGAATCGTAGCGGCCGTCGGGCGCGGGCTCGGTCGGCGAGTAGCCGCGCATGAACGGCGCGACGCAGTGGAATCCCGCCGCCGCCAGCGCGGGCATCTGATGGCGGAACGAATGAGCAGTGTCCGGGAAGCCGTGCAGGCACAGCACCAGGGGTCCTTCGCCCATCTCGAGCACCGTGAAATTCAGGTTCGACGCGCGTACAACTCGTTGCTTCAGTTGCGATGCCATAGTGGCTCGATTCATACCGCACGCCTTCGCCAATGACAAAGCGCGCCTGGCCGTGTTCATGCAATCGGATGTAGCGCAGAGCGTCGCTATCCTGTAATCTCTCTATTGAAGGCGACGGCAAGCACATTCCGCTCCCCGCCTTATAATCGCAAAGGCATCCCGGTTAAAAGTGAAAATGTGCTGATGCTGGCGGCATTCAGGAATGCGCACGCAGGCGCGCCTGTCAGCCGAAGCATCATCATCCGTGCAGCCAAACCGGCGTGTGCGGTGGTGCGGGCAAATACGATTAGTGGAGAGACGAATGGCAGCATCTTTCACGACGACGAGCACAACAAAAACAGAAAAAATCACAAAGTCCGCGCCGTGGGAGATGCCATGGTGGCAGGCCGCCTCGGGGCGCGACCTTTCGGTCCTGATCTGGATTTGCCTCATTCATGTTACCGCCGCGATTGGACTCGTGCTCTATCCGATTCCCGGATGGCGCGTGTTGCTCGGCGCGATAGCGCTGGTATTCATCGGCGGATTGGGCACCACGGTCGGGTACCATCGCGCGATCACGCATCGCTCGCTCACGCTGAATCCGTGGGCGCGCGGAGTGCTGATTTTCTTCGCGATGTTCAACGGTTCCGGCGCGCCGACCAGTTGGGCCGCCGGCCATCGCCTGCATCACGCCAAGGCTGACACCCCCGACGACATCTCGAGCCCGATTTGGGGCGGTTTCTGGTGGGCGCATCTACGATGGCTTTGGCAGGCTGACGAGCCAGACGTCGCTCATTACTGCCCCGATCTCAGCGGACTCTCGTATCGGGCCTGGCGATGGTTCCAGGTGCCGATCCTCGCGCTCTCATACGTTGGCGGTTTGTATTTCAGTCCGGCCGCATTTTTCTGGCTGGGCGCGATCCGCTTGTGCTTCGCACTGCACGCGCAATGCTTCGTCAACAGCGTTTGCCACACCGAACCGGGCATCACGGTGGGCCAGGATTCCAGCCGCAACGTAAGATGGCTCGCGCTGATGCATCTGTTGCAGGGCGAGAACTGGCATCGTAACCATCACGCGCGCCCCGGTTCTGCGCGTCTGGGATGGAACTGGCGCCAGCCCGACGCCGGTTACGTGGTCATCCTGGCGCTCGAGAAGCTCGGCCTCGCCACCGACGTTCGCCATGGCACGCCGAGGGGCGCAGCCAGCCAGCCCGACGCGAAAGATCTGATAGCCAGGGCGGCATAATCGCCAAGCGGACAAGGGCTTTTTTTCGCGTAACGAACGGTCCCGCGGTTCGTATTCCTTGTAAGAGGAATGAACATGAAAACCGCCGGCTTTATCTTTGCCGCGATCGTTTGCTCAGTCATCATGTTTGGGACAGTAATGGCAGCAGCGAACGCAGGCATGACCCAAATTGCGTCATCGTCTGTCGTAGCGACGCTATAATTTCTTCGCGACGCGCTTGACATCAGTCCGAGACTCGACTCGCGCGCGACCGCCTCTTCGGTTCTGAATCGTCCATCCAAAGCGCCTGACCGGCGCGCATTGCCGACCGGTTTACATCCGAGTGCCGCGATGCTTTTGTAAGCGAGGCTCCTCGCCAATCTGGCCGGCTAAGGGAGGGCGCATCGTGTCGATACTCTCAGAGTTCAAGCAGTTCGCAATTAAGGGCAACGTGATCGATCTCGCGGTCGGCTTCGTAGTCGGCGCTGCGTTCGGGAAAATTGTAACCTCGTTTACCAACGACATTCTGATGCCGCCGATCGGCCTGGGGCTCGGCGCAGTCGATTTCGCAAACCTGTTCATCAATCTTTCGTCGAAGCATTACCCGACCATCGCGGCAGCGAAGGCTGCGGGCGCACCGACGCTGAACGTCGGATTGTTCATCAACACGATCATCGACTTCCTGATAATCGCGTTCGCGGTCTTTCTACTCGTCAAATGGGTGAATCACCTCGTCGGCGAAAAGCCCGCGCCACCCACCACCAAGGAGTGTCCATATTGCCTGAGCGCGATCCCGCTCGGCGCCACGCGATGCCCGCACTGCACGTCGGAACTGAAGGCGGCGTGAACAGTGAACAGCATCTCCCGGCAGTGAAAAAGTGAAAAAGTGAAAAAGGGGAAAAGGGGGAAAGTGAAAAATGCGGAGTGCGCACGCGGACTTGCCGCGCGCGCCTCCTGCACTGAGACGCCGATGCTTGCGGCTACTCGCCGGCTTGCGCGACGTCGGCCATCGCCTTCGCAGCGCGCTCGCAAATCTCGTTGAGGACTTCGTCAGTGATCACGGTCGAGAGCGCGATCATCCCGCGGGGCGCGAGAAACAAACCCTGATTGAGCGCCGCCAGATGGAAGCTGGCGATCGCGCGGGCGTCCTCGCGTGCGATCGTCGCGGGCGGCGGCTCTTTGAGAAAAAACACGTTCATCAGCGATCCATAATGCCGCACGGAAAACGGCAGCCCCACCTGACCCGCCGCGCGCGTGAGCTCGGCGGCCAGGCGCTCGGCCTGCTTGGCCATCTTGTCGATTCGCGCCTGCGTCAGCTCGCGCACCGACACGACCCCGGCCGCGCAGGTGACTGGATTGCCGTTGAAAGTGCCCGAATGAAAAATCGTGCCGCGATTGCGCGGATCGAACGCCGACATCACTTCTTCGCTGCCGCCGAGCGCTCCGACCGGAAATCCGCCGCCAATGATCTTTCCGAACATCGTCAGGTCCGGCTTGACGTCGAAAATCTGCTGCCCCCCGCCTTCGGCCAGCCTCAGCGTGATCACCTCATCGACGACGAACATCGCACCTGCGCTATGCGCGGCTTCGGCAACGCGCCCGAGAAATTCGGCCGGCGGCTCCACGATGCCCGCTGAGCCGAGGATCGGCTCGAGGAACACCGCCGCAATCTCCGAACCGCGCTCGGACAGCAGCGCCTCGAACACAGTCGCCTCGCCGAAGTCGGCGAGCATCGTGCGCTCGCCGTCCTGGCCGGCCAGCCCGATTTCCAAATCGTCGTACGATCCATGATAGCCGTAGCGCGCCATCAGAATGAGCTTGCGGCCGGTAAGGCGCCGCGCGACGTGTGCCGCGAGCATCCCGGCCTCCGTCCCTGAATTGCAAAATCGCACGCGATCCACAGATTCGACGCGCTCGCACAGCACAGTCGCCAGCTCGATCTGCGCCTCCGATCGCGCCGGCCACGCGCTGCCGTCGCGAACCGCCTTGCTCACCGCCTCGACGATTGGCGGATAAGCGTTGCCGTGAACCAGGCTGGTGTAGTTGCCAATCAGATCGATGTACTTATTGCCGTCAACGTCCCAAACGAAAGGACCTTCGCCGCGCTTGAGCGTGAGCGGGTAAGGCCGATAGTAAGTGGTGGTGCGGGTGTCCCCGCCGGGCATCACGCGCTCGGCGCGCTTGGTGAGTTGCGCGGATTTTTCGGTCGCCGCGCGATAGCGTTCCTCGATACTGTTCATCGTCTCTTCCCCCGATGAGATATGACGAGCGTTTACGTTGCTGTTAGAGCGCGTCAAATTGTAAGAAAATATAACATACTACGCTCACTTCACCGCCGCGATCGCTTCCATCTCGACCATCAGCCCCTCGACCGCCAGCGACGTCACGCCGACCAGCGTCGAGGCCGGCGGCTCGCTGTCCCCGAACAATTCCGAGCGCGCCTCGCGCATCGCGGAATAGTCAGACTGCTTGTAGTTGACGATGTAAGTATTGGTCTTGACTATATCCGCCGCGGTGGCTCCTGCAGCCGTCAGCGCGGCTTTCAGATTCCTGGCCGCCTGCCGAATCTGGGTCTTCAAGTCGCCCGGGCCCACCAACTTGCCTTCCTTGTCAACCGCCACCTGGCCCGAAATGAATATCAACTTCGCCGGGCCCGCGATCGTCACGATATGCGTATAGCCGCGCGGCGCCAGCAAGGTATCCGGATTGATATACTTTTTTTCCACGTCTTCTCTCCTGGGATGATGTTGAAAAACTCGGCTCAACTGTTCGATTTCGTTTCGCCGTATTGTAGTACCTGCACCTTCTCGACCGTGATCAGCCCCGAGCCCATCATCTCGTCGAGCACCGGCATGAACGCGTCGATCTTCGCCTGGCTATCGACGATCTCGACGACCATCGGCAGGTCTTCCGACAGCCGCAGGATTTTCGCCGAATGCAGATGGCTGGATTTGCCAAAGCCCATCGGGCCGCGCAGCACGGTCGCACCGCCGAGCTGAAGTTCGCGCGCCTTCAGCACGATCGCTTCGTACAGCGGCTTGCCGCCCGAGCGTTCGCTCTCGCCGATAAAAATTCTGAGCAACACCGCATCGCGTGGGATTTGCATCGCTACACCCCCCGGTTAAGCGCCGTGGCTGCTATGAAGCCCAGCCATACTGACAGCACGCACAGCAGAACCGAACCGGCGGCGTTCAATGCCGCCGGCATCCACTCGCCCGCGCGCATCAGGTAAAACGTCTCGAGCGAGAAGGTCGAAAACGTCGTGTAGCCGCCGCAGATTCCCACCATCACGAACTGCCGCGCCGGCGTGCTGACCAGCAGGCGCGAGTCGGGGCCGGTCAGCGTCGCGAAAAATCCGATCACCACGCATCCCGTGATATTTACGAACATCGTGCCGTATGGAAACGTGCCGCCGGTGAGCGTAGTAATCACGCCCGAAAAAAAATACCGTCCCATCCCGCCGAGCGCACTGCCAATCGCAATCAGGAAATACGCGAGCACCCAGGAACCTCCTGTCTTCCAGACACTTACTCGGCCGCCAGTCGCGCGAAATGGCCGTCGCCGAGTCCGTTCACAATCAGATGAAGATAGATGAGTCCGGCGTAAGGATGCCACCGCTCGAGCGCCCGCCGGCGATTATTACGCCTCGTTGCCGCCGATGCCGACGTGATGCTCCAGCGCGCGCATTCGTCGAATTATTTCGGGCAGCCGCGTCAGCACGGTGGCGTAGCGGCGGAACTTGCGCACGTCCACCGCGGGGATGCCCCCGACGATCGCGTCGTCTTGCAAGTCGTGGTGGATGCCGGCCTTCGCCATGACCATGACGCGATCGCCGATCGTCACATGGTCGGTGCATCCCGCTTGTCCGCCGAACAGGCACCATTTGCCGATTCGCGTCGAGCCCGAGATTCCCACGTGCCCGGAGAATCGCGAGTACTCGCCGATTTCGCAGTTGTGCCCGATATGCACCTGGTCGTCGAGCTTCACGCCGCGATGCAGCACCGTCGCCCCCATCATCGCGCGATCGACCGTCGAATTCGCGCCGATCTCAACATCATCCTCGATTGTTACGCTGCCGACTTGTGGAATCTTGATCAAATCGCCCTTTTCCTCGACGAACCCGAAACCGTCGGCGCCGATTACCGCGCCGTTCAAAATCGTCACCCGATTTCCAATCACCGTGCCTTCGCGAATCGAGGCCTGGCTGTGCGCAGTGAAGCGATCGCCGATGCGCACGTTGGGGTAAATCGTAACGTTCGGATGAATCACCGCGTCGCGCCCAATCGTCACGCCCGCACCGATTACCGCCGACGCGCCGATCGACGCGTCGGGACCGATCGTCGCGTCAAGCGCCACTGAAGCCCGCGGATCAATTCCCGGCGCGGGGCGGTACGGCGGAAAGAAAATCTCAAGTACGCGGGCGAAGTCGGCGTATGGATTCGCGCTGACCAGCGTCGCGCATTTCGCGCCCGCCCCAAGCTCGGCGGTTGTGATCGCCGCCGATACGTTGGATTGCAGTACGGAGGCGTACTTCGCGCTCGCGACGAAGACGATCATGCCGGGACCGGCGGCCTCGATCGGCGCCGGCGCGAAAATCTCCACGCCGCCGTCACCGCGGATTTCGAGTTTCAGCTTCGATGCGAGTTCCTTGAGTTTCATCTTGATGCCTTGGTTTTCCGGTGAATGAAAGTTTTCAGTCTTCAGTATTCAACGCGACGCGCGCATCGCGAGGATTGCGTCGGCGAGCTCCGCCGGTTCGATTTGCGTCAGGCAGTTGTAATGACCGAAGCGGCAGGTGCGCGCCAGGCACGGACTGCATTCGAGCTTGCGGTAAATCACGCGCGTCTTCGGTCCCAGCGGCCCGGTGCGACTGGGATTGGTAGATCCGAAAATCGCGACGGTCGGAATTCCCAGCGCTCCCGCCAGATGCATGCAGCCGGAATCGTTGCCGATGAACCCGTCGCACAGCGACAACAATGCGATCAGCTCGCCGACATTGGTGTGCCCGGCTGCGATCATCGCGCCCGATTTGCTCACCGTCGCAACTTCTTCGCACTTCACGCGCTCCGACGACGCGCCAACCAGCACGACTTCGGCGTCCTCGCGACGTGCGATCAAATCGATTAGCGCGCCGTAGCTGTCCGCGGGCCATTCCTTGGCCGGTCCGTAGGCCGCCGCGGGAGCGATCGCAAAGACCGGACGGCCGGGACGCTTGCGATTCGCCGCGAGCCATTCGCGCATCCTCTCGCGATGCGGTCCGTGGACGTCGATTCCGAAATCATCGGCGCGGGTTTCGGCAACGCAAACGCCGGTCGCGCGCACCATCGCGAGCCAATAATTCACCTGGTGGCCGGTAACCGCTTCGGGCGGCGGCGACGCTTTCAGCGTCAGCATCGCGCCGCGCGCATCGGCGACAAATCCGGCGCGCCGCCGGATTCCGGCCATCGCGATCCACAACGCCGACTCGAAACTGTTCGGAAACAACACTCCCAGGTCGAATCGCCGCGAGCGGATTTCTCCGACAATTCTGCGCCGATCGAAAAACCCGGAAAGACCGCGCCCAACCGAGTACGGTATCACTTCGTCGAGCCATCGGGCCCCGTCAAAGAAGCTCGCCAGTTCCTTCTTGATCAGCACCGCGAGATGCGCGCCCGGCCACGCGCGGCGGATTGCCCGCAGCGCGGGCGTGCTCATCACCAGGTCGCCCAGCCAGTTGACCTCCTTGACCAGGATGCGGCCCGGCGGAGGCTCGAGCATGACCGCGGGGGCAGATAGCGCCGGCGCGCGCGATTCAAGCGCCTCGTGACGCCGAATATTTTCCGATTCCACGCTAATGATTCCCCGCAGTGCGCCTTCGATCCCGCAAGCCGATTTCATCACGCGCGCGCCCCCAAATAAACCCGCCCCTGCCGCTCCACCTCGCGCTCGAGAGCATCGATCCTGATGTGTTACTATGTCACACATGAAAGGAAGCACTATAACGGTTCGGCTCGACGACGATCTCGCGCCGATTCTCGACGAAGTCTGCCGGCGTTCAGGACGCACGCGAAGCGAAGTGATGCGCGCGGCGCTGAAGCGGCACCTTGCTCAACTCCGGTTCGAGCAGCTGCGCCAGCGCGCGATGCCGTTTGCCGCGGCGCACGGTTATCTCACGGATGAGGACGTTTTCAATCACATATCGTGAGGGTCTTCCTCGACACCAACGTGCTTGCCAACGCGTTCGGCACGCGCGGCCTGTGCGTCGACGTGTTGCGCGTCATTCTGGGCGAGCACGAACTTGTGACCGGGGAGGTGGTGATCGAGGAACTGCGTCGGGTGTTGAGCAGGAAGTTCGGCATGCCAGTGGACACTGTGAAGGAGATTGAGAGTTTCCTTCGCGGCTATCACATTGAACCCAAGCCGCGCCAGTTACCCGACTTGGAGCTCAGCGAGCAGGGCGACCTGCTGGTTGTCGCTTCGGCGGTCAGCGCGCGAACGGAGTTCGTGATAACCGGCGATCACGAGATGCTTGCCCTCAAGAAGAAGCCCGAAGATCTGCGGATCGTAAGCCCGCGCGAATTCTGGAATCTGGCGACGCGCACCGCGCCACGAAAACGCCTGCAAAACTGAAGCGGAGCTCGCGGCGATCCGTTTGGGGACCGCCGCTTCGACAATTTGAAATCGCCGCGCTTACTTGCCGACGATGAACACGCAGCTGGTGGTGGCGCTGCCGCCGAGGTTCAGCATCGCAAATTTCTTCGCACCCTCGACCTGGTAGTCGCCCGCGCTATCCGTTATCTGCCGATGGCAATCGAGCATCTGGCGCACGCCGGTCGCGCCGACCGGATGGCCCGCGCCTATCAGCCCGCCGCTCGGATTGATCGGCAGCTTGCCGCCGAGCTCGATCACGCCTTCCTCGACTGCCTTCCACGATTCGCCCGGCTTGGTGATTCCAAAATGATCGATCGCCATGTACTCGGAGGTGGTGAAGCAGTCGTGCGTCTCGATTCCCGAGAGCTCGGCGGTGGACGCGATGCCCGCGCGCTTGAAGGCGTCGAGAATTGCCTGGCGTGTATGCGGCAACACGTAGGCGTTGTCCCTGCTCTCGGCGATCTTGGTGTCGAATTCGAGCGGCGCCGTGTGATGGCCCCATCCGAGGATGCGCGGAACGTCGGCGAGCGTCTTGCCGCTGCGTTTGGCCCACGCGCTCGCAAATTTTTCCGACGCAAGGAAAATTGCGACGGAGCCATCGGTCACTTGCGAGCAATCGCTGACTTTGATCCGGCCGCCGATGACCTGGTTGAATTTGCTTTCGTGCTGCGCGTGACTCTCGCTCATGAACCAGTTGCGGGTCTGCGCGTTCGGATTGCGCTTCGCGTTGGAATAATTCACCGCCGAAATGTGCGCGAGGTGTTCATCCTTGAGGCCGTAGCGCTTGTCGTACTCGTCGCCGAGCCGGCCAAACAGTTTCGGAAACGGGAATTCGATTCCCTTGGCTTCGCGCTCGTACCACGCCGCGGTGCCCAGGATGTCGCCGCCGGTGGTCGAATCGACGGTCTTCATTTGTTCGACGCCGACCACGCACGCCAGGTCGTAGCGCGCGGCTTCGATATCGGCCGACGCCGCGATCAATGCGATCGAGCCCGACGCGCATGCCGCTTCATGACGGCTTGTCGGCAGCCCGGAGAAAGCAGGATCGATCTCGAGAAAAAATGCGCCGACATGACCCTGCCTGGCGTACAGCTCGGCGGCGAAGTTGCCGACGTGGGCAGTTTCGACTTCGCGCGGCTCGATCCGGGTAGCTTCGAGCGCGCCCAAAGTTGCCTCGCGCATCGCCGCCACGAAATGCTTGCCTTCTTTCGACCAATTGCGGGCAAAGTCGGTTTGCGCTCCGCCCAATACGTACACCGGCGCTGGTTTCGTCATCGCGCGCTCCTGTCGGTCATCGAATTGAATTATCCAACAAAGGTCCGGCCGTATTCGAGTATGCCGCCGGAGAACATTCTAGCACCGCGCGCCGCAGCTTGTTCGACGACCGCGGGGACCGCCAGTTTCAGCTTCTGCAGCATCGCCACCGTGTTCTTCGCGCCGAGCAAATCGACGATCGCCGTGGGCGGCGCCCAGTTGAAGCCGTACGACATGATCGTGTCCACGTCGGCCGAACTCGCGGCCACTTCGCCGACGCGGTTCAGCGCGTAGCTGACGTAGCCGAGCACGACGCGGCGGCATATCTCGGCATCCGCGCCCCTGGCTTCGGCGAGGACCTTCATCGCCTCGCCGTAGCGGCCCACATGATGCAACTGTTTCATCTTTTCGACGAATTCGATCGGCGCGGGTTTCTGGTAGTTCTCGTGCCCGCCGGTCTTCGGATCGAGCACGAAGACTTGCTTGCCCGCGCGGCGGTAGAAGCCGCCACGCTCGGGCGTCTTGTTACCCAGGCATCCCTTGTGAAGCGCGGCATTCATGTACGCGGGCATCGCGAAGGATTCGTGCGCCTCGTCCTCGCAGTTGGCATGGACGTTGTTGACGATCGCCTTGTGCACGTCCCATCCGACCAGATCGACGGTCGCCAGCGGCGCCATCGCGCGCCCGGTATGCGGCCCGATCAAATAGTCTATAAACGCGACGCCGTGTTCGGCGGCCAGTTGCGCCGTTTCGTTCAGGACCTTGAAGCCGACCCGATTGCCGACGAACGCGGGCATATCTTTGCTGACGATCACCTTGCGGCCCAGCCGTTTCGTCAGCATCGCGACGACGCCCTTTACCACCGCCGGATCGGTATCGGGTCCTGGAATCACTTCGGTGCCGACGATCACCTGCGGCGGATTGAACAGATGGACGCCGAGGAAATTGCGGCGAAACGAATCGCTTCGTCCGCGCGCCATTTCCGCGACCGACAGTCCCGAGGAACCCGACGCCACGATCGTGTCGGGACGCCGGCTGTTGTCGATCAGCTCGAAAAATTGCCGCTTGAGCGGCAGATCTTCGGCCAGCGACTCGAACACAATCGCCGCCTCGCCAACCGTGCGGGCGAGGTCGCTGTCGTACGCGCCCACCGAGAGCCGCTCCGCGATCGCTTCCGCGCGCGCATCGTTCTGCGCGTCCGCGAATCCCAGGGCGGCTTTTTCGCACGTCCGCGCCAGCAGCGTGACGCTGTATCCTGCCCCCGCTAATACGCATCCCGCGCCCGCACCCATGGTGCCGTTGGCGCCGATAATTATGACCTTGTTGTTCTCGGCCAAGCAGCTCTCCGGTCCTCGTGAAATTATGCTTTCGTCAAGCGGCACTCCTGCCGCCGGGCTCTAATCCGCGCGCGATCATCCGAACTGCCGCGCCTCGAAGCGCGGGTGCTCAAAGCGGTGTTGGGTCTCATCGAGGCTGCTTTGTGGCGCTGCGCCGGCGCAGTCGCGGGCCGCAAGCGATGTTAGCCGAGGGCGGCCATCCGTGCCAAGCAGCGTGCCCTGGCGCGCGAACCGTCTCCCGCTGCTCCGCGAAAAAATTCCCGGGTCAAGGTTCATGCCATGCTCGCCCTGCCGTGCCGATCAACTCGTCGGCCTCATTCGGTCCCCAGCTTCCCGCCGGATACTCGGCCATCGGCACCCGTGCGTCGTCGCTCCACGAATCCGATATTCCCTGCACGAACTCCCACGACTTCTCGACGACCTGCGCGCTGGGGAACAGCGTATGGTCGCCGTCCATCACGTCGAGCAGGAGTCGTTCGTATCCGTCGGGCGAAGCGCCGTCGCCGAACGCGGTCTGGTAGCTGAGATTCATCCGCACCGGTTGCAGCACCAGGTCCAGCCCCGGCCGCTTGGTCATCACGTCGAACGAAAAACCCTCGTCGGGCTGAATCCGAATCGTCAGCGCGTTGGCGGGAACCGCCGAATCGCGATTGAACAGAATTTGCGGCACGTCCTTGAACTGAACGTAGATCGAACTCGCCCGCCGCTTCATCCGCTTGCCGGTCCGGATGAAAAATGGCACCCCCGACCATCGCCAGTTGTCGATATACGTCTTCAGCGCGACGAACGTCTCGGCGCGCGAATTGTCGGGGACCCCCGCTTCATCCATGTAACCGGACACCGGCTTGCCGTCTGCGTCGATACCCGCGCTGTACCGCGCCCGCACCGTATTCGCGCGCACATGCTCCGGCGTCATCGGACGGATCGTACGCAACACGTTGAGCTTCGCGTCCATGATCGCCGTCGCGTCGAGCGACACCGGCGCTTCCATCGTCAGCAGCGACAGCGTTTGCAGGATGTGGTTCTGCACCATGTCGCGCAGCGCGCCGGCACGATCGTAAAACGCCGCGCGGGTACCCACCCCTTCCGCCTCCGCCACGGTGATTTGCACGTGATCGACGTTGCGGCTGCCCCATAGG